>Ga0307507_10003134_pt1 | contig 32900 bp, 10 predicted proteins | sample 7_EM_MG_FD_207223 | JGI IMG/M metagenome (GOLD analysis project Ga0307507, IMG submission 207223) | Populus trichocarpa ectomycorrhiza microbial communities from riparian zone in the Pacific Northwest, United States - 7_EM | ecosystem: Host-associated > Plants > Roots > Unclassified | place... | reverse complement strand
AAAATTTTTCACCACCGCCCTTAACGCCCACAACCACCACCAGGTCCTGTCCGCACGCTGTGCGACGTCTCTGCGTTGGCTCTGGATCTGAGCTTCGAAGACCCAGGTTCGTAGCCATCACCACGTATAGGTGCAGAGTCCGATTTCGACGGCCTAGGGCCATATATTAATTAAGGACGTTATACTTTTAACCTAAGGTGGTAGGGGTAAGCACATTCTTAAGTACTTAAAGCCGTTTATATACCGTATCTAGGCCGTTAATAAGTGGAAGGTAGGCTACTAATATCATGCAAACAATATAATTGCTAATAATTTTTATGGCCTACTCTTGCTTCTAGTATATGCGGATATTATCCTTATACTTAGCGTAGAGTTAATTATAGGCAATAAGTTGGTTTGGATCTAGCTTAGCTATTAATGTAGTAATAGAAAGCACGTCTCTTGGTATAGGTTAACTAGGTAATTCTAGCTTTAGAAGTTTATTTTTCTTCTTTAATAGGTCGATGTACTGCTATATCTTATTAGTTTTAGTAGTATTTTAAATAACAAAGAACTATTACATCTAATTAGATGGCTTGTTAAGAATAAGGTTAAATTTTAAATAAGGTCCGTTTATATTGGTTATTATTTTTAGAATTTAATAGATTAAGTAGGGTCCTAAGTTAGCGTCTTGGCGAAACCTTATCTTAACGTTTTTGATTTATTAGTTCGTTTATTGGTTAGGCTTAATTATTTATCTAACTGGTAGTAGAAGTCGTCTGTAGCGTAATGGCTATAGACTGGTTGCAGTAGAGGACGTCTATAGCGTGGTAGCTATAGACTGGTTATAGTAGAGCGTCTATAGCGTAATAGCTATAGACTGGTTTTAGTGTTTAAGGTGGTAGAAATAGTAACTTCTTAAATAAGGTTGCTTAGCAGGTAGTACGATCTGGGCTTATAACTGTAAGCTTTTGCAACATAGGGAATTAAATAAGCAACTTAATTCTAAATCTATGGAAATTAAGTAAACTAAATATACAAAAGTAGACCCCGAACTCCAAAGTCTATAACTTAATATTTAACTATATCTAAGACATATAAGGGTAGGATCAATCCTGTCTCGGAGCCTCTTAGGCGACGATCTTATGTCTTAGCGTAGTGTTGGTAAACTGTTACACTTATTTTATCCTATCTAAAGCACGTCCTTATATCGCTTACTATTATTAAAATGCCATTACTACCACTAGTAGCTAATCGCGTTATATAGACAGCAGAAACACCGCATACCATTACTTAGCTTAAGCAGTAGGCTTAACTTATACGAGACTTTCTTTGTTATTAGTTATAGAGCCCTACTAACTAAGCTATCTCTTAGCTTGTTAAAGGTTGTTAAATAGTAATATATTTAGTAAAAATCTTTATATAATGGGACTAGCCTAGTTACAGTAGGAATGTCTTAGTAAAATACTTAATAGATAATTTCCGACGCTTTAATTAAATTCTGCCAAATTTTACTAACTTTATTAACTCCTACCAAGTTCTAATAGATTAATTAAATTCTACCAAAGACCGTTAAAGACCGCGTGCATATATACGCATATATCGACCACTAAGACCCCTAACTATTTAATTATAAGATTCTTTTATTATTCCTTTCTCTTCTTTACGCAATGTCTTATTTTCTGCAAGAGCTATATACCCTTAAATTTAGATAGAATATATATTATTCCTTTAAATCTTCCTTAAAGACTCTTTGCGTCCTTATACTATATTACATTAAAATAACTACTATTAAAATAACATACAAACCCAAATCTCCTTTAATAACTATAAGTATTATAACCCTAGTTAGGGAATAGTTAACTATAATATAACAGTCCTTTATGGATGCCTTGGCTTAGTAGCGGGCTATACTAAAAGCCTAGCATTAGCGATTAATAGAAGTACTCCGCGAAAAACTCTATAACGTTAAGGTATTTACGTTAGAGACCCTAATAGTAATACCTATAAATAAGATTAAAATAACTATATCTAAACCTGGCCCGTTAAATGCAAACCTTAAACTAAAAATAGTAGCTTAATCTATACCTGTAATAAACCTAGTACCTATTATAAAATCTAAAAAGCTCCCTAATCCTTTAATATTTAATAGAAACTAAAATAACCTATATCCCTTTATGTTGGAATCACGGTGGGGGGGGGGTTTTTGGTTTCAATCGATTTCTTCTGTTCTTTTTCTTTCCTTCTACTTCTACAGGTGGAATTTGATGGATCTCCTGAGCTCGCTTAGCTCACGTGGTCAACCCAATTGGTTATAAGCAACTGTGTCTACTATATTACAGAACCTTATTCAGACACTGGTAACAACTAGAAAATAAGAGAAAGAATAAAAGGATACTGGTAAATAAGTCCGTAGTCTCTATCCTTCTCCCTTCGCAAATTCGGTCCAAAACACCTCCGCCTTAGGGTCGCCGTGATAACTAGGACAGGGTTCTATGTTAAAGTAGAAGTTTAAAGCTTCCTAATTTTCGTTATCTTTAGTATTGTCGTTACTGCCCTCAAAATCGGAGATATATTAACGTATTCTTCGGTCCCTTTTGTCCTTTGTATGGTTCGTAGACTAACATCCAGATTTACTGTATATAAAGCACTTTTTACCCTTATTACGGTATTGATAATTAGGGGGGTAATGTTAGTTAGAGGAGCGGTATCGTCAGTCGGTATAGAATGATTTAATCTCTGGTTCTTGTTTACCGTACATCGCGATTAAGGATTTGATGTTGCTAATAAGGCTAGCAAGGGTAGTAGCGGGTCGAAAGCAGGCTGGTTTACAAGCTGGTACGTCTTAACACGCAGTAAGGAGCTTATTATAGAATGTTATGTTATTTTAAAGGTCCTTTGCTAACCTACGTTGTAGCTGCTATATCTTGTTAATTAATACCTAAAATGCTTAGCCTGTATCAAGTCCTTTTTAAGTAGTAACTTATTTAAGCGTAATTGCATTCCACTTTAATAGGATATCACGTTTGTATTCGTCGCCTTTAAAGTATAATTTAAGGCCTATGTATACGTTCTCGAGGTTGAGATCTTTAAGGTAGGTGAAGTAGTATTTAAGGGCAAGGCCGCGGAGCATAGTTGGAATAGCAATGATATAGGCCTGCTTAGGGACGCCGGCTCGGAGGCAGTAGTTTTAGAAGATCTTAAACTTGAAATTAAAGTTATCTTATTCACTAGAGTATTTAACTTCATCCGTATAGAGCCTAGCTAAGTTGGTGATCTCTCTTCTAAAGCTTCCTTATAGGGCAGGCTGGTCTGTAGCTTAGGTGATTTATGCTAGAGTCTGGGGGGTAGTTGCTAGGGTAGGGTCGTCGGTAGGGTCGTCGGTAGGGCCGTCGGTAGGGCCGTCGGTAGGGTCGTTAGTAGGGCCGTCGGTAGGGTCGTCGGTAGGGTCGTTAGTAGGGTCGTTAGTAGGGTCGTTGGTAGGCCATTTTTAAGGGAGTTGGTTTGAGAATAGTTCCTAAAAGGCCGTCTGCAATTAACTTCCTTGCCTCCTTCCGTACGTATACTCTATTTTTACGGAGGTAATCCCTAATCTTCTTTAATCAATCCTTTTTAAGGTTATCAAGTATATCCCTTATAAATGACTTAAAATTGTCAATAAAGCTCTCCTATAGGTCGAATCCCTTCTATCCATTCTCCTTGTATATTAATAAACGCTAATTAACAAATGCTTTAACTTCCTTAATATTGGTTACGGTCGCGTCAATTCTGGTCTTCTATTTTTCGGTATCTATCGCGGAGGTAGATTTTTTAATATCTATTACGGAGGTAGCCATCTTTTGGTTCCGCAGTTAATTTAACAGTTAGACTAAAAGCGTAGAAATAACCACAAACTAATCGTTCTGAAGGCGTGATGGATGTAGGTTAGAAGCGCGAGTAACCTTATAAACTGGCCTTTAGGCTTAGCAAGCAATACCTTAATTCTTAGCCTTTAATAAGAGGTCTAGAGAATCAGATAGTGCCTCTCTTTGTTATACCTTGCTAATCTATGCGGCACTGATTAGTGTTGGAATCATAGTAGGGGGGGGGTTTTTAGTTTTAATCGATTTCTTCTATTCTTTTTCTTTCCTTCTACTTCTATAGGTGGAATTTGATGGATCTCCTAAGCTCGCTTAGCTTATATAGTTAACCCAATTAGTTACAAGCAACTGTGTCTACTATATTATAGAACCTTATTCAGACACTGGCAACAACTAGAAAATAAGAGAAAGAATAAAAGGATACTGGTAAATAAGTCCGTAGTCTCTATCCTTCTCCCTTCGCAAATTCGGTCTAAAACACCTCCGCCTTAGGGTCGCTATGATAACTAGGACAGGGTTCTATGTCAAAGTAGAAGTTTAAAGCTTCCTGATTTTCGTTATCTTTAGTATTATTATTACTGCCCTTAAAATTGGAGATATATTGACGTATTCTTTGGTCCCTTTCGTCCTTTATATAGTTCGTAGACTAATATCCAGATTTACTATATACAAAGCACTTTTTGCCCTTATTACGGTATTGACAATTAGGGGGGTAATATTAGTCAGAGGAGCGGTATTGTTGGTTAGTATAGAATGATTTAATCTCTAGTTCTTGTTTACCGTACGTCGCGATTAAGGATTTAATGTCGCTAATAAGGCTAGTAAGGGTAGTAGCGGGTCAAAAGCAGGCTAGTTTGCAAGCTAGTACGTCTTGGCACGCAGTAAGGAGCTTATTATAGAATATTGTGTTATTTTAAAGGTCCTTTGCTAACCTATATTATAGCTGCCACATCTTGTTAATTAATACCTGAAATGCTTGGCCTGTATTAAGTCCTTTTTGAGTAGTAACTTGTTTAAGCGTAATTGCATTCCACTTTAATAGGATATCACGTTTATATTTATTGCCTTTAAAGTATAATTTAAGGCCTATGCATACGTTCTTGAGGTTAAGATCTTTAAGGTAGGTGAAGTAGTATTTAAGGGCAAGGCCGCGGAGCATAGTTGGAATAGCAATGATATAGGCCTGCTTAGGGACGCCGGCTTGGAGGCAGTAGTTTTAGAAGATCTTAAACTTGAAATTAAAGTTATCTTGTTCGCCAGAGTATTTGACTTCATCCGTGTAGAGCCTAGCTAAGTTGGTGATCTCTCTTCTAAAGCTTCCTTATAGGGCAGGCTGGTCTATAGCTTAGGTGATTTGTGCTAGAGTCCGGGGGGTAGTTACTGGGGTAGGGTCGTTAGTAGGGTCGTCAGTAGGGCCGTCGGTAGGGCCGTCGGTAGGGTCGTCGGTAGGGCCGTCGGTAGGGTCGTCGGTAGGGTCGTTAGTAGGGTCGTCAGTAGGGTCGTCAGTAGGCCATTTTTGAGGGAGTTGGTTCGAGAATAGTTCCTAAAAGGCCGTCTGCAATTGACTTCCTTGCCCCCTTCTGTACGTATACTCTATTTTTACGGAGGTAATCCTTGATCTTCTTTAATCAATCCTTTCTAAGGTTATTAAGTATATCCCTTATAAACAACTTAAAATCGTTAACAAAGCTCTCCTATAGGTCGAATCCCTTCTATCCATTTTCCTTGTATATCGATAAACGCCAATTAACGAATGCTTTGACTTCCTTAATGTCAGTTACGGTCGCGTCAATTCCGGTCTCCCATTTTTCGGTATCTATCGCGGAGGTAGATTTTTTGATATCTGTCGCAGAGGTAGCCATCTTTTAGTTCCGCAGTTAATTTAACAGTCGGACTAAAAGCGTGGAAACAACCACAAACTAATTGTTCTAAAGGCGTAATGGACACAGGTCAGAAGCGCGAGTAACCTCACAAACTGGCCTTTAGGCTTAGCAAGCAATACCTTAATTCTTAGCCTTTAACGAGAGGTCTAGAGAATCAGATAGTGCCTCTCTTTGTTATACCTTGCTAATCTATGCGGCACTGATCAGTGTTGGAATCACGGTAGGGGGGGGGTTTTTGGTTTTAATCGATTTCTTCTGTTCTTTTTCTTTCCTTCTACTTCTATAGGTGGAATTTGATGGATCTCCTGAGCTCGCTTAGCTCATGTGGTCAACCCAATTGGTTACAAGCAACTGTGTCTACTATATTACAGAACCTTATTTAGACACTTTATAACCAAGCTCTGTCTTAAACTTTTAATAAACTATAATTAATACCCTATTAAAGCTAGTAAGGTTAGCTATAGAATGTCTTATTTAAGTAAAGATGCTATATAAACTATAGATCTATTCTTCTATATTAGTACCTTTATTAATTTTAAAATTTCTATCTCCCTATTAGAATAAATATATAATAACGCCAGCCACGAATATATAGCTATTACTAAACTTAAAATTTTACGATAACGAAACCGAGACTTTACTAGCTTTTCTTGGAATTTTTAGGCCTTATAGGTAAGCTAGATTAAAATAAAGCCGCTAAAGTCGCTACTCTTTAATAGGCTATTTTAGATAAGATTAAAGCCCAGTCAGCAGATAGGGAATTGCTAAAAGACCTATCCAAATTTACTATAATATATTAATAAATTAATAAGGACCTTTAATATAATAAATAGACTTTTTCTCTAAAGCCAAATATACCTTGTATTTAAAACTCTATAAAACTAGTATATACCCTAAAGCGCGATCCGTCTCTAAAACCTAAAAGTCCTATATATAACCCTATATACCTTAATATTACTTAATCCTATATACCCTTAGAAACTAATAAATAAAAAACTTAAGCCGTAAATAGAGAATGCTTTAAAAGCGGTAAAAAAAAGATATATTTAAAGAAATTACCAAACTTACCCTTTTAAAAAGGTCCGCTATAGTTCCTCCCGGTCCTTAAATTATACCTATTTTATAAATTATACTTAGTTGCCACAAAGTATCTTGCTTTTAATTAACTTTTAAAAAAATATCCTAAGGCTAAGTGGCGCTTTAAGATAAAAGGTGGAAGAGTATAAGTATCTAGGCTCTTTTAGCGCTAATATATAATATAACTCCCTTAATATACTTGGTAAAAATAAGGAGTATTATAAAGGATATTAATAACGAACCTTTTGCTCTTTAGTGTACAAGGCTTATAAGAAGGGAGGCCTTTAATAATATTAAGGATTATTTCTATTAAATTAAGGAGAAAGTTACTGCTTTAGAATCTTAGATGCAGGAGAAGTTAATAAATTAGTGGCTATTAAAGCCTAAAAGAGCTTCCGGTAAGGTGGAGTATTAGAAATTAAGAAGTTTATTATAGAAACTAGCCTTCTTTTATTAATAGATAAGTGATCAAAGGTAGAGAGCCTCTAAAACACTATAAAATATACATATAATCGACTTTTTATACATCTAAAAACCCTTATATTTTTATATGCATGGCGAGATGGTGGGGAAGGCGTGTTCCCTGTCGCGTACATAGTAAATTTGTATATAAACACCAGGGAACGGCGTTTTGGCGGCACCGACGCTGGCCCGCGCGTGCATAGCCAAGCTCTGCACAGTGTGGCTAACGATATAAATTATCAATAGGGAACCGAATCGCACCAAATATCGTATTAAAACAAACAATAAATATAATATTCGCTTAAAAGGCTTAGCATTATAGAATTTTCTTCCACGTCCACCTCCTATTAATTCTTTATATGATTATAGCCTTACAAACTAATCCTTCTTCTTTCCTTCTTAAAGCTATATCTAAAAGCACGTCCCTTAAGATATCTTGTTAAAAAAATCGGTTAAATATCTACAACTTCTGTTATACGGTATTAAAAGATAAAGAGTATAATATAAATAGAAAAAGACTTTATCATTATAATCTCTGCTCTACTATAGACAAGTTAATAATAAACTTTTAATCTTATTATCGCAATACCATAGGATTTAAATTAAATTAAATTTAAAAGAGAGTTGTATAGTAAATACAGTAGAAGTATATAGACCTCTTTATAATAAAAACCGTAGCCAATATCTAGGGCTTAATAATAAAATCCTTAAAACCGCTCTTAATATACAGATCTTAAAGAAGGCTTTACTTAAGTTAATTCTTATATAAAATCTTTCCTTTTAACTTATTAAAAATAAAGCGTTTTAAGCCTTTTGCTATTCTCTTAATCTATATATAATTAAAATTCTCCCTACTTATTATTAAACCATCTTAAATTAAGTATAGGAAATATTTTTAGTGGAGAAAGATATTATACAAAAGTCTCTTTAATTAGCAATTATATAAATTTATCTTTCTATAGATATCTAGACATTTCTAAATAATTATCTTTTCCTTACTATTTACGCTTATTTTATTAACGTATAAAAGCGGTATTTAAATATTCTCCTTATACTTTCTATAGTATCCGGTTATAGTAGAGATTATTAATAAACTGCCCTCCTTTCTATTCTTTAGGATTATAGTATTATATAACAAATTGGAGCTATTATTAGCAATAATTCTAGTATAAATAACGTCCTCTGTTATATAATTAGTTAATATCTTTTTAAAGAGAAAAGAATTTCTTAGATTTCCACTTAATAATAAATCCGCTATTAGGGCCATGTTATTAATCTTATTATTAAAGCATCTCTCTTTTTTTAAAAAAAATTAGATCTTAAGATTATAGAAGTATATAAAGAAGATAATAAGGAAGATAATAATAATAACACTTAGGCTTAAGAGCTCTCCAAAAAAGAAAAGGAATTAAAAATTAAGAATTTAAGCTACTTACGATATTCTTAGAAAACTATGTAATATTGTTATCTATATCTAAGCTAGTTCTAGTTATATAAAGTAGTTTAAACAACAAGCTAAAAGAAGAATTCTTTTTAATAATTATATAAGATAGAATAGTTAGTAGAATATACTAGATATTGCAATTTAGCTATAGGAGGCTATAAGCTGGTATATTACTAAGTATCTAAATTCTATTAATAGGGCGGATATTCTTTTACTATAAAAATAGGTCTAGCTTTATACAATATATAAATTCCTTAGGGCTTTTAAATTAGTAACTCTTAAGCTTTAGGGAAACTACACAATACTTAATAAGGCTCTTAATATTCTTAATATTCTTTATCTCTATATAAAAGAGACTTTAGTATATTATACGATATCTCTATTCTATTTATTGTTAGGTAAAACCTAAGTAGATAGTTATATAGCCGTAAGGGACAGGCGACCTAGGGGCGACCTAGGGGTGACTCGCCCATAAGGCACGTGCGCTGCATATGCCTAGGGAAACCCCTTCCTACCTTGTATATAGACTCCTCCTTTTTCCCTTAAGGATTCGTCTATCTATATAATATACCCTATTGTTTTATTATTGGACTCCCTATCTATATCCTTACTAATCCCCTTAGGAGAATAGCTGGTTTAATTTTTCCACAATACCTCTAAAAAGAAAACCGACGCCTACACCTAACGGTAATACACTAACAATACGACCGCTAAACGCCTTAGGATCTAGTACAGATAAAACCACTAGAAATACACTAGTAGAATCTAAGCCACCTTCTAAACCTTAAAACGATTAGCTACCTATAAACGCTAGATATTAGTTTAACTTATATACCTGGGCTTAATAGAAGCTTAGCAAGATTACTAGCGTTTTACTAAATACTGCTAATATAAAGGAGCTAGATAAGCTAGCTAAGAAAATAGCTAACTTATAGAGCATTATTAATTCGACAAAGCCCTCCTGTTACCTCTCTAGTAAAGAGTATAAGTTATATAGTAAACGTATACGCCGAATAAATCTTAACGCCCTAGTTAAGAAGTTACCACCTAATATTAGCAGTACTACTTAACAGCATTTTAACCGCTGGATCGCCGCAGTTAAGAACCAATTTAAGGTTAATAATGCTAACTACGACTGTAAGTAACGCACGCGCTAGGCTATTAAAGGTCTTATAAAAAAAGACAATTACCTAACTAGTTTATTGCTGGTTAGGCACTAAAGATAAAGGTCCTTTACTATAGGATAAGTTTAAGACTATAGTCTAAGACCAGATTAGGAATCCTATAGTAAGACGCTTTAATAACGCTACTATATAGCTGTTATAAAGGAGAACTAGAGGTTTAATATCTTCCTAGCCTATATATATAGCTTAGAGGACCTCTTCTTATATACCCCTTTTGTTAATCCTAAGCAATAGGTAGACTTTTAGTTCTTATGTTTCCCAGCCTACCTATAAGTAGAGCTCTTCCGCCAGAACTTTGCCTAACGGGTAAGAACCGCCAAGAACCTTTTTAACGAAATCCGCTGTATAGAGCAATTGCTTAACACTATAAAGCCCGCAGAAGATCGCGTAAGTAGTAGCAGTAAATTATTGCGTATAAAGCGTGGTCATAGTATAGGCTCTATAGAGTTAGGTTTAGGGAACAGAACCTAAAAAGGGCGACGCTTTTCTAAGTAAACTCCTAGGGAGACTACTTAAAAGCTAGATAGCTTAGAGAACACCTTAAACGCTAGTAGTACGCACGCGAGTTAAAAAAGACCCGCAGGTAACTACTATAAAGAATACTAGAAGTAAGCTAGTAAAGATAAGTTAGGCCAACCTTTGGAAAACCCAAAGCCCTAGTAGCGTATCTCTCTTAACTACAACTAGGGCCTAACATAGAGGGAGAGAAGAAACGCATTATGGTATATATTGCGATAGATACGCCCTAGGGTAAAGTCCACCTATATTACTTATACAATAATAGGTGCCAAATTAACCTTATTAACCAAGACATCGTCTATAGGTTTAACCTGCCTATAAGCTATGCGCTATATTTATGTAAACCTATTATATGTTTCCTTAATAGCAACCAGATAACAATCTAGGATACTTATAATCTAACGGTTACCACTAGCGACTCCTAGGGTACCCCTCACACTATTAGCCCCTAGACCTTTTAGGGTAGCTTATTTAATAGTTATAATATAGTTTTTAGATAGGATTGGCTCGCGAAAGTAGATCTATTAATTAGCTTTTATTCTAGATAATTTATCTAGGGTACTTTAGACCCTAGACGCCTCTAAATAGTTACCCTTAATACACTCCTAGTAGACATTAAGGCTAGTGAAATAGTCTATTTGCTATAGCCAGAAAACTTCTTCTTTACGCCAGTTGTAAATATAATAGAGAACTTGTCGTTACTAGCAGTAAGTACCTATATAGACCCTCCAGACATAGAGATACTAGTTATAAACATAATAGAGGACCTGTTATTACTGGCAGCAAGTACCCGTAGAGACCCTCCGGTGCTAGCATAGATTATCTTAACTTAGGGAGAAGGTAATCAAAACCCTAAAACTATTAAGTATACTGCAGTAAAGCTATATACACTCTTAGTACAAGTATACCTACAAAACGTATATCGGCCGCACCCTTCTCTTTACTGGCTTCTAAAAGCATACTACTATGTAATAGTTACCTTAACCTCCATAGACCCTAGCCTACTAGATGTATATAAAAAGGAGATCAATGTCTTCTCTAATAAGCTAGCAAGTATACTACCCTAAGTATAATTATATAATTGACTTAGAAGAAGGCAAGACGCTACTATAAATACCCCTCTATAACCTCTTGTAGAAAGAGTTGTAGATCTTATAAAAGTACCTAGACAGTGCTCTTAAGAAGGGCTAGATTAGGCCTAGCAAGTCGCCTACTAGAGCGCCTATCCTCTTTATACTAAAAGCAGAAGGTATAATGCGGCTATACATCGACTATAGACGCCTAAATAAGATTACAATTAAAAACTAGTACCCCCTACCGCTGGTCGGCGAACTCTTTAATAGGCTTAGCTATGCGAAGATATTTATAAAGCTAAATCTTTATAATGCGTACTATAGGATTTATATTAAAAAGGGAGATAAATAAAAGACCGTATTTAAAACACGCTATAGTTACTTTAAGTACCTAGTAATGCCCTTTAGTTTTACTAACGCCCCTATAACTTTCTAGAGCTATATTTATAAAGCTCTAGGAACCCTAGTAGATACTATCTATATAGTTTACCTAGATAATATTCTTATCTACTTAAATAATAAGGATAAGCACGTTAAGCACGTCAAGTAGGTACTACAATAGCTCCGCGCTTGGGGCCCATACGCCAAACTATTAAAATATATCTTTTATACTAAGAACGTTAAGTTCTTAGGCTTTATTATTACCCTTAGGGGTATTATAATGGACCCTGCCTACGTAAAAGCTATTAAGAAATGGCCTAAGCCTAAGTCCTATAGGGATATCTAGGTCTTTTTTAGCTTCGCCAACTTCTATAGGCGATTTATCTAGAACTACTTAGATACCGCATACCCCCTATATATATCTCTTATATAGACGCATTACGACCCAATATTAGATAGGGAGAAGAAGTAGAAGCGTAAGTTAAAAGGGCCCACTAAATAGTATTAACCTTAGTCTTAGCCCGATAATGCTTAATAGACATTCTATAAGCTACGCGCTGTGTTTATATAGGCTCCTCTACTTCACCACTTTGACTCTAATTTACCCCTAATAGTAATTACTAACGCTTCCAACTATGCTTATAGCGGTATACTTCTACAGCCTTTAGGGTAGAGAGATTAACTCTACTAGCACCTAATCGCTTATTGCAGTTAGAAGCTTACTAGCTTAAAAGTATGGTATAATACAAATAATAAAGAATTGCTCGCCATAGTGCAATGCTTTAAGATATAGTGCCATTACCTTAAATACGCCGCGTATATAACGCGCGTGCTCTACAATTATAATAATCTTAGGTACTTTATAACTACTAAAAGCTTATCTACTCGCTAGGCCTAATACGCCAAAAAACTAGCTAAGTTTGATTTTAAAATTAAATATAAGCTAGGTAAAGCAAATCCCGCTAACATACTATCCTAATATCCAGATTATACTAAAGGCTTTAAAGATAGCAGTAAGAGGACAGTCCTTAATACTATACTGCCTATATTATAGCAAAAGTTGCGGGTTATAGGCCTTATAGGCGGCCCTAGTGCTACTATACTACACTAGCAAGTAGCATGCATACAGTATATAAGCAACCCTTACAAACTTAGCGCCGGCGGACTAGAGCGTCCTACTATTCTCTCTAAGACTACTTTAACTGGCCTAATGGCGCTTAACCCTAGGGAAGACCCCTTAGCCTAGGCTACGGTCCCCTATAATAACCCGGTAAGTCACCTACGCATTATATGTTACTTCGCTAGCACCGACTTTATATAAAGTCTTGTACTATAGCAAGAGGTAGTAGTAGCTGCCTTAGCCGAAACGGCGTTTATAGAATACCCCCCTAAGTTACTAGTTAATTTTATTTATAGAGTATAAAAAAGGGACGCCTTTACATGCTTTATATATAATTAGTTAACTTAGGGGCGAGTTTTTACCAGTAATAAGGACTATACCCTTAATAATTAAGGACTCCTAAGGCAAAATAATAAGGTCTAGGTGCTAAATTATACACTACTGTAATAGGAGATCCTTAAGCGGAATTATAATAATTCTATAGGCGGCCACTATGGTTTTAACTATACCTTTAAGGTAATTGCGTAAAAGTATACTTAGAATAGCCTTACCTAGGACCTCCGCAAATACCTAGATAACTATAATACCTACCAACGCTTTAAATCGCGCCACTATAAACCTTATAGTAAGCTGCAGCCTCTCTAGGTCCCCACCTAAGCCTAGCGGCATTATTTACTTAACTTTATTATAGATCTCTTAGAGTCTAAGACTCCTAATAGCGTAGAGTATAACTTCGTTTTTGTCCTTATAGACCATTTTATAAAGCTAGTACGCTACTATCTAGTATATAAGATAATTAATACTACACAACTCACAGAACTCTTATTTAGAGTCTTTATATAAATAGGGCCTCTAGATAATATCGTCTCTAATAGGGGTAGTATATTTATAAACAAGTACTAAAGTACTATATACTACCATCTTCGCATTTAACGTAAACTTAGCACCGCATTTTACCTATAGATAGATAGTTAGACAGAGCGTTAGAACTAGGAGCTTAAGGCATACCTATATATATTTACGAACTAGAAACAGTCTAATTAGGCCTCCCTACTTAAAGAAGTAGCCTTTACCTATAACTCTAAGGTCTATGCTATAACAAAGCGTTCCCCTATTAAGCTCGCCTATAGCTAGCTACTAAACGTCCTAAATAGAGTCCTAGACAGCATCTAAGACGCCTAGTAAGATAGGGAGGGGCCTAAGTTAACAAATATCTAACTCGCAAAGACGTATTTATAACGCCTACGCCTTATATATAAGGTAGCGGCGGCGTCAATAATATACGCCTAAAAGCTTTAGGTAAAATACTATAATCGTTACCATCTGGCCAAGCACTTCGCCGTTAGTGAATAAGTCCTACTCTCCTCCAAAAACATCTATATAAAACGTCCCCATAAGAAACTTAATAGCAAGTTTATAGGACTGTTTTAGATCTTAGAGCGCGTAGGGTAGCAAGCATATAAGCTAGAGCTCCTACCTACTATAGTACAGCTCTACCCGGTCTTTTATATTTCCTTACTAAAGCCTTATAAGTCACGCCTTAGGTTTTAACCCCTAGTAGTGAAAGAGCTGAAAGAAGGTAGCTAGGAAGTAGAAGCAATTATCGCCCACTAAAATTATACTAGATAACCGCAGTACCTTATTAAATAGCTATAATGGCTAAATAAGTATAATAAATAGAAATATAAGACAGAACTTAAAAATTGTTAATAACTGCTAGATAAGTACCGCAAGCGGGATACCCTAGCCTCGTAGCTAAAGCGCAGGCAAAAAGTAAGCGCTGCTGCTAAAATATAACCTGCATAAAAGCGGAGCAGAGAACATTTTAAGGGATTAAAGAACAAGTTAACACTTATAGGAAGAACTGCGGCATATATATAGGGTGAAGTGTAATTTATTAATATCCTATATAAGCCACACTTTAACGCAACCTAGTTATACTAGTAACTCGCAGGCGACTTATAGGCGAGGCTACAGCTATACTAATAACAAAACTTAATTTAGAAAATACCCTTTTTAGACCTAGTCCGTTACTCTATGCCAGCTTAGCAGATTATTTATATTAGAGAATAGGCCCGCTTTAACTAGGGTCTACTTAACTAAGGTCTAAGACCTTTTAGTAACTTACTAGCAGTAACCTATACCAACAACTTATACTATTCTATGTATATACTATATAAATAATATATAAGGCTAAAGTAGGGTTAGCGGCGGAGTTAATGGATATATAGCCTTACCTGTAAGCTTTGCAGTATGTGGGAATTAACTAAGCAACTTGATTGTAAATCTATGGAAATCAGGTGGTATATATACATGAAAGGTGTAGACAATAAAGGGGTAATTGACCGAGTCGGTGAGCGAGTCAAGGTAATACATAGGTGAAACAGTGGTGGTTTGGCAGGGTACCGTAGTCGGTTACATTACCGTCTATAAATCTGGCTGTATATAAGTAACCTATAACCTACCCGCGAAGTATACACGGCGCTATATTAGTATAGCGCAAGGCTAAAGTAGGGTTAGTAGCGGATTTAATAGGCATATAGCCTTACCGTCTATAAATCTGGCTGTATATAAATAACCTATAACCTACCTATAAGGTACTAGCGACCTACCTATATAAGTAAGCTTTTGGAATATTTCTAATAGTCTATTAAATTTAGGCGACGGCGTTAAGCTATAACAGTGCAAGTGTGGGTATTGAAAGAACGACTTAATTCTAAATCTATGGAAATCAAGTGAACTAAATACATGAAAGTAGACCCGGAACTCCGTAGTCTATGACTCAATATTTGACCGTATCCGAGACATACGAGGGTGGCGTCGATTGTGTCTCGGAGCCTCTTAGGCGACGGTCTCGTGTCTCAGCTAGTGCTGGTGAACTGTTACATAAGCTCTACTAGCTTTAAGTATTAAATAGACCAATTAGGATTTTCTATACCGGGCATAAAAAATTACTATTAGCTTGGTTAAATGCGGGGGAGTCTTAGCAAGGCAAATCTAACTAATTAGATAACTTTAACTGCCGGTTAAAGTTCCTTAATATCTCCGCGCCGCGCATGCATACTACCTATCTCTCTATACGCAAAATTAAGACGCTCTTTCCCCTCTAAAATTTTTCCTTATTAAGGTTTTTTATAGGGTTTTATTAAGGCTTAAGTATATAAAGGATTAGGGACAATCCTTTTAAAGGGGGGGGCATTATTAGGTGAAACCTAAGTAGATAGTTATATAGCTATAAGGGATGGGCGACCCTGGGGCGACCTAGGGGTGACTCGCCCATAAGGCATATGCGCTACACATATCTAGGAAAAACCCTTCCTACCTCGCACATAGACTCCTCCTTTTTCCCTTAAGGATTCGTCTGTCTATATAATATACCCTATTATTCTATTATTAGACTTCCTATCCACATCCTCACCTCACATTTATCTACTTATATATATTTTAAGCATTACTCTAAAGTAACAGATTAACTATAGCTAAAAGCTTTTAGGCTTAAGTTGTATAATATAAAGTAAAGCTTAATACTTACTGCTAAAAACTACTTATTACTCTACTTTACGCTACTGCTCTTATTTTTAATCTGTGAGGGCGCGAAGAGGCTTCGGGGAAGATTCAAAGGAACAATATAAATTCTATCTAAATCTAAGGGTATATAGCTCTTGCAGAGTACAAGACGTTGCGTAAAGAAGAGAAAGGAATATAGGAAACTTATAACTAAATATTCATGGTCTTAGCAGTAGACGCGTGGGCACAAGCCCACGCGGATTTCAACAGGTTTCAACCAAATTCCATTACATTAGTAGAATTTGGTGGAGACTGGTAGAAATTAATTAAGTTAGCGGAATTTAGTAAAATTCAATTAATTTAGCAGAATTTAGCAGAATTTAATTAAAGCGTTAGAATTTATCTATTAAGTGTTTCACCAAGATATTCCTACTATAACTAGGCTAGTCCCGTTATAGTACCCCCCCTTTAGCCAAAGGTCTAAAACAATTCGATTTAGTTAAGAATTTATAACTTATCGCCTTATAAGCGTTGTAATATGATTTAAGTTCTTTTTAATTTCAAGTTTCCTGCTATCGTGTTTTATGTCTTCGTGTTAGGTGGCAGTCATTTGCCTTTATATCATATCTATCCAGCCAAAGCAAGCCGCGAAGGATGGTCTTTATAGAATTCTTTTACCAGGGAAGGCGCGTTAGCCTTAACCTATTTATAGGTTTCCTAGGTTTATATTTTATATCCTTCCCACTTAATAAGAAGTTTAAATTGTTTAAATTATATTTTCTATCGCATATTATTAATTAAGTTAATAAAGTATAAACCGTTACCATTATTAACAATTATAGGAGGTAGCGGCAGAATTTCGCGAGTCATAGGATCATTTCTTAAGGGTTATAGCAAGCTTATGTAAAACGTCAGGTGTATTTTTATTTTAGTTAGCAGTTTAAGCTTATAGGCGTACAGGCTTAGTTTCTTCTTAATTTGGTATAGGCCCGCGAACTTCCAATTAAGTTTCTTTAAAGGCCGTTAAGTCTTTAGGTTTTATATACTTAGGTAAGCTATATTACCTTCCTTAAAGTCCCATGCGGGAGCTCGTTCTTTGTTTACATGCCATTCCTATAACATTTAAGCGTACGTTAACTTACTTTATAATAGTTCCGTTAACTGCTTTATTTAATTAGCAAAGTTATATACGTTAATTAACTAGATCCGTTTAATCGTAGGTCCTATTATATTAATATTAGGTTATAGCTTAAATCTAAGTTAAGGGTTTTGTCTATAGGTCACATAGAATAGTATCACGCCTATTAATACATTTATTGTATTATTCGCAGTAAACTCAGCTAAAGGTAGCCATTTTTCCCAGTTATCTTACAGGTAGGAGCAGTATATTTATAAGTATTATTCTATAATCGCGTTTATAATTTCCATTTAACTATCTATCTCTAGATAAAACGCAGTTAAGAGTCGTGTTTAAATACTTAATCGTTTATATAGAGCTTACTAGAAGTCTAAAACAAACTGGCTTCTATACTTAGATATTATCGTATTAGGAAGTCCGTATAGCTTAAAGACATGCTTAACAAAATATTTAGCTACTAATATCGCATTAATTAAGTCCATAGGAATCATATGTCACATTTTTATAAGATAGTTAACTACTACTATAATATTCGTAAACCCATTACTACTAGGCAAGTCAACTATAAAGTTAATTAAGATATCGCGCCATCTTTACATTAGGATTGGTAGCGGTTAAAGTACTCCTTACTTCTTTATATAAGAGGTTTTTCTACGCATATATATCCTATATACTCAAACGTATTTCCGTACGTAGTTATACATCATAGGCCAATAATATGCTTATTAAACGATCTTATAGGTCTTCACACAGCCAGGATATCCTACTACGGGGGAGTTATATACAAATTTAAGTATCTTAAATCATAAAGGTTCGGAATTCAGAACTACCATCTTCTGTTAATAGTATAATCGATTATTTCGAATTTCGCATTTAGCGAGTGTAATATCCTTATACTATCATTTTCCAGTTCGGATCGCCTTTATTATATCTACTATCTATACATCGTTCTTATATTTATATTTTATTAGCTTATTAATTTCTATTTCCCATTTATCAACTTCTAATTTATTCCTATTAAGTTCCGTATCTAGAAATATAGGACGTAGTTTTTTAAAACGTTTAGGGGGCAGTAAAATCCATAATTAATTTATAATCCGTTTATCTAAGGCGTTCGTAGATAAGTCCTATAATTATTATATTAATGCGTTAGACTTTTAATTAAGTTTACTGTCGGAATGTTAGTCATGTAACGTGGTTACGAGACCGCGAAGCGAGGCTAGTTAACCTGACCTTGGAGCAACCCCTTACTTCTAGACAATTAATCATCCAACAATTAACAACGCATACGTATTATACAGTGATATTTATACCCGTTGATTAAAGCATGTATACCGACACTAATCAGTAGACGTATAGATTAGGAAATACGCAATAGCTAGCGCTTAAGGAGTAGTACTGGAAATAGTTTACTAATCGCCTAGTTCTTGTCTATTTTATTAAAGGAGAAGACTACGACTTCTACTCAAGCTTAAGAGCGTGTATTGGCCTTACAGCTAATACAGCAGATCGCTAAGAGAATAGCAGCCTTACTAAGAACACTTTATAGGTCCAACGGCTGTAGAGAACGTATACACAAACCTCAACCTTAACTACACCCTTACCCTTAACCTCACCCTCGACCTTGACTTTAACCCTCGACCTTAACCCTCGACCTTAACCTCAACCTCGACCTCTGTTTAAGCCTTAACCCTTAAACTCCCAGACCAAGGACACTCTATAGGCCCTAAGGCTGTAGAGAATACCCTAAACCTTAAATCTTAAACCTTAAACCTTCTTACCTTTAAACCTCCACTTAAACCTTATGGATACTCAACCCACAACTACGATAGAGTGGTATGAGAAGATATTAAAATATAGTAATGGAATTACTGCTGCTATAGCTTCTAAAGATGAGCTAGGAGACTATATAGTAATAAAGGTCTATGTACACACATAGGAGAACTTCACAGACTATATATTATAGACAGTATTTAAGGAGGAATTTGAAGGCTTTACTACCGAAGATTTTAGACGCATGCGAATTAATATAAAAGCAAAGTTACGCACTTATCTACTTAAGAGAGGAGTGTATGTGGGAAAGCATAATAGTAGATATTTAATCTTAGAAGCACTATTTAACCTCCTCTAAAAGGAAGAACCTTATGAATGGATAGATAAGGAAATCACAGAAGCTCTTAAGGCAGTCAGCCCTATAATTACAGTGGCGCTACGAGAACGGCTTAACTTAATATAAATAGCTCTGATATTGAATTAAGCTATACCCCCGTTAGTTATAGCCTTTTTAGCTCCTATAACCCCCCCCCACAGCCCACTACCTTCCTATACGGTGCTGACGCCTGTAAGCCATTAACTACCTCCACTACCTCCAACGCCTGTAATCTAGCCTATAGCTACAGCTACAATACCTAGAACGTAAATACCTACCCCTATAACACCCCAACTAGCTGTTGTATCTATACCCTAGTAAACTGTACTAACCGCCACCTAATAGCAAGCTGCACCTACCTCTACCTAAGATTAACTACTTACTCTCCTTACTTAACTCCTATAGACGCAGAATTAGCAATTATTGCCTATGGTAACTGCCTCTACCCTCCCTCTAGCAACCGCTCCTACCCTACCTGGTCTCCCTCCTGCCTAGTATCTTTACCCTAGTACTGCCAATACCGACCCTACTATGCACCTGCCTATATACAGCAAAGAGGTAGCCACTATCGCCAAGATCTACACAGACGACTAGAAGTACGATGGAGTGAGTGATAGCTTTAACTTCAAGTTAACTATCTTCTATAATATCTATAAGAGAGCTGGTCTACCTCCTAAAGGCTATATAACCGCACTCCTAACTATGCTAAAGGGACTTGCTTAGGATCACTACTATAATAGCAGCCTTTTAACTAGATTATTTACTAAGGCATGTAACCATATGCGTTACTTCTTTGAAGGACTAGAGTACTATCGGAGAAACCTTACTAAATGGAACGCTACTAACTTCTAAGGAATTATTAACGAGAACCCTAATAAGCAAATCTATTAGAGTTTCTAACTACTCCTTAATAAGCTCTTAAAACATCGCTATGGATTATACCTAGAGTTTCGTATAGACCTCTTCCTTATAAATAAGCTAGTTACCGCTTGCCAAGGAGTACTAGTATGCCGTATTGCCATTTCCAACCCTTCTAAAGACCTCTCCTAGTTAATTAGCAAGTTGCAATCTTCTATAGTTGTATAGGAGAAGGAACACCCTTCCTAGGCCTTAATAAGACCGTTTTAAGGAACCTACTTTACGGATCGTATATACCGCCATAATATCCGTAACAACCGTGACCGAACCCGCTTCTATAGACAAAACACCGTTAGATCCCTAAAGGCCAAGTGCTACGTTTGCCAAAAGGAGAGCTACCGCTTATGGAAATATATAGAGGAGGAGCGGAACCGTTCTAGAGATAAGTATAAAAGACGTTTTAACAATAATAAGGGCCGTAATGGTAACTTTGAAGAACGCTTTAGACAATACACTATCTACTATAAAGGAGACAACAATAATGAGTATAATAAGACTTTTGAAGCTCTTATGCTAAACACAGACACTAACAAAAATACTGATAATAATAACAGTAAGGAAGAATTAGAAGACCCTAACAGCTACTACCTTATATTATTTAGGACTCTTACTATAGATGAAGCAACCTCTACAAGTATAGAACTAGCCAACAAGGCTTGCGCTTACTTACTTACTATAATCTCTACGGAACCTACTATGGAAACCGACCTGTTTAACTACAACATAATAACCGCCGCTTTACGCTATACTTCTACGGTATTTATGGGAATTATAATTAATACTGGTGCGTTAAAGAAGTCTATGGCCGGTTACGGATAATTCTAGGTACTATAGAACGCGGACTAATCCGTAAGACTTAATACCTTAACTAAAGGACAAGTTAATATGCAGTTTGGCATTGGAATCGCTACCTCTATTAAAACTGCGGATATTGTTACCCCTATAGGCAAGATACAGTTTTATATTGTCTATATGGATACCCCCTTCTTGCTCTGCTTAGCGGATATAAATAGACTCTAAATCTATTATAACAACCTTAGAAATGTTGTTATTACTCACACTAAAAAAGTACTAGTAGTGCGACGGTTTGGCTACCTATTTCTCTTATAGAGCTTATTACTATAGTTATATCTATCTAAATCCTTTAACGCGAACCCCTATTACTTGACAGATATAGAGCTACGGCGCCTATATTGTTAATTTAGACATCCCTTAGTTGAGAAATTATAAAAACTACTCTACTATACTGGCCATGAAACGGATAGAATGGCCATTAAGTAACTAACCAAGTTCTACTACTACTGTTAGAAGTTTAGCAAATTACTAGGCAGATTCCGCTTTACCCTATAAGATAATGTTAATTTTAACTATAATATCATTGTTGACATTATATATATTAGCAGATTACCCCTCTTATACGTTGTTAATAAAGGAACGCGATTCTAAGCCGGTAGATAGCTATGAGACATCAGCGCCAAATACATATAGGACGTTCTATGGATGTGCTAGATTAATACCTACTTAGGGCCACTAGACCTAATTACCCACAACGCTAAAAAGAACTTCGTTAGTAAGGAATTCAAGCAATACACCACTATTATGGGAATTAGTATAAAGGGAGTACCGGTTAAAGCACATAACTCTATTAGAATAGTAGAGCGCTACTATAGTCTATTACGCTGAGCCTATTAGATCATTATGACTGAAATTTCTAAAATTAATAAGGAGATGGGACTCTAAATGGCGTTTAAAGCAATTAACGATTTAGCTAGCCCTGGAGGACTAGTTTTTATATTTCTAGTCTTTAGAACCTACCCCCAAATGGTTAAATCCAATGCACCATCCCCTATAGTTATATAACGCGCTGCCGCAATTAAAAAGGCTATGGTAGAGATATAGAAGCTACAAGCTAAATAACAGATTGCCAATACGCTGAATATGCGAAACGGACCCAATACTAATGCGATTTATGATCTCCCACCAAATTCGCCCGTTTTAGTCTAGAGAGAAGGAAACACTGGCCAAAGCGGCTATTAGAACGGGCCATTTACCTTACTTACTATTAAGGGTAAAATATATACTATTAAACTGTTTAGCGGACCTACAGCCTTCTAATCTATGGTTATAAAACCCTACCTTTAAGTAACTGAATTGTAGAAGCAAATCGTTGGACCGAAATTGCTACCTAAACCTCTATTTGGGTTAGCCCTTCCTAAGACTGTCTTAGAGAGACCTACTAAAGCTTAGCAATAACCCCTAAAACGAGGCAGAGGACGCCCTCGCAAATACCCTCTACTTACGGCTATAGCTGACATCACCATCTACCTACAGGATGACAGTCAATTTAGTACTTAATTCAGCGCCTCCTAATAGAAGGAGCTTACTGGTCTACTTAAGAAGGGAGTTTTTGAGATTATAAGACTCACGGATATACCATAAGGCGTATAACTCTTTAATTCGCGATTTGTTAACGAGATTAAGAATAAGGGAACTAATAAGGCTTTTAAGAAATCCTAACTAGTTATGTAAGCTTATAACGACTTAGAAAAGGAACTGGTTCTTACCTAATTACTAACCATTTAATGAGTTAGCTAACGACTAATTCTCTATATTGCCGCCATAAAGCTTCTATAGGTATGACTTTACCTCTAAGACATTTTACAGGCCTACGTATAATTAACCACCACACTAAATTAAGAATTCTATGTACGACCTCCGCATAAGCTGATTAAGCAACTTGGGATTGACAAGGCCTCTATTTTAAAGGTTGTAAAACCACTCTACAGAGTACTGGAAGCCGGTAACCACTGGTTTAAGATATATTACTTATATTATATCTAATAGTTGCATATGGACTAGTCTATATATGACCCCTATCTCCTACAGAGCAACAAACCCTTTAGTATTATAGGCCTATAAACTAATAATACTCTATTCCTGGTAGATAAGACCTTTATAAACGCAGAGCAAAACGAGCTATATAAGGCCAAGTTTATGGCTAAAGAATGGGAACAACTTACCGTTAATACGCCCATTAAGTTTAATAGTGGAGTTATTTAGCTACTAACTGACGGGAGCATTACGCTTACTTAGAAACGACAATATATAAACCTTAGTATAATTAGCACCAAGCTTGCCACGAGTATAGGATTAAGAGGAGCTATAAGAACCTTAACTCTAAAGGACCAGTACATTGCTTAACGCGCTAGAGGTACATATATTGCTTTAGTTTGCCAGCTAGAAGCCTTATTTGATTTATCCTTTGCCGCCCAGGTAATTAACCCCAATAAGGAAGACGTAAAACAGTTAAATAAGCGTCTAAACTGGCAAATTAAGAACGCTAATAGAGGCCTTAAGTTTGTTAAGTTAGATATTAAAACCCTATAGCTCCTGGTGTTTACGGACGCGTTATTTACTAATAACAAGGACCTCTCTTCGCAGATTGGCTATGTCATTGTACTAGCTGATGCTACAAAGAAGGCCAATATCGTCCATTAGAGCTTAGTTAAGTGCAAAAGAGTTACTTAAAGCGTACTAGCTTCTAAACTCTACGGTACGGCCCACAGCTTTAATATCGGCGTTGCAATTAAATCTATAGTAGACAAGATCCTATAAATTAACCTCCTACTTGTGCTTTGCACTGATTCCAAGTCCTTATATAACTGTTTAGTACGACTTGGAACCACCTAAGAAAAGCGCCTAATGATTAACGTAATATGCCTCCGGCAAGCTTACGAACGGAGACAGATTACGGAGGTGAAATAGATTAATAGAGAGGCCAACCCTACTAACGCCATAACGAAGGGAAAGCCCTACGCGGCTCTTTAATGGCTTATTAATACGAACCGAATCGACCTACAAGTTATAGGATGGGTTGAACGAACGAACTTAGATTTAGCTTAGCGTTAGGTAACTAATTATAACGATATGGACCCTAAATTCAACCAGCTAATTAGGATTTTCCATCCCCGGGATAGAAAATTGCTATTAGCTCGCTTACCACTAGCGCCTTAGCGGCCCTCGCGATATGTTAACCTGCTACCCCTAATAATTCTTCTTATAATTACGGACCTGTAAAAGGAGCGTGGAAGCTATTACGTATTAATTGGATCTCTAGCTATTACGTATACGCTGCGAATAAGTCTAGAAGTAAACTTAGCTTTAGAATATAGATTAGCCTTCTTTTTAGAGTTGCTCTAGTGTTGGAATGTTAGTTATGTAACGTGGTCATGAGACCGTAAAGTGAGGCTAGTTAACCTAACCTTAGAGCAACCCCTTACTTCTAGACAATTAATTATCTAACAATCAATAACGTATACGTATTATATAGTGATATTTGTGCCCGTTAATTAAAGCATGTATACCGACATTTACCTAGTTAATACATAATCTTAAAGTTAAATTATAAGAGGTATTCGGCCTAACAAATTTAGCGCTGTATTAATTATTTTATAGTTATAAAGTATTATAGGTTCTTATAGTCCGTTAATACGCGTATTAAAAACAACAATCCTTCTAGCTTAGGATACTATTATTTAAAGCATCTAACAATTACAAGCAGTTCCTTATTATATATCTTATAGTTTAATTCGGCAGGGGCGAGTTTCTAGAAGAGAAAGGCTACTAGACGTAGTTCGCCATTCTTATTATATTATAATAACACTCCCCCTAGCGCATAATCTAACAAGTCCGTTTTAACGATATATTTAAGGTTAGGGTTAAAGTAAGCAAGAATCAAAGTAGTTATAAAGCGATATTTTAAGTTATTAAAAGCTTATTCGCATCTAGCGGTCTATTTAAATTTTATATTTTTCTTTATTAGGTTTACTAACGGCTAAGCAACTTCCAAGAAGTGGTTAATAAATCGTTAATAGAAATTTGCGAATCCTAGAAATCCTTAAATGTCCTATACATTACTAGAACTTTCCTAGTTTACAATTATAGCGGCTTTCTTAGGGTCCATTTTAATTCCGTCGCGGGATATAATTAAGCCTAAGTATATAACCTCGGACGCGTAGAACTTGCATTTCTTAATATCGCATTATAAGCCTACGTCTTATAAGCGTTCAAGGACCATTCTGACGTGTTTTTAATATTTAGAAAGCAAGGACGAGTAAATTAAGATATTATTAATATACGCGGTAATAAATACATTAAGGAATTTACGAAGCGTATTATTAATATATTACTAAAACGTACTAGGACCGTTTTTTACGCTAAATAGCATTATTAGGTATTTAAAGAGTCCCTATTATATATAAAAGGCTATATACTTCTTATCTCCCTTATATATACGAATTTTATTAAAGGCAGCGATTATATTAAGCTTTATAAAGTACCATACCTTTACCAATTAGTTAAGCGTCTCTTAAATTAAGGGAATTAGATATTGGTTTTAAATCATAATTATATTTAGAGCTTAATAATTAACATAGAATCCTAAGCCTCTTCCTAGCTTTTTAATAAATAGCACAGGTAAGGCAAATTGTAACGGGACTAGCCTAGTTATAGTAGGAATGTCTCGGTAAAACACTCGACAAGATAAACTTGACGCTTTGACTGAATTCTGCCGAATTCTACCAGCTTGATCAACTTCTGCCAAGTTCTGCTAGATTAATTGAATTCTACCGAAGTCCGTCCGCGTGCGCACGTGCGTACGCATCGACCAAGACCCCTAACTATTTAATTATAAGATTCTCTGGTTATTCCCTTCTCTTCTTTATACAACGTCTTGTTCTCTTAAAAAGCTATATACCCTTAGATTTAGATAGAATTTATATTATTCCTTTAAATCTTCCCTAAAGCCTCTTTGCGCCCTTATATTACGTTACATTAAAAAATAATTACTATTAAAATGGCAAACGAACCTAAATCCTCTTTGATAACTATGAGTATTATATCCCTAGTTAGGGAACAGTTAACCATAATGTAACAGTCCTTTATGGATGCCTTAGTTTAGCAGCGGGCTGCACTAGAAGCCCAGCATTAGCAATTAATAGAAGTACTCTATAAAGAACTTTATAACGTCCAAGTATTTACGTTAGAGACCCCAACACCGCCTATAAATGAAATTAATATAACTGTATCCGAACCTAGCCCGTTAAATATGAACCCTAAACTAGTAATAGTAGCTTAACCCATACCTATAACGAACCTAGTATTTACTATGAAATTAAAAAAGCTTCCTAACCCTCCAATATTTAATGGAAATTAAAATAACCTACATCCCTTTATAACTAAGCTCCATCTTAAACTTTTAATAAACTATAACTGATACCCTACCGAAGCTAGTAAGGTTAGCTATAGAATGTCTTATTTAAGCAAAGATGCTGCATAAAATATGGACCTATTCTTCCGTAATGGCACCTTTATTAATTTTAAAACCTTTGTCTCTCTACTAGAACGAATATATAATAACGCTAGCTATAAACACACCACTGTTACTAAACTTAAAAACCTATAATAATGGAACCAAGACTTTATAAGCTTCTTTTCGGAATTTTTAGGCCTTGTTAGCGAACTAGATTGGAATAAAGCCGCTAGAGTTGCTGCTCTTTAATAAGCTATTTTAGATAAAATTAAAGCATAGTTAGTAGGTAGGGAACTGCCAAAGGACCTACCCGAATTTGCTATAATATATTAACGAATTAATAAGGACCTTTAATATAATAAATAGACTCATTCTCTGAAGCCAACCACACCTTGTATTTAAAGCTTTACGAAACCAATATATACCCTAAAGCGCGACCCTTCTCTAAAACCTACGCACGACCCTATAGACCTCGACGCCACTTGATTCTACGCACCCTTAGGAACCAACAAACAAAGAACTTAAGCCATAAATAGAGAATGCTTTGGATGTGGTAGAAAAGGATATATCTAAAGGAATTACCGAACTTACCCTTTTAAAAAAGTCCGCCGTAGTTCCTCCCGGTCTTTAAATCGCACCTACTTCTTAAATCGCACTTATTCTTTAAGCCGTACTCACTTCTTAACTTATACTTGTTCTATAAATTATACCCAGTTATTATAAAGCATCTTACCCTTAGCTAACTTGGAAAACGAATTGTCTTAGGGCTAAGTCGCGCCTTAAGATAAGAAGTGGAAGAGTATAAGTATCTAGGCTCTTCTAGCGCTGATACACAATACAACTCCCTTAATATACTTGGCGAAATTTAAATACTTAGAAAATGGAAGGAGGTATAAATCCTTATAGACAGCGGAGCCACTAGTATAGGCTTTATTAATACGAACTACGCGAAAACCTAACGCCTAAATTTAAAGAAACTCAATAAGCCCTAAGGCCTATAAGGTTTTAACGGCAAACCCTTAATATATAGCGAGTTAACATACTATGCTCTTATAAAAATGCGGATAGGCGAATACCTTGAATATATTTCCCTATTTGTAATACCCCTAAAGCAATATAAGATAATACTTAGATATAGATGGCTAAAACAACATAACCCTTTAATTAGCTAGGTTAAAGAAACACTAAAGTTCCGTATAACCTACTGCTAAAGTTATTGCTTAAAAACCCATTTGCCCTATAAACATGCACACAACTATTTGAATTTAAAATAATATAAATTACCCTTACCACAAACCTTAAACAATATAATAAAGCTATAACTGCTAATTGCAGTAAAGAATGTAAAGATATTATATTAAAACCTCTTAAATTTTGTATAATATAGGCCGCACCCTTTATCTTGTTAGTAAAAAGATGAGATTATAAAATCTTTGCTGTGACTATGGAAGATATTAAGAAAGCACTAGAACTAAAATAGTATATTAATCCTCAACCTCTTGTACCCAAAGAGTACCACAATCTAATTAACGAGTTTAAAAAATAATTTGTAGACTAACTAGCCCCGCACTAAGATAAGCACGATTTTAAGATAGAACTTGAGCCTGGTATAATACTAAAGTTCGGTCCACTATACGGTATGTTATAAGAAGAACTACTTGTAATATAATAATACCTTAACAAGCATCTAGAAAAAGGATTTATTTGCCCTAGTTAATCTCTATTCGCCTTACCCGTACTATTTATTAAAAAGCTAGGAGGAGGCTTAAGATTTTATATTAATTATTAAGCTCTAAACGCAATCACGATTTAAAACCGATATCCAATTCCCCTAATTTAAGAAACGCTTAACCGTTTAGCGAAGGCATGGTACTTTACAAAGCTTAATATAGTCGCTGCCTTTAATAAAATCCGTATATATAAAGGAGATAAGAAATATATAGCTTTTTATATATAATGGGGACTCTTTAAATACCTAGTAATGCTGTTTAGCGTAAAAAATAGTCCCGGTATGTTTTAGCAATACATTAATAATACGCTTCATAAATTCCTTAATGTATTTGTTACCGTGTATATTAATAATATCTTAATCTACTTATCCTCGCTTTCTGAATATTGGAAACACGTTAGAATAGTTCTTAAACGCCTATAAGATGCGGGCTTATAATGCGATATTAAGAAATGCAAGTTCTACGCGTCTAAGGTTACATACTTAGGCTTAATTATATCCCGCAATGGAATTAAAATAGACCCTAAGAAAGTTGCTATAATTATAAACTAGGGAAGCCCTAGCAATATATAAGATATTTAAGGATTTCTAGGATTTGCAAACTTCTATTATTAATTTATTAACTACTTCTTAGAAATTGCCCAGCTATTAGTAAACCTAATAAGAAAGAACATAAAATTTAAATGGACTACTAAATGCAAACAAGCTTTTAACGACCTAAAGCATTGTTTTATGACTGCTCTAATTCTCGCCTACTTTAACCCTAACCTTAAATACATTGTCGAAACAGATTTGTCTGATTATACACTAAGAGGAGTGTTATTGCAATATAATAAGAACGGCGAGCTATATCCAGTAGCCTTTCTCTCTTAGAAACTCGCCCCTGCTAAATTGAACTACAAGATATACAATAAGGAACTGCTTGCAATTGTTAAATGCTTTAAACAATGGCGTCCCAAGCTTAAAGGATTGTTGTTCCCAATACGCGTATTAACGGACTATAAGAACCTACAGTACTTTATAACTATAAAACAATTAACGTAGCGCTAAATTTATTAGGCCAAATACCTCTTATAATTCAACTTTAAGATTATATACTAACTAGACAAACTTAATCAGAAGCCTAATGTATTAACACGACGATTATAGGACCTACCTATAAACGCTTTAGATAAACGGATTATAAATCAATTACGGATTTTACTGCCCCCTAAACGTTTTAAAAAGCTATATCCTATATTCCTAGATGCGGAACTTAATAGAAATAAATCAGAAGTTGATAAATGGGAAATGGAAATTAATGAGCTAATGGAATACAAATATAAGAACAATGTATAGATAATAGATATAATAAAAGCAATTTAAATAGGAAAATAATAGTATAAGGATATTACACTCGCTAAATGCGAAATTCAAAACAATCAATTGTACTATTAATAGAAGATGGTAGTTCCAAATTCCAAACCTTTATAATTTAAGATACTTAATTTCGTACACAACTCCCCTATAGTAGGGCATCCTGGCCATGCAAAGACCTATAAGATTATTTAACGAGCATACTACTAGCCTATAATGCACGACTACGTACGAAAATACATTCGAGCATATAGGATGTGCGTGCATGGAAAGACCTCTTATATAAAGAAGTAAGGAGTACTTCAACCGCTACCAATTCCAATGCAAAGATAGCGCGACATCTTAATTGACTTTGTAGTCGACTTGCCTAGCAGTAATAGGTTTACGAATATTATAGTAATCGTTAACCGCCTTATAAAAATGCGATATATAATTCCTATAGACTTAATTAATGCAATATTAGTAGCTAAATATTTTGTTAAGCATATCTTTAAGCTACACGGACTTTCTAATTTAATAATATCTAATTATAGAAGCCAGTTCGTTTCAGACTTCTGGTAAGCTCTATATAAACAATTAAGTATTTAAATATAACTCTTAACTGCGTTTTATCTGGAGATAGATAGTTAAACCAAAATTATAAACGCGATTATAGAACAATACCTATAAATGTACTACTCTTACCTGCAAGACAACTGGGGAAAATGGCTGCCTTTAGCTAAGTTTACTGCGAATAATACAATAAACGTATTAATAGGCGTGACGCCGTTCTACGCGACCTACGGATAAAACCCTTAACTTGGATTTAAACCACGACCTAAAATTAACACAATAGGACCCACGATTAAACGGATCCAGTTAATTAACATATATAACTTCGCTAATTAAATAAAGCAGTTAACGGAACTGTTACAAAGTAAATTAATATACGCTTAAACGGTATAGGAATAGTATGCGAATAAAGAATAAGCTCCCACATGGGACTTTAAGGAAGGTAATATAGCTTACCTAAATATACAAAATATACGGACTTAACGGCCCTTAAAGAAACTTAATTAGAAGTTTGTGGGCCTGTACTAAATTAAGAAGAAACTAAGCCTATACGCCTATAAGCTTAAACTACTAACTAAGATAAAAATACACCTGACGTTTTACGTAAGCTTATTATAACCTTTAAAAGATAATCCTATAACTTATAAAGTACCACCGCTACCTCCTATAATTGTTAATAATGGTAACGGTTCTTACTTTATTGACTTAATTAACGATATATAATAGAAACTACGATCCAAATAATTTAAACTTCTTATTAAGTGGAAAGGATATAAAACACAAACCTAGGAAACCTATAATTAGATTAAGGCTGACACGCCTTCCCTAGTAAAAGAATTCCATAAGGCCCATCCTTCGCGGCCTACTCTGGCTAGATGGACATAATATAAAGGCAAACAACTGCCACCTAACACGAATACACGAAACTCGAATTTAAAAAGAACTTAAAATAAGTTATAACGTTTATAACACGATTACGTGACACGCAAAATGTCAAGGAACTTTAACCGGCGGTTAAAGTTGTTTAATTGGTTAGATCTGCCTTGCCAAGACCGCCACCTAACGCAAAAATATAACACGTAATAAAAATTATAAATTCTTAACTAAATTAAATTATTTTGAACCTTTGGCTAAAGGGGGGGTACTGTAACGGGACTAGCCTAGTTATAGTAGGAATGTCTCGGTAAAATACTTAATAAGATAAACTTAACGCTTTAACCGAATTCTGCCGAATTCTGCTAGCTTAATCGACTTCTGCTAAGTTCTACTAGATTAATTGAATTCTACCAAAGTCCGTCTGCATGCGTATGTGCGTACGCATCGACCAAGACCCCTAACTATTTAATTACAAGATTCTCTGGTTATTCCCTTCTCTTCTTTACGCAACGTCTTGTTCTTTTGAAAAGCTATATACCCTTAGATTTAGATAGAATTTATATTGTTCCTTCGAATCTTCCCCAAAGCCTCTTCGCGCCCTTATACAAATAGAGATTAACTAGGGCAAATAAATCCTTTTTCTAGATACTTGTTAAGGTATTATTATATCATAAGCAGTTCTTCTTGTAATATGCTGTATAGCGGACCGAACTTTAGTGTTATGCTAGGCTTAAGTTCTATCTTAAAATTATACTTCTCTTAGTGTGGGGCTAGTTGGTCTACAAATCGTTTTTTAAACTCGTTAATTAGGTTATAGTACTCTTTAGGTACAAAAGGTTAAGGATTAGGATACTATTTTAGTTCTAGTGCTTTCTTAATATCTTCCATGGTTATAGCAAAAATTTTATAATCTTGTCTTTTTACTAATAAGATAAAAGGCACGGCCTATATTATATAGATTTTAAAAGGGTTTAACATAATATCTTTACATTCTTTACCATAATTAGCAGTTATAGATTTATTATATTAGCTTAAGGTTTATAGCAAGGGTAATTTGTATTATATTAAATTTAAATAGTTATATATATATTTATAGGACAAATGGTTTTTCAAGCAATAACTTCAGCAGTAGGTTATACGGAACTTTAGTATTTCTTTAACCCAGCTAATTAAAGGGTTGTGTTGTTTTAGCTATCTATATCTAAGTATTATCTTATAACGTATTTCACGGGTGAGCTGGTCAAACGGGTAAGCTGATCACTTCAAAAATATACCAAAAAATGGAAAAATCACACTTTAATATCTTAACAACCACTTAATAATAAATTTTAATAATTTAAATTTGGACTTTTATATATACTCTCTAGCTCCTATTAAAGTTAT
>Ga0307507_10003133_pt1 | contig 32912 bp, 8 predicted proteins | sample 7_EM_MG_FD_207223 | JGI IMG/M metagenome (GOLD analysis project Ga0307507, IMG submission 207223) | Populus trichocarpa ectomycorrhiza microbial communities from riparian zone in the Pacific Northwest, United States - 7_EM | ecosystem: Host-associated > Plants > Roots > Unclassified | place... | reverse complement strand
GAGAATACGTTAATTAGCCTAAAGAGGTAAAAAGCTAACTAATAAGAGGGCTTAAAGATTTAATAAATAAGAGGGCTTAAAGATCTGACAAATAAGAGGGCTTAAAGATTTAATAAATAAGAGGGCTTAAAGTTCTGACGAGTGGGGGGGCTCAAATATTTGATAAATAAAAGGGCTTAAAGATTTAACAAATAAGAGGGCTTAAAGATTTGATAGATGAGAGGGCTTAAAGATTTAACCAATAGGAGGGCTCGAAGATTTAACAGATAAAAGGGTAAGAAAATTTGACTAATAAGAGGGCTCAAAGATTTGACCAATAAGAGGGTGAAAGATTTGGCCAATAAGAGGGCAAGACGAGCGGCCACTAAAGTTTTCTTACGCGGTACTAAACACCTTTTCGAACTACGTTCCTCTAGGCATCCATAAGCAATTCGCCCGCGTCATAGCCTACTATATAGGCCTTATTGTTATAGGAGCAAATAAGTATATAGGCTCATGTCCTTATGGGAATGGAAGCTATCTGCAATTGCAATTTCAAGAAAGCAATAAATACTAATGCCACCAGCTACAAGTTCTACAAAACGTATTTGCTAATGTTATATATATATAAGCAAATCTACGTATACGAGTTTAAATTCTTAACTAATTCTGCGCCTTTAAAGTCACTTTCAAAATCCTGGTTTAACGTAAGAGCCATTCTTAAATGCTTATATGTAAGTTTCTCTTCCTTGCTTTTAGCTAAGCCGTAACCAGTCTATATAGCGTTCTTGATCTAACATAGTATATATTAGCGCTAGGCTTATAAATTTCGCTTAAACATTGCCTTACCTGTCTTCCGTTTAATTTATGGTCTAAAAGCCGCTCCATATCTTTTCTAGAGATATTGGGAGTATTGGCTTGCTCTAAAAAGGTCTTCCACACCTACTCTCTTGCCGGTTTCTTTAGCTTGTTATATCTAAGTGCAAGATATATTCTGCTTTATATAGCTGCATTAAATACGGTAATCCTGTTTGTCGTAAGAAACATAATGCCTTGGGAATACTCTATCTGTCGCAGGAAGATGGATACTAGGCTATTACGTTAAATATTATTCAAAGTTCTTTTAGTAAGAAAGACATTAGCCTTATCTATAAGAAGGACAGCGTTCCAGCGGTAAACGTTTTCAACTATTAGGGCCAGGTTTTGTTCTAAATAGGCTAGATCTGTATTAAGGTCTCCCATATAAGCCTTCTTATGGTTAGACTGGTATATAAATACACTTATAAAAGGGAATAAACTACATAGAGGGGTCTCCTCTAAGATTTGGCAAGCGCTTTAGCTGTTAGTGTCTTTCCCACCCTAGGTAGGCCACTGAAACGGTTAGCCTTTAAAACAGCTAGTGCCTTGCCAGAAAACTTACTATAGTAAGAAGACTAGGCCTTTCCCCTTCCCTTTAATTATATTATTAAACTTTGATTTCCCGGACCTAGACTAGTAGCTCTTTATAAGTCCTTAAAGTACCATTTTCTTATCCTCTTTAATTGCGAGTGACTTGAATGCTAAGGGATTTCATTTAATGTCCTTAATGTTAACGACGGCAAATTCACCTATTAGTGCTTGTATTAGTATATATAATTCGCTAGCTCTAGGAAAAGAGTGCGTAGAAAGCCTAACCCTATTTTTTATCTGCTAAACTAAAGGCTAGGGCTGTTGGTGGATAGATTAGGTACTTATTATCTCCTATCTCCTTAGGAACTAAACCCTAATTCTTTATATCGCCTTGCTAATTGGTCCCTTGATTGTATACGCCGATTCCGTATATATCTATAACGATTGGCTGCTTGCCATAGTTAGAATTCTAACAATAAAATGCTATCGCGTCCACTATAATGCGACCACTTATAGAAAATCTTGACGGGCCATCTTTAGTCCAGAAAAAGGCGATCCCTTTATATTTACGGTGGTTAATGCCTCTTAAAGACACGAACTTCCGGCCATTACTAATAAGATCCTGCTTTATCTTGGCTTGTCTCTTATAACGCTCTAGCGGAAATACCTTAAGAGACGTAATTTTTATAGTTAAACGGAATTCCGGAATAGAGAGGGTGGTTTTTACCTCGCTAAACGCCTTCCCATTGTAGCCGAAATAGTGACAGTTAAGTTCAAAGCTCTTTTTGCTATAAAGTGAGGTTTTGAAGTTACCTAAATTATATATAAGGCATCTTGGTTGATCCGAGCCTTTGCAAATCATAAGGACGTGCGTATTTGGTTTGAATAAGGCCTAAAGGAGATTGAAATTAATTTCGCTATGGTCCAGAAGCGGTAGGACACTATTGGTTATAGACGCAAAATGGTCTTTAAGGAATCTTAGTAACCCCTAAAGGTGCCTAGCGCTGATTGAGTTAGGAGAAAGGCTCTCCTAGTATATTTTCAACTGGGGTAGGAAATTAAATATAAGGTTTATAGGAATTTAGAAGTTAAATTAGAATAAGCTACATCTATAAAAAGGTCTACTTACTATAGGCTTATCTTCCCGAAGGGAGATAGCTTATACGCCGTTTAGTACTACCTATAAGGCGTCTCTCACTTCTCCTAAATTTATGCCTAGGTACGTGCTGTAGTCTTTCTTGTTCTTATCTAGCTTAAAGTCAGTATCTAAGTTAATATGTTTGAAGGCACCTAAGAGATAGACCAAATTTCTTCTAAAGGATATAAATATACTGATTATATATATTACGCTTACTTAATGTATCCGGCGAAGTCTCTATGGTCTTATACTGGCAGCTTTATTTGTCCCAGCTATAGCAGACGCTATATTAGTGTATTTCTAAGTGTGTTTTAAGGATTTCGTGAGCATATATCTTATTTAACACCTTAACTTCAATCTTAGAACCCCTTACTTTGGGTATCTTTTTAACCCCTAAACTCGTAGGGGAAGGTAGGGGAGGTAGAGGAGGTGGAGGAGGTAAAGAAGGTAAAGAAGGTTAAGTCGCTTAGACTATCTTTAACACAGCCACAAATATTTTAATTGTATGCTGCGCTGACTGCTTATAATGCAGATGTGTTTGGCTTGGGCTATTAGGGGGGGTGTTTATGCTATTATAAGGCAGTAAAGGCGCTGGCGTAACGGGCTTGGATATGACTAGCATTATTACTCTATAAAGCTTTGGTAACGTGATACTGATCTAAAGAAAGAGCTAAGTGGAAAGAGAAGCTAGATAGTATTATTTTTTAGGCTAGATCCGCCATTTTCTTATACAATATAAGCTGTGCTATAGGTGTGTCTACACCTCTCTTTTAGTAATAGGCTACCTTCCCTAATTAATCCTAGTAGGCTTTAGTTAATACACGTTAATATTATCTCCGTTATGGTAAATGAAGCTATGGTATACGTGCTTATTGGCTTGCATATAGGATCTCAGCTCTGGCACTAGAGTGAGCTTAAAAAAAAGACATTGCCTAATCTAATTATAGAAGGCATGATTAATGCAAGGCGCCGTTATAAGGAGACAGGTTTAAGTAGTTGCTTTAACTGCTAATAGCCTTCTAACTTGATTTTAGTATTATTCCGGTGGTTTTTTAATAGTTTTTTAATGGTTCTCTAACGGTTCCTAAATGCCAAAGGTGAGGCGGAGTATAATAGATGGCCGTGCATGTGCATATGTAATGCAATTACCGCCTCTCTATGCCTCTGGCTGGATCCCTACTAGAATAGCATTGAACAAGCGGCTAATTTGTCTCCCTAGCACTCTAGTACTTGCTAGCTTAGCTATCCAAACGCCTCTATACCTATAATAGCCCGCTGATGAATTTTTTTATAGGTAATTAGCGTTCTATTCTCGTTTTCTAGGTTGTTTAAAGCCTCCGATTTTAGACCTACGCATTCTTTCACACAAATCTCTTTGCTCTTTAACATTTTTAGTCTTTTAATTTGTCCGAGTTAAGGTCAAGGATATGGCATATAGTTAATTAAAGACAGTTATACGCTTAGCTTTAAGAACACTCCCCTAGCGTTTCTAATATCTACAAAATCGTGTCCCTAGCAATGTGTTCTATGTATAATATATAGAACGATTGCTAGCCTTTATGTATAAGTTTTTGTAGCTTTATATATTGCAACTAATCTGGCTTTTAACGCTAAAATAGAGTGAAATTAGTAATGACTGGAAGAAGGAATTTGAGAGATAATATAATATTATTTACTCTTATTTTAAAGACCATAGGTTAATAACAAATGATAAAGAAGATAAGGCTCTTTAAAACCTTATTAATTACTATAACGCTTGTGACGATCTAGAGAAAGTTTAATATTTAAAGGAGATGCTACTTAATCTTAATTGGGGTAAGACCTACTAAGAGATATTTACCAAGAAAATATTATAGGAAGGATAGGAGACATTAAGACATAGAATTTGGATATACTGCAGGCCTTAAAAAGCTCCTAGATATGACTTAGTAATGGCATAGCAGTGCTTAATAGATTATCCCCCCTGTTACAGCTAAATGCGCAATATGACTTTTGTTCAATTTATTTAAAGGGGCATTATTGCTAGGTATGCCGTGATATTATTACTTTAAATGCTTGTTTTTTGTAGCCGGAAAACCCTCCTTTAAAGAGCGACCAAAACCTACCCCTTACTAATTTAGGCATTCTATTTTAGTAGGCGGAACGCCTAGGTGCCAAGACTGGCCCCTAACTATTAGTGCTAATAGCGGGCCCAACTAACAGAGTAATTGTATAAGGGTAAGAGCATTTGCTTGACTTAGTTAGGTAAAGTGACTCCTAAGCAAGGCGGGCTAAAATCTCAGCTGCGTGGTTGGAGGTAAAGCTAGTTTTACAAGCGACTATATCTAGGAAACTGTTTCTTAAGGAAAGCGAAGCGGTTAATCCTCTTTTTTGCTTATATATGCGTATTTAAATCACACTTTCCCTTCTAACAAGTGCCTAACTAATAGGCGGAGTCTTACGTGCCTAGAGTGTAGCTTAGTAACCGTGCTTAGTTTAAGCAGGCAACTTTCTATATTATATATACATAAGCCGATGCCCCACCATGCCGTAATTGGGCAGGCGTAAGGCAATCTTACTAGTTGTTAGGTAGTACTACCATAATTTTTACTAACACAATATATACATCCCTTTATAGGATGGTACCGAGGGCTAGTAAATCTAGGCGTAGTTATAGACACAGCTATATACCATCTAGCGAATTCGGAGCATATTGGGGCTATGGAAAATTTGCGACATTTTACATATTTATATCTATAGAGCTCTTATTCTCGCGCGAGATCCAAACTCCTTAAAAATCCTCACCTTCTGTATTTTGGATATTCGGCCACATCTCTAACTCCCGCGCTGTAATATCCCTAGGGGCATTTAATCACTTTTGGCTAACTAGGAAGCGTAGAGCGCATTACTAACTAGAATATAGTGCGTATAATTAAGGCATTGAAGTCTTTAACGGATAGCGAACTTGTGGAAATATGTAAGATAGAGGTAGATTTCTCTTCGTAGTCTAGTTAGGAATAATTGTGTCATAGACTAATTTTTAAGTAGCTAAATTGCGACGAGTGCTAAATTAAGTCTAGCCCCTCCACTGAAACCATATATCAGACCTCCCTACTTAAAAACACTATGGCTGTCGTTATTAATATCTCTAGCGTTAGTGGCTCTCTTAATATCTATTAGAAATTAGATAACAAATAGGGAAATATTTTTATTAGCATAGTTGGGATGGAAGACAGTGAGAATGGTAACAGATTGGTAATATTGTTATAGGAAGCCGGATGGTACTACTATTCCCTTAGGGCCATCAAAATTAAATATGCTGTAAAGAAATAGGCTAATTCTACATTCGCATATAGATACCTTATATAAGACGGTAATGTTGTTCACTAAAGTAGTCGCACATTGCCTTTAAGATAGCTATCGTTATAAATAAGAATAAGTGGTTTTAGTGTGGTTCCATTAACCGCACTTTACCCCGGACTTGGTTAGACATAATAATAGCTTAAACGTCTTATAATGTCAGCTAGAAGACCCGCCTAGAAAATAAGTCTAAGGCAAATATTAGTTAGTAGCAAATATTTGCCTAATAAGGAATATCTTATATACTTAACTACTCGCCCTAAAGCTGTTGTTCTTTATATCCTTCCTTAGATTTAGTGACGCCTAATAGAGGTGTAGGATTGGAGGCCTTTAAATGCTTAGTGTAAGGTTGCTTGCGTGTGTCTAAAGAGCTTAGCTTTGGCGCGGCTAACCAATTCGATTTTATAGGCTGTAGCAGTAGAGTATCCGCGGTCTATTAAGACGCCTGTATAGCAATAGCTGTTTGGTTTTCTGTAGTACCGTATATACTTAATAGGACTAGTTTGGTTAGCTATTAGGTGTTATTAAAGTGGGACTTTTTAACCTTTTGCGGTATATTCCTCTGCTAACGTTTAAAGAATTAGGGATTTTAAGGCTTTTTCATTTTCCTTAATCTCTAAAGGGAGGCGGAGTCTATTATGCTCCCTTATACTTGCAATAGTTGATTGCCTAAGCCTAACAGCACTAATTATTACTATTTAAGGACTATAGTTATTGTTAATCCTTCTTAGGAAATGCTGGTAGCTCTCCCGCCTCTTACCCATTTTTAAGCTAGGAGGCTCTGCTAGCTTTATAAGTATATTAAAGGCTTCTTAGATATGTTTACACTTATAAGGCTTTACGCCTTCTTAGAGTTTAATCGTCTTGGCGGTTATAAGGAGTTTAGTTATAGCGCTATTAATTAGTAATAGTTGGTGCTAATTTCGTTACAATGCCTAGATTAATGCCATAGTGTTAGGTTTATTAAGGAGAGAAGGAGGTTATCCTAAAAAGATTCTAAGTTGGATAGTGGAGGAGGGATTTAAGTGGAGGATTTAAGGGAGGATTTAAGTGGAAATTGGTTGGAAATTAGTTGGAATTCTCTTAGGCTAAAAGGTACATTTTATTAGTCCTTTAGTGGGGCTTACAGCAGTCGTTTTTCGGCGCACTAGTAATGTGGGATAAGCAAAAAGTAGGATATAAAGTAATCCGTATAAGCCGCTAGGGGAGATAAGCCGGGATACTAAAGTGTTCTTAATTAGAGCGGTATCAAGACTGTAAAAATATGGTATAATGTAACTAGCTAAGCAAGAATATAGCTTACATAGGGCGGTAATTAGAGTTTCACTACCGTATGTTATGTGGAGCGTGTAAAGAATTTAAATCTATTAGACTGGAAATTATAAGATACTCCTACCAAATGCACTAAGGATAAAAATACTAAACTAGAAATAGACCTTTAAGCCAAAAAGAGCACCACTATTTAAGAACAAGGATATCCTAAACTATCACCTCTATCCCTTACGCACGGCAGCTTTGCCCTTTACTTTTGTAGAGTGTACCTATAGTAATCCAACCTTAGCATGCTGGACGCGTCTTTGGTAAGACTTAAGGGCATCTTTAGAATTTAAAAGCCCGCCCTTATAAACCTAGGTGGGCTTCTAAGCCACCTTATATTCGCGCCCTAACTTAGTTATTCTTTCCCCTAGAATATCGTCGATCTCCTATTTATTACCCAAGTTTATTTTATTGATTTTGTCTTTTTTAGCCCAGGTATAGCACTTTATAGTAGGCTCTAGGTTTAAAACGTCGCTCTAGTTATTGGTGACGCCATTGCTATTACTATTCTCGTCCTTATTATGAATATAACTACTAGCCTTATTATGCAGTGGTTTAATGCTGTGGAGAAGGGTAGACTCCTAAAGCGAAGGGCTGGCGGGCTGTGGAGTAGATACCACTTACTGGTCAACTTGCGGGCATTAAGAGTCGAGGTTAAGGACAGGAATAGGAGGACTAGAAGGCAAGTCTTTACAAAAAGTAGGTGGCCTTTGTTGCTTTTAAGGACGTGGACTATTACCACCCTCGCCACCCTTACCACCCCCACTACTATCTTTGGCAGAGTTGTTGGAATTATAATTAATAACGCCATCCCGCTTAAGCTAATCAAGCTTCCGCTTCCTTAGTATTAAGGATAATTCGCCTCCCATGCTTTCTTTTTTATGATTACCCTCCTTTCCAACAAGCAGATTGTCTATATGTTATAGTTATTAGGTTGTAGTAATAATATTTTTAATATCTATAACTTACTAATATTATCCGCATCATTGGCTATTAAGTGTTAGTTAGTTACTACGTGGGTCTCTAACTTCTATATAGCCTAGGGGACAGCCGCAATATTAATTCCCTTAGCTAGGCTATCTATTTTATTAACATCTTCTGCCATGGGATTGAGATGGTTATATATAGATGCGCTAAAGAGATCTTCTAGCTCCTCTAAAGAAGGTAGCTCCTTATCCTTACCGTCCTTATCGCTGCGGTCATTTCCGTCACCTAATAATTGTTAAGCAAGGCCGTTGTATAGGGGGGAAGTGTATACCCGACTTATAAGATGCTAGTTAATTACTAGCTTTATCAGCTTTATTACTAGTGTTGCTAGCTCTATTGCCTTCGGCTTTAGGTTCCAAGTCTAGGTCAGCTATATTATCTTTAATAAATATTAGATTTACTACTGGCCGTTAGATATATTTATAGTTATTAAGAAAAGAGGGAGGGGATAATTACTAAATTACCTTAATTACTTCCTCCAGCGTCTTGGCTGTTACTTTTATTCTTGTAAATATCTTTATACTTATTAAAAGCTTCAGGATCTATAGGTGCCTTATTAGGTGGATTATTTAAAAAAGGCAATATAGAATAACTTGCCTAAGCGTAACTAGCCTAAATATTTTATAGGATTATCTCTTGGAGGGAAGTAAGGTACTCTCCCCTTTTTTATCCTCCTCTTTTTAGGTGTGTTGCTTACATTTGCCTTAGAAGCTGTAATTATATAATACTAAAAAGCCTTCGGTTTTTTAGGGGGTGTAGTATAGAAATTAATATTATTAAGTGAAATTTCTAAATGAAAATGAAGGGGTTGAGAAGATGCCACAGTTGCTGCCGCTATTATTGTTAGAGTTATTATTGCCTTATACCTTTCCAATAGCTCTAAAGGATGGGTTACGCTAGGCTTTTAAGTCCAAGCCAGTCCCCTCTTCGCCACTAGCTTATATCCGCAGTATCTATACTAAAATAACCCTACTAGCTTAATAGCGAATCAAAACGTGTAATCTACGCTCTGTTAGCAATTACCGTTCGCAATATATAAAGGTTTGTATGGGCTTAAACTCTATTACAAGATTAATGCCTATTAGGAAACTGTAATTGAGACCCAACCAACTAAGCTAGCATATTTAGCCTCTGATAGGGGCATTGTACCAAGCCTCCTTATTAAGGAGGTTAGTGGCGAAGTGCCTCCTCTACCCTTATTCCTTAGAGTTAGGGCTAGCGCTAATGTGTCCGTTTTCTAACCTAATTATGCCGGTAAACTGGATCTTTTGTGTTAAATCCTTTGCGAGACCATAGTTCCTGGGGTTAAATAGGTGGGGGGCATGCCGCGATTTTGTTATAAGTATTAAAAGACACTCTAAGTAATAAGGGCATCCTTAGATCTCTCCCTAGGATCCTTGGTTATAGTGTAGAGCTTATAGCCGCTCCTTAACCTCCTAAATATGTGCAAAAGCCTTACTTTCACCCTTTCCTACAACCGGATGTCATAAACGACATAAGGGGGTAGATAGCGCGAGTAGATTAGGCGATCACACCCGTATCTATCTCACTGCGCCCTTTTAGTTGATGTAGCTACCACATAAAGTCCGTCTCCGTTAGGAGATTAAATGCGCAAATTTTCCTCTAGTATTTGTTAGCTAAGAGCAAGATTATAATACTAACTCCACTAGACGCCAGGCTGTGCTACTAGATAGGCTGTTTACCTCTAGATTCCGCCTTGTAAGTCTTAGGTCTATATAAGGAATATTTCCGTATAACCCGTGCCTCCTTAGCTAAATAGGGGACTAAATTAGACTAAAGCCTAGTAGCTTGTCCAATTGTAATTCAATCCTCTAATTGTTAGGCAAAAGTAAGATCTAAGTCTAGGTAAAGAAGGCGCTAAGGAGGGCAAAGGCTTCTAGCTTTTGGCGGCGCAGCTTTAACTAAGCTAAGTAATTAGTATTAACCTGTGGTTGTTTCGCTAAGGACCCACTTTAGCGTCCAGCTTTGCCTTTATTGTAATGCTGTAATGTGACACTGCCTAACGTGTCCGTAGCTTGCAGTAGCTGTAACCTATGTAATCTATAGCTAGGCGGTTCTCAGCACAGTTCTATAGCCATTTATAGCTGTGCTAATAGGGATTAAGTTATAAATTCTATAACTTAAGGTACTTAGGGCCAATAGCATACAGCCCATTTCGGGGAGAGGATGTCCGCATAATTAAGTAGGGTCGCCAGCTGAAATAAAATAAGACGTAAGGTGACTAGGAGCCGTCCAGTAATACAAGGGAGCTTGCAGCGGCGAGGGACCAGGCGCTGTTGCTCTAGGAAGGACTCTCCTGGAAAAATAAAGCAGGCAGCATTACTAACATAGTAATTCCTATAGATCCCGTTAATTGGCAGCTATAGGTGGTAGCTCCCTAGAGGCGAAGGAATGACCTAAATAGGAGAAAGGAAAGCTTTAAATATCGTAAATACCTACACGCGTAAGTAGGACAAGTCTCTTAAGGTTAGGCTACGGAAGGACGAATGGCCATCGCTACTCCAGCGGCGAGAATAGAAAGAGCCATTTTATCTGTTACCATAAAGAGAGCATAAGGGAGGAAGTTGTTAGAGAGCCTAAGAGGCGCTGCGCTACTATTAGTCCGAGACATGGAAATTAAGGGAAGTGGCAGGGCTTGCATGTACGCGGACGCCGATAGGGGAGTAAAATGGCTTAGGGGCGGAGCGAGGAAGCTTAGCCGGGGCGATAATATCCAATAAGGGGGGTGCGCGGCGTTAGGGAGGAAAGAGAAGATAGAGGAGGGAGAGTAAAACGGCAAGTGGAGGACGCTTTTATGTGAAGAGGTTAAAGCACGGGCCAGGATAAAGCGGCGGGCCAGCAAGCGAGGGCGCGTTGCCCGTAAAGGAAACCTCTATTTCCTAATGCAGTCCTACTCTCACAGATATACCTAGAGGGATAATAGTGGTAAAAGTGCCTAAAGAATACTTATCTATAGTATATAGAGGAAAAGAAATAAACTAAATATTAGCTAAGGTTGGACTAAATATAAGCAGGATCTAGCAGCTAATAGTTAGAAAAAGGGGAGGCGTATAGGACTAGAGGGAACTAGTATTAGAGCCTTAGACCCTTAAAGGAATATAAGGACAATACCTAAACTTATAAGTTAAGTGGCAAGATTAGCAGTTTAAAGCGTTAATAGATAGTGGAGTAATAAGAAACCACGTGTTACCAAAAGTAGTAGAAAGAATAGGGTTACTATATAGATAGAGGGAACACCTATATCTACTTATAACAATTTTAGGAGATTAGATAGCCTATAGGGGAGGTATTATTAATCTTAAAATAGGACCTATTTAGTTAAATATTAAAGGGAGACCAGTTAGAATGTCTTTTAATATCCTACTATTAGGACAGAATAAGGCGATATTAGGAATGCCTTAGTTATAGGAGTATAATCTAAAGATTAATTGGGTTATAGATTAGGTTAATATTAGGAATACTTAATAATATAAGATATAATAGTAAACTAAGTTGGTATAGTACTAAGTTAGAGCAACGTATAAAGAGACTAAGTAGGGCTTAAGTTATATACCAAAAAGATACCATAAGTATAGTAAAAAAGTTATAGTTACTAGAAAGCGAACAGCTGTTAGAATATACAGCATAGGACTATAAAATAAAATTAGAAGAGGGAATAAGTTTAAAGTTCTTTCTAATTTATAAGCTTACTAAAACCAAGTTAGTAGCACTTAAAGAATTTGTCCAGGAAAACTTATAAAAGGGATATATTAGACTATTATAGTTATTAGTAGGATATCCAGTGTTATTTATCCTAAAGAAAAACGGAAAACTTAGGATGTGTATAGACTATAGATAGTTAAATAGTATTACTAGAAAAAATAGGTATCCTTTACCCTTAATTAGCAAAATCCAAGACAGGATAGGCAACGTAAAAATCTTTATAAAGATAGATTTAAGGTGGGCGTACTATTAGATTAGGATCAAGAAAGGTAACAAATAAAAGGCAGCCTTTAGGTTAAAGGAAGGACTATATAAGCCATTAGTTATATAATTCGGGCTTATAAATATACTAGTAACGTTCTAGAAGCGAATTAATAGTGTGTTAGGAGAACACCTAGATAAGTTTATTATAGTATATCTTAATAATATTATTATCTACTTAGAGAGTAAGGAAGAATATAAAAAACATATTAAGTGGGTATTAAAGAGACTATAGGAAGAAAAGATGCTAGTAGCAATTAAGAAATGCGAGTTCTTTATAAGAAAAACCGATTTTATAGGATTTATTATTAAACTAGGGAAAATTAGCATGGACCTAAAGAAAGTTAAAGCTATAGTAAGTTGGTAAGAACTAGAGAATGTTACGCAGTTAAGGTTATTTTTAGGGTTTTGTAACTACTATAGAAGGTTTATAGCATAGTAGTTAAAAAGCATTGAACCATTTATAAGGTTAATAAAGAAGGAGAAACTATAGGTTTAGGGTAGTAAGTAAAAGAAGCTGTTTTAGGAACTTAAAGAGTTATTTACCTAAAAGCCAATCCTCAAGATCTATTAACTAAAGTTAGAAATAGTTATTAAGATAGACGTATTAGACTTTACACTAGGAGTATATTTGCTATAGAAGCACTAGGACGCATAGCATCCAGTAATATATTATAGTTAAAAGATAATACTACTAGAGTTAAACTACGACATCTATAACAAGGAGTTATTAGGTATAGTTATAGCACTTAAAAAATAGAGAGCATTCTTATAAGGCATAGAGAAACTATTTATAGTTAAAACGGACTATAAGAACCTTATAGGATTCCTAATAATAAAGGAACTTAACTAGAAATAGGTTAGATAGGTAGAAATGCTTATAGAATACTATTTTGAAATTTAGTATACTAAGGGTATAGATAATACATAAGTAGATACTCTAAGTAGAAAAGCTAAACTATAAAATAATAAAAAGCTATTAGGAGCTTTATTACAAAAGAATTAAGACGGATTGATTAGGTATAATTATTTAAAGATTGCAGTAACTAAAGAAAGTTAGGTCTATAAATTACTAAAGAGTAATTAGATATAGAAGATCTAAGAAATATAGGTAGAGGATTTAGACTTAGAGTAATATAAGAATAGAGAAGCAATGTATATACCTAAGTCTATTATAGAAGAATTTATTAAGGAATTCCACAAGGGAATAATATAGGGACACAATAGGTCTATAGGACTAGTGTTAAGACTTTAGAAGGAGTATATTGTTTAAAAAATCTGGGGATTAGCAAGATAAGTTATAAAAGAATATTTAGATTGCTAAAGAAACAAACCAACAAGGTATAAGCCGTATGGAGGGCTATAACCTGTTAAGACACTAGGAAGACCATAGGAGGTTATATTATAGGACTTTATTATTAAGTTACCAAAGTTAAAAGATCCTATTATAGGACAAGATTATAATATAATTTTAGTAATAGTAGATAAGCTAATAAAGTGGGGATACTTTATAGCATGCACTAAAGAGATATTAATAGAAGACGTCGCTAAAATCTATATAAAGAAAGTGTTTACAAGATATAGAGTACCAAATAAAGTTATATCGGATAGAGATTTAAGATTTATAGTAGTATTTTAGGAAGTGTTTCTGGTAGAATAGGGAGTTCGCGCAGTAACCTCTATAGCGTATTATCCGTAGACGGACGGATAAATGGAAAGACTAAACTAGATACTAAAATAGTATCTAAGGCATTATATTAATTACGCACAGAATAATTAGGTATTATTATTACTAGTTATATAGTTTGCATACAATGCAACACTATAAGAAGAAATGGGGACATTACCATTTAAGGCGAATTATGGGTATAAGCTAAGAATGTTGTTATTGCTATATTAAGTAAAGAAAACGAGTAGCACAGCTAAGTAAAGAATAGAGATGTTAATAAACCTTTATATAGACCTTACAGAAATAGCCAAGTTAGTATAATAAAGGATAAAAAGGTACTATAATGCTAAGAGATCTAAGGGACCAGATCTAAAGGAGGGGGATAAAGTATAGCTATTATATAAAAATTTTAAGAGTTAATAACTAAGTAAGAAGTTGGACCACGTTAGACTAGGACCTTTTAAAGTTAAGTAAAGAATTTTATTAGTTATATATAAGTTAAACCTACTAGCTAAAATAAAGATCTACCCTATATAATATATCGCGATGCTAGAACTAGCACATAGAGATATTAAGCCACCAGTTTACAAGGCAGATATATATAAAGGGCAAGAAGAAGATAAATAGCAAGTTTTAAAGATTATTAGTTATAAGGATGTAGATAACAAAACATAGTATAAAGTAAAGTAGATAGGCTATAGTAAGACTACCTAGGAACCACTAAGCAACCTAAAGAACGCTATAGGAAAGGTATAGAAGTATTAAAAGAAAGCAGGTTAGGTAGCATTAATAAGAAAGGATTGCTAAAAAATAAGTCGCCTAAGGGGGACCTAAGAGGAGCAATTGCCGAGCTACTTGGAGTTGTTTCCCTTATAGGAGGAGAGCTAGTTCTTTTATTACCTAGCTTAGACAAACTCTGTTAAATAAGTTTCTACTTTTTAGAACAAACCTTCTTACAAACCTTCTTAAGACAAAGAAGACGCGCTAAGGCAGACAGGTACGCCTTATAAGCGGCGCGAGTACGCTAAAGCTCCGCGAGGGAGGTAGAGAGCTTGTTATTAAGTTTCGCAGTAGTAGATTAAACACAAGACCCTATAATAAGTTACTTAGGGAACCCAAAGACTGTTAAAAGTCATAGAATGCGTATATTTAGTGTTAGAGATAAAGTAAACGTTACAAGACGATTAAATGTTTACTTTAGTGTACTCTAAATAAGAGGACGGTTGTTAAGACAAAGGGCTTGCTAACGCGATGTAGACTAACCCCTCTTTTACATAGTAAGAGTATGGAGACGGTATTATCTTACCTAGAGATAAGATTGTAGCAATAGTACAAGACCGGCGAGCTATAGAAGAAGAAGAAGAAGCTTTAGGTATAATAAGTAAGGATATTAACTAGACTAATTAAATGGACATTACACCTCTAGTAGACGACTTGGAGATATTAGGAATCTTTAAGGATAAAGATAAAGAGGAGGGAGATAGTATTACGGACAGCTTAAGTACGATGTTACGACTACTTAGAGAAGAGTTGGAGGATGCTAGTTAGTTAATATAGGCATGGTCTAGAATGGATCTGGTGGAACTATATGACAAGGAATAGTAGCTGAGGTTATATAATGTGATCTATATGATCTGTATAATCTGTGTAATCTATATAGAGCGTATAGAGCACACGTACCTCACGAAGCGAAGGGATTTCTTAGGCGTATAGTTGTGTATTTAAAGGACCATAGTTCCTACCCAGATAGTTCTCTCTTTGTAGTGAATCTTAGAATACAATTAGAGTTAATCTGTTAGGCAACTACTCCACCAGTTATTATTATGTTGTTAAACTGTTCTTACCTACATACCCAGCCTAATAATAGGACCCATCGTAGTTCCTGCTATAAAGTTCCGTTATAAAGCTTGCTGAGGACACCTATATAACAAAACATATCCCTTTAAATAGCTAGCTGTGCTTCGCTAATTTTATCTCCGCTTTTATCCTCTACTTTGTATAACTGGATTTGCTCAATACTAATAACGTCCTTAAAGAGGAAAGCCTGTATAGCAAGGTTAATAATATGGCCGTTACAGCAGATATGTTAATAAATAGGATTCCAGTCAATCTTCTTCTCTTTCTTTAGGTAGGCACCTACCATACAATAGAGAGTATTATTTGTAGAAGCATTATTATAAACAATTGCACTAATCTATTATATAACTTTAAAGTCCTATAGGACAGGAAGAAGAACTCCAAATTAATCCTTACCGCTATGAGAATATACCGTATAAAGAGTAAGAAGCGCCCTTAAAAGCTTCTGCTTATTCTACTAAGTAAAGTGCGCGCAGACTACGAGAAGAAGATGCTTATTTAGAGACGTCTAGATATTAAGCGAGATATAAATACTTAATATTGCTGCCTAAAGTTTATCTCGTATAATATCCTTTTAGGAGAGCCAGGAGGTGTTAATTAGTTTACTAACTTTAAAATAAGCTGTTGTAATAATATCGTCCGCCTAAGGATTAAGAACATAATAAAGTATACAGAACTCTGGCCACTTAACCATTTGGAATGGAAGACATTGTATAACAATTAATAAAATAAGAGCCTCGTAAACTAGCTCCTTATTAAGGACTTTACAGAGTATAATCTAGTTAATTTCTTCTCCTTAATTAGTAGCCGAGAGCCTCTTATATAACTTCTTAAGCCGCGTTTTTACTGTTGTATAAATGCCTGGGCCGTTAACTAGACAATTAATTTGATGCTTGCTTTTAAGGTAATTTTGAAGGTTTATTATAGATTTTCCGCTATACGGTAGATCTATATAGTATTTACAGTAATAGATCTTATTCTTCTTGTATCTTTCTGGTTTATGGTTGTATGGCAGCTAAGTATGCTTGTGGAGAGAGATATCTAATAGCCCGCGTATACTAGCTTCTGGTCCTTTAACCTTAGTAGATTTAAGAGTAGATAAGAAAATAGATAACTCTGCTTCAGAAGCCATTATACTATACAATAAAAGATAAAATTAGAATGGTGGTTAATGGAATTCTTAATATTAGATAGGTAGAGCGGGGTATACTAAGAGATTTTACTTTTTTAGCTAATTAATAAAAATAATAACAAATACGAAAATAAAATTATTTATTGATCTTATCAGATAAGATTTTATTTTAAACCACACTGACAATGTCAAGGCCTAGGAAAACGTTAAGGCCTAGGAAAGTGCAAGGTAGAGATAAATAATGGGTCAAGATAAGTTAGAGCACAAGAAGACCAGGATAATAATTCTGCAATAGTGTTAGAATTAACAGCATTAGAATTAACCTCTTTATAAGTTAACGACCAAGGGTCTCCATAAGACGTTAACGACAACTAAGGGTCTCAGCCAAGTAGGGTGATATTGGTACAGCTATAGGTACCTGCTCGTACAGAGGGATAATATGGAGATCTTTTAGAACGGATACTGGCAGCTGCTGATAGAATAAGAAATGGTAAAAGAGTTACTCCTAGTGATCCTCCTAAAGATCATTATGGTGGATACGTACTTAAATAGAGAATTGATTCACCTACTACTACTAAACGACGGAGGAATTGGATATATTATCCCGACGGTTGATTAATCCATACCTCTAAACTTTATGGACGATATTAGGACCGCAGCTTAAGGAAAGAGCTTAGTTGATTACCCTCTAGTAAGAATCCTTATAGATTATACACTACTGAGGAGCTTTGGCTTTGTCAACTACTCTCTTAACCACTTAGCGGAGGAGAGACAATGGAAGATTAATACAATCGTTGACTCAACACCACGCCAAGACTGGTGATACAGCTTTGACTACACCATTAAATCTGGGGGGGTGTGTAACAGACTACCGATACTGGCCGAGCCACAAGACTGCAGCTTGGAAGGCTCCAAGACAGCGTCAGCACTACCCTTGTATATTCTAGCGTCTATATGTTGCTTGGCAGTGTCTATCTCAGCAACGCACAATGCTGAGACCTCCTGCAACATTCGCGAATATCAAACGCAGTCACTACGTGGCTAATTCGCTTTTCAATATCATTAAACTCATCAATATTCATCATCTATTCGTTCAAGAATTATTTTATAACGCTATTACCGCTTATAACTAACTGGGATATCTATACGCGTGCACAATCCCAATAAGCAAACCCATTGGGACGACCTACCTTAACTACACCATCGTCTACAACCATTACACCCTCCTCTATTAGTCCTATAATGCTGTCCGAAGCCAATATACATGCCGCAGCCGCAGAAGAGCGTAAAATTGCTAAAGAGCAAAGGGAACAAGCCTAAAATAAAAGGGAGATTTAAAAGTATAAGGAAGAGCGCGAAGCCCGCCTAGCAGAGGAGGCTTACCAGCACAAATACCACCAGGCTTAAATGGCTTAATTATAATTAGGCTTAGCCGCTTCGGCCTTATAAGCTACCGCAACAGCTGCTATAGCTAATAACCTTAGTAAGCCTCTCCCTCCTAGCATAAAGTTGCTTAAACTTCGCCTTCCTGGCGTTATAAAAAGGAATTACCTGGACATTTTTAAGGGCACCTTTAATCTAGTAAACCTCGCCCGCCTCTAAGTCTATACTGCTTAGATTAAGATTGCTAATAAGATATAGATTAAGAACGGCACTCTAGTTATAAGAAAGGTAAAGGTAGATAGGAAGCTATTTATAGAGAAAGGTGTCTGGTTTAAAGGCTTTACAAACTATATAGTTATTACTGGCACCCTTTATATATACCCGCCGGACCTTACTACTAGTATGCTTCTCTAAATAAACATAATTCGCACCTTATTAACCTAGTATATCTAGATAAGTTGTATACTTAATCTAGCACTCAACTATTATACCTTTGTAATAACCAATGGCCAACTAGAGCCCGCTAATTAGTAAATGCCAACCTAGTATACAGCGCTATACCTTATAATGTCTAGTACTATCAGCTTTGCCGCCTTAAAGAGACCTAGGTTGGATACCTCCTATACCTCTAATACTTGCCGTAGGTTTAATACTAGAGGCTACAATAATTTACCTTACAGATACCCACATAAGTGCTTAAAGTGTGGTAAAGACTACGCCGCATTATCCAAATCTTGCGCCTAGGAATAGTAAGGCGAACCTTATAAAGTAGGGTCTAACCTAACTATAATATTAACTTTAATTATATGCCTAGGACCTAGGCCTAATACGTTACTATTATTCCCTACCTTTATAAAAATAAAGGCTCTCTACTACTCTCTATCACCCCTAAAGATCTTAGCGTGGCACTTCCTTCTATCTAACTACCTGGGCAATTTACTAGCCATTTTAGTAGGCATCCTAACCTATAGCTGTAAGATAGGAGCCAAATCTATTTCTACCCTGAGATCTTATAGGAACCATAACTTCTTTTAGGATAATACCGACCTTATCTCTAAGAAAATAGCATTAAACCTTATAAAAGAATATATTAGAATTATAATAGAACCTATTATAGTCTTACCTCTTAGCCTAATGCCAAAATCAGATAGAGGATATTGCTAAATTTATAATCTCTCCTCCCTACTAGCATCTTTAGTTAATGACGCAATCCTAGAAAAATATGGAGCACTAGTATACACTATAGTTACCGCTATTTAGGCCCATATTATTTCTGTAGGCCGTAAATATCTGCTGCTTAAGAGAGATATTAAAGATGCGTTCTATATGGTCCCCCTATCCTATAGGGCAAGAACATTAATAGGCTTCTCCTAGGAAGGTGTTACCTACCAGGAATACTACCTATCCTTTAGTCTTTAAACTGCGCCACTTATATTCAACCTCTTTGCGGAAGGCCTATACTGGATACTCTATTTATAACTACCTTATAAGGTAGAACACTACCTAGATAACTTTATCTTTATCCTTACCAACTTAAATGACTTAGCGGCTGTTATTAAGACCTACATCTCTGTTACTAACTCCCTAGGTATCCCTTAAAATAACTCTAAAGATATAGCAGGAACTGTTATTAAGGTTCCAGAATACACTATTAACACTATATAAATATAAACTTAATTATCACTATAGAAACAATCACGTGCTATTAAGAAGGTCACTACCGCACTCTAATATAGCTTATTATTATTCCTTTAAGCCTAGCAGCTTGCGGGCTACCTTATATAGTATGCCTATATAATTAGGCTTAGTTAATCTTACTCTAGATACCTTTAAATCTTTATTACTACTTAGCCAGAGACTCTAGCAAATAAGCATAAACCTAGGTAATTTAGCACTAAGTTACAAAGTAACTTATATATCTAGCTTAACCTACTTACTATAAGTAATAGGGTATTGTTCTTTAACAATATTAAGTATGCCCGCATTTATCTCTTTACTAACGCCTTTACCTGGTTTAGGTTTGGCAGCTTTTACTTCTTTAAGGAACTTAAACACAAGGATAACTAGTAGTGGTACACCACCAACCTCCCCTAATCTTAGACGTTTAGTATATTACCTAAGCCCAGTTAATAAGTAGACTATATTAATCCAAAGGAGATATATGCTATTACTTACATATTTAATCTATAGTCTACTAACTGGCAGTATAGCGCGCTATTTGTTTATACTGATAGCATAGTGGTTTACTATAGTATTAAGAAGACCGTTGTCCGCGGTATAGCAAACAAATCGCTTTATAAGATCTTGCTAGCTGCTATAGCTTACGATATTATACTATCCGCGAAGTAGATTCTAGGTAATTTAAATAGCTTAGCTAATACACTATCTTAATTCTAAGCCGCGGCTGTAACGGAACCTTATAGCAGGAACTACGGTAGGTCCTATTATTAGGCTGGGTATATAGGTAAGAACAGTTTAACAATATAATAATAACTAGTAGAGTGGTTGCCCAACAGATTAACTCCAATTATATTCTAAGATTTACTATACGGAGAGAACTATCTACGGTAGGGACTAAGGTCCTTTAAATACACAACCATACTCCTAAGAAATCCTCTCTTGTACATAAGGTACGTGTTATACATATTATATATAGACGTATACTGCGTATACTATATACACTATATATAACAATATGTGACTCGCTTACTATTCCTTATTATATAGTTCCACCGGCTCCATCCTAGACGGTGCTTATATTAACTAACTAGCTTCCTCTAACTCTTCTCTAAGTAGTTATAACACCGTACTTAAGCTGTCTATAATACCATCTCCCTTCTCTTTATTTTCGTCCTTAAAGATTCCTAACATCTCTAAGTCGTCTACTAGAGGTGTAATGTCCGTTTAATTAGTCTAGTTAATATCCTTACTTATTATACCTAAAGCCTCTTCTTCTTCATAAGTGCAATGCTATGCTCGCACTATAGCTGCCATATTGTCGCTTAGTAAGGTAATGCCATCTCCATATTCTTGTTGTGCGAAAGCGGGGTTAGTATATGTCGCAATAGCAAGTCCCTTATCTTAACAACTCTTATTTTATTTAGAGTGCACTAAAGCAAATATTTAATTATCCTGTAATATTTATTCTATTTTTAACGCTAAGTATGCGCGTCCTATAACTCTTAGTAGTCTTTAAGTTCCCTAAGTAACTTATTATAGGGTCTTATGTTTAATCTACCACTGCGAAGCTTAAGTCTAAGTTGGCCACCATATGTGCTAAACTCCACCGTTCCGCTAAAGAGACAGCTTGGGCCCTTAAGGCTTAGCATCACTTGTTTAAGTCTTAATAGGTTATATTCACTCAGTTAACCCGTCTTAAAAAGGTTTATAAGAAGGTCCATTCTAAGGAGTAGAAACTTATTTAATAGGGTCTTAACAAGCTAGGTAATAAAAGGGTAGAGTTTCCTCTTATAAAGGAAACAACTCTAAGTAGCTTAGCAATTGCTCCTCTTAAGTCCCCCTTAGGTAACTTGTCCTTTAGCGATCCTTTTTTAATACTTCCTAACCTGCTTTTTTCTAATACTTCTTTACCTTTCCTATAGTATTCTCTAGGTTGCTTAGTAGTTCCTAGGTAGTCTTACTATAGCCTATCTACTTTACTTTATACTATGTTTCGTTATCTACGTCCTTATAACTAATAATCTTTAAAATTTACTATTTGTCTTCTTTTTACCCTCTATATATGTCTGCCTTGTAAACTGGTGGCTTAATATTCCCGTATACTAGCTCTAGCATTACGACATACTATATAGGGTAGATTTTCATTTTGGCTAGTAGGTTTAACTTATATATAACTAATAAAATTCTCTACTTAATTTTAAAAGGTCCTAGTCTAATATAGTCTAACTTTTTACTTAGTTGTCAACTTTTAAAATTTTTATATAGTAGCTATACTTTATCTCCTTCCTTAAGATCTGGTCCCTTAGATCTCTTAGTATTATAGTACCTTTTTATCCTTTACTGTACTAGTTTAGCTGTTTCTATAAGGTCTATATAAAGGTTTATTAATATCTCCATTCTTTATTTAGCTGTGCTACTCGTTTTCTTTACTTAATATGGCGATAATAACATTTTTAGCTTATACCCGTAGTTCGCCTTAAATAGTAATATCCCCATTCCTTCTTGTAGTGTTGTATTATATATAAACTGTATAACTAGTAATAACAATACCTAATTATTCTATATATAATTAATATAATGCCTTAAATACTGTTCTAGTGTTTAGTTTAGCCTTTCTGTCTATCTGTCTGTCTGCGGATAATATACTATAGAGGTTACTACGCAAACTCTTTACTCTACTAGAAATACTTCCTAAAATGCTGCTATAAATCTTAGATCTCTATCTAATATAATCTTATCTAGTGCTCTATATCTTGCAAATACTTCCTTTATATAGATTCTAGCGACATCTTCTGCTAATATCTCTTTTGTGTATGCTATAAAGTATCCCTACTTTATAAGCTTATCCACTATTACTAAAATTGCGTTATAATCTTGTCCTATAATAGGATCTTTTAACTTTGGTAACTTAACAATAAAGTCCTATAATATAACCTCCTATGGTCTTTCTGGTGTTTTAATAGGTTGTAGCCCTCTATATGGCTTATACCTTGTTAGTTTATTCCTTTAGCAATTTAGATATTCTCTTATAACTTATCTTGCTAGTCCCTAGATTCCTTAAATAATATACTCCTCTTAAAGTCTTAACACTAGTCCTATAGACCCGTTATATCTTTATGTTATTCCCTTGTAGAATTCCTTAATAAATTCTTCTGCGATAGACTTAGGTATATATATTGCTTCTCTATTTTTGTATTGCTCTAAGTCTAGATTCTCTGCCTATGCTTTTTAGATCTTCTATATCTAATTACTCTCTAGTAATTTATAGATCTGACTTTCCTTAGTTGCTATAATTTTTAGATAATTATACCTAATTAATCCATTTTAATTCTTTTGTAATAAAGCTCCTAACGGCTTTTTATTGTTCTATAGTTTAGCTTTTCTGCTTAGAGCGTCTGCTCGTGCATTATTTGTACCCTTAGTATGCTGAATTTTAAAATAGTATTCTATAAGCATTTCCACCTATTTAACCTATCTTTAGTTAAGTTCCTTTATTATTAGGAATCCTATAAGGTTCTTATAGTCCGTCTTAACTATAAATAGTTTTTCTGTGCCTTGTAAGAATGCTCTTTATTTTTTAAATACTGTAACTATACCTAACAACTCCTTGTTATAGATGTCGTAGTTTAACTCTAGTAGTATTATCTTCTAACTATAGTATATTACTGGATACTATACGTCCTAGTACTTCTATAGTAAATATACTCCTAGTATAAAGTCTAATATATCTGTCTTAACAACTGTATCTAACTTTGGTTAATAAATCTTAAGGATTAGTTCTTAGGTAAATAACTCTTTAAGTTTTTGGAATAGCTTCTTCTGCTTACTACCCTAAACCTATAGTTTCTCTTTCTTTGTTAACCTTGTGAATGGCTTAATACTTTTTAACTATTATGCTATAAACCTCCTATAGTAGTTGCAAAACCCTAGAAACGACTTTAACTATATAACGTTCTCTGGTTCTTGCTAACTTACTATAGCTTTAACTTTCTTTAGGTCTATACTGATTTTTCCTAGTTTAGTAATAAATCCTATAAAATCGGTCTTTTTTATAAAGAACTCGCATTTCTTAATTGCTACTAGCATTTATTCTTTTTATAGTCTCTTTAAGACCCATTTAATGTGTTCTCTATGTTCTCCCTTACTTATTAAGTAGATGATAATATTATTAAGGTATACTATAACAAACTTATCTAGGTATTCTCCTAATACACTATTAATTCGCTTTTAGAATGTTGTTAGTGCGTTTATAAGCCCAAATTATATAACTAATGGTTTATATAGTCCTTTCTTTGACCTAAAAGCTGCTTTCTATTTGTTGCCTTTTTTAATCCTAATCTAATGGTATACCCACCTTAGATCTATCTTTATAAAGATTTACGCATTGCCTATCCTGTCTTAGATTTTGCTAATTAAGGGTAAAGGATATCTATCCTTTCTGGTAATGCTGTTTAACTATCTATAGTCTATACACATCCTAAGTTTTCCATTTTTCTTTAGGATGAATAATACTAGATATTCTACTAATAACTGTAATGGTCTAATGTATCCCTTTTATAAGTTCTCCTAGATAAACTCTTTAAGTGCTACTAACTTGGTTTTAGTAAGCTTAGAGATTAGAAAGAACTTTAGACTTATTTCTTCTTCTAATTCTATCTTATAGTCCCACGCTGTATACTCTAATAGCTTTTCACTTTCTAGTAATTATAACTTTTTGCTATACTTGTGGTATCTCTTTAGTATATAACTTAAGCCTTACTTAGTCTCTTTGTATGTTGCTCCTACTTAGTACTATACTAACTTGGTTTGCTGTTGTATTTTACGTTATTGAGTATCTCTAATATTAACCTAACCTGTAACCTAATTAATCTTTAGATTATATTCCTATAACTAAGGTATTCCTAGTATCGCCTTGTCCTGTCCTAATAGTAAGATATTAAGAGATATTTTAACTGGTCTCCTTTTAATAGTTAACTAAATAGGTCCTATTTTAAGATTAATAATACCTCCTCTATAGGCTATCTAATCTCCTAAAATCGTTGTAAGTGGATATAGGTGTTCCTTTTGTCTATGTAGTAACCCTATCCTTTCTACTACCTTTAGTAATATGTGGTTCCTTATTGCTTTACTATCTATTAACGCTTTAAACTGCTAATCTTGCCACTTAACTTATAAATTTAGATATTGTTCTTAAATTCCTTTAAGGGTCTAAGGCTCTAACACTAGTTCCCTCTAGTTCTGTACGTCTCCCCTTTTTCTAACTATTGGCTACTAGATTCTATTTGTACTTAATTTAACTTAGGCTAATACTTAGTTTATTTTTTGTCCTCTATATATTATAAACAAGTATTTTCTAGGCACTTCCACTACTGTTATCCATCTAGGCATTCTTCCGTAAGGAATCTTCCTGGTTAAAGTATTAAATCTCCTTAACCTTGTACTTCTATTAGGTGCTATTTATATATATACTTAGCGTTTCTAAACCGTCTTTCTTCTGGTGCCTAATATATCCTTAATAGGTATTTCTGGTTCTTGTCTTTAGGTGCTCTATATATGTTATATATATTATCCATATAAGCTATCTACGATAGTATATAATGCGCTAAGTGACTTAGGTCTACTCTTAGCTTATCTTTGCTCTTAAGTTTAAACCTCTATCTAGTCGATTTAACTGTTGGTCTTTCTTCTATGGGTACTAAGATTTGTTGTTTACTTCTCTAGTCCCTAGATCCTTCTTCTAGGTTCCTTAACGTTATAATTAATACTCCTTTAATGTAATTTATGTGTTTTTCCGTAATGGGTTGGTCTTAGACAACTTTTTTATCTAGCTATATATAGAAATCTGCCCATTTATCGTTGCTTCTTTGCCTATACCACTTTCCGTATAACTGGTTTAGTATATATGGTTTATCTATAAGAAAGTACCTTGTTATTGCTACATTGTAATATCCTTTAGTATGTCTTTCTTTAAACTTAGTTAGAATTCCTAGATCCTCTTCTTGTTCCAGTTTATTTAACTACTTTGCTCTAGGCGTCCCTGCCTTAGGCCTATTAGTAATTCTTCATACGGGTGCTCTGTCCCTTATATAACCTAGCATAGCTAACCTCTTGTCTAGCTTTTGCTCTTGCTATGTAATAATTCTATGTCTAAACTTATCTATAGTTTCTTATTTTCTGCGTCTTGTAGCTAGATCTTTAAAGTCGTTTTGCTTCCTAATCTTAGTATTAACTTTTTAATCTTTAGGCTAAACACTATATTTACTTGGAACTATTATGGTCCTTATTTATTCTTTAAAATCTTGGCTACCTAATAACATCCTTACTCGTTCTCCAAACTCTTGGTTCTTAAACTTACGTCCTATACTTATTTATTTATTACTAAACTAAGTCGCTACTCTTTCCTATTAGTTTTTATCCGTTATGGGCTCTTAAGCTGTCCTTATCGCGTTTTATAAGTCTAGAGCCTTCCTTATCTTGTCTTAAGAATCTTAGACCTGTAGCCTTTTGCCTTTATTAATTAATAAGCTAGTACTAGCAGTTATCTACTTGCTTAGTTTCTTCCAAACATTACTCCTTTTATCTTATAAAGCGATGGAAATTGTATCTAATAGTGTTATAATACCCATTACTAAACCTTGCTCTGTAGTGGTTTTAGTCTCTACTTCTATTTTAACTTCTTTAAGGTCTGCATGCTCCTAGTAAGCTGCCTTTATTACCTTATTATCGGTAAATGCTTCGCCTATGTTAAATTTATTGTCTTTAATATCCGATCTATAAGCTGGTTTATTAGTTCCTCTAAACTTAAATAATAATAGCTCCTATAGCTAATAGCTTGCGCTATACTTAGCATCCTTATAAATTTAGTATGCGTTATTATAACAAAACGCGAAACTGTTAATTAAATACTCTTTTATTCCTTATAGTGCACTATTGTCCTTCTATATATATATACCATCTGCTGGTCTTATTCCCTTTACTATATAATTACTCTAACCACCTCTATAGTCTCTGGTAAAATAACCCTGTTTTCCGCAATTTATATAAGCTCTATCTTTAAACCATTTTTCTTGTTATAGAGTCCGCCTAAACGTCTTCTACTGCTAAGATCCCTAGTTTAGCCTCTACTCCTAGGTTCTTTAATTACTAGATCCTTAACCTCTAAATTTCTATAGTTTCTTTATCTATCTCTTAAATTCTTTGGTACCGCTTAGGTCTATTAGCTCTGCGCTATTCCATAATTTTTAACTCTATGTTGGTTGTTGCGTACTCTGCGCCTTATATAACTATAGAACTCTGTCTTACCCTTTCTTAACTTATTCCCTTTAATAGATCCTGTTATCAATCTTTATTAACTGGTCTATTAACTCCCTTAGAGTATCCGCATCTTCCATTAGGATAATTATGTCCTAGACTTTAGCCTTAAGTCCCTATTTATAACGGAACCTTGTAGTAGGAACTACGGTGGGTCCTATTATTAGGCTAGGTATATAGGTAAGAACAGTTTAACAACGTAATAATAACTAGTGGAGTAGTTGCCTAACAGATTAACTCCAATTGTATTCTAAGATTTACTACAAAGAGAGAACTATCTGGGTAGGGACTGTGGTCCTTTAAATATACAACTATACGCCTAAGAAATCCCTTTGCTCTATAAGGTATGTGTACTCTGTCTACTCTATTACAGATTATATAGATTATATAGATTATATTATATAACCTTAGCTACTATTCCTTGTTATATGGTTCTACTAAATCCATTCTAGACCGTGCCTATATTAACTAACTAGCTTCCTCCAACTCTTCTCTAAGTAGTTGTAATATTGTACTTAAGCTGTCTATAATACTATCTCCCTTCTCTTTATCTTCGTCCTTAAAGATTCCTAATATCTCCAAGTTGTCTACTAGAGATATAATGTCCGTTTAATTAGTCTGGTTAATATCCTTATTTATTATACCTAAAGTATCTTCTTTTTCTTCTATAGCTTGCTAGTTTTGTACTATTGCTGCAATCTTGTTTCTAGGTGAGATAATGCCGTCTCCGTGCTCTTACTGTGTAAAAGAGGGGTTGGTCTGTATTGCGTTAGTAAGCCCTTTATCTTAATAACCGTCCTCTTATTTAGAGTATACTAAAGCAAACATTTGATTGTTTTATGACGTTCGCTCTATCTCTAACGCTAAGTATGCGCGTCCTATGACTCTTAACAGTCTTTAGGTTCCCTAAGTAACTTATTATATTTAATCTACTACTATGAAACTTAATAACGAGCTCTCTGCCTCCCTTATGGAGCTTTAGCATACTCGCGCCGCTTATAAGGCGTACCTATCTACCTTAGCGCGTCTTCTTTGTCTTAAGAAGGTTTGTGAGAAGGTTTGTTCCAAGGAGTAGAAATTTATTTAATAGGGTTTGTCTAAGCTAGGTAATAAAAGGACTAGCTCTCTTCCTATAAGGAAAATAACTCTAAGTAGCTTAGTAATTGCTTCTCTTAGGTCCCCCTTAGGTGACTTGTTTTTTGGCAATTCTTTCTTATTAATGCTGTCTGACCTGCTTTCTTTTAATACTCCTATACCTTTCCTATAGCGTTCTCTAGGTTGCTTAGTGGTTCCTAGGTAGTCTTACTATAGCCTATCTACTTTACTTTATACTATGTTTTGTTATCTACGTCCTCGTAACTAATAATCTTTAAAACTTGCTATTTATCTTCTTCTTGCCCTCTATATATGTCTGCCTTGTAAACTAGTGGCTTAATATCTCCGTGTGCTGGTTCTAGCATCGCGATATATTGTATAGGGTAGATCTTTATTTTAGCTAGTAGGTTTAACTTATATATAACCAATAAAATTCTTTACTTAACTTTAAAAGGTCCTAGTCTGACATAGTCCAACTTCTTGCTTAATCATCAACTTTTAAAATTTTTGTGTAGTAGTTATACTTTATCTCCCTTCTTTAGATCTGGTCCCTTAGATCTTTTAGTATTATAGTACCTTTTTATCCTTTATTATACTAACTTAGCTGTTTCTATGAGGTCTGCATAAAGGTTTATTAACGTCTCTATTCTTTACTTAGCTGTGCTACTCGTTTTCTTTGCTTAATGTGGCAATAACGACGTTCTTAGCTCGTACCCGTAATTTGCCTTAAATAGTAATATCCCCATTCCTTCTTATGGTATTATATTGTATATAAACTGTGTAACTGGTAATAATAATACCTAATTATTCTATGCGTAATTAATATAATGCCTTAGATACTATTCTAGTATCTAGTTTAGTCTTTCTATTTGTCTATCCGTCTGCGGATAATATACTATAGAGGTTACTATGTAAACTCCCTATTCTGCTAAAAATACTTCCTAAAATGCTACTATAAATCTTGGATCTCTATCCGATATAACTTTATTTAGTGCTCTATGTCTTATAAATACTTCCTTTATATAGATTCTAGCGACGTCTTCTACTGATATCTCTTTAGTGTATGCTATAAAGTATCCCTACTTTATTAGCTTATCTACTATCACTAAAATCACGTTATAATCTTGTCCTATAATAGGATCTTTTAACTTTGGTAACTTAATAATAAAGTCCTATAATATAACCTCCTATGGTCTTCCTGGTGTCTTAATAGGTTATAGCCCTCTATACGGCTTATACCTTATTGGTTTGTTTCTTTGGCAATTTAGATATTCTTTTATAACTTATCTTGCTAATCCCTAGATTTCTTAAATAATATACTCCTCCTAAAGTCTTAACACTAGTCCTGTAGACCTATTATGTCCCTATATTATTCCCTTATAGAATTCCTTAATAAATTCTTCTGTAATAGACTTAGGTATATACGTTGCTTCTCTATTTTTGTATTACTCTAAGTCTAAATTCTCTACCTATGCTTTTTGGATCTTCTGTGTCTAATTACTCTTTAGTAATTTATAGACCTAACTTTCTTTGGTTGCTATAATCTTTAGATAATTATACCTAATTAATCCGTCTTAATTCTTTTGTAATAAAGCTCCTAATGGCTTTTTGTTATTTTATAGTTTAGCTTTTCTGCTTAGAGCGTCTGCTTATGCATTGTCTGTACCCTTAGTATACTAAATTTTAAAATAGTATTCTGTAAGCATTTCTGCCTATCTAACCTGTCTCTGGTTGAGTTTCTTTATTATTAGGAATCCTGTAAGGTTCTTATAGTCTGTTTTAACCATAAATAGTTTCTTTGTACCTTGTAAAAATGCTTTTTATTTTTTAAATACTATAACTATACCTAATAACTCCTTGTTATAGATATCGTAGTTTAACTCTAGTAGTGTTATCTTTTAACTATAATACGCTATTAGATGCCATGTGTCCTGGTGCTTTTATAGTAAATATACTCCTAGTGTAAAGTCTAATATGTCTATTTTAATAACCGTTTCTAACTTTAGTTAATAGATCTTGAGGATTGGCTCTTAGGTAAATAACTTTTTAAATTCCTGGAATAGCTTCTTCTACTTACTACCCTAAACCTATGGTTTCTCCTTCTTTGTTAACCTTGTAAATGGTTTAATGCTTTTTAACCACTATGCTATAAACCTCCTATAGTAGTTATAAAACCCTAAAAATAACCTTAACTGCGTAACATTCTCTAGTTCTTGCCAACTTACTATGGCTTTAACTTTCTTTAGGTTTATGCTGATTTTCCCTAATTTAATAATAAATCCTATAAAATTGGTTTTCCTTATAAAGAACTCGCATTTCTTAATTGCTATAAGCATTTTTTCTTTTTGTAGTCTCTTTAATACCTATTTAATATATTTTTTATATTCTTCCTTACTCTCTAAGTAGATAATGATGTTGTTAAGATATACTATAATAAACTTGTCTAGGTGTTCTCCTAATACACTATTAATTTGCTTCTGGAATATTACTAGTGTATTTATAAGCCCGAATTATATAACTAATGGTTTATATAGTCCTTCCTTTAACCTGAAGGCTACCTTTTATTTATTGCCTTCCTTAATCCTAATCTAATGGTACGCCCACCTTAGATCTATCTTTGTAAAGATTTTTATATTGCCTATCCTGTCTTAGATTTCGCTAATTAAGGGTAAAGAATACCTATCCTTTCTAGTAATGCTGTTTAACTGTCTATAGTCTATGCATACCCTAAGTTTTCTATTTTTCTTTAGGATGAATAATACTGGATATCCTACTAATAACTACAATAGTCTAATATATCCCTTTTGTAAGTTTTCCTGGATAAACTCTTTAAGTGCTACTAACTCGGTTTTAGTAAGCTTATAGATTAGAAAGAACTTTGGACTTATTCCCTCTTCTAATTTTATTTTATAGTCCTATACTATATATTCTGACAGCTGTTTGCTTTCTGGTAACTATAACTTTTTACTATACTTATGGTATCTTTTTGGTATATAACTTAAGCCTTACTTAGTCTCTTCATATGTTGCTCCAACTTAGTACTATACTAACTTGGTTTACTATTGCATCTTATATTATTAAGTATCCCTAATATTGACCTAACCTATAACCTAATTGATCTTTAGATTGTACTTCTATAACTAAAGTATTCCTAATATTGCCTTGTCCTGTCCTAATAGTAGGATATTAAAAGACATTCTAACTGGTCTCCCTTTAATAGTTAACTAAATAGGTTCTGTTTTAAGATTAATAATACCTCCCTTATAGGCTATCTAATCTCCTAAAATTGTTATAAGTAGATATAGGTGTTCCTTCTATTTGTGTGGTAACCCTATCCTTTTTACTGCTTTTAGTAACACGTGGTTCCTTATTACTTTACTATCTATTAACGCTTTAAACTGCTGATCTTGCTACTTAACTTATAAGTTTAGGTGTTATTTTTATATTTCTTTAAGGGTTTAAGGCTCTAATACTAGTTCCCTCTAGTCCTATACGCCTCCCTTTTTCCTAACTATTGGCTGCTAGATCCTGCTTATACTTAGTCTAACCTTAGCTAATACTTAGTTTATTTCTTTTCCTTTATATACTATAGATAAGTGTTCTCTGGGCACTTCTACTACTATTATCCCTTTAGGTATTCTTCTATAAGAAATCTTCCTGGTTAAAGTATTAGGTCTCCTTAACTTTATATTTTTACTAGGTGCCATCTATATATATACTTAGCGTCCCTAAACCGATTCTTTTCTAGTGCCTAATATATCCTTACTAGGTACTTCCAGTTCTTGTCTTTTAGTGCTCTATGTATATTATAGGTGTTATCCACATAAGCTATCTATAATAGTGTATAATGCGCTAAGTGACTTAGGTCTACTCTTGGCTTGTCTTTACTCTTAAGTTTAAACCTCTGTTTGGCTAATCTAACTGTTGGTCTTTTTTCTATGGGTACTAAGATTTGTTGCTTACTTCTCTAGTTCTTGGATCGTTCTTCTAGGTTTCTTAACATCATAATTAATGCTCCTTTAATATAATTTATGCGCTTCTCTGTAATGGGTTAGTCTTAGACTACTTTTTTGTTTAGCCATATATAGAAATCTGCCTATTTGTTATTGCTTTATTGTCTATACTACTTTCCGTATAGTTGGTTTAGTGTGTATGGTTTATTTATAAGAAAGTACCTTGTTATTACTATATTGCAATATCCTTTAGTATGTCTTTCTTTAAACCTGGTTAGAATCCCTAGATCCTTTTCCTGTTCTAGTTTATCTAACTACTTTACCCTAGGTGTCCCTGCACTTGGCCTATTAGTAACTCTTTATACAGGTGCTCTGTCCCTTATATAACCTAGTATAGCTAACCTCTTATCCAGCTTTTGCTCTTGCTATATAATAATTCTTGTCCTAAACTTATTTATAGTTTCTTTTTTTTTGTGTCTTGTAGCTGGATTTTTAAAGTTATCTTGCTTCTTAATTATAGTATTAACTTTTTAATTTTTAGGCTAAATACTATTTTTATCTGAAACTACTATAGCCCTTATTTGTTTTTTGAAATTTTGGTTACCTAATAATGTTCTTATTTATTCCCTAAACTCTTAGTTCTTAAACTTGCGTCCTATACTTATTTGTTTATTACTAAACTAAGTCACTACTCTTTCA
>Ga0307507_10003132_pt1 | contig 32925 bp, 18 predicted proteins | sample 7_EM_MG_FD_207223 | JGI IMG/M metagenome (GOLD analysis project Ga0307507, IMG submission 207223) | Populus trichocarpa ectomycorrhiza microbial communities from riparian zone in the Pacific Northwest, United States - 7_EM | ecosystem: Host-associated > Plants > Roots > Unclassified | place... | reverse complement strand
ACTACTGCCCTACTACTGCCCTACTACTGCCCTACTACTGCCCTACTACTGCCCTACTACTGCCCTACTACTGCCCTACTACTGCCCTACTACTGCCCTACTACTGCCCTACTACTGCCCTACTACTACCCTACTACTCCCTATAAATACTGGCTTACCTTATCGCCGTCCGTAAGCCGCAAAGTGGTGTGGTCGCTCCCCTTATATATATACTTGTGGATATACTTAATGGACTTTACGGAGGCGCAGATCTTAACATTTATATGCGCACAATACTTTGCAGTTAGATACGGGGAGTACGGAATAATCCAGCGGTTGTCTATTTCAAACATAGCTCCCCCCGGCAAGCGGACAGACCACGACTGCAGATCATTGCGACGGCGGTATTCTGGATAGCCGTCCTCATGTACAACGGTAGTAGGGTTAAAACGCTTAGGGTACCGCTTCGAGCAGGTCGGCGGAAGGCCTGGCCCTGGGGCAACTATATAGGGGGCTCGCGGATTCCAGGAGCCGCAAGGGCCGTAAACCATCATTAACTTTACAATCTTAGTAAGACGACCGGTGGGATCGTCCTCTGGCTGCGGAAGCTTGGCGGATATAAAATGGTCAATGACAGCTAGGTCTAGCAGCCTGTCGCGGTTATGCGGATGTAGGAAGAGTAGCAGGTGCTAATAGGGTAGGCCCCGTTTCTAGTACTTAATAGTCCAGACGGAGCCGCAGTACTGGCCGAAGATCTGCTTCCGTTTTAGGTCGTGTAGGAGGTGGGCAACTTTTATGCAGAAGACGCACATAACCAGATCGGGCCTATCTATAGCGGTCTGGCCAGGTAGTAGCTCGCGGGTAATTTCTTCCTATCTAGGGTTGGCAGTAAACGTAATAAATATACTTGGACGGCCGTATTTATGGATAATAGCCATTAAATCCTAATAGCACTGGCCAATAAAGCAAGCTCCGCCAAGGAAACTTAATAGAAGAACTACGCGGCGGCCTAATGATTGAGGGTCCAGATTATGGCGGGTAAGAGCATCTGTAACGCCATTATATAGCTCCGCACGGAGGTTTAATTGGTGGGAGCGGATCTAGTCGAGCTTATTTTAATTACATAGCGCCCATACATCTACGATATACTGCTGAAATAGCTAGTAGTAGGCAAAAGGGACTAACCTAGAGTTAATATAGACATATAGGTAGAACCGAAAGTACGCCCGCTGTGTTAAACGGTCTTACTGGCGGGCTTGCTGGCGGGCTTAATTAGAGTTGCGTAGCTGGAGACCCTAGTGCCAGCCAGTATTACCACGAGGGAAGAGCAGTACGTAGTGAAGCGGCATATATGCGGCATACGTTAAGTTAATACGGCAGTATCGCGGCTGCTTATTAGGCGTATAACGCTCCGCAAGTATAATGTCGCGGAAGCTGGCATTACTGTACTTATCTAGTATAATAACGGCCACCTTGTTACTTGTTGGTAGGTTCTTGTGGTGGCAATTAGCACCAGCCTCTAAGATAAGCCGCATCTGTGGGTTTAAGATAATCCGCGATGGGGTCGTTGTAGGCTAATCCTAAAGCCGTTCCCTTGCGGTTTAATAGAGGGCGATAAAAGGGTTCCATACCTTAGATAGCATAGCAGTAAGGCACCATAGAATAGTAGCATCTAGCTGGGTATTAGGACGGGCCCGTAGCCGGATATCTATAGCATAGCTAGGGTTATAAAAGTATAGCTAGGCATACCGCGGAGTAATATTAGTAGGAGGCTCTAGCGGGCCCTATAGATGGTAAAGCTCACCATGTATCTGGAAGCAATTTGGGCCGCCGCGGGCTACACCACAGTTAGTAACGGTATAGTTTACGGACGTAAAAGCCAATGCTATATTATATGCGCGGAGCCGCTCCTTAAACTGCCTAGTAGAAGTATCACGGGACTCTAAAAGGCCGCGTAGATATTCCGGCGGAGGCTGGAATAGAGGGAGGTTTATATTACCGTGCTTATAGCAGGCTTCAAACCGTGGATCGCTAGGCTTTGATATACTAACACGTTTATTAATCTAATGTAGGGCCGCGTAGAAGTTGTAGGCGACGTTTATAGGACCAAGATCTAGCTGCTTTATAAGCGGAGCCTCTCCGGGCAGCACCATCCCACAGCACCGCGCACAGACTCACGTGACCCCGCACGGACTACTATCGCCAACTTCATACTCGATTTTGAAAAAACTAGGCACTATTTACAATTGTAATACTCGTACAATCGTCCGTCAATCTCAACAGAATCCTTCCCCTTCTTTTCGCCACGCGTCCGCTTAGCCTTGGGCGACCTAATGGCAATTACTGGGACCTTTGGAGCCTCAGGTGCATCTATAGAGACCACCTATCGCCGTCGCTTTAAGGCTGACTAAATGACCACCTCTTCTCGCGCAGGTTCGTCCTCAATTATACCAGGAATAGACAAAATCGACCCGTAATCGCCAGCAGCTAATCAAGTATAGGTCCGCCGAGCTTTAGTGCGCGCGGCTCTACCTGATTAATAAAGCAGGATAGGTTCCGGCTCTTAATGCTTAACAGGTTCTTCTAGGGACGCGACTTCAATTTCCTTACTACTTTCCTTACCAAATATGTCTAAATGAGTCCCTGCAAGAATCTCCAAGTCATCGCGCCACGTATTCTTGTCCTCCCCTAAAATATTAAGCAATGACACCTCCTTACCACCCCCTATAACTTTGTCGTACGCCATAGTTAGATCCTGATTATTTATACCGCCGTAGTCCTTATCACCCATCTATATCGTCGGGCGGTTCTTTATCTACAACGCCGTTGTCGCCGAGATTGACGTTGGCGCACGGGTCGGGAGGCATCAGTTAAACAGACCTGCGCCGCTCCTCCTCTTGAGCGTCCTTTTGAAGCTCCCTTACAGCCTTGTTGGCTGCGCGCTCTATAGTCTCTGCGCTCGTTTAACTACGTTAATTAGCCTTACCATGCTGCTTAAGAGGTGGTGGCTGCTAGCGAGCCTATAGTGGAACCAAAAAGGGAGCGCCTTTGGGTAAAGCTTGAAGCGTTGCCTGCTTACTTAAGAAGGCCATTTGCGACGCCTCAAAGGCTTTAAATTAATCTGCAAATAAGGCAATCTTGTCCTCCGGGTGCTGTTCAATAAGATCAATAATATGGAGGGCGGACAACTGTATTCTAGTAAGAGCTTTTGGCTGCTTAGAAAGATTCGTTGGTAGCACCTGGCTTTTAATATAGCTTGGCCTCCAGTTAGATTCCGCTAGGATTGCGGTAGCGACGCACCAGCGAGGGTGAACAAGCGTTAAAGGAATAGGAAAGCGTTTGATATAGCTGCGCATAAGAAGATGTCGACATGGGAGGCCGAATTGGTAAGGATCCTCGCACTTGCAGTCGCCCGACTTCCACTCCCTTACCTCTGCGATCCTCTCCGCACCTATAGGGTCTTTTAAGGCTTCTTCCGCTGCTAGGCGGAGTTAATTAAAGATCTTCCTTACTACAAAATGCGTTAACTTGCCACTTAAGGTCGTAAAGTATAGCTTAAACGCAGCTAGGGTTAGCTCTCGAGGAACAGCTACTTCGGATTTATATTTGTACTAGATCAGTTCGGTGCATTTAGCTAAAATAAACTTCTTAATCTAAACCACGCATTCCTTAAGGCTAAGCTGGTGATTAGTGAACGCCTTAATACCCCAGTTAAGCGACTCTGCCCGTTGGGACGCATGTGCGCCTAGATTTGGAAGCTTACTATATATAAGTAAGAATTGGGAGCAGAATTCAGGGGTGAAAGGGGTAAGTTTGCTTGGGAATAGTATACTACGTATAAGGGAAGCCTGTATTAAAATATATAGGGCTCCTATACATTTTAATACAGGCTTCCCTTATACGCAGCATACTGTTCCTAAGAAGAATTTTCCTCTTTGACTAAAAAATATTACCAAAACTTACTTTATATAACAGGTAATAAGCTGCTGTTCTACGCAAATATAGTACGTCTATAGATAGATCTTATCCTCAGCGCTTAGCTTATCCAATAACGCCTGCCTGTTAATATTAAGGTCCTCTACCGTCGCGGATTTTAGGTACGGCTATACTAACGCCTTTAGCTCCTTTCGTTCCTCCTCCAAATAGCCTCTTGGCCGCTTTGCTTTTGTCTTAACACCTTAATTAATCCTCTTCTTAATAGCCTTAGCTACGTGCCATTGGCAGAACTGCTAGAAGGTGCTTAAGAGTCGTCCTGCTAAAAGAGCTGCCTTAAGGCCTTTGCCAAAATCAGCAACAACGACACGCGGAGCACGCTCCCAGAAGCATATTTGCGCGTGCTCCAAAATAAATTGCCAGTCCTCTTCTAATTCGGATTTTATAAGCGACTAAAGAGCTAGAAATGAATGGCCCGTATTTATAACGCCTGTAATCTGGCCTAGAAGAAGCTTTGCTTGATTGGTATTAAATGTAGCGTCCATCTGGCACGTAAAGTCAGGTATAAACCTCCGGCCAAGGTTCTCCTGTATAGGTAGCTAAAAGACTAACTGCTAGAGGCTCTGAGTAACCGCATAGCCAGTCTCTAGGCTTATTGTGTATGAATATTAAGCGCGGTAGTTAAAACCATACTCCTGGAGGAGTAGTTCGAGGGCGCCTAGGGCACGATTTTGGCCACCATTTCCAGGAGGAAGGCCACTAAGACCCCTATATAAGTTGTAATACTTCTTCCTACTTATAGCCAATTCACGGGTATTAAGCTGACGCATTGCTGTTAAATAGGACTCCTTTGTAGCTCTTAAAGTATAAGCCCTAGCGCAAGCTTCCTAGGCGTCGGGCAGTCGATCCTCATGGGCGGTAAATGCTAGAGGGTTGGTGACGAAGGCGTGCTCCTCTAAAGGACTCTTACTATGTAGAGGATTAGAGACAGTAAGCCGCCATACTATACCCGATTAAATACCACCTTTCTTACACACCCAGGATACTCGCAGACGATAAGGACAGCCGCGCTGGCTAGTAGTGGTATACTGGCGCTGTCAGTTACTTCCCTCTCTAGTAAAATCGTCTAAATTCCGGTAGTTCCAAGTGTATTCACTATGGTGCTTACAAGCAAATATTTAACGGGGTCTCTCAGTCCCTATAAGGTTGCCAGAGTATTTAACAATTAGGAACTCCTTTGTAAACGCATAGTCCTAAAGTCTATTAAATGCGGCCTCAATTAAGTCAAATTCTTCGCCAGTTTTAGGGGGAAGAAGGTAGTGGGTAGGCATTGAGTTGACGACCTTTTTCACCACCACTACCAAATCTGGATGTAACCGTGGGTTCAGCTTCCACTTAGGGCACTCAATTTCAACTTCTGGTAACGGCGATCGCAGCTATAGTACGTTATGATCCTCGGCAGGCTGTATGGAGGACGCGCGACGTTCACGACGGGTAGGGGTTGAAGTTCCGGGTGGTAGAAGGGGGGGGAAGGATTTCTGCAAGGCCTCCTACACAAGATATTCATCCTGCGCAGGTTAATTCTCCTCCGGCCAACAGGTGCGCTTAATTAACCAGGGCCTGCCAATCCAGGGTAAAGCTTGTAGAGCCTTATATGAAGTAGTTTAAGTAGGGGGTAGTATATCTAGAATCTTAATTGGGTTGCTCTGGCGATTACCAGGCCTTCGAATTGGAGTATTAAAATAAGCGGCAGAAGAAGCAGTAGGGACGGCCGCACGGCGGAACCTGGGCCGCAGGAGCACGTTAATATTAGGAAGGGACGAATCAATATTAAAAGAAGAACTGTCAGCCATGTTGAGTAATAGAAAGTTGATATAGCCTTTAAATATTAAGAATTTGGGGCGCATTTATAGGCAATATTAAAAAAAAATTTGAAGTCGCTGTTATTATATATCTGGCCTTAATTTCTTGCCCGACATTAACGTATACTTTATGCGCTGTCTAGGGTAGTATCTTTACATAATAGATTATCGATTTGGCGCATTAACTCTATCTATTGACTACGTGGTGGTTATTTTATCGACGTGCGCAAATCGTCGTGTCGGTATGTAATTTTGAAGATCTTATGCGTTGGCGATAGTGGTCCGTGCTGAGTCACGTGCGTCTGTGCGCGGTGCTGTGGGATGGTGCTGCCCGGAGAGGCTCCGCTCTATAAGGTGGACGGTAGTAGGACCACAATCTAGCTGCTCCGCGATAGGGCGGACTGTAGTAATAGGCCCAATATCCAACTGGCCCGTAATAGGGTTGACTGTAGCAGGTCGCGACTAGATCGATATAGGGGGTCGCGGCTAGATTAATACAGGCGGTCGCGGCTAGATTGACACGGGCGGTATAAGGGGAGAAGTAGTAGCGGAAGTAGTAGTAGCTGTAGTTTGGTTTATAGACTGCGGAAGGTCCGCTAAAGGTTACTAGGACCGTTTATTTCGTTTCTCCTATATATATAGAGTTAGAAAGGTAGTAGGTTAAAAAAGAGTAAATAAAGAATTAACCCTATAAGATTTATAGGTCTTATACGGAGCTGTATAATGGTTTGTTATAAAGTCAGTAGAAGGGTAATACTGTTTACAGGCAGTACAAAATGCACGATCGGAAGGCATTTAGGTGGTAGGTAGGGAGTAGTATTCAAGCAGTAAGGGGTAGGATTTGAGGTCGTGTTTTTACGGAGCTTTATGCAGAGCTTTTTTACAAAGCTCTATACAGAGCTCTGTGCACCCTAGAGCTCCAAAACTTTACATTAGTATAATATTACTAAACCTTAGGATATTTAAATAAAAGTGGTACCATTTTAAAGCGCTTTATAAGCTCTATAAATCTATATAAATAGAAATTTTATTTACCTACTATTAGGGAGTGCATCGCAAGTGTAAGTATTTTAGTTGCTTTAATAGGGTAGCACAGACCCTACACGTGACCCGACAAATAATAACCAATCAAACCTTAATTTCAAACCAATCTATACTCTCGCTTAAAATTAATTCAGTATATATAAGAAGGGCGGAAACCTATAGTTAATAACGTTATGTATCGCGACTTTTTGCCCAACTTTCTTAAAAAAATAAATATATATAGAGGCGTTTTTGCTAGTGGCCTTCTGCAGTATTTCATTGGCATCGCGCTTTGGTGAGGCTTGCTAATAAAATCACGCTAGCTAGGGCCTGCAGCATGCTAACCTAGGCAGGAGCGCCTAAAGCGCCCAATACGAAAAGTCCGTTTTGCCAGACGAAGGGATCTAAACAGCTTAGATCCTTCCACTTCAAGTTAGAATATCACGTGTGTTTGACTTGTTTACACCCAAATCGCGAAAACACCTCGCGCCCACACTTGAATCAACACTTCGCATTTGCCCTCCAAGAGCCTGCAATTGTAAAGCGTTGTCGCGGTCGCCCAGGTGGCTCTACGAATCGCATTAATAACCCTACTCAACGGGAGCTCTCAGCTTTCGAGCGAAACACTGGCTGCACTACCCGAGCGCGGGCCGGGCGCAGTCGCGGGCGTGCCGTAGAGGCAATCTACAGACGTCAAGTAGAGGCAGCAGCATCCATCTAGTTCTTATAGCGCCTCGCAGAGCACTCCGTAGTCCTACCCCCCACCAGTCAACTTAGGACGATCTTGAATGTATTACAGTTGTTGTATTTTAACACTTTAATTTTCGTGATTTGGGTGCAAACAACTGTTTAGGTAGGGGATGTATGCATATTAATTGGGGGGTGTACGCGTATCATTTAGGGGGCGTATGATTATTGTTGACCTTATTTTCGATACCTATCTGATTATGGCTTCGTGTTGACGAAATGTACTGACGACTGTCAGTGTGGATTGCCAGGTCGGCCCCACAAAGTCGGGCACCATGGACCCGACCCGATCGTTGAACTTCGCGTTCCACGTCCCATACAGCATGACTGAACCCAGAATCCAAGGCGGGTCTGGAATTGTGTATCAACGGCGCCATTATCGGAATAAAACGGTCGGTATATGCTGATGCAGTGACCCTATACGTTTCCGCTGCCCTCCGCTTCATGTATGAAGTTCGCTGTCTCCGCCTGCCTTTGAGCGTTGCATAATTCACACCTCACCCAATTTAACATGACCAGTGCGGAAATGAACCGCGACCAAGCTGCTGTAGGGAACAGCCAAACCAATGGTACAAGCAGTGCCGCAGCTTGTGGTGTCCCACTCTATATCACCATAGTTGGTGCAGGCATTGGTGGGTTAACGGCCGCCATATTCTTACGCCGCCAAGGGCACAGGGTCACTGTGTGTCGTTCATGAGAGCCTACGAGAGTCTGGATATCCGTTCTGACTTTCCAGCAGGTCTTGGAGCAATCTCGGCTTGCGAATGAACTTGGTGCTGCAGTTCATTTGGCACCTAACTCAAATGGTCTCCTGAGGCGTATTGGCCTCTATGCTGAGGATTATGGGGCCAACCCGATGCAAAGGGTAAGCTAAAAGCAATCGACGTACAGCAAACCCACTAAACTTCTCGATAGCTCACGGAGTATGATTCTATCGGCAAGCAAACCAGGGCGGTCGATCTCGATGAACCAAATAAAATCTGGCAGCATGTATGCAACCGTGCATACTCCTTTAGACTCCCTGTTCTGACGTTTAACCTAGCCATGGCTCCTGTCCCATAGAGTTAGCCTTCATGAAGCCTTGAGGCAAATCGCAACCTCTAGCTCTGGTCAGGGTCCTCCCGTTGAACTAAAAACGTCCTGCAGAGTCGTTGACGTCGACCCATGTACTGCGATAACAACTCTAGATGACGGCAGGGTATTCCAGGGCGACTTCGTAATTGGAGCAGATGGAGTACATGTACGTTAAGTCCAGCCTGGCACCTCTTGCAGAAAGCCTAAATCATTCGTAGTCCAAAACCAGGTCAAAGGTGTCAGGAGGCGGTCTGAAAACGAAGAGCTCGGGAAAGAGCGCCTTTAGGTTTCTAATCACACGGAAGGCGGCCTTGGATGACCCTGTTACTCGGAAATTTGCTAAAAGACACGGCGAACTGATCATATGGTATGGGAAAGATCGAAGAGTGGTCATGTATCCTTGCCAGCATAATGAGCTCCTCAATTTTGTTTGCATTCACCCTACAGGAGAATCAGAGCCAGCCAGCATTGAGAAGGCCTGGAATAAAGAAGGCCACAAAAGCACACTTCTTGATGTTTACAAGACATTCGACCCTGCTTTGCTAGCACTTCTAGCTAAAGCGGACTCAGAGACATTGAAAGTATGGGAGCTTCTCGATATGGACACTCTTCCAACGTGGGTTCACGACCGGCTCGCTTTGATGGGAGATGCTGCCCATCCTTTCACTCCCCGTATGTGTCACTATTGCTCCCAATCAAGCGTTTCATTTGTGCTTACGTGTCCCTAAGACCAAGGACAAGGTGCTGGTCAAGCCATCGAAGATGCGGCGTCTTTGTCTGTGGTTCTACCTGCTGGGACGCAGGTGAGTGAGATATCAGAACGCCTGTGCTTATATGAAAGTTTCAGATACAAGCGTGCACATCAAATCCAGGAGTATTCTCGCATTGCAGGTCGAGATCTGGGCGAGGACGGGCTGGATAGTGAGTTCCCCTGACTTTCCTGTCTTTTTACACTATAGCCCTGACTAGCTATAGTGATGGAGTACACAAATTATAACTTTGGGCACGATGAATGGGTAAGCCGCATTCTGTGTCCCTTAGCAGCCGCAACTAGAACAGCTGCCTGCTATACGTGGATAACAAATAATTCCGTGCATATTTCTAACCCTCAGAGTAGGATCACTCCATGAACTTGTTTCGGCGATGGGACTGGTCAAGGAAACCTCATCTGTATTGGCGTATGCCAATCTCTTTTGGACCTATGCCAGGTCCTCGGCAACGGTTTAACGGTCAACCTCGCGAAGCCCTTCACTCGACATTTACATCAGCTTCTTTCAAGTTCAAGACGTCTCGCACCTTACTACAGAACTTGTTTCCTTCTCCATCATTCAGCTTCAAATCTCCGGGAACAGTCGCATATGCAAGCTTCTCTCAAACCACATTGAACAAGATGGAGTGGCTAGGCGGAGCTGGCTACAGACATTTTGGACTCTATATTCATGGAGTTCAATATACTAAAAAGAATGGTGAGATTCTGAACGGCTCTTTCCTGCCGATCCTTTTTGAGAGTTTAACCGATCCTATTGTGAGCGGGAGGGAGGAGTTGGGTATGCCTAAGCTCTACTGCAGCTTGGATATTCACCGACGGACCACGTCGTATCGGGTACAAGCAGGATGGCAAGGGGTGACCTTCGCTAATTTTACCTTGGAAAATCTGGAAACAGTCGATGCACAAGATGAGAGTGGAACAATTGGTGGCGAATCAGATGATGGAATATTTGCCTATAAATATATTCCACGCGTTGGATGTATTGGAAGCGCAGACAGAGGGCAAGCAGATGTCGAGCATGCTACTTTTGTGCCCCACGCCGAGGATGCAAAGATTGTCCCTTCCACAGTAAAGCACATGCAGAAAGCTAGTAAAGCTAGCATAATGTTTGATCCGATGGACTGGGAGGCACTACCAACCTTACACCATGTTGTATCTCGGCTCGCTGAGATACCCATTTACGAGGTGATTGGCGGCAAAGTAGTAGAAGGAGAGGGTGTTCCTGATGTGTCGGCAGCAAGGCGAATTGATTAATTCGGATATTACTTAGATATCTTATTCGCAATACATAAGTGTCCTCTTTTTACCACTTACACTGTCAACACGCAGTGGAACTTGTTGCAACAATTTGGTATATTATTAAAAAATCCCTTGAGCTTCTTGGTGAAGTACATACACCTTCATATGTTTCTATCCGCAGTTGCACTTATCGTAATCCGCCAGGTCTACTTATCACGTATCTACTAACCAGCATGTCCTCAATATGTAACTTTTGTGAATCACCAAATAGCGAGCAATGTAGAGATATCGAGCATAATTATTCGTCAACCCCACAGGCCCCAGCTAAAAGGCCGAGGAGTGGGGTTGATAATGTTTCAGCACTTAACCGGCCCACATCGGGACAGAGCAATTGTAGTGTGATCTGGATTGGCAAAATTCGCCTGAATCTTATATTAAGCTGCTCATCTATGGTACACCTTTGTAGAAATTCACACCAGACGAATCCCGTTCTAGGGTGATAATTAAAAATCATGTCTCAGTCAAAAGACTTGCGAAATATCAACCGCTTCATTACCAGCCACACACCCGAGGGTAAAACGATATTCTCATCCACAATTGCACCAGAGGCTCCGTTTAAAGTACTGCCAGACGGCGCCGAGTTCGCTCTTTGCTATGCGACCAACCGATTTCCCGTGCAGATGCAGAACGATACCGATATCTCAACATACAAAATTTTCATGACCGACCTGCCAGGAATCACCATCTCGACTGGTTCTATCTTGCGAGTCGTAGACATGATGCCCGGTGCACTTTCGCCAATGCATAGAACTGTCAGCTTGGACTACGGGGTGGTATTGGAAGGGGAGGTCGAACTTATTCTGGATTCTGGGGAGAAAAGGCTGATGAAGAGAGGAGACATATCGGTGCAAAGGGGGACAAACCACGCCTGGAAGAATACAAGCGATACGAAATGGGCGAGAATGCTCTACGTACTGCTGGGATCAGAGCCACTTGTCATCGGAGGACAGACTCTCGAGGAGGATACATTAACAATTCCTGGGGTAAAAGCATCCAAGTAAACTGCGATTTCGTCAATAGAATTTAGAACATGGAGACTACAAATACAGCTGTTTTGATGGAAGCAGGAAATGTGCTTCAACTGCGCAATCCACCTCGGATGTGGGCACCCGGATCCTACATCTCCCAGTAATCTCACCTTCAGAAGCGCGAGAGCCCGTTACCGTTACCGTTACCGTTACCGTCACAACCTAGAAACCGTTGTTGCTTGTATAGTCATGCTAGATATGAGAGCAAAACCGAGGGTTTTGTACATAGAGGTCCTTCGGGTAGTTTGCATCGTTGGAGTGTACTGTACAGTCACCAAATACTCGATGGTCTATTATTGGAAGCTCCTCGTTTTTAACTGTACTGGTTGCAGACTAGCTACGAAGAACTTCAGCGTAATGCTTGTAACATCAAACACGTCAAATAATCAAGCCAGAAACGTAGGCTTCCCTAGAAAATGCCGTCTCCATAGAACTTTAGGGGTTTGTTATTATTGCGGGCTGCGTGTCAGTGTCAGTATGTAAGCTAACGCCGGAAGCGGAGCTGCGGCTTTGACGTCCCCTGTTCTCCCCTGCGCTGTACCTCTTCTTCCCCGCTTCTTTGAACTTCAAAGTCCAGTCCAGTCAGCGAGGTTCGAGCAGTGATGGAATATCAGCCACCATGGAACCATTGACTCCACATACAGATGCCTCCAAGGGGTTTTATCAGTGTGGAGAGTGTCATCGCAGTTATAGTCGAATCGACCATCTTGCGCGTCATGTCCGCTCACGTCAGTGTTTTCCGTTTTGGCTATTGTGCTCATATTGACATGCTCATTTCAGATATGCAAGAGAAACCTTTCGAATGTACGGTCTGTAACAAAGGCTTTGGGAGACCGTAAGTGAATTGTTTAAATCGCGAAAAGAGATTTTTGTTAATTGCAGCACAGGGATCTTTTGAAAAGGCATGCTTCATGCCACGAAACACATAGAGATCAGAAGCGACAGAAGCGTCAAGTTGGGCTGTCTTCTAGAGTTGCTCAAGCTTGTAAAGCCTGCGCAAACGCAAAATTAAAGTGCGACAACCCCCTCCCTTTTCCGGATCTATTTGTGGTTGCACAGCTCCACGGATTTTAAGCTATGCAAAAGATATATTAAAATCATGATTTGCTTTATAGGTGCGAAGATGAAAAGCCCTGTAAAAGATGTCAGCAAAAGAAGATTGTGTGCGAAAATGTCGAGAGTCGCACTGGAAACAACCAACCCGCCAGCCGACAGCCTTCTCAAGTCATTCAAAGCAACACGGGCTCAACTGGTCATAACTGTTTTATTACTCTAGGCAACGAGCAAATACCCACACCAGAGCCAACTGTCATGCAAGGTCTGTAGCTGGGCCTATTCTATATGTCCGTATTCTAAATTTAAGGCAGATGGACACACGCCGAGGACTGTTCGAGAGGACCTAGTGGTTGTGCGACCACTTGAGATTGACGAAAATTACTTTTCCGACTTTCTTAGAGATATCTTGATGCCAGGGAACATAGAATCTTTCCCGAATAGTGACTCAAATGGTTGGACAAGTAATCAAGAATTTGGAGCCCGTGATGTCCTTGACTTTGCAGTTGAGGGAAATCTGGACTTCAATTCAGAAGACTTCACAATGCTTGATGAATTCAATGGCAAACCAATGCCCGGACTTGATTTTGAGCCTATAGTGGAGCGAGAACTTAATGAACTACCTGGCCCAGAATCTACAGATGCCCGGAAACGCATGGCCTTGGGAACTGAAGCTTTCCAAAGGTCCCCACTGTCACGTTGGCTACCAACTAAACAAGACAATGCCTTCACGGAGCAGTGCGACCTTTCGATTTGCGCGAACGATGCGGAGTCTCCTGACAAAAAACTTAAGCTCGACAGACGCACACTATCCGCAAGTCTAGATCAGGCTGCTAGGGACCAGATCCTTGCTATGGTTTTAGAGTTCTGTGGTCCCACAAATGTTTCTCAAGCAGTCACGGCTTTCCCTACCGTTGAGCTTCTCGACGATTTGATGCAAAGCTTTTTTAATCAACATTGTTCTCAAGTCGACTCGTGGATCCACTTAGCAAGCTTTTCCCCGAACTCTCAGAGGCCAGAGCTCTTAGCTGCGATGGTGGCCACAGGTGCGGTTTATACTGGTATAAAAGCTTTACAGAAACTTGGGTTCGCAATTCGCGAGTCTGTACGGTTGGCGATTCCGAAACGATGCGAAATGGCAAACTCTATCACGAGAGAGCTATCTATCCTTCAGGCTCTGATGCTTGAGCTTGAAGTTGGGCTTTGGAGTGGTAACAGGCGAAAGATGGAGATTGCGGAAAGTCACCACCAGGTACTCTTAACGGTCAGTACCTTGAAACTTGCTTTACGTTGACCTGAGGAATACTAATTTGGCTGCTCAGATGCTACGACGAGCAGGGAAATTCCAACGGTCAAGAACTGTCTCTGTGAGACCCCTCCCCGAAGATACCGGTGAAGTACTTCATGCCAAATGGCTTGAGTGGGTCGAGCAAGAGTCATATAAGCGACTAGTCTTCCATGCGATGCTGCACGATGCCCATGCCTCCATGTCGCTCCTTATGAATCCGTTGGTATCTTACGCAGAGTTATCCTTATCGTTACCGGAGCAACGCGAGTTATGGGCTGCAGAGAATGCAGAGAAATGGAAAGCTCTGTATGTTGCGAGCTTAAAAGGAATACCTGATAGGTTACCCTCCCCAGTAGAATGTATCCAGGACTCCACAGTTCTTCCCTCCGTTCAGGAATTTTGTGATCTTCAATTCTCCAGTCTTATTATTTTACACGGCTTTTGGGGGATGATCTGGGAGTACATCCAAATGAATTCTATTATGAAAGCCAGAGCGGAGAAAAACACCGGATCCTTAATTATAACATCAAGACATAAGGACCTCTTACAAAACCTGCAACATTTCCGTATGAGCATGGAAGAATGGAAATGCAAACCTTCTTCTGAGGCTGTCCTCATCCTTGAGCTCCTTTTCCTGTATCTTCACATGTCTTTAGAAGACATACAACTATTTGCAGGAAAGGAGGAGAAGGATGAAGCTCGCCGTGTCTTCCCGTCACTCGTACAATGGATTGGCTCTGAATGTTCTCGTCAAGCCGTGTGGCACGCTGGCCAAGTTTTGCGAGTAGCAAAGGCTTTCCCCCCTAGTCACCTCCGCGATTTCTATGGAATTGCTGTATATCACGCTAGCCTGGCGTTCTGGGCCTTCGGGGTGATTTCGCAAGCCAACTCTATCCGGAACCATTCAGCTGGCCCGACAGTGGAAATGAACAGTCCTATTGCACAGGAAGTAAGATTAGATGGCAATGAGACAGCGGATGTTCAACGCTTCATTGCCTTTGGCCGTGGGCATGCGAACATTGGGGATACGGACACACCTAAAATTGCAGCTCTGAGCGATCCTGAAGCGGTGATGAACATTATGTTAGAAACCTTGACAACAAACTTTATGCGCGACATGCAAGAAGAAGCACTCCCATCACTTATAGAGAATTTGGTGCAATTGATGCGGGATCTTGGAAAGGCAGCTGGGGCAGTTCAGCGTTGAATCGCAGACATAGGAAGACTCGTGTCATTAAAACGCCCTCCACTCATGAGAACCGAACCGTCCTCTTATTGGTAAATTATTCCTAGTCCGTCTTATTTAGGGTCAGTCTACGAAGAGACCTCCGTTGGCAAACAAGTGCTCTCCATTGATCCACCTCGCTCGTTCTTCACACAGGAATCCAACCGCAAATGCAATTTCACTTGGATCAGCCATTCTTTGGGCGACAGGAGTAGCGTCGATGGTCGGCTGCAGGATCTTCATCATCTCGTCGCCAGCTTTCTGAAATCCCTCAGTCATTGTTGGACCTGGCGAGACTGCATTGACAGTACAACCGTACTTCGGCGGCAGCTCCTTGGCCCAGCATTTTGTGAAGGAATCCACCATCCCCTTCGTCCCAGCATACAAAGTTTGCATCACTGGCGGACTACGGGACGAGATGCTCACGATATTTACTATGCGGCCTGATCCATGAGTTAAATGCTTCAGGGCTGCTTGGGTGAGGAGAAATACTCCTCTACCGTTGAGATTCACGAGTTGATCCCAATGATCGAGGGTCTGTTCTTCGAAAGGAAGGTTGATAGCAAGAGCTGCATTGTTGACGACAATGTCAAGGCGTCCATATTCTGCGATTGTTTTGTCGACAAGCATTTGTGGGCCTGTTGTTGTAGATAGGTCCGCTTCGACAGCAATGCTACGCGCCGGCAAGGTTGAAGCTAGCGTTTGTGCTTCTGATTGGAGAGGCGGTAAGGGATAGTTGATAACTACATGAGCCCCGCGACTAGATAGTTCTCTCGCAATTGCTGCCCCAATCCCTAAGAGTAGGTTAATAACAATATAATTGAGCCAATAATTCAAGAACCTTATTTACGTACCGGAATTGGACCCAGATACTATTGCAACCTTTGCGGCAAGTGTTTGGTCGACCATCGTATAATATTAACGAGACAAAATGAAACGTCGACGATTGAGATGTGACATGAGAATTATCCTGAGGATATATAGCGGGAATATTTCTTGTATCGCCTGATGTTTGTTCTCTTGAAGATACAACTTGACGATGGTTCTGGAAGAGTCCTCCACATGCGTCTACACGCGTTTCCTGCTTACATAAGCAGACTCCCTTTTCCCGTTCGGTCTCCGCGGCAACCACTTCGGTATCCGTAGTAGTCACCCCGGACCCCGTAGATATAGGCCTATATCAAGGCCTATATTCCTCGTAGTTAGATTCAATAGCTTTATTCATTCTTTTATCCTTAGATCCAGTTCATTAGGTTATAAGCACTCGTTGCTACCAAGCTGCGACGTTAGAAGATTGACACCTTACCACATGTTGCATTAAGGGTTACCACACCCGTGCTAGGTCATATCTTACTGCTCTATATTTAACGCCTTACCAAAGGCCGCATTAAAGGTTACCATACCTGCGTATAAAGTCATTTTTTATTATCAAATTTACGCGTTAAATTTGTTTGTTTACGTGTTAAATCCTTTTATTTTCGTGTTGCCATGGGTAAAGACTATTTAGGCATTTAACGCCTTAAGAAAAACGGTTTAAATTGGCACTAATATTGGACCCAGCTTAGCACGTACCTACGTGGTGAGGGCCTTCTGTATATTATTTAAGAAGATACGGCCCCACTTTACCTAAAGCTCTAGGAAGAAAAACCTATAATATTTATTAATTAAGTACCAAAGGACGCTAAAAAGGAGGAGTAAGATAAGATCCTTAAGAGGTCTTAAATTATTACGGATATTAATAACTTAATTCGCTTAACTAACAAGGCACTCTCCAATAAGTACAATAAGAAGTTTAATTAGTATAGTAAGGAAGACGGTAAAGTCTGTTTAGTTATCCTTGGTATAATTAATAATAAAATCCTTACTGCTTTGGAGCATAAGTAGTTAGTGAAGGACTATATTAATTACCTTAAGCAGTTGTTTAAGGCCTGTGGCTTAATCTATAAGGCTAATATATGGGAGACTTTTGTTAAGCTCCGCTTTTAATTAGACTAAGCAGTTACTACTTTCTTAAGCCGTTATTAAGAAGCGGTTTAAGAAGTTAAGCAGGTAAAGCTTGCCCTAGATAACAAGATTATCAACTATTAATTTATTAACGCCATTAACGAATACTTCCCTATATGGGCTTAAATCCAGCGTGATAAGATCCGTGATGGCTATATAATTTTACTACTCTAATTAATTGCTGACCTTACTAATAAGGCTTGGCGGAAGGACTTACTTAAGAGCTTTACCTCGGTTAATAAGCTACCAGGTGACTTATGTTTGAATAAACAGTCCGGTTAAGGACGCGGTAACGGTTGTAGTTGCGGTAATAGCCGCGGCAGAGGTAATGGAGGAGCTGGCTATAATGCCTTATTAGGCAATTAAGGCCCTGCTAAGGATGCTTTAAATAAGTGTGGATGGTGCAAGCTAGGTTATCTAGGTGGTAAGGAAGGCTGCTAGATAAAGCACGCCTACTTAAGACCCGAATAGTGGAGACCTGGAGAAAGGCGACCTTAGCGCTTAGGTGACGGAATAGCCTTAAATATAAATAAGGCCTCTAAGGGGATATCTAATTAATCCTCTTAAGCTACTAATTTGGCAACTAGATCGATCTTTGCTACGTAGGTTATTGGGCTAGCAGCTATGGCCTTAGGGATAAATATTAAGGACTCCTGGATAGCCAACAGTTGCTTAAATATTTATATAAGCAACGACATTAGGAAGTTTGTGCAGTATAAGAAAATTAAACCTATCTAAATCCAGACAGGAGGAGGCCTAATGGAGGCTATTAGTGTTGGATCAGTTGAGCTTATAGTCGCCCGAACTAACCACTTGGTACATATAATTATGTTTACTGAAGTGTATTACTATCCTAACTTCTTTACGAATGTTGTCTCGCTTAGTGTTCTATGAGGGAAGGGAGCCTTTTTTAATGGTCTCTATAATATAATTAACTTTGTTAAAGATTAGGCAGAAATAGCCTACGTCCCATATATTAATGGACTTAATATATTTATACTGGTAGACAACCCTATGGAGGTTCCTTTTGTAATAGCTCTAGCTACCGCATAATTGCGCCTCTATAAGAAAGGCGTGCTTGCTAAAGCTACTATAGAGACTTGGTATAAGAGATTATAACACCTTCCTCCTAATTAGATATGTCAACTAGCCAGAAGTATAAAGGGGATTATAGTTACTAAGGATAAGCTATTTTACTGCGAGGACTGTTACCTTGGAAAGGCCAAGAAGCAAATATTAAGACGCCCTTAACAACGCAGTAATTGCATATTTAAAAATGTGCATGTTGATATAGTTAGGCTATTAAAACACGAAGGCCTCCACGGTAAGAAGTACTGGGTACTATTCACTAATAACTAAACACGCTTTAGATGGATCTACTATATATTAAATAGAGGCTTCACGGCCTCTACCTTAAAGTAGTTCGTCTGTATAATTAAGACTTAAATAGGGGTAACGATTGGTTGCTTTAGATTGGATGGAGCTGCTAAGTGGTTTAGTAAGGACATAACTAATTTCTTTAAGGACGAAGGTATACTTACTAAGGCCTCTACCCTATATACCGCACACCAGAATGGAATAGTAGAGAAGGCTAACTACCTAGTTAAAGAAAGGGTTAGGGTGATGTTAATTAAGACTTAATTACTACTAAAAGCTCTAGCCTGAAGTCGCCAAGGTAGCCGTATACGGGCTTAATATGTTGCCTATATTAGTTAATAAGGACAAGGCTCTACCCGCTTAAGTAATAGCTCTCGCCCTAGGTAACACTAATTTTATAATTATATACGCCAATTAGAAGATCTATGGCTGTCCCACCTATATCCTTATTAATAAAAAGGACCCTTAGCGGCAACGGGGTAATAAGTTCGTTGCAAAAGCTTAGAAAGGACAATTAGTTGGCTATAAAGGCTTATATATATATTACGTCTATCTACCTTATAAGAATAGGGTTGTTTAATTAAGTAGCGTTACCTTTAACAAATTAGGAACCTTTCTCACTACACTAATTAGTAAAGAAGAAGGTGGCGACAATGATATCTACTAGATACCACTTAAGGAACTTCCTACCAAAGACACTGCACCAGAGGTCTCTCGGTTACTATAGGAGGCAGATAAGGTCTCTCGGGCTTCGCAGTTAGAGGGTGACTTTTAGTTAGGGGGTACCTCTGGCGATCATAATATTGTATTGTAGCTTAATTAACCTCCTCTTACTGATAATGAATAGGTAGGTCTTAACTAGCAAGAGCTTCCTAATCTAGGAGGATACCTCTATTAGGAAGGGACTCCCCTAAGGGATATCTACTAGGAGGATCTAGAACAGATTCTAACTAAGTATTTAAAAGAGGACGATGAACCTATAGCGAACACTTATACATGGTTAAAGCCACGGCTTGACTATAGCGTACTCTATAGAACCGGGAGGAAGGAGCTAGCTATAAAGGCCACCTACCTTACCCTATCCTTTATATACACGTTCGCAAGTGCTCTATCGCAGCCTTAGTAGACAAGAATAACTAAGGGACTACCTCCGGAGCCTTATAACTGAAAGGAAGCCATAAATTTAATATTTAAGAAGGAGTGGAAGGCTGCAGCGGATAAGAAATAGGAGTCTTAAATAGTTAATATCTTATTTAAGATTATTAAACTTCCGCCTGGAGCTAAGGCTCTACCTATTAAGTGGGTCTTTATATACAAATTTGACGAGAACAACGTCCTATTTAGATAGAAAGCACGGCTAGTATTACGCGGTGATAAGCAGCGCCTAGGAATTGACTATGGCAATATATTCACAGGCATTGTTTAACCTAGTATATTTAAGCTACTAATAGCCCTGGTTGCCGCATACGATCTAAAGTGCGAGTACTTGGATATAATTACGGCCTTCCTTAATGGGAAGCTTAACCGTAAAAACATCTATATTTAGCTGCCAGAAGGATACCGCCAGTATTAGAAGGACGGCGTTGCTCTTATAGGCCTACTACTTAAGGCTCTCTACGGTCTTAAGCAGGTACTACGTCTTTAGTATAAGGAGCTTAAGAGCTTCCTTATTACCCTTAAATATATGCCAATTCCAGCTGACCCATGCGTTTTTGTCAGCCAGCAAAGCGGCTAAATTATTATTGTTTACGTCGATGATCTTATCTTAATTGGACGAGACATACGGACTATTAAACTGCTTAAAGAAGCACTTAGGAATAAGTATAAAGTAAGAAACTTAGGCCCAATTGCGTACTACCTAGGTATTCGAATTATAAGGAACCGCCAGGCGCGATTAATTCGATTAGTACAGAACGCCTACATTAGGAAGATCCTGCATATATTCTATATAGAGGACTGCGCACTGGCCTCTATACTAATTCACTCCTCCGCGGTAGACTTTAAGCCACGCGAGCTTGAGGATTAAGCTCCGCAGGAATTAGTAAAACGGTATTAATCGCTAATAGGCTCTGTACTTTATCTATGCAATTAGACTTGGCCCAATATGGCCTAGGCCGTAGGAAAGCTCTATTAGTTCCTATATAACCCTACCAAACTATATATGGAAGCCGCGATGCAGATACTCGCCTACTATACAGGAACGATTAACCTAGGTATAGAGTTCGGCTTACCCTAAGGGCAATAGCCACCTCCGAAGGCCTTCGCTAAGGCGTTAGCTACGGACCATACCACCCCTAATTACAATAGGGAATATAGCGGAAGCTTATTAGGTAATATACCTAACCTATAGCTACACGGCTATAGCGATGCAGCGTTCGCAGATATGGTCGACAGGAAGTTAACTTCTGGCTATATCTATAAGCTAGCGGGTGGCCTAGTTTTACACAAGTTAAGTAAGCAGTTAATTCTTATAACCTCTACCATGGAGGCTAAGTATATAGTGATAACGCATGCGGCCAAGGAAGCCTTATAGCTCTGCCAATTACTTACTGATTTAGGCTACACCGGAAAGGATCTACTACCGATACATTTATATGGCGACAATCAACTAGCCATTAGCCTTGCTAAAAGTGACGACTACCACGCGCGCACTAAGCACTTTGAGCTATACTAGCACTACATTTGTGACAAGGTTTAAAGCGGCGTGATTTACCTACAGCACGTTCCTACGAGTAGTATGGTAGCAGACGGTCTTACGAAGCCACTGTTGATGGTTTAGTTTAGGAACTTCGTTAAGCAGCTGGGCCTAGTTCGATGCGATATAGACACTAAACCTAAGTAGGAAATTATACACAGGTCGGCAAAACCTCGGAGGGTACGCCATTTGACGACTCTAACCAATACTGACAACTTTTAAATGGGGGATGAGAACGATGTAGAGCTTATAACGGGAGATCAATCACAGCTTAGGGAGAGGTTAAAAAGGATCCATAATACACTCGGAGGATTACGAGGTGTTTCTTTTATATATTAACAAGTTCAACACTGATTTAGGAAGGGTCTGCTTCTGTTTTGGTGGAGTACTAGGGGGTGTGACGATGGTTCTGGAAGAGTCCTCTATATGCGTCTATACGCGTTTCCTGCTTATATAAGCAGACTCCCTTTTCCCATTTGGTCTCCGCGGCAACTACTTTGGTATCTATAGTAGTCACCCCAGACCCCGTAGATATAGGCCTATATTAAGGCCTATATTCCTTATAGTTAGATTCGATAGCTTTATTTATTCTTTTATCCTCAGATTCAGTTCATCACAACTCCACTAGGTTCTCGACGAACGGTAAGCTCGCTTTAGGGACCGACCCCTAATGCATTACGTACCACTACACTCCTACGGAAGCTACGCCGACAGCGCCCACACCGAATCCGACGGCATTTGGGAAGGGAAGACAGCGACGTGCACTAAATCGTCCTGGTGGATATCGCAAATCTAATACTGTCGGTATCACTTCCGGTGATACGTAATGCTATTGCAATAGTATGGGTGGTAACTGATTTTGATTGATGCTTGATTGATTCTCCTATTCTATAGGTGGAATTTGGTGGATTTCCTAAGCTCGCTTAGCTTACGTAACTAACCCAATTAGTTATAGACAACCTCGTTTAGACAGATACCTTGAAATGCGTATACTATGCGCCAAGCGTTGATGTTATAAGAGGTAAACTAATTTAAATGCTACTAACTACTAAGGTCGCTAATAAAAGTTCTTATATATTTCTAATTAGGAAAGTATAGCTTACCACCTACTTGAAAATCCTAACTTTGTTTATAAGTATTTAAAAGCCGCTTAAAAGGGTTAAATTTAAATAGAAGGCAATATATACGATTAATTAATTAATTAATAAGCTGGATATTTTTACTAGCTCCTTTATTAACCCTATAAAGTCCTCTAGCTAAGAAGTAATCTCTTATTACTACCCTTTTTTCTATATTAGTAAATTGTTTATACCTCCTAATAGCTCTTATTAAGACTACTATAATTTTTAAACTATAATTATACTTGGCTTCTTATTAGGGGCCTATTATCGAGGATAAACTGGAAGATGTTGCTTATATAAGCATTATAATGCTAATATAAGAATACCCTAAAAGAACCCTATTAGACCGTGTATTAGACCGTGTATTAGACTATATATCAGACTGTGTATTAGGTCGTATCTTAGGTTATATATTAGGTCGCGTATTAGGTCACGTATTAGGTTGTGTATTAGGTTGTGTATTAGGTAATATATTAGGTAATGTATTAGAATATAAACTGGAATATAGACGTTCTGGAACTAGGGTCTTCTATATAAAGGCTTAGTTAAAAGAACAAAATCTATTAGTAGCCAGTGAACGAGAATTCCAAGACGAGGACTGGAAGAAGGTCGAGGAAAGGACACGTCTATATACATAGGCTAAGGCTCTAAGCGAGGAGCCCCTAACTAGGGTCTATATCAGTGCCGTAATATTCTAAGTATATAAAGACTTAATCCCCCATAGGTAGATATAATTAATTATATTAAGTTTATCTACTTTACTTAGTTTACTATATTGTTTACTATATCATCCTCCTACCTCCGCTTGCCTATATTAATAAACTTGAAAAATAAAAGACCTAGAATATTATTAATCTACTACCTAATAGAAAGGCTCTAAAAACTTAATAGGTGTATAAGATTAAAATAGATTAAAATAACTAAATAATTAGATATAAAGCCAGATGGGTAGTAAAAGGCTTTAGTTAGCAATACGGTATAGATTATTATTATTATTCATTGCTTAACGTCTAATTTAGATCCCTGTTGGGCCTACGCGGACTACTCCTTATATACATATAGGGAGAAAACTCTATTTGAGAAAACCCCGTAATCCGTCTCCCCGCCTTTTAGGGCTCGCTTACAAGTCGCCTATAAATCACTAGTGGTGCTCTACTACCTTACTTTTTAACCTCCTTAGGAACTGCTGCTGCTATAACAAACCTATAGACGCGCTAGTATTACACACTATACTCTACTCCTATAGAGTTATTAGGGGGCACCTATTACTTGCCCCTTTGCCTTCTATTGCTATTTCCTTTGCAACCTAGAACTGGTCTAGCACATTTTAGCCAATAAGCCACCGGGTAGCCACCTTAAGGCCTTTTTATATTAAGAGCAGTATATTATAGTTTTCTATACTAGCTGCTAAGAGCATTGCTTCTTGGCTAGTGTGTAAGGGGCATAATAGTATTACGTGTTTTAGTGTCTGTTTTGGCCAGCTATATTCACACCTTAGGCTACCTACTGGGACACCTACCTAGTAAAGCCAATCTTTTAGTCCTATTATTCCTATCCTTAAGAGTGTTGCCATTATATTTTCTGCCTTTGTTAGGCCCTTTTAGAGCCCTTAGGTATTTACCCCCCATAGCGTTACCTATACTATAGCTTAGGTTCCCCTTACCTAAGTCTACCTCTGTACCTTTAACTCCTATTTGTCTCTCCAGCGTCAATCCAACCAGTATTATATTGCGGTAGATGGTTTTCCAGTACTCTTTTATACTCTACTTTAGCTCCTTTCTCTCCCTTACTGTTGTCTTTACTAGCCTCTTACACGTCTCCCTTCCTTCTCTATATAGGCCTGGGCCCTAGCGCCACACTATTCTTCTTCTACTTTCTCTACCTGTTTTCCTAATATATCTTCCCTACTTTGGGGTTGTTGGTTCCTTCTCCTATAGGGCACCCTAGGGTCCCTCCATAGTTTATTTAGGTGTGTCTTAATATACTTTATAACATTAGAGTTACGTTCCTTTTACACCCTTTACATTACATCAGCTTCAATATATAGTTATAGGGGGGGAATATTGGCTTCCTTCTTAAGCAGTGCTATGGCCGTTCGCTTATACCCGCCTATTATACTCCTAAGGTAGGCTATTTAGACCTTTTAAAGTAGTTTAAGGAGTAATTTAGGGGGGCCTTTTTTAGTTTCTCTAGTGGCCCAAATACTAGATCTATACGTTATGGTTAGCCGGACAACTGCTATATATAGTAGGCGTAACCTCTGGAAGTATGGACCCTATATAGAATTAACGATCCTAGACATGGCGATATACTGTGCTTAGCCCTTACGGGCCGCTTACGCTATATATACGCTCCACCGGAGCTTGCTGTCTACCTATACTCACAATACCCTTAGGCCTTAAACCGGTTAACCCCTAAAGCCTTAGATATGGATTATATGCTAAAGATCTACAGATTGGTTACGTTTTCTTATAAAATGGATTAGCTAGTATTTCTCTGATAAGAATTAGACTTTATATTATCTTGCCTATTTTATATAGGTGTTATAGGCTTTTTTTAGTGTCCTATAGTTCTCTGCGGCTGTTAGCCTATATATAATTAGGTTTATATTATCAACAAAGCTTATTCCCTAAGTCGCCCCTTCCTTAAAGGTGTTAAGCAGGTTGCTTATAAAAAAGAGGAAGAGTATAGGCGATAAAGGTAATCCTTATAGTATTCCTATTATAACTGCAATAGGGGGGCTCTGGTATCCGCTAAAAACTAGTAATATTTCTTTCTGGCCTATAAATCCTTAAATAAATTAAATAATCCATTTTAGGAAGCCCTTTACCCTAAGGATGTATAGGAGACGCTTATAGGGTATATTATTATAGGCGCCGCTGATATCTAGGCTAAGCATTAATACTATAAAGTCCTTTTATATAGCCTATGCAGTTTTAATGGTAGTAGCGAGTAGTATAAATGCTAATAGCGTTAAGCGATTCTTTCTTGCCCCCATTTAGCTTTATGGTAGTAGGGCGTATTCCTCTGCCGTATCTGCTATATAGTCTACTATAACCTTTTCTAAGATCTTGCTTAGGGTGTTTTCTAAGGCAATAGGGTAGTAGCTTCCTGGGATTAAGTAGTCTGCTTTACATTCTTTTTATAAGATAACCGTCGTTATGGATCTTCTAAGTTGCGGGTAGTAGCCTATTATAAAGTATGCTTTGGCTACGTCTGCAAGCTAGGATACTATAAGTGGTCTATAGGTCTTTAGGGCTTTATTTAGGATCCCATCTAGTCCTAGTGCTATATTATTTAAGAGGCGGCTAATAGTTCTGGCCATTTCTTTAGTTGTTATATCGCTATCAACCCTTAGGCGAGTTACTAGTATTTTACTAGTAATGTTACTAAGGTCTACTGGAGCCGGTTAAGGGAAAAATCTTTCTATAAGGATCTTTGCCTTCTCGTTATTGTTGCTTATGGCCTATAGTTCGCCTACTCTTTATAGGGGTAGTAGGTGTGGATCTTCTATTAGGCGTCCCGCCTTTTTCTTTACCCATTTTGCTATGGTCCAAAGGCCTTTATTATAGGGGAGACTTAGGTTAGTAGTGTATTCGTTTATAAACCGTCTCTAGTTATTCCTTGCTTCTTTTCTTAGGGTATTCTTTAGCTGGTTTCTTGTGTCTTTATATCATCTTTTGTCCTCAGAATTGTGGCTGCTTATGTATTTCCTCCTTGCTTGTCATTAGCCGGCTATAAAAGCCGCGTACTGTGCGGACTATGTGTGTCGCGCGTAGGGGCCCGGTTTTGAAACTAGGTAGTGCTCTTTTAGCCCGCTTTTAATTGCTGCCTGGTAGGTAGTTATATAGTAGAGTTTAATATGCCTGCTTATCTAGGCCTCTACCCCAGTTTTTTAGTATTTAGTCCTAGTTACCTAGGCCTAAAGGCCTAAGGGGCTTTCTATAAGTAGTTGGCTGCCACTACTAATTAACGGGGGGTTTCACCATTCTTTTAGATATTTTATAATGGGGTTAACCCAAGTACTAGACCGCCCCCTAGCGGTCTATATAAGAATCTCCTCCCAGAGTTAGTATGCTTTTGTACGGCTTGGGAGCCTTCCATAGCCTCTAGTTTTACGCCTTTCTTTATTGTTTTCGCTGGCATAGGCATAAGCTGCCGCTTTTAGGGGTCGTAACTCCCTTTTTACGTGCCTACTGGCGTAATCCTATAAGGGCGTCGTGGCTGTATCCTGTAATATAGAAGCCTTGGGTACCTTCTACAGTTAAGGCCCAGACGGTATAGAGTATAAAGAAATATTTGTAAATACTTGCCGCCTAGAGGTATATAAAATACTACTATACCTAGTAGCTTACCATAACTAGGAAATTATTATTATTATTATTATTATTATATATCCATTGTATTATACTACGTATAATACTACGTATGCAGCCTTTAGGCTATGGCGCTATAGTTTTATATATATAAATCCTTTCTAGGCAGCTTAATATGTACTAGTAGCTAAATAAACACTCTAGCCTGTTTTAAAATACTAGGGGAGCTTCTAGCCAATTAGTGTTTTGTTTTAATATTTTACTTACTATTATCTGGTTTATACCAAAATCACACTAAGGAAATCCTAGCTCTTTTATCTATTTTTACTATATTCTGCCGTTTTTAGAGTAGAAAAAGCGCTCTAAAAGATAGGTTTTTAATATGGTTTTGCATATAAGAATAAGAGTCCCTAGAATAGCTTACTAGCTTAAAAGTAGCTACTAATTACCCCTAAGCGACTATTTATAGTAATATACCCTCTATCTCCTTCTTGCTAAAGAAAAGGGTAGAGAATTGGTAATTAGTAGGTACTTTCCCTAAAAGTAACCTACTAATCCTAGATTTACGTTCTAGAAAATAGGTATTTTAGGGGGTAAACCTTGCTACATAAACCCGCTCCTATTAGGAAATTTTTTATAAGGGTGTCTATATAGGGTATAAACACTAATTCGCCTATATACCTTATATTTTGTTAATAATGAACTCTGATGTTGCTTATGTAAGCATTATATAAGGACACCCTGGAAGAATCCTAGTATATCAGATGGTATCAGCCAGTGTATTAGCTAGTATATCAGCTAGTGTATTGGCTAGTGTATTAGCTAGTGTATTAGGTAACGTATTACCTAGTGTATTAGGTAACGTATTACCTAGCGTATTAGGTAACGTATCAGAATATAAGCCGGAATGTAGACGTTCCGGAACTAGGATCTTCTAGGTATATAGAGACTTAATCCCCCGCAGATAGACATCATTAATTGTATCAAGTTTATCCACTTTACTTGCTTTACTACATTATTCACCCTATTGTCCTCCTACCTCCGCTCACCACTTTTATAGGTTATAAGACCGGCTGCTCTAAACCTTAACCAAAATTCGATTAAATCTTAACTAGATTATAACTAAATCTAAATTAATTGCTGGCCAATTGATTAAATCTCGAAAAATTTCAGTTAATTTTATCTTAAGTTCATTTTAATCTCATTCTAATTTTAATTTCACTTAAGTTTTACCTGAATCTTAATTAAATCTTGTTTGAATTTTAATCAAATCTTATTTTAATCTTAGTTAAATCTCATTTAAAATCTACTTAAAGCTTAATCCTATTATTCAATTTTATTTATCCATTTGCAGATAAAATGTCCAACAAAATCTCTATCTGCAAGCTTATTGGCCAATGCAACTACGAAGTCTAGAGCCTTTAGGTTAAATCCCTTCTTATAAAAGGATCGCCTAGTGATGCTATAGCAGAAGAAGGCAACCTAAAAAAGGAAATTGACTAAAAAGCCTTAGCTAATATAAGGCTGATAATTGAGGATGGACCTCTCTTGTAAATATAGCATTCCAAAACAGCTCTAGAAGCATGGAATATGCTAAAAAATCTCTACAGCCTAAAAGGGTTTAGCTTAGAATTCTTAATCTATAAAGAGCTTTTCAAAACCACCTTGTCTAAATATTCTTCTATGGAAGAATATTTAAATAAAGTAAAGTAACTCACCAATCAATTGAAAGCCAAAGGCATAGAATTGCCAAGTTAAGTAATTATAGCTTAGGTTTTAAATAACCTAACTAGTCCTTATAAGGGATTTATTACAATAGTTACCCAATCTTATAGAACCAATTCTAGTACCATTAATTTAGAAAACCTATTTTCTAACTTAATAGACAAATCTAGAAGACAGGTATCTAAGGATTAGAAAATAGCCTTGGTTATAGGATCTAGACGACCTAGGTTTAACCAGACAAATCAAATACATAAAAACAAGTACTGCAAGAGGTGTAGAACAACTACGCATTCTATAAAGGACTGTTTTTATCTATTTCCTAAAAAGGCCCTAAAAGGCTTTAAAACCAAGCACTACCACCACTATAAGCCAAAAGATTAAGAAGCTCTTATATCTATTAATACTAGTAATACAATTAGTAATCCTAGTAATAAACAAGAAGAAGATAATTTTAAAATTAATCTTAATCTAATGGATACTAAAGAGGTACTTATTACCAATAAAAACCCCTAACCAAACTAAAAAGGAGCTAATTTTATATTAGACTTAGGAAGCACAAAGCATCTAATTACTAAAAAGGAATACTTTACAAGCTATAAAGATTCTTATAGAAAAATTAGTTGGGGGACTAATGCATTAATTAATTACATTGGAATTGGAAATGTAGAATTAGTAAATAAAGGCAACAAAATTATACTAGAAAACTGCCTTTATGCACCCAATTTTCAATACAATCTTATCTCTGTTAGTAAGCTAGATCAGCTTGGCTATAAAATTAGAGTGAAAAATAATTAAGCTTATATATACAAAAATAAACAACTGCTTATCTTAGCTACGGGAAGAAACTCCCTATACTATATAGATATTGTACAAAACAATCTACCTAGTAAAAAGACTAAAAAGGTTAAAAGCAAGCAAATAAATAAAATTAAGCCAATAAACAAAAACAATTTGCTTAAACAAACAAAACTTTAGCACCAAAGAATGGGCTATATAAATCCTATTTCACTATAAAAGACTCTAGGTCTCCAATTAAATATTCCATTAGATAAATACAAAATTTATATAAAATCAAAACTAACAAGTCATTAAAATAAAGAAATTACACCAAAAGCCAAAGTTCACCTAGAAAAGGTAGTAACTGACTTATATAGACCAATATCGCCTTAAACTGTAAATGGTGAAAGATATATTATCTTCTTCCTAGACTCAGCTACTAGATATCTAGAATTTAAATTACTAAAATTTAAATCAGAAGCCTATAAAGCTTTTATAGAATTTAAAAATAGAGCTGAAAATCTATTAAAAAGGAAAATACAATACCTAAAATCAGATTAGGGGGGTGAATTTATAAACAAAAGGTTTAAAGGAGCCTACTTTACATATAGTATTATTCAGCAATATTCAGCTGCTTATACCCATAAACAAAATAGGTTAATAGAAAGAATAAACAGAACAATACTAGAAAAGGTACGCTGTATTTTATTTCATGCCAAACTACCAAAGTATCTTTGGGGGGAAGCAGTAAATATAGCAGTCTACTTATATAATAGAACTCCACACAGTCAATTATAATTCAAAACGCCTTATTAAGCACTTAATAATACTAAACCAGATATTACAAATATTAGAGTATTTGGGTTAATTGCATATTACAAAAACAAAGCTATAGGACTCAAAAAGCTAGAGCCTAAAGCTAGAAAGGCAATATTACTTAGTTTTAGAAACAATCTCTATAGATTATATAATATAGATTCTAAAAGGCTTACTTAGGCTAGAGATATTAAAATACTAGAAAACCAGTTTTATAATTTTAATACTAGCAAAGAACCCAATCTAGAAGTTAATAAGAAAAGTCTATTTAATTTAAATTAAAAAGCAGATAAATAGATAAATAAATAAAATCGATCTATTGAACAAAATTAACCTGTTGAAGAAAATCGACCTATTAAATAAAATCGATCTGTTGAATAATAATCTGTTAAATAAAATTAAACCAGACAAAATCAATACAGTAAATTAGAGGATAATGATATAGATGAACTAGCTCTTCTAGGAACCAATCAAAATAAACTAAGGTCCTATAAAGAAGCTAGAAAATCGCCTAATTAGCCTAATTAGCAAATGGCAATAGGTGTAGAAATTAATTAACTTTAAAAATAAAAGACCTAGGATGTCGTTGATCTACTACCCAATAGAAAGGCTCTAAAAACACGATGGGTGTATAAGATTAAAATAGATTAAAATAATCAAATAATCAAATACAAAGCCAGATGGGTAGTAAAAGGCTTTAGTTAGCAATACGGCATAGATTACAAAGAAATATTCGCAAATACTTGCCGCCCAGACGTATATAAAATGCTGCTATATTTAGCAGCCTACCATGACTAGGAAATAGTTTAATGGGACTTTAAAAATGCGTTTACGCATGCTAACGTAGATAAAGAGCTATATATAGAATAACTAGAAGGTGTTACTATAATACCAAATAAGGTATATAAATTAAACAAAGCTCTATATGGCCTAAAACAGTCTTTAAGATAATGGTATAACCACCTAGCAAATAACCTTAAAAAAGAAGGATTTTATCCTATCTATGCAGATTAGGCAGTATTTAAAAATGATACACTAGGCATTATAATAATCTGCCATGTAGACAATCTACTGGTATTTGGCCTAAATATGGAATAAATAAATTAAACCCAAACAAAACTAGCAAAAGATCTAGAATTGACAAGTTTGGGACCAGTTTCCTATTTTCTAGGTATGGAAATTACTAGAGATCGCAAAAATAAGATTATAAAATTAAACCAAAAGAAATACACCTAAAATATCTTATAAAGGTTTAATAAACAAAATCTAAATCCAGTATCTACCCCTGGAATTATTGGCTTAAAAATAGAAAAGAATATAGAACAGGCCTCTCCTAATAATATAAAAATATATCAAAAAGAAGTAGGAAGCCTAATATACTTGTCTACAAAGACTAGGCCTGATATAGCCTACAACGTAAACACTTGTGCTAGATTTATGTTAAATCCAAACAAAATATACTACCAGGCACTAAATCAAATTTAGAAATACCTAAATTACACCCCTACCTTAGAAATTACCTATTCTGGACAATTAGAACCTTACATTTTGGGTTACTGCGATTTAGATTGGGGGGGTAATATAATAGGTCGAAAATCAACTAGCGCATACTACTTTTTATTTAGTAGAAGCCCTATAAGCTGGGCAAGTTAATTACAAAAAACAGTTGCTTTATCTAGCTGTAAAGCTAAATATATGGCTCTAAAAGAAGCTATAAAGGAATATCTATATCTAATAAGCGTTATTAAACAGCTTAATATAGAAAACAAAGAAAAATTCCATTTGTTCATAGACAGCCTATCAGCAATTAAATTGGCGAATAATCCAGAACATCATGCCAAGACCAAGCATATTGATATACAATACCACTTTGTGTAAGAACACGTAACAAATAATACAATATAGCTAAGCCATATAAGTACAAAGGAACAGCTAGCTGATATGCTTATTAAAGCACTAAGTGGACCTACGTTTAAGAATTTGGTCAGGTAGATGAACTTGCTACCAATGGAAAAATAAAATCGATAAACAAAATCGATAAATAAAAACAGTAGACACTCTTTTCCTTCCTAAATTAGACCTTTTTCCCACTGGGTTTTGGCTATAGGCTAAGGTTTTTATTAAGGCTGCTCGGCTTACTTCTTGGGCCATTAAATAAATAAAATTAACAAAAGCAATGAACAAAATTGATAAACAAAATATTGTAATACAATATATTGTTTACGGGGGTGTGTTAATAATAAACTCTGATGTTGCTTATATAAGCATTATATAAGGACACCCTGGAAGAATCCTAGTGTATTAGATGGTATTAGCTAGTATATTAGCTAGTGTATTAGCTAGTATATCGGCTAGTATATTAGCTAGTGTATTAGCTAGTATATCGGCTAGTATATTAGCTAGTGTATTAGGTAATGTATTACCTAGCGTATTAGGTAACGTATCAGAATACGAGCCGGAACGTAGACGTTCCGGAACTAGGATCTTCCAGGTATATAGAGACTCAATCCCCCGTAGATAGATATTATTAATTATATCAAGTTCATCCACTTTACTTGCTTTACTACATTATTTACCCTGTCGTCCTTCTACCTCCGCTCACCACTTTTACAGATATTACTTATATAAGCATTATAATACTTATATAAAAACACCTTGGAAGAACCCTATTAGACTATATATTAGGTTATATATTAGGTTATATATTAGGTTATATATTAGGTTATATATTAGGTTATATATTAGGTTATATATTAGGTTATATATTAGGTTATATATTAGGTTATATATTAGGTTATATATTAGGTTATATAT
>Ga0307507_10003131_pt1 | contig 32935 bp, 36 predicted proteins | sample 7_EM_MG_FD_207223 | JGI IMG/M metagenome (GOLD analysis project Ga0307507, IMG submission 207223) | Populus trichocarpa ectomycorrhiza microbial communities from riparian zone in the Pacific Northwest, United States - 7_EM | ecosystem: Host-associated > Plants > Roots > Unclassified | place... | reverse complement strand
GGGAGTGATGAGGAGGAGGAGGAAGGGAGGTCTGCACTCGGGAGGAAGAAGAAGAACAAAAGGGTGAAGGCTTCACAAGAGGAAGAGGAGGAGGTTAATAGCTCTGGCATGACTATTGCTAGTTCTGCTACTCTGACTACTGGTACTCCTCCTACTCCTCCCAACGATACGGTCAACAAGAAGAGATCACCCACCCCCCCAACTCGATTCGGCACATTCCTAGACGCATACCAAGCGCAGAAGGAGAAAAAGAAGAGGAAAAAGAAACCCGCCAGGGCCGACCAATCGTGAGTCGCGGAGGACGATGGAACGATGCTGCTGCTACACTGTACATTAGCCAAAAAAAAATGAAAAATTCATAATTGAGACCGATATATTTACCATTTAACTCATGTCTAGGTATCATACTATCATATCAGATCCCCCGGGAACTCGAACACAAAGTCAAATTATCGTAGCAAATGTCCTTCAGTCTTCCATTGCTTGCTTCCTGTATTACTTGTTGTACAGTACATACATGTGAGTGTTTTTGCTACCGTATGAGATCGAAGCTCCCAAAACGCCAACATAAAAAACAAATAAATGAATATCTCCTAACTCAAGAAAAGCAAAAGAAGAAAGTTATAAATAAATAAATATAAATAAAAAAAACTACCATTGCCACCCCCCTTCCCTTCCATCCCTTTCCATTCCCTAACGCTCGATACCCCTCAACTGGAAAAGAGAAAGAAAAAAATTCAAGAAAGAAAATTCAAAGATACCACCCCATGCGCGAATCCCAATCACTCATTTTAGCCCTCCTGTGTATGCACGATGCCAACTTGCACTCGAGAAGAAACGCGTTGCTCCAGCCAGTAAATGCTCACTATCACCTCCCCACCAGGGGTATCTTCCAGGACATCATTACAACAATAATACAGTTTTGAACCCATTTCAAACCATCAAATCCAAAATAGAAAGGGTTGGATGGGAAGCGTTGGAATTTTTGAATTTTTTTCTCCCACCAATTCCGGTTGGCCGGCCTGCACTACTGAAGCCGCTTCCGTTTTCGGTCATCCGGTTCGCAATCCGACATTCCATCCCTATTGGCTTCCGCCGACAAGTTTGAATCCGGTGGGTTTAACAGGGCATGCACACTACTAGAGGCGAGACTAGAACGTCGGGTCGGGGGAGCAGTGTGTCCTGCTTCCCGTTGCGGTGGAAATTTCGGTCCGCCTCCACCGAAGCTCCAGCTCGAATCCGAGATACCATTGTTGGAGGCCGTTTCGCTAAGAGGCGGGGTGGTTTGGGAAGTAAACACCGGGTTGTTCGGGGGCCTATGTTGCTGTATTTCATAACTTGCCAGAATTTCTCTAGTGTTATCATGCTGAAGGTTGGAGCTGCGATTCGGTGACGGAGGCCATTGAGTAGAACCAGACATGCCGCTGAATGGCGAGTTTGCTTGCCATCCGTGCAACCGGATATCCGCAGATGTATGCCGACGAGAAAGGTGACTAGGGGGCGAGTGGAAAGACGCCAACGGGTGCTGTGCAGGTGGTTGTTGGGACGGCTGCTGAGGGCGCAGAGCATTCGGCGAAGAGCCTCCAGCTAGCCCCACAGATCCAAACCGCCGGGGGGCGTTCGACATCGGTGGTGCCGGTGCCCTAAAATAACCACTTGGACGTAAAGGTCCAGTGATGGAAGAGCGTCGAGATTCGTCCTCCATAGGGCGCTGCCGGGGCGACAACGGGGCCGAATTATCGATAGCCAATGATGACAGGAAGGGCTGGCGTTCACGGAGTAACACATCCTGTGGTTCTTCTAATAGTTGGGTGTGGCGCTCTATTTCTTTCTGCATCGAATTGACTTCACAGCCCGTTAGTCTCGTCCATCCCGGAGGGGGAACACCATTGATTTCTTACTTTCGCGAATTATTGGGGCATCGGGAGGGAACAGATTCGTCATAAATTGCGAAAGATCAATTGTCCACTATATACGTATGAGCGACCACCACACCCGGCGAAGAAATCAAAAGGAGAAAACGCAAAAACAAAGGAAAACCAAGGGAAAGTAAACGAATCTGATGACAAAAAAAAAGGGAAAGAAGCAACACGTAGAAGCTCGGGGCTCACCTGGTGACATCTAGTCAATCCCTCAATAGCAGTTTGAAGACGAATTCCTAACATAGCATTGTGGTCCTCGGAGCGGGCAAGTCGGGAATTGATTTCGTACAATGACTGCTCAATGGATATAAATCGGCCATCAATTGAGTCTCCGGGGCGCTCATCCGGAGTTCCTGGAGCAGACACAACAGTGCTTTTTGGCCCGGAGAATGAATCCCGGTGAATAAGTGCGTGTCGTGATGCCCGCCTCTTTATATCTCTAAGGCCAACAAGGTCTCCTCTTTTGAAGCTACCATTCCCGTGCTTGAACTCCCACAAAGTAGCATCTGGCGAGCCAGTGTGGAATACATCATTGACTACATCATACCTGTCAGCATAGCATTACCATCCCCCAGACAAGAAATCTTGACCTTTGTGAAATCCGTACATGTTTAGCTGCCTAACAAAGGACGATATATTCGTATGCTTAAAGTATTGGCTAAAATCACCCATCTGATCAGTCTTCCAGAAGGGATAACGATATCATGATGTTAATACCTCAAGACTTTCGAAAATTCCCCAGTGGGCGATACCACAAAGCTCTCGTTAGATGGTGACCAAGATATCAAATGTTGAATATTTGCATCCTCGAGCATGCTAGAACATGTCAGCCAGGGAGATTCCGCCCCATTCATTTGGCGAACAAACAAACAGTAAGGGGTTCCATACTTGTAAAGCTTGTGAATGAATGCCGTCTGCACTTTAGGTTGTTGAACCCCTCCGGCAGCACCCCCGAGCCCCAACCCTGGTCCAGAATTTGGGGCGTTCCCCATGGGTGTGTCCATAGAAGCAGACATCGACATTCCCTCAACTGAATCCATCTCGGGGCTACTGGTATTATCGGTCTTTGGCTCGGACAAAGACTGCGCTGACTGCCCCGGTTCGCCGGAAAACGGATTCCTTGGCTCAGTATGTTGCTGTTGTTGATCCATTAGCTTCTCAGGGAGGTTCCAGATCTGATGATGCCGCTGCTGGACCGATCTCTAGCAGCAAAAGTTCCTGGTCACCAGGAAGCGCACTCAAAGGACCAGTAAAGGCCCTAATTATAGGCTTCTTGGACAACAATGCAGTGTAGGCAAATAAGATATATATAAAAGTAAAACGGGGCCAATTGGCTATCCTAGAATTTCATGCAGTAGTGACCGAGGCTTTTCGATCCCGTCGAGGGCGCGGGTACCAGCAGGCCGGGGAACGAAAAAGGGCGAAAGCGGGAAAATGATTTCTTGTCTGAGCTCGTAAGTCACAGAAGACGCGAATGACTATGGTTCTCTCCTCGAAATCTATCAGTCCGTCTCCCAATCCTCTCTTTCCCAAATCCTCGATAACTTTTCCGTTGCTCCGTTGGCGGGGCAACAATAACGTGCGCAGCCGGGGTGTATGATGAGAATGGGTGAAGCAAATTTTCCTCCGAAAGAAGGGGAATGGAAGGAAGGAAGAGGAAAAGGACAACCTTCCAGATCCGACGGAACAAAAAGAGGACCTATATTCACCCTCTTGGAGTATGCAAGGGCACCAAAAGTAACGGATCAGAGAAGCAGCGACGAAAGCCACTGGAGCAAGAATGGCAAAACAGAAACACTTGGGTCGTTGTAGTAGGAGTAGTCGCGGCTCTTGACTAATTGAGGGTTACAACCGAAGCGAAGGACGACTAGCCGCTAAAAAGATGAGTGACAGCTGACGGGTTGACTACGGCGGTATTAGACCGGGAGGGGGATAAGGTAGAGTGATAATTTGCTGGGTAGGAAAAGGGAAAGAAAAGAAGAGGGAGGGATGATTGATAGACAGGTGATGGATACGATTTTGATTTTTTTTTTGATTTTTTTTTTTTCTTCTTTGATTTTTCCCTTAAAGTAATGGAGGCCAAGCAGGGGGGGAGAAGTTGCTGGTTAGGGTAGAGAGAAAGACGCAGGGCGTACAACGTTCCAAGAAAACTAATAAGCAAATACAGTCCAGTAAGGTAAGGTATGTGGAGCAGATGAAAAATATACACAAGCAGAAGCGGCGGCGGCGGTACGGTAACAGGCAACGGCCCACGACCGCAACCAACCCGGGACCAAAAGTGCGGCGTCGGCGGCAGAAGGCAGATGGGCAGAAGGCAGTTGACCCAAGCAAGTGAAAAGATTGGGATCAAGTGGGTGAGACGAAAGGTGCGGAGAATGGGAAGAAGAAAAGAAAAGAAAAACCAAACGGGAGCGTACTGCAGATGAGAAAATGGAGGGGGATTTCCTCTTACCGTGCCACAACCCAGAAACGGTAGATATCGCAGATATGTATGTATATGTAGGCAGGGTAGGTGGGGAAGAATGGTAGCATTAAACCCGGGGAAATTTAAAGAGGAGAAACGGAAATGGTGAGAAAAGGAAGGTGTGGAAGGAGTGAAAGCGGAGGATGTGAAAAGATTTTTAGGGTAGAGGCTCACTTTTTGGAGGATGATCACCATCAACAATTGGCGGGCCGATTTCACATTCGCATCGACGGGGGAAGGAGGTCGGAAAAAGGGGAGATCTAGAGTCAGGAAGTACAGTACTTCATCGTCTAATTTCAAAGGAATAGGGCACGCATAGTTGGTGGCCTAGAAGACTCTCCCCAATGTGGGTGTGGGTGTGGGTTGGATGGGTGGGCGTGAGCGTGTGCAAGTGGAAGGAAGATATGGATGATTGGGATGAGGATTTGGGATGGAAGCCGATGGGGATGTGAATGAAATGCACTGTATGGATTGATGGTCATGGTCTGTGGCTCGCGCTGTAAAAGGGAAGTTTTCATGTCGATCTGGTTGGAATGGCACAGTTCGGCGCGCTGGAGCTCGCCTCTATCTGCCTTCACTCCTCTCACTCAGTTGCTCACTTACTCACTCGTTCTCACCTCTTCTATCCCCCTCTCAGCCTCTCCCTCCTCACTAGTACTTGTATTATTCGTATAGCACGGATAATCGTACCTTATCCCTCTACCATACCAGTATCCCCCATCCTCATGATACTCCTCCTGCTTCTTGCTTCCCATAGCAGGTAACCGATACCCTGCTCCAACTGCGCAATATTCCTCATCTATGATACGCCTCAATCCTTGCTCCCTGCCCCCCTAATCACCCGGACTCGCGACTTCCCTTCCCTTCATACCCATATCCTCCACATATGGGCACACGGAATACAGCCATTCATGGTTCCGTACGCAGATCCAGCCCTGTGAGCCTGCGAAGACTCCACATTTCTGATTCTCGTTAGATGAGAGTGAGAGTGTGCCACTCGTAATCGGACTACGGTAGCTTTTACTGCGCGTGCATGTCTCAAGAGGGTAGGTCGTTCACTGGCGAAGGTATGAAATATGTGTCTCTGCCACCGGCCTTTGACCGCCAACCCTCAAAGACAAAAAAAGCAAGAGGACTTGCGACGAACGTTGAAGGAGTTTCAAAAAATCCCAGCATGAAATACGGTAATCAATGTGCCTGCCAGTCGTGGTCTACGTGTGTCCGTGCCAACCTTCCAAATATCAACGACAGTTTTTCTTTTCTTTTTTTGAGAGACAGAAAAAGAAATTAGAGGAAGGCCTTTGGATCTTTTTTTTTTTTCACCTATCCTTCAGAAACTCGTGAGGGTTTGCTGCACGGATAATGAATGGAGTTCGCAATGTGGTACGAAATAAATGCACAGTATTGCACGGCAGCCTATCCAGTCCTGAGAAATGCCTACGGCTAGGCGCTTTGAGGATGAAAGGGGGAAGGGGAAGAACAATAAAAAAATTTTAAAAAGTAGCAATAAGCGCAACAAAAGCCTCCCTGCCACATCCAAGGTATCATAATCCATTCAAAAGTTCTCTCGGTGACATGATCCCCACCAATACAAGACAAAAGATCGGCGACGAATCTCTCCCCGTTGGAGCACCAGACGTAAGGCTCATGATCTGTGTGGCCTCTTTTGGTCGCATCGCTGCCTGTACGAGTACAGTGCATGGTTCTCTCTGCTTGCCGGTAGGTTCCAGAAAAGCAGAGCCCGAGCAGACTCTGAGGGCAATAGCATGGGGGAATCGAAATGGCTAGAAACGTATCAAATAGAGCACGCAGGAAGCACCAGCTCGCGAACGTCAAGCCCCGGATGAGGTCTCGATCTGATCATCTTACTTCTTCGACTAATCCAGAGCACATAAGTAATAAGTAATTTAAGATGTCGCAAGCGGGGAAAGAGCCCGTGCTCAAATCTACATGCGACTGTGTGATATTCCGAGCAGCTGGCGGCAACAACGAGCATGCAAGCAGTATGGTAGGCCAGAGACAGAGCTACCATGGGCAAGAGGAGTGGCAGCTGGAGAGGAGGGACATAAAAGGGTAGAAAAAGAAGGATAAGAGGACAGTGTCAGAGGACAGATCTGTCAATCATTATCAGTGCAAGCTGTGTGCAACAGCGAGCACACTAGTGCGAGTACATACCACGGAGAAGTTATCTCAATTATTACCTGCGATCCATGAAATATGACACACTAGAGAATACCGCGGCCCCCGCGTCTGCTGCCCCTCTCGCCGGTCTGTGTCCATCTGTTGAGCTGGACGTACTCGTGCTAGTATGGCTACCGAATCCATCATGCCCTAGGAGATATCCCTAATACACTCGAGTAGGGGCACTCGCGTATGCCGGTAGACTAGTTATGGTACAAGGCCCTATCATGTATTCATGGTACAGAGCAGGGATCAGTGGTTAGAGAGCAGTGGAACAGCGCTTGCAAGCGGGTACCATAATTTTGTCCAAATCAAAGCACTTTGGAAAAAAAAAAATGGGGCTTAGCAGACATCAGAAAGCCGGATGATGGTTTGAGGAAGAGAGTACCGGGGCTATGGTACAGGTACTTGCAAGTACTGCCCAGCTAGCTGAGAGGTGCAACCTAGCGGGTGTGTGCAACAACCTGGATTTAAGATGTTTCGCAACCTGATCCCTTTTAGCCACCGCCACATCAGGTTGGAACACATACCCCTGCTCTGTACCATGAATTCATGGTATGGCCTTGTACCCGTGGTTGAAGTTGTCACAACCGCGCGCGGTTGACCGACTTGGCTGCCGTATGGGTACCGCTGCTTACGGTATCATACGATACCAGCTGCCAGCTGCCATCTCCATCAATAGTGCGCGACACCTAGACGGAGCCTGTCTTGGCAAAAGGTTCAAAAATTCATCCAATTACTAGTCCAAATTGGTATAATCTAGGCCTGAATAGGAATTACTAGTGCTTTATGCTTGTAGAATTTTAGTGGATTTTGTCTGGCTTTAATGACTTTGTATGGAGTTCAAAATTACTACCTCCCATATAAATTATTTCCTCTATCTCCTCAACCAAAACACAAGATCTTTGAGAAATTAAACCTTAGAGTTACCCTCTGATTGGTTATCTATCAGTATAAGGATTTGTATTTGGAAATAGTTGTGGTGGTTGAATGTTGATTCATTTTTTGTTAAGGTGGTTTTTCGGGGCCCCGTCTAAGTGTCGCGCACCATACCACCACCAACCCCCTCATGGCAGGAAACGCAATTTCAGCTTCAACCGAAAGTTTTGTTGCATAATTTTGTTTTTCTTTTTCCCCTCCATTTCTTCTCCCTCTCTTCGCTTGTCGAGTGAGGCTTGAAAAAAATAAAGAATAAATGCCTTCCCCACGTTAGCTTCTTCGCCTCTCCATCGTGCGAGAAAACTCACCCCAAATTGAGCCATCACACAGTGGCATTTGGGCATGCAAGTGACTCGCGGAATGATTGGCCTTTCCAAGCTAGGTCTCCGACGTTCCAAGCGTGGATGCGAGGAAGAAAAAAGAAAAAAATTCTTAACTATCGATGGGCGAGGATCCCGGTCAGATTTTCGTCTTCCGTCGGCCGCTAAACCGTGGATGGTACCCAATATGTCCTTGGCATATTTTGTTGAAGTCCCAACCCCAGCCTTTGCTCAAAATGGTGATTACCGGTACGATATTTATTCTGTGATAGCCTCTATTGCTAGAGACTCTTCAGTTAACATAAGCCAATTTGCAGCTACGGTGTAACTCTGCGACGATCTTGGGGAATTTCCACCAAAGATCATGATACTAGGAATATGAGGCACTGATGCTCAGCACCGTGCCTGTATCACTGGTGGACCTCCAAGTACCGGCACAAGTATCAATCTAGTCACTGCACCAAACCTCTCTCTTGACCTATATAATATCACACTCCCAATACAACGGGTTGACACCTCCGATATTTAATTCATGATATCCTACCTCTGGCCCTTTTCCTCACGGATACGTGCTCTACAAGTACCTGAGGTTTGCGGAAGGCTGCACCAATGCAAGTGGTACTGGAACCGTCAGAACCACTATCAAGCCAAGGGAGAGGGGAAAAAGCCCGGCCTATGATTCTCGCTTGCTCCTTTCTCCGCTACTTTGCTCTATCATACTAACTATTGATCATATTTGCCCGGTTTGTGCCAGGGTAATCCGCTTCGCTACAGTGCTGTACCGGTACTGTACCACAACAACCCCTGCACGGCGGACCGGCCGAAGGCGAGAAGGAGGGAAAGAGGTGGGGGGAGGGAAGCGAGTGAGCGAGTGAGTGAGTGAGATAAAGAGATCGACAGTCCCAGCAGCCAATATCATCAAACATTTGGCGAATATCGGAGGCGCTTTCATCTTCTCCTTCCACTCCACCTCTTCTGCCGTGGCTCTCAAATCCCATGCGTTTGTTGTGAAAATGGATAACGTATCCTAACAATGTCAGAATAAGGAAGTAGAAAAAACTTCCACCCCCCAATCGCTCCAACTTGCTGTATCTGGCGTTCGCATTCAGTATCCTCAAGTAGGAACACTTTGAAATGTTACCTAGGCCAGTAGGCCAAGGCGTTTCCGACAGCAAAAGTAAAAAGACGGCCCGCTTCTTGGGCTTAGAAAAGGAATAGGTAGCATGGTCTCGAACAGGATATCATACTCATCCTCTCTTGCTTGTTGTGGAGAGTTACTACTAGTATTATGCCTGCCCCACATATCACTTCACCGGTGTTCCACTTAATTGTGCCTTTCCCCCCACTCCCCCTCCCTTTTTTTTCTTTTTGAGATCTTGACAATTGATATGATATTAAAAGAAAAGAAAAAAAGGGTCTCGGCCTAACCCCCCCTACCTACTTATTAATTTCCCTACCGTAGGAGCCATCACCCATCCCGTGAGGATGACTACCTACGGTGGCCTTCTCATTCTTCTTCTCATGGGTTGCCCTGAGGTCACGTGATTGTGCAGGAGTCAACCGCTGACTAATCATATTACCTCACTTCAAGTGATGATGTCCTTGAAGTTACATACGTGGAAGGCTCGGGAAACCTTTTCTCGAACGCAATCCTTCCGAACACAACCCCGAGGAAAATCATGTCGGACTTTGCGACCTTCATCAGTCAGGCTCCGCCGGTGAGCAGGTATGTTGGTTCTCTTCTTATTCGAAAAATCACCCCGTGCTTTGGAAAAAAAACCCCTTGAATGGGAGGGAAGGGGAGGTTGGATTGTGCTTTCGATGTGTTATCTTTTCCCACGCCCTGGCTGAGGTAATAATGTGGAACATATAAAACTGATAGATCGACGAAATCTTTAGGGTCTTTGCTGGACTTACGTTTCTATTATCGTTCTCTGCTTATATCTTGAAGCTCGGAGTCGTCCATCCATACTACTTGACATGGTATGCGCCTATGGTGTTTAATACTACACGGCCGGAAATATGGAGGATCGTGACCTCGTTTATGATAACGAGGCCTGGCATGGTATGGACCATACACCTCGTTCCTATCACACGGCGAGGTATATGCTGATTGTTTTTCATCTAGTCAATCATCCTGACACCTTTCTTTCGTGAGTAGCCAATCCTGATATTACCATCTCTTTTCAGTGACAACTGACTCTGGATTTCCTTTTTCTGTGATGAAGTGTACAAATACTGCAGCGAGTAAGTGGCTACCACCAGATATATATATGGCCAAACTTGTGGGAGTTTTGCAATGGGTCGCTGATGTGTGGATTTAGCTGTGAGACCACAAAGTTCCTCAGGTCCGGAGACCTATTAGTATTTGTGCTCTTCTGTGGATTTGTGATTCTGGTAAGTGGCCATATAAAGCCCTATAACCAGTAAATACCACATGCCATCCCCCCACCCCGTACACCCCTGCCATCACGCTTAATTGTACAACAAACACAATCCAACTTACCAAACCTGCAGCTCCTAAATACCTTCATCCTGCAAGGCATGCTCCTCTGCGGCGCCATGACCATGGCCCTAGCATACTATTGGACTGCTCTCGAGAACAAAAACAACTCAGTCAACTTCTTCATCGTCCGTTTTCCGGTAAAGTACCTTCCTTGGGTCATGATTTTCGTCACTCTGGTAGCAGAAGATGTCAACTCAGCCCTCATCGAGGGGACAGGCATCATAGCAGCGCACCTCTATCTCTTCCTGACAAACATCTGGCCCCGTGTCGCCGGCGGCCGACAAGTAATCTACACTCCGCAATGGATTCACGGATTATTCGAGGAGCGCGGTGATCCGGCCACTAGGGGCATTCGCGCTGGCGTCCCGCCTTCTGTGGCTGCGACAGGGCCTGCTGGAGGTGCAGGCGCTACTGGGAGGAGCATGTTTGCACCGTCGGGGACCTGGACGCATAGGGGGCAAGGGCACCGGTTGGGGAGTTAGGCAGTTTCCTAAACTGGGGTTGGGGTAGGTATGATGGGATAAATTAGATGGGTATAATATGATACCGTAGGTAGTATGGGGAGGTTAGAAAAGCGCATCTGGCTTTTCCTCTTGACTTTATCCACGTTATTCTATATACTATACCTTGCTGTATGTTGGTGTGTCGGTATGCCGGGGTGGAAATGAGTTTTTTGTATTGCATTTCTAGACACGAAAAAAATCTAGTCACCGGACCAAATCGGGCCGTGCGTTGTCTTTTTACGTTCTCTTATGGGCGATGTGTTGTCGCACGATATCAAAGCCCGATAGATACTGTCCGTCTATTCCTCGGCACGCATGGTCGTATGAAAGCACCAAAGCAGCTTACCCAACCCCTCCGAGACGATCCTGAAATGCTCATGCCACCGCACCACAGTAACGCAAAAAAGCAGAGGAATGACAAAGGACCATGCCATCACACTTTCCCTAGATTAGCAGGAGTATGATACCGTATTAGGAGGAAAAAAAAAACCAAAAGGAAATATTCAAGTGCTCACCTCAGGGCTCCCGCACGAGTGAGATCCCGTGAGTAAATTGTCAGTTCCGGCGCCGGGCCGAAATCAATCAATGGATGTATGATACTAGGGATAGGATATTTTTATCGTTGAAATATATATATATGTACGTTGCGTGGGTGAATGAGTTATTGCTCGTTGAAGGATGAATGGATGGATATATAAAAGAATAGAGATAATACACGTCCGGTACTCCCGTAGCTGATAAACAAAAAGTTGTAACATGAGAAATATTTTGGGATGTTGTGTACAATGTGCTGCCGGATTATTGGTAGCTCTGGGCAGGTCATCAACTACCCATTACCAAAATTCCGATCTCTCTTCAGTTCCTCCAGCATCAGCCTTTCGGTTTCCAAATCGTCCATTCCGGCGTAATCTTCTTCTTCAGGTTCTCTCTTCCTCTTAAGTCCCTCCTCTCCACCCCCAACACCGCCACCAATCCTCTGCTTCGCAATCACCGCTTCCCTCTCCCTCCTCATGCTCTCCCTCCTCACTCCAATATCCCTCTTCAACCTCTCATCAATCCTAACCTCAGCCTCCCACTCCCTCCTCCCGACGCCTTCCCACCATTCTTTCACAGCCCTGTAACCCTCCACCCCACTCGCATCCAGTAGGAACCACTCCGCGGGGGTTGTCGCGAAAGCGTTGATATTCCCGTGCCCCATGCTACGGTTGACCTTCACCATCTTGACCGGCGGGCCGATACGCTCGTCCCAGCGCTTGTCATCGAGGATCTCTTTCCAGTTCTGGTCGGCTATGGTATCGTTCCAGTGTTTGTCTATTGTAAGGTTGCGTAGCGCGAGTATGGTTCCTGGCGTGGGTTGGAATTTGGAGTGGTCGCGCCAGACGCTTAGGATTGTTTTGCGGCGGCGGGAGGGAAGAGGGGGGGAGGTGGTGGTGGAGGGGGGGATGACTTTGCTAGTGAGGTCCCAGAGGTACCAGTCTTGTTTCGCCCCCTCTAGGGATTTCTTGTCGTAAGGATGACGGCGGCAAAGGAGGACTGCGAGAAACGCTGTGAGTGTATTAGATATATGTGTAAGGGAGGAGTGAGGGGAGGAGCAGAGGGGAGTGGATATACAAGCTCTTTTTCCGTGCGTCGCAGTTTCTAGTTGGCCCAATGTCATTCGTCGGTCTGTCCATGAAATTGGGTTATTCCGGGGAATGCCCGAAACCGTAGGGGCATGATCAATTGCAGAGCTGGAGGTAAGGTCCGAATCTTTACTATTGGAGGCCTTTTTGTGTGATAGAAATCGTGAGAGCGACAACACATTTGAGACTGTCCCGCCAATCGTTATTTTCCAATTCACACACACAATTCAGAGATTCGAGATGGTTCGTACCAGGCCGCTGTGACGACGGCTTCAAGATCATTGCCGGAGGTGGCACAACCGGAAGCTTGGCCTCACTCTTCATCATTTCCTTCTTCACTTCTTCATCCTCTACATTCTCCCTCTCCTTCTTCCTCTTCCCCGAAGAAAGAATCTCCAGCCCACGTATCAAGAGACAACTACTCTCACCGTAGGTCACCAAGTTAGCACCTGCCCATCTATTACCCCACATAGGCGAAACATACGGCAACTCCGCCTCCCCACCCCCGAACGCTGGCTTAACAACATTAAATCCGTTCCCGACTGGACTCCTACACCTCCGCTTACTTGGTGGCGAGGACCAAACTTCGTCTCCACGGTCCTCATCTTCAGCCTTAGGCCGCCGCATCTGCTTGATCACCTCGTAGTTTGTTAATCGCACGACGTAGCCCTTGCAAAGCTTGTTACTGGAGACGAGGTCGTGAAGGTTCTTGTCCTGGAGGAGGGCTAATGGTAATCCAAAGGTTAACTTGTGCCGGGTAGAGGTGAGAGCGGGAAGGCAATACCATGCGTCCAATAGGCTGTGTCTGATAATCGCAACTTTGCTGCAGATTTAGCCTTAGCTTCCCCAGGCTCATGCTGAGTGGGGGTGGGAGTGGTTGCGTAGTCTTTTAATTGGTGGTTGGTGTCGCTGTAGACCAGACTTGCGTTCGTGACTTGTAACACCGGCTGCGGGAATTCTGAAGATGGATTTTTGGAATTGAGGATGTTTTGGAGGACGGCTTTGACAGCGGGGGGCTGCATTGCTGCGGCTGTGGCGGTGGGAAGTAGTAGTGGTACGGTAGTGGTGATCTACTCAAGGAGTGGAATGTGGGGGGAAAGTGGTTGGATGTGGCAAGCAAAACGCGTAAGTTAAAGTGTGGTGGTGGGGTGGGATTCGCAGTACCATAATTTACGCGCGCACTAGAGAGGGTTGATAATTATCATGGTGGGAAATGTTATTGTAAACCTGCCGGTACAGTATTGCACCGCACGATATAATCGGGCTTGCCCTATCGATAAAACCTCCACTAGACCATTAAAACATTTACGCTATACTGCAAGTTTGATATATATATATATGGGGGGGGAGAAGGGAAACGACCGAGAACATTGATCGAGCACACTAAGATCTAAACATCAATCTCCATGTCATGCTCAATCTGCGCCCTATTCTTCCTAGCATTCTGCGCTTGAAACCACTTCTTCTCCCAGCCATTCCCCCGGTCGACACCATCCCACCTATGCCCGGGCAAGATCCCATACCTATTCGGCGGCGCAGCGCCCTGATATAGTGGCCTCCCCGTCTTACTAACCCCCTTCTTCTTACTGCTCAGAAACGCCATCGCAGGATCATTCCAGCGATCCCGCTCCTTCAATTCCTCGTTGAGCTCTTTATCATCGGCGTAGCGCGCCATGGGCGCATACTTCGCATCTTCGAGTTCCTTCTTCCTTTCCGCCTTCTGCACGAGCTGCACATCGCCCTTCAAGTGCTCCTCCAACTTCCGTTGCTTGGCCTCCTCCTCTTCCAGTTTCCTCCTAGCCTCAGCGCGGGCCATGGCGACGTTGATTATTCGTCCTGAGGCATCGCGGTAGATGGTCTCTTGCCCTTTCCCGCTGATCTCTGGATCTTCCGCTGCGAAGCGTGCAGCTTCGGCTTTCCGCTGGCGCTCCAGTTGGGCGGTCACCTGTGCGGCGGTTTGCAGGCCGGCGTGGGCGCCGCTGGACATTTTTTGTATTGTTGTGGGCTTTCCGTCCTTCTCTTCGACGATCGCCGGCTGGTCTTCTGGGTTCTCTGGGCTCCTTGCAGAAATTATCGCGTCGGCGGCGGCAGCCTCATTGTTGCCCACCGATGTCCAATTCGATTTTGTCGTCCGGCTAACGGCTCTTGTCATTTCGCCAACTATGAATTAAATTAGTGAATTGAAGGACTGACTGACTGACCGACTGACGGAGAGTAATTACCCCCGTCAGGATTTGTACATAAGAATAGTGATAGAGATCATGTGTGTGTGTGTGTCTATATCTGGGCAGTGTGTAGGACGGGGAATCATACTTGTAACTGGATCATCCTCATCCCCATCCTCTTTGTTGTTATCCCAACCCAGCACATCGTCGTCCGCAATAACCACGCCGGTCTCTTTGCGCTTCCGCTTCTTCGTCTTCTTCTTCGTGGGGTCATCCTTCGTTAGGTATTTTTGTAGGTATTCCGCTCGGGACATTGCTTGCTTTGTCGAGTTTTGGTTTTGTCTTGGTGGGAAGCTTGTATGATAGATAGCTTTTTTTTTCGTAACTTTTGATCCTTGCAAAGGAGAGCATGTGTTCATTAGTCAGCGGCAGCCTTGTTGGTTGTTTCGTGTGACCCCAGCGCAGCGCCGCCAGCTTCGACTAGGCAGGGTTATCATGCAGAACCCATTCCGACCCTATCACTCGGCGGATCACCACAAGCCTACCGAGGAGTCACCGATTGATTTCAGGGCCTTAAGTTGGAAAAAATCCACAAACGAACAAGGCCTGAAACTTCCTCCATACGTACCATACCCGGCATCACACGTTTTTACACCTTCATCCCTCTTTTTACTCCGGGCTCTATCGTACCAGTACCCGACTTTCGCCCTTTCAAGGTTTTGCTCAACCTGCTGCGTATCATAGCTAGCTAGCTGCCTACAGTATGCCGCAGTCAGATGAGGCTGCAGCCTTCTTTGAAGCTGTCTATATGGCCGTCCAGGTACTCATCTCCCCTCCCTTTCGGCCTATGATACAATGCATCATTCTAGAAGTCTAAACTGCACCTTTGATTAAAATAAAAAAAACGCAGGAAATACCTTATGGAAAGGTAACTTCGTACGGCCACATCGCCCACTTAATAGGAAAGCGTAAGTAGAGCCCAAAAAGAGCCCAAAACACCAACTAAGCAAACTCCTTTGGCCTTAACATAGCTAATATTCATGCCTTCCAGCACAATGTCCAAGGTCAGTACATACAGTGTCATGCAATGCCCCCCGAAACTTTCCAAATAAAAAACTAGGGAATGAATAAACGAACAAACCTCCTCCCCAAAACAGGTAAAAGTATCATTCATTCATTAATTCATTCACTCATTCATACGTGCTACAGGCAAGTCGGTCAAGCCTTAAAGCACCTTCCAGCAGATCCAGCGAACACGTTTCACCATGGAAATGTCCCGTGGCAGAGGGTTATTGCAGCTGGCGGGGTAATTCCTAGACGGTACTTTCCCTCCTGTTCTCCCCCCTTCTTCCTTGACCTTACCTTGCCTTGCCTGTCCGTTCGTCGCCCTATTATTGCCCCAACGAAATGCCGGTAGCTCGCCCTGTCCTTTCCTGTACTTATCTATATGCCTCTCTGTCTGGCACGGACGTACCGGTACATACATATATAGCCGGACAGACAGTACGATGCAATCGACCCAAGCCCCATTTCATCCATCTCTAGCGGTTACCCACGGCCTACCCTGGCCTTAAAATACCGTTCTCAAATATTCCCTCGCCTCCCCAACCCAGAAACCTAGCACGAACCCCAAACCCTTCCTTCTCTTTACTAACCTTCCCTTTACTAACTTGTGACAACTGCCCCAGAGATAACCCCTCCGGCGCAGCACGTCACGCCGAGGTCCTCCGCGGGGAGGGAGTGATTGTGACGACAAGAGGGGGAGGGGGGGGACTTCACGTGGACATGAGTGGTGAGTACGGCTGGTTTCCGAATGTGCTCCCATCCAAGGATGGTGGCGGGGATTGGGTAAGTGAGGAAACAATGTTTCCGGTCTTATTTTAGTGTTCTGGGGTCTGTTGGTTAGTTGGCTGTATCATGCCGATACCGTTTGAGCTGAGAGGGGGGTCAAACTATGGTATTGATTGTACTTGTACCACGGGTTATTGTAGGTACCAGTACGGCTGGTAGTTGTCGTAGTTGGTTGCATCCGGGTTAACTTACCCTATGCTTTCTGGGTTGGAACTGGGTAAATTTTTGAATCGAGGCGGAGTTTTGAATTTGTGAGTGAGTCGTACTGGGTGTCAGGAGCTCAAAGTGATGATGAAGAAGAAGAAGAAGGGGAAAGAAGGTAGTGGAAAGTATGGAAATGGAAGCGAGTGAGCGATGAGTGTGCTCAGTGTCTGCTGAATTGATACACATTTGTTTCTCTTGTTTAATTGAGCGTGTGTACCGGCACCACCTGGTGCTGACCAGCCACTTTTGGGGCTCAGCTACAACTAAAAAGGGTTGGGAAAATACGTCACCTGGGCAGTGAATGAGGGAAGGCAAGAAAGTATCAAATCATCCGTTCGTTTCCAACCGGAGACCACCGTATGATATGACATTCTTGTTACCGTAAGGAAAATACAATGTAATTCAACTTCCACCAACATCCCTCTCAGTGTTTTTATTAGTATGGTAACTTATTGTAAATGAGCCGAAGGACATTATTGCATCTATCATTAATTCTACTTGCAATCGCCGTCCGAAACCCCTCTGCGCTTTACCGATAACAAATGCCTTTCTCCCAAAATCTCCAAAATACCTCTCTCCCTTCCTCCTAGCTCGGTCCCGCTACTCTTGAGGTTGATTCAACCGGGGGAAACCGCGATCTTGCCCGGAAGAAGATAAGGCATGATGGTGTGAAAGGGAAAACATAGAGAGTAGCTTTTTTCCGATCAAGGGGGGGGGTAAGGAGTGAGAGAACACTTCACAATACCCACCGGTACTCTTCCCCCTACCTGTTTTAGCTTCTCCGGACGTGTTCTTGATCCATTGTATAAATGTGAAAAAAGAATAGATGTGTTGTATATGTAAGTTATGCGAGTCCAAGTGCTCGGCTTGTCGGTTGCTGTGCACGGATGCATCCAGCGATTTCGTTGAATCCACAGAATCCCCTTCTGTGTCCGTTATGCAAGTGCTAATGCATCAGTATGTGAAAGTGTGTACGCTCTCGCTCACTTGGTGGTGGTTTGCGTCCAACTTAGTTTCTGGTGGGTGCCGTGAGGCTCGACGGACCAGAAGTACACCACGGGTTGCATCTGCGCTTAAGGCCCATTACTAGCGTAGGCGTCGCCGGGGTACGTGACGAGCGACCAAGCTCAACACGGGCTTTGTCAAGCCTCCCCCCAAAAAACCATAGGTCTAAGTTGGTGGGTGGGATGGGTGATGGGTCAGTCAGGAATGAACGGAAGTAGATGGACCCTGAGCTCGCTCCTTCTGGCTCCCTTCCCTATTCCTGTAATCTGAATCTCTCCGGATCCTCGCATGCAGCTGCTACCGTCATCGTCTCTGAAAGCTACTCATACTTGTAGCTGAAGCTCTATAAAGCTCCTACCCACCCCAACCCTCCTCTCTTCCTCCTTTCTTCCGCCTTTCTGCCACCCTACACTCAATCTTCACCAATCTATTGCCCATTTCCCACAGTCTGACTCACCTTCACCCTTCCTCACAACCACTTTCATTTATTCCCTCTTTCACCCTTCACCGGCCTTCACAACACTCTTGCCTACGTCTTAGTTAGACACACGCAAGCTTCCATTCAACAACCATAGCACATCTCGCCCCTAAGATCCCAAACACCGACGAAACCATGGCCAGCGATCTTCCTGCCAGCGATCTTGCTGCTGATCTCAGAGGCCCGGCTGTTGAACGGCAACGTATCAAGGAGGTAAAACTATCCCATTACTCTGGTCGATCAATCCCCATGGCTAACTTTGATTTTCGTAGCGACGCATCAAGTACCGAAATGTCAATGTGGCTCTCCTTGGGCGGCCTAAAGACCTCTTCTGGCCAGATGAGACCAAGCCTGCTCCCGTCTGGAATGACCGAAACAAGTAAGCTCATATGCCTAAGTGCAGACTGGTAATCAGTACTAACAACCCGTTAAGGTTCCAGATGCCTCGGCTAGATTCCGGCAATTGTCATTGCAATGGATGCCGTGGCTGGTATGCTAGAAATCAAAATAAGAGGAAGGCAGCTGAGAAACTCCACTGGGATGATGAAATCTGCAATGCTCGACAATACCCACTCTCGCCGTCGGCTGAAGAGAGGGGAGACCTCTGGGACGATTCATCTTCGGATAGTGGCTCCATCGAAGGTGTCGCTTATTCGTTCGACCGACCAGGGCCTAGTGCTGGAACGGATACTCTAAGCTATGCCGTAACCGAGGCTGTCAAGAAGTTCGAGAACAAGGAGTTGGCTACCTTGATCAAGAACGAGTACGAGGTTGTCGACTCAAGTGATTCAGATGAGGACTTTGAGCTGATCTAGATTGAAATGAGAAACGTTCCGCATCGCTGTCCTGGATATATAACTGGATGGAATGTATAACCGTGACAATGACTACCAGCGGTGATGATTTTGATGTTTGTAGGATTTGAGCCCTTGTTGAGTATCAGTTTTTTTCTGGTTAGCTGCCTCTTTAATACTTCCCTTACTTTTGCTTATAGTTTAACTGCCTTTGCGGGCCTCGTACTTGCAGTGGATGGAGCATGTTTATTTCGTCGTTTGTCGTTCACAACTGCTTTTTATTTCTTTCTTCCGCCGTTTTGGAGTTTATTTTGGGGGGGATGGGTTTTGGTGAAGCACCAGAGCCTGTCGGATCGACTTGGAGTTCCCTTTCTTTTTCTTTCTTTTTCTCGATGGGATTTGATGTTCTCAACGGTGTTTGTATGGTGGCTTCTGGTGCCAGCCCTGAAGAAGCTTTGCTATGGAGTGGAGGCCTAAGTTATGTCTCTTGATTTTTTATTTGTGCGCTGGGCAGTTTGGGAGCAGTCCTAAATCCAGCTCGGATGGGGGTTAAACCACCATTGGAACCGCTCCACCCGGATGCTATTCTTACTACAGCAAGATGGGACGGAATTAAGTATAGACTCTATTAACGCCTTTATGGTATTATTTTTGAGAATTTTGATCATTTTTGAGTATCCTGTGATATCTGGCTTCTCTCTTTGAGCATGAATCCCAGCCCGATCCATTCAAGCGAGCCTCAACCCAACTAAGATACCGTACTCGTATCACTTGAGAATTTGCTACTGAACACGAAGGCACAAATCGACGCTCTTATTGTCTTTCCACAGCTTTCAATTCTTACTCTTCTTAATACCCTCTCCCAGAAAAAGCCATTATTTTACTGGGGTCCTATCTATCGAGCCTTCACCAAGCCCACTGTTACCGTATCTTCGCACAACTAGAACTACTCTCGTGGCCACATCCCTGAGAACCCACGCAAAAAAACACCCCCTGAGCTACAAACACTACCATCCACCACCCTACTAAGAAAATGCGCACCCTGATCCACCTAACCTTTTCCCTAACTCTCTTGTTCTCTCACCTAGCCCCCAGCACAGCATTCAAGTCGCGTCTCACCACTAGTGAGGTGCGTGATGCCGCCCTCTCACTTACCGAGGAACTCTACCAATGGCCTATATCCGCCGAATCCCCGACACCACTGTGCGAGTTGTGGTATCATGAGCGCTTGGCGGATGCCTTGTGCAGCTCTGCCGGCCGCAAGAACTGCGCTATAACCGGCGAGTGCAGTGACAACGAGATTGTTCGTGTGGGGATTATGGATGAGGAGGGTGTGTTTAGAGGGGTTGCTACTACCGGTGTATGTATCCCACCCTCACGAAGATCATGGATGGGGGCTAATGGGATATGAGTGGATGAACGGGTGGATTGGGAGGAGCAGAAAGCACTCAAAAATCCCGACAAGGCCCTGATAAACATCCGTCGAGATCGCAGCAACCCGACAAAAGTTTGGAGGGTGGAGTTTCAGACGGTTGACACTGTATTCTCGCCTAAACCACCCTCCTCACTCTCGGTAACTAACTGGGGGATGAGAATAGCTCGAAGAACTCGACGCAACAACAAACCCAACCCCGGGCCCACAGCCATTCCTGAATAAACCCATTGTGTTGAACGCCGAGGGGAAGTTGCCAGAGCCAGAACTTGAGAAGACTTTCCTGCAGAAGTATCCTATCTCCCTCCACACTCCCAAATCGCGCATCGTGAAACAAAGGCTAATGAATGGCTGAATAAACAACAGATACTGGTGGATCCTGCTAGCAGGAGCCTTACTCATATTATCCGGTGGTGGCGGTGCAGAATAACCGTTTCGCTCTTTTCCCCGTCGAAGTCGATGGGGCGATATACCGGACGGAGAGAAGGATGGCTAAGCCTATAGTCTACACTACACTGTAGTTCACGCTCTACCATTGTATTGCACTTGTTTGTATGATAAGCACAAGGGACACGATAGATAACGGAAAAAAGTTTAATACCCGGGTATCAGAGCCTTCCCTATCTTGTATTGCTATGTTTACTCCTCTCCTTTCCTCTCGGGTTTACGTTATCACGATCGACTCTGCCTATCATAAATCACGTTATGTGATTTTTAGGCTGAAGACTATAAGTTTCCCCTCGGAGATAACGTTCTTTGCATAATACGCAGCGCAAGTGTGCATCATTGATACGAGTACTGTAGTAAGTAATCGATGCGCAGCAGGGCATCTACCATACTCGCAAAAAACCAAACGTGCAAAGTCAAACAGTCATGGACCCCTCTCTCTCTCTATTTGATCATTGATCATCACTCGATTTGTTCATTAGCTTTTTTCGTCGTAAATCGACGTATAATAAATAGGTATGATACAAGTACAGTATAAGTAGCTTGCTTAGCTCCCTACGAGAGATAAGCAGGTCCCCTAAGTTCATGACAGCATGTAATACTACTGTTTCGACATGTGAACATTTCTTTGATGCAACTTGTGGTGAGCCGGGTGACTATCCAACGCCTTATAAGTAACTAAATAATGTGATATGTGGGGAGGAGGAAAAAAGGAGAGAAAAAAAGAGGAAATTCTTGCGTACTCGGGGAGTCGAACCCCGTTCTCCCGCTTGGGAAGCGAAAATCATAACCGTTAGACCAAGTACGCATGTTGTAAAATGGTCGTCATCTTTTGTTTTTGTGTCTCTTTTTGCAGCTGATTTGAAGGATCCATCGTGGCTCTGGGGATGCGGTACAGTGACGGTGGCGAGGATGATGATTATTTCGTGCAATATTGCTATATGATTTAGAATTTATACCCTAGTATCATGCTCTTGTGATTGTGGACTGCTCGGGGATGGCTAGTGTACGAGTACTACGGTACTTGATCGTACGGTGATTGTTCGACTGACTGACTACAGGTAATATGCTCTGCCGTATCGTATCGTATCATATCGTATCGTGTAAGGTTGAATTATTATGCTAGTAGATTTTGCGCTGTTTTTCTTCCCTTCTTTCGTTTTGTCCGGATGCGGTATACGCAGTGCTAGACATGTAAGGTGGGTATCATTGGTTTATTGATCTTTGGAGGGTTTCAAACTATGCATGTATGTATGCGTGCCGTGCCGTTCGTGGGATGGATCGATGAATGGATGTTTGATCTGGTGGAATGAATTGGCCGGATTGGGTTTTGTTGAGTGGGCCGGTTGGGGAATGAGAGTGGGGTGTGATGTGATACCAGAAGCAGAAGTGATGATGATGAGGTTCGTATGATTGGTTTGTTATGGTGAGGTGGTGTCGTGCTGTGGTGGCTGCATGTGGATTGAGGAGGATACTGTTATGATGAATTTGTGGTTGGAAAGGTTGAAGGTATGCAGAGGGAAAGTCACGCCTTGATTGTTTGCAAAAAGAGGGACTTCATCAATTGTTCCGACTGTAATATGAACTAATCCAACGCAGACATCACCACAATCTATACTAGTACTCGAGACTTACAAAAAATTTCACCATCCCCCCCTTAATTACGAATACACAACAGCATAGAACTACATCTACAAACCCCAAAAAAGTTTCCTCAACCCCTCGGACAGCGCCCAAAAGTCAATGAAACCCAGCAGGGAGGGAATAAATCAAAAATTAAGCAACCCAGAAGGCCCGAAGACCTTTGGCAGAGGCTCGCGTCCTCGCTGTGCAATGAGGTCGGAGATCCCTGAGTCTCAACTCTTCATGAGCAATCGAGATTGTCGCCAGGTAAGTATGAGGAAGTAAGAGGGGTGTGGGGGAGCGCGGGTTTAAATAGTGATCCGTGGGACGGAGCGCCAAGAGAAATTTGGCCGATCGTAGGGTTTGGGGCTTAGGGTTCCAGGTTGGAAGGTATAATGATTAGGGTTGCGGGGGTTTTGTTCATCATGGCTCTCCACGACACAAAAGTTATTATTATTATTGGAATATATTATATTCCAGCCCAACTTTTGTTTCATTTTGTTCGCTACAAATAGAGATCCTCGCTGATATAAACTAAGTTTGTGATACATTTGACAAAGCAAGGGCTGATAGCCGACTATGCCACTAAACTACACGCAGACTTCATGGAAACTCAACCAGACCTTTTCCTTCTTCACTTTACCCTTCTTCTTGTTGGCTGCTTCAGTGGTGTTAGTACTCACTACTCCGTTTGTAGCGCTAGGGGCAGCTTCTTCAACCGGTACTAGACGCTTTCGTCTGACTACTGGAAGCTCGGCCTTTGTCCCTCCAGTCATTTTGTTGCATTTTGAACAGGGGGTTGTGAATAACGAAGTGTATGTTCCAATCATTTCCTAGTTAGAGTTATTAGTGTTTGTCATTATAGGTAGATATGGGCCTATGTTACCAGGAGCATTTGAAGATTTCCGGCGTTGGGTCGCATAGTGATACTGCGCAGAAGGGCGGTATAGAGATGAGGGACTGGTTGTTGCTCAGGTTTTTTAGAATTGACGATGGAAGTAACGATGAAGCGACGAGTGCTTGTCGCTGGATCCGACTTGTCCGTCGATGTTGAAGAATTAGTAGATAAGTGCATGTCGATGGTGAAGAGCAATTCAGTTGGCGCTGGTAGTTTAAGCTATACTCGCAAGGCAATGAGTTAATAAGCTTGAGCAATCGGAGTATAGAAACCGAAAATCTTACCCTGACAGTCCTCTTTCCAGACTCTTCTCCATCGCTGGCTTCCACTCCAATGTTCGGGTGTCTCCCTTTGAAATCTCTGATGACTGTGGGGATCTGTGCGTCGGGAGTTTCTATTTCGTCTTCCTTCATTTCGTCCTCTTCCTCCTCTTCCGGCTGATCGCCGGCATCTTTCATCTCCGTATCCTCAAGTTTGGGGTCAACCTTCACCTCTTCCTCTTCTTCCTCCTCATCATCCGGCATGAAAGTATCGTGGATTGAGAGTCTCGGTATCCCTTCTGGCTTCTTCGCTCGTGACGCGACTGCCCGATCGAAAATTTCTTTGCCGTTGACCCACGATGAATTAAAATCCAACACCTCCTGTGAGCTGCTTTGAGCTCTACTTGCAAGGTCGGCGTAGAATTCTGCAGCTGTGTTGGAAAAAAGGTCAGCCTTATCCACCCCGGAGGAGAAATTTCAGCTTACGGGAAGGATATTTTGTAGATAGCGGCTGCGTCAACCGTGGAATGACCGTGCGAAGGCTGATCAACTATGAAGACGGAAATTTAGCTGGGTATTCTCTCGGTGCTGGGAGCTAATACAGGAACAAACGAACTTTATTGTGAAGATCGTCGAGACGCTTAAGCGCGTCAACGAGTTTCTCATCGCTCCATTCCTCGGAGCCTGCTGGCTGTTGGCTTGGCGGCTGCTGAAGCTGCGGCGGCGGAGGCGCGTTCCCATTTGGTTGTTTCGACATAACGAGACCGTTGAAGGAGATTGTTGGTTGAAGACCCGGGCTGGAATTCCCGTGGAGCAGCGCTGAGCGAGAGATGGGGGAGAGGGATGCGGGTTGTTTCCGAGGGAGTGGCGACAAGCGCCCACAGCTCTACGGTATTTAACTTACAAAGGTTACAATGCTCACAATAGAAATGAAAAAAAAAAAAACCTTTAGCCCCAAGGCCAATTCTAAGGCAACAGTAGATTTGTACTCGTATGTGCAGTCTACGAGCACACACAATAGATATCAAGATTATGGCATTTATTCCGCCAGATCATGCAGTGAACATTCCCGTCTGCAATGTGTAGAGGGGCTGCGCTTGCTCAAACAATCAAAAACCCTAGCCCTTACTATGATTTAATAGAACTGTAATGGCTACGGCCCTGGTATTCACTATCATAACATTATAATACAAAAAAAAGACACCACAAGATAAAGAACCTAGACCGGGGCAGTACCATCTCTCAGGCCCGTAGGTCACCTATTCTCCAGTCCATTCAGGCTTCGTCTTATTGATAAACGCAGTCATCCCAGTCTTTTGATCCTTTGTAGAGAACAATGCATGGAATACCCTCCTCTCATACTTCACACCCTCGCTCAACCCAACTTCGTAGCTCTGATTGACAACCTCCTTGGCTGCTTTTACTGCCAGTGCTCCGTATCCAGCAATCGTCTCCGCGGTTTCCAATGCTCCCTCAACGCATTTCTCGGGAGTCTCAAACACCCTCGCAGCAAGACCCCACCTCTCCGCCTCCTCGGCAGAGAATGCCTTTCCGGTGAGAATCAATTCCATAGCCTTCGCCTTCCCGATAGCTCTAGCCAACCGCTGAGATCCTCCTGCGCCTGGGATAACTCCCAACCTAATTTCCGGTTGGCCGAATACAGCTGTTGGTCCACAATAGATAATGTCGGCCATCATGGCGAGTTCGCACCCGCCTCCGAGAGCATGCCCGTTAACAGCAGCAATGACAGGTTTCGATATTTGGGTGACATCTGACCACAGCTTGATAAAGTCTTTGGTGTACGCTTCTGAGAATGTTAAGTTCTGCATTTCCTTGATATCGGCGCCCGCAGCGAATGCCCTTTCGTTACCAGTAATGACAATTGCACCGGTTGCTTTTGAATCATCGAATGCGCGAAGAGCGTCGTTAAGCTCAGACATAAGAGGAGTGTTTAAGGCATTGACCTTCGGGCGGTTGAGAGTAACTATGAACTCAAGTATAAGCAATCAACTTAATTGACGTTCTAGGAGGCTACTTAATACTTACTCTGCCCTACGCCCGGCCTAGGGGTAGAAACTAGAATGTGTTCATAAGATTTAGAGCCTGAGGAAGACATTGGACGAACAAGACGGGGGATTGTGGGGGAGATGAGGCATGCAGAAGTAGGTCTAATGAAACGAGCGAACATATTGAATATTCAATAGGGTGTAGGCTCTTTAAGCACGCAGGAAGCGGTCCATGTATCTTGGAATTGGGGCAATGAATAATACTCAAGTGTGGGGGAAGGGAGAGCTCGGGAGGGGGTGGGGCACTCAATGAGCGGGGCGACAAAGTGGTGGGGAACAGATAATAGCGGCCTTTTTTGCTTTTAGTGCCGGAAAAATTAAGCCATTCCCTTGCCGCATATATGAGCCTCATCATGAGCACTTTTTGAAACATTCTTGCATTAAATTTTCGAAAGAAAAGGGACAATCCTATTGTTGAAAACCTGTGGCTGTGCAATAAGTTCTCAAGGCACTAGCCGCAAAAAGGACACTTCTCGCCTTGTGCCTTTTATTCCTTTCATTCCTCGGTAACTCTTCTCGAACTTTGAAATTTTTCTACCTCAGTCGCTCCTTCCAACCACCACTCACAGCAGCGAAATAAACTCCCTCGACATCGCAAGTGTCATCACACTATGGATTCACAACCTCCGGAGCAGGCTTTCCCGGCCGCATTCAGTGCTCATACCTCGCGCTTCACTCGGGTCAGTTCCTGCTTCCCCTTTATTTGATGAACACGGGATTGGTCGTGATGCTAACGTGGCCATCTGATTTTGAGCCCTTACAACAGACGTACCAAACATACCTTGATAAGGTCACCCCGTTTACTACTTATCGATGGATCGGAACAGCTGTATTGCTCTTGATCTTTTTGGCGAGAATCTTGCTAGCTCAGGGATGGTATATTGGTAAGATTTGCCCCCCGAGACATTCTGCTCTCGGATGTCTCGCCCTTTCTTCTTTTTTGATCACCACTGACGGATGACTCAACAGTCTGCTACTCTCTCGGCATTTATCTTCTGAACCTGTTCCTCGCCTTCCTCACACCTAAATTTGATCCTTCTCTTGAACAAGATGACGAGCTTGAGTCTGGAGGTCCGAGTGCTTTGCCCACGAAGCAAGATGAGGAGTTTAGACCCTTTATCAGGAGATTGCCGGAATTTAAATTCTGGCACAGTGCTACCCGAGCCATTTTCATTGCATTTGTCGCAACCTGGATTCAGGCAACTGATGTTCCCGGTTGGTACCCCCATTTGTCTATCTTGGAAAGTATCAGGCTAGCCACAGAGTAATAGGTTAACTTATTATCACACAGTTTTCTGGCCCGTCCTTGTTATTTATTGGATTCTTTTGTTCACCCTCACCAGTATGTGCCCATTATCTCCCCATTTGTTAATGATACCTTGCTAACCGCAGTGGATTTGTTGCAGTGAGGAGGCAAATCCAGCATATGATTAAGTACCGTTATATTCCCTTCAGCTTCGGAAAGACTAGGTACGCCAGGTCTTAAAGCAACTTCAAACAGGCCATTGCTAGGGTGTCTTATCAGAAGGGATGCTTGGGTGGGATACGTGGTTTGAGGAGTTCGGGATTTGGGTTTACATGGTACTTTTGCTTGAATAAAAGGAGTGGAGATGCAGAGGGAAAGGTCATGACCAACGAAAAGCTGTGTACTCTTCACTTATTAATGTTGGGTGGTAATGGGCCATCATGCCTATTTTTACTGTCTTGGGTTCTGGGTTTTTCGCCGGCATATGTTTAGAGATTCGACCTGTAATTTTTTCTATTTCTTTTCTGCTTTTCCATGTTTTCACGTTTGAGCCTTGGATCTGTAGAGCCAACGTGCCAGGGAAGCTCCTTCACATCTTATCGGGGCTACCATCGAGCATATGGTCTTAGTTTTATTCTAATGGTATGGGTTAGATGATATAAACTGCCATAGTTGGGCTCGTTATAAAGGCTAAAGAACCATTCATTAGGCAGACACGCGCACACACACACACACACACACATTCGGGATTGTGAAGTGTCCCGGGTGTGCTGAAAACGGTTGTGCCTTTCCTGCTCTTCCCTCCAACAAGGCTCTGGGATTGGCCCAACCGAGGCGGGAGATCCACTGATATGCTTAAGCGATAGAAGCTTTCAGGCTTCTAATTCTAGTGTTCTAGAGCACAGAATGTTACATACCGACAGGGAATGTCAAATGTGGGTTACAAGTATTATTTGATGCGGTACCCGGGAGTTTATTCTTCCCATTTCTATTTCTAACGAACGTATTTTCGCTCGGCCTACGGTAGGTACAAGCAGTGTGGGCAATGTAACCTCGAGATTGGGCTGATCTGAGCAAGGAAGCAACAGGGATCATCTAAGATCAGTACCGCACCGTGCCTCTAAGGTTCCTGTTTATAGCGCGAATATATACCATGAAAGACAAAAATAGCCGAAATCCTCCTCGATGTGTAAGGAGGTGGAAGAAGGGTTATCCTAAAAATGAAGCAAAGCCTACTAGGGAATTATTACTACTTTGTATCATGCCATTTGTTCCCCCCTTTTCTCCCGGTGGTTGAGTTATCCGGCGAGCCGATGAGATGTCAGCTGGCCGGCTGGCTGGTACTGTACTCGCAAAGTACCATACGGGACTGTATCTCACAGGGTTTTCTGGCTGACTGGATGGCTGTGTAATAATAACTGTATTTCAAATAGTTATTGCTAGATACTATACAAGTAAAGTGCGGTACGGTGGGGATTACATGCGATACCGGTGCGGTGGTTGGTGGTAGTGGTGGTGGTGGTGGGTTGTGAAGTGGTGATCTGTGGCACGAAGGGGCACTCCCTCTTTTTTTGCACTCCATTGATTTTTACGGTCAGGGTGTACTAGTACTTTGCCTTGCATAAAGTTTGATTTCTCTGCAGGGTGGATGGATGGATCGACGGATGGAGGAAGCCTCTAGAAGGGAGGGAGGGAGGAAGTGTGAGGAGTATCATATGTACCCTTGATCGATGTTAGGTACTGTAAATGCATTCCTACACGGCCAGAGTGGCTCTAAAAATAAGGTGCCGGTATCACATATAGTAGAGCATATGGCTTTAGCATGAGGTACGTTAGATCTCTCTGTGCTATAGTGCTGTGCTGCGCTTGTATGTGTGATAGCCGTTGAAGTCGTGGAAAAGTATGGGTACGATGCGGTGATTGTCCCGTACTTTCCCCCTCACAGACCGCGGATCAGAAGATGCGCTGTGGATATCATAATTGGTGTCATAATAGGTGGTTTACCAGGCATAGCTTTGAAAAGGTGGGTGTAATAGAAGTGAATGATAGCAATACCGTATCCATAGCTCGTGGGCGTATGGTACCAATATCCCTGCTTCTTGCGGAGCTGTGTGCTGAATCTACCGAATCAATCGTTCCAGTGGATGCGGCCATTCTTCTGCATAGTTACTAAGCAGGTCCCTTGCGTTTTGCTTAATTGTTTCCAATTTTGGGGGATAATTCTGGGCTTCTTAGGGACTTCTCTCCCACAGAAGCCCAGAAACTCACAAAACTCTTCTTTAGTGACAAAAATGTACAAACCATGCCTTCATGGAAAACATATATGGTTTGGCCAAATTTGGATTAGTGAAATGTCTCACCGTCGAACATGTGTGCCTTGGCCTATTCTTGCTTACATTCCGCAGGCGGCCGTTACTTGGGGCTTCCATGCAAGATGCTCAAACTTCAAACCCAGAGATCAACGGTCTTCTAGTTTGTATTTCGAGAAGTTAAGATAATAGATCAATGCAGCAGGTTTTTAGCTACATTTCTATTGTCTTCAAACCAAAAAAAATCAAAAAAAACTTTTTATTGGTAGTGATCATTCAGCTTGAAACCAGACGATTGTTTTCCCCTGCCATGAGCAGCCGGAGCATAGCTGTATCATCCACTCACGTAGCCTGACGGGCGAAGCTTTCTCATAACATAAGGACTGCGTTGGCTGGCTTGCTGCTTGTTCCTTCCACGTCGCTCCATTTCAGCTTTCGTCCACCCTCTCCCCCTTCCCCCGCCTCAACGCCTCGGAAACAAAAGGAAATAAATACTATAGTTGCCTTCCCGCCGGTGTGCCACAGCTAGGAAAGAAACAGCAAGCCTGCATAGAGACCACCGCACCCATACCGAGATCCTCAATAAAGCACAGAGAAGCTCCCAATTCCACAGCCGTTTAACCATTCGCCTTACACAAAGTGAAGGAATCTCTTCAGAGTAAATCAGGACCTCCCTCGAACGGATCTGTGTGTGGTCAGAGGCACGCGGCAGGAAAAAAAGAAGTCGTGGTCGTAATTTCCTCAGCAAACCTAGGAGAGAAAAGCCAAAGCCAGAGCCAGAGCCAAGTTTGCGGTTTCCCATCCAACCCAACATCGCACACTATTTTCTCCCTTCTCTTCTCGTTTCCTCGCTCACTCCCCCCGGTGCATCTCTGACAACTCGCGATCTCTACTCAACACAGCCCTCGACATCCGGAAGTCCGCAGCAAAGTACAGCTAGTGCAACACGAATCTCCCCCCGACTACTACGGCAAAAAGATAATTCGTCCTCCCTCTGCACGCTTCCTCGCCTTCTCCTTTCTTCTCCCATATTTTCTTTCAGTAGCTCCGTTACCTTGCTGGCTGTTGCACGCACGCATCCCTCGCAACCTTCTTGTCCACTTTCGCGTCGAGTCCGTTCCGTTTCTTGTTGTCGAAGCTCTTGCCCCCCTGGTATAGATACATTAAATATGCCTCTTTGCGGCTCAAACAAGGTTGCGAATACTACTTCCTGTTCTGTTATTTGCTTTGATTTTTCTTCAGTTTTCGGCTTCGTTCCGCAAATTCTTCAGCTCGGCTTTGCGGGCTTGGACAGGCAGGATGAATTCTTGTGAATGGGAATAGTTTTTCGCTAACGGTTTTTCTTTCTTTTGTGTTTGCAGACTATCCAGCGAAAAATCGTGCTACTAGGTTCGTTTGTTGGGTTGTTACGAGCGTGAAAGGGTGGTCCACTAATTGGAATGTGTATAACTTTAGGCGATGGTGCTTGCGGAAAGACATCATTGCTGAATGTTTTCACAAGAGGGTGAGCCGTTAGTCCGTTCAATGCTTTGGAGGGGACAGCGAGAGCGCATTTGAAGAGGCCAATAGGAGGATAAAAGCTGATTGGGTTGTGGGAGTTTAGATATTTCCCGCAGGTTTATGAGCCAACGGTGTTTGGTGAGCCGATTCCTTGTGTGAATAACACCTCTTTTTGGGGTCCGGTGGGCTAATTGGTTGTTTGTGAAACAGAAAACTACGTACATGGTGTGATTCCGCTGCTGCAAGGACAACCCTGGAATGTTACTTCTAACATCAGTTGAACGACGTTAGATATCTATGTAGACAATACGCACATTGAGCTCTCGCTCTGGGATACAGCCGGGCAGGAGGAATTTGACAGGCTACGATCATTGTCATACAGTGATACACACACTATCATGCTATGTTTCAGTGTACGTCGCAATCGCCATTGATTGGGTGCACCTTGCTAGCCATTCCCCCTACATCCGTGCTGATAGCTACAGGTCGACTCCCGCGACTCCCTAGAGAACGTAGAGTCAAAGTGGGTCGGCGAGATCGCAGACAATTGTCAAGGTGTGAAACTCGTCTTGGTAGCACTGAAATGCGATTTGAGAGAGGCTGGTGATGGTGATGGGCCGGAAAAGACTGTTCCTGGCGGTTTCATTCAGTATCCCGAAGGCTTGGCTGTAGCTGAAAGAATAAAGGTGAGGGCCGTTGAGGGATGGCTCGTACGTTTTTGAATGATTCGTGCTGACTTGTGTATTTTCAAAGGCGCTGCGCTATCTGGGTAGGGAGAAATGACTCGATATATATATTGGCGCACAAGCTAACTGCGGGGGATTAGAATGCTCTGCGAAGATGAACCGAGGAGTCAACGAAGCGTTCACAGAAGCTGCCCGAGTAGCCCTGAGCGCGAACGCTAAGGGCAGCAAAGAGTCAGGGCACGGGTCATGTGTGATTTTGTGATGAGTATGGAGGTGGCAATGGCAGCGAAGGTGGATGTGTTGCATCGAAAGAGAGGAGTTGGGACATATGGGGTGGAGAACTGGGGGAGGGGAGGGGAGGGGGAGCTGTCACGGTCAGAAGGATAGAGGGGAAAAAAGGGCGCCAAGCTTACAGAGTTAGGGATGGGGGTCGTTATCCTATCCTCAGAGCTTTCTTCTTGTCTGCTGAGGAGAAATCCAGTCGTATTGACAATGCGAGAATTCTTTATGAGTAACGATGGGAATGTCTCGTTTACTCCCATACCTTTTCCTTTTTCCCCCTTCCAAAAGAAACCCCTCTCTTTTACAACGATCGTTCTTCTCTTTATTTATCTTTTGGTCTTTCTTCACAGCTTGTGTCGACGGGAGTTCCTCTTTTTTACAATATGTTTTTTTCTTTTTTCTTTCTCATATCTTACCTCTTTTTATTTTCATATTTTCTCATGGTGGATTGTTGGTGCTTTTACTTTTTCCCTCTTTTGCCTTTTCTTTGTTTTGTTTTTTCGAGGAGCGAGCGAGGTTGCTGGTATACGCTTTTTTTTTTGTACATTATAGGTATTAGTATTTCCCCCCCCCCTTCTACTACTTCCCTCAGCAACAGCAGCAGCAGAAGCACGAGATCCCGGTTTCAGCTAGATGGATCGGAAAGGAAAAAAAGTGTCCCATGACAGACAAAAGAGATGCGTTTTTATTTTTTATTTTTATTTTTATGATCTGGGTTCGCTAGTATGGTATGTGAGGGTGTATACCGTACCGTACGGTAGGTAAGATAATAGGGTATTGGATGTGAGTGAGCGGGCGAGTGGGTGAGTATACATGGAATATATATGCTCTTTCTATCTGGCCGAATAAATCTTATATGTATTTTGCCTGCTTGTGCATGGCATGACATGGAATGGGAGACTGCCGTATGGGGGTCAAGACAAGGGAAGATCTATCTAGCTGCCGTAGCCAGATAGGCAAGTATGGTGGTTTGGGGAGAAAAAAAGAAAAGAATAGAAGGAAGAAGGGAAGAAAGGAAGAAGGGAGAAGCAGAAGCAGAAGCAGAAGCAGGTCATTTACTGTACCCCACATTAACCTTCCATCCATCATATTTCCGTTCCTGAGTTATTATTGGCCAGGTACGGGGTTTGGGAGTACGAGTATTGTACCGTACGGTGCGGTAGTTGATCACGAACGAACAAACTAACGAAGGAACTAATGTACGTATTGTATATCGGATGTTATCGTTTGGC
>Ga0307507_10003130_pt1 | contig 32936 bp, 6 predicted proteins | sample 7_EM_MG_FD_207223 | JGI IMG/M metagenome (GOLD analysis project Ga0307507, IMG submission 207223) | Populus trichocarpa ectomycorrhiza microbial communities from riparian zone in the Pacific Northwest, United States - 7_EM | ecosystem: Host-associated > Plants > Roots > Unclassified | place... | reverse complement strand
TTATAAAATTAAACTTTTATGTATGCTTACTAATATTTAAAATTATTAAAATTATAAAATTAAACTTTTATATATGCTTACTAATATTAATAATATTTAAAATATATACTTTTATACTTTTATATATACTTACTAATATTAATAAAAATTAAAAATTAAACTTTTATATATGCTTAGTAATTATATAGTTAGCACTTAGCAGCTAAATGCTAATACTTAATTATAAATGCTGCTAAATGCTGGGAAATGCTAGGAAATGCTAGGAAATGCTAGGAAATGCTGAAATGGCAGAAAGGTAAAATTAAATGCTGGTAAATTTTTTCCTGACGTAACAGGGACCTATTATCGCAAATCGGCTTTGTAATTGTACTTACAGACTATAATTAGGACGTAAACATCCTATACTAGTCCTTAATTAAATGCAAATAGGTAACCCGTAGTGTACTAGCTTCTAAACTATATGCACTAGCTTATAGCTTTGATATAGCAGCCGCAATTAAATTAACGATCTAGAAGATTCTATAACTGGAGCAGTTACCCCTAGTTTTATACACTGATTTAAAGTCCCTCTACAACTACCTAGTTAAACTAGGTACGACATAAGAGAAGAGGCTTATAGTCAACCTAATGTGCTTATGTTAGGCCTATAAACGACGTGAAATCACGGAGGTTAAATAGATTAGCAGTAGAGACAACCCAGCGGACGCTATAACTAAGGCAAGGCCGTGTTAAGCTCTAAAAACCCTAATTAATACAAATAAGCTCAATCTAAAGGTTATAGAATGGGTGGAACGTGACTAACAAAGCACTTATAGTTCATTTGCGGCCCATTGGAAGGCTATACGGTTCCTTTACAGCCTATTAGAAGGCCGTATAGTTTACTTTACAGACCTTAAGCAGGATTTATGGCTAGCTTAAAGTACTGTCTGGAAGGCAGCCTAGAAGGTATCTTGGGAGGGATTTCCTATATATTTCTTTTATGTTTTACGGTTCTATTAAAACAATTACAGAGGCTGTATATAGGTGGTTTCATTTTTCAAGTACCGCTAGTGTATAATTACAGCACCTGTCGTACCGAACGCGTACTTACGCGTATAGTACACCAACTACGCGTTTACGCGTTCGGTGCACTAATTACCCGCTTACGCGTCTAGTGCACCCCTGAAGTACTGACTAATTAGGGGGAGGTCGTATTAGTATATAGACTACGTAGTCTGCTTTAATACAAGAGACAGTCACCACTATCCCAAAGAGCATACAATACTATACGTATTTCGTGCCCCGGGATACAACTCACTTATGCTATTAAGTTAGTACAAACAGAAGATTTTATAGTCTTGTTTTCTTGCTAATAAAATAAAGGGCGCGGCTTATATTATATAAATTTTAAGAGGTTCTAACGAGACATCTTTATATTTTTTGCCATAATCGGCAGTTATGGCTTTATTGTCTTGGTTTAAGGTTCGTGGTAAGGGTAATTTATATTATTTTAAATTTAAATAGTTGTGTGCATATTTATAGGGCAAATAGTTTTTTAAGTAATAACTTCGGCAGTAGGTTATATAGAACTTTAGTATTTCTTTAACCCAGCTAATTAAAGGGTTATGTTATTTTAGCTATCTATATCTAAGTATTACCTTATAATGCTTTAAAGGTATTACAAATAGGGAAATATATTTAAGGTATTTACCTATTTACAATTTTACAAGAGCGTAGTGCGTTAGTTTGCTATATATTAAGGGTTTGCCGTTAAAGCCTTATAGGCCTTAGGGCTTATTAAGTTTCTTTAAATTTAGGCGTTAAGTTTTTGCGTATTTTATATTAATAAAGCCTATACTAGTAGCTCCGCTGTCTATAAGGATTTATACCTCCTTCTATTTTTTAAGTATTTAAATTTCGCCAAGTATATTAAGGGAGTTATATTATATATTAGTGCTAGAAGAGCCTAGACACTTATACTCTTCTACTTTTTATCCTAAGGTGCGACTTGGCCCTAGAATAATTTGTTTTCCAAGTTAATTAAAGGTAAAGTACTTTATATTATTTAAGTATAATTTATAGAATAAGTGCAATTTAATAACTAGGAGGAACTATGGCAGACCTTTTTAAAAGGGTAAGTTTGGTAATTCTTTTAAATATATCCTTTTTTACCACATCCAAAGCATTCTCTATTTATAGCTTAAGTTCTTTATTTATTAGTTCCCAAGGGTGTATAAGATCAAGTAGTATTAAGGTCTATAGGGTTATATATAGGACTTTTTAGGTTTAGAGAAGGATCGCGTTTTAGGGTATATATTGGTTTTATAGAATTTTAAACGTATAACGTGGTCAGCTTTAGAAAATAAGTTTGTTTGTTATATTAAAGGTCCTTATTAATTTATTAACACATTATAGCAAATTTAGGTAGGTCTTTCAGCAGTTCCCTACCTACTAAATAGGCTCTAATCTTATCCAAAATAGCTTATTAAAGGGCAGCAACTTTAGCAGCTTTATTCCAATCTAGTTTACTAATAAGGCCTAAAAATTCTAAAAAGAAGCTAGTAAATTCTTGGTTCTGTTATTATAGGTTTTTAAGTTTAGTAACCACTATATATTTATAGCTGGCGTTATTATATATTTATTCTAGTAGGGAGACAAATATTTTAAAATTAATAAAGGTGCTGTTATAAAAGAATAGATCTATAGTTTATACAGCGTCTTTACTTAAACAAGACATTCTATAGCTAATTTTGCTAGCTTTGGTAGGGTATTAGTTATAGTTTATTAAGAGTTTAAGACGGAGCTTGGTTACAAAGGGATATAGGTTATTTTAATTTCTATTAAATATTAGAGGATTAGGAAGCTTTTTGGATTTTATAATAAATATCAAATTTATTATAGATATGGGTTAAGTTACCATTACTAGTTTAAAGTTTACGTTTAAGGGGCTAGGCTTAGATACAGTTACTTTAATTTCGTTTATAGGCAGTGTCGTAGTCTCTAATATAAGTGTTTTAACATTATAGAGTTCTTTACAGAGTATTTCTATTAATTTCTAATACTAGGCTTCTAGTGCAGCCCACTACTAAGCTAAAGCATCTATAAAGGCTTCTTGTATCGCAGTTAACTGTTCCCTAACTAGGGTTATAATGCTCGTGGTTAACGCGTGGGATTTAAGGTTATTTGCTATTTTAATAATAGTTATTTTTAACGCAACGTAATATAAGTGCGCGAAGAGGCTTTAAGAAAGATTTAAAGAAATAATATAAATTCTATCTAAATCTAAGGGTATATAGCTCTTGTAGAGAACAAGATGTTGCGTAAAGAAGAGAAAGGAATATAGGAAACGTGTAACTAAATATTTAAGGTCTTGGTGTTACGGACGCTTTAAGTACGATATTATAACTACTTAGGGAAGAGTTAAAGGAAGCTAGTTAGTTAATACAAGCACAGTCTAGGATGGAACCGGTAGAACTATATAACGAAGAGTAGTAAGCGAGTTACATAACGTTATACGCAGTGTACGTAGTATACGCGATATACGCCTATATATAACACGTATAATACGTACCTTACGTATAAGAGAGGATTTCTTAGAAGTGCGGTTGTGTATTTAAAGGACCTTAGTTCCTACTATAGATAGTTCTCTCCTTATAGTAAATCTTAGAATATAATTAGAGTTAATCTATTAGGCAACCACTCTATTAGTTATTATTATGTTATTAAATTGTTCTTACCTATATACCTAGCCTAATAATAGGACCCACTATAGTTACTACTACAAGGTTCCGTTATATATTTACTACTAAGGTTATGGTATTAAATAAGGTCGAATAATATACTACCTAAAGCACTAGTTATAACGCCGTTAACGGCAGCCACAACCTTAGGCATAGGGGGAGATACTAGTATAGTAGATACGGACTTTTAGTTAATCACATAAAGTTAGTTATAAGAAATAGTTAATTACTTATAGGATAATAATAGGATACTTAAAGAACGCATTAATAGAATTAGAGTAGTAAAGATTAAGCTACCTTTAATTAAACAGTTTTTAGGAGAGAAGTTAAAGCTTAAGGAATTTCTTATATAAATGTACTTTAAGGTTATGCAAGAAGGAGCGAAGTTAGCAATATTATTAGATTAAGTAGCCTATATAGGATTATTCCTAACAGGAAGGGCACTTAAGTAGTTTAAACTATATCTTATAGAGATATAGGCTAATAGTATAACAACTACTAACTAAGACGTATGGTATATATTCGCTAGTTAGAACAGGTTCGTAAAACGGTTAACACAGATATTTAGAGACCTAGAGGCAATAACTATAGCAGAATAAAAGCTTTAGAACCTAGTATAACGCACTTTAGCAATTAAGTATATAATACAGTTTTAAATACTAGCAATATAGGTTAAGTAGAATAATAGGGCGCTTATAGCATAGTATAAATAGGGACTTAAGGCTAAAGTCTAGGACGCAATTATCCTAATAGAAGATGCGGATACTCTAAGGGAGTTAATAGATTAGTTAATAAAGATTAATAATAGGATCTACTAAAGGGAATAGGCTAAGAAGGGTTAAAATAGAGTTCTATAGTTATATAAGGCGTAGAGTACGCAATAACTAATATAGAGTTAAAAACTATAGAATGGCACGGAGCTAATAAACTTAAGTAGTATTAAAGAAACCTAAAGATGGGAAAAAAAACTATAAAAACCTAGAGGTTAAGGATCTAGTAATTAAAGGATTAAGGAGTAGAGGCTAAACTAGGGATCTTAATAATAGAAGATATTTAGGCGGACTCTATAGCAAAATTAGTAGTTTAGAGATAGAGCTTATATAAATTATAGAAAATAGGGTTATTTTACTAAAGACTATAGAGGTGGTTAGAGTAACTATATAGTAAAGGGAACTAAACTAGTAGGAGACATACACGTATAGAGGGATAACGGTGCACTATATAGAATAAAAGAATATTTAATTAACAGTTTTGCGTTTTGTTATAATAATATATACCACACATCGCCTAAAAGTTAAAAGTCACAAACATGCTCAGAACACGTCATTTTTACGCGTCTATACGTCCGAATACACCTTCGAAGCTGCGTACTACCCATAATAAGCCCGTAGGGGTCTGCTACGAGGTCGCAGGCATTATAGGGTGCAGTAGCACGCGAGGCACTAGCACCGCAGCCCGTACCTACAGAGCCACCGCAACAAAAGGTGGCGAAGCTGATTTAAAAACTAGATAACCTACTCCTTCTAAATGGCAAAGAACTCAAGCTTTAGGAGGAGCTTAAGGTAGAGGCCGGCAAGCTCTGCTTACCTCCACGAGTTACGGCTGATAATGATCACATTTAAAAGCTTACGGAAGCTATTGCGGACTTAATTAAAAAATAAAACCAGCTAGTAAAGCCTCTGGCGCCGATAACCTATGCCGCAGCTTTATAGGCAGGCCTCCCTCCCTAGATAGGCCTATAGCTGGTCCGCAAAGTCCCTACGCGTCTAACCCGCGAACTCGTTATATAAAACCTAGGCGCGTCCCTATAGAACCACAACCGCCCGATTAGCCAGATCGTAGAAGAGATCAATAAGAGTAAAAGCCTAGAGATTATAGGCAAGGTATTAATAGGGAGGAAGCTGCCAAGCGGAGACATTATAATAATAGCGGATACTGCCCAGACAAAGGAACAACTAGAGCGGGATAACAGATGGCTCTCTGCTATTAGTTTAACGGCAGAAGTAAACCGCAGGAAGTTCCCTATTATAGTCTATAGGATGAGAATTACATTAGTAGACTATAGTAAACAGGACGAAGTAATCTATTAGATACTAGGGCAGAATAGATATTTTAGCAACAAAATCAAAATCCTCCATATACAGTGGCCGAAGAAGCCCTTGTGGCTAGGGAAAACAACTACATACCTTATTATTGACGTAGTGACCCCCAAATAAGCGAATACGCTTATAGATAAAGGGCTCCTTTTTTAGAGTAAGCTAAAGGATTGCGAACTTTATTATAGGGACTGCTGGGTTACTTAGTGCTATAACTATTAAAAGTATGGCTATATAGCCCGATTCTGCAGCAGCTAAAAGAAATGCGGACTTTGTATAGCGCTAGGACACGATAATAAATCCTGCGGCTTCTATAACGACCCTATAAAATATTAATACGCGAACTATAACCTAAGCCACCCGGCTTGGTTAAGCAGATATAAAGTATGGAGTAAGTAGGCAGATAGGGCCCGCCTAGCGTATATAATAAGACTAAAACGGTACGTAAGCTCTGCGAGCAGCATATCCTCCTACCCACTACTTAACCGGGCCGGTGGTACCCCTAGTAGTACACTTAGCAGCACTATATAGAGTAGCGCCTTAATGAGCTCCTATAGGTTGGTTTTAATCCCAAGCATATAGGGACCAGAGGAGCAGTTATATATAGAAGGAATCTAGGTAGGGCAGGTTAGGCCTACTAGTATAATTACTAGGAAGCGCGGCCATAGCGTCTCTGTAAGGGGTTTAAGAAATCTAATAGGCAGACCGCTGAATAGGCCGCGGGCCGCCCAGAATAATTAGGACATTGCAGCATACCTTATATAGAATAACAAAGAACTATGAATACACTCTAAGTCGTATAGTATAACGTGCAGAAAAGCAAAGATAAGGTAATAATGCCGTTTATTACGGAAGCAACGCGGCAGAGGTACGAAATTCTAGCAATATAAGAACTGTGGCAGAACTAATAAGTAAACGCAACATACTACCTAAGTAGCTGTGGTTACTAGCCAGCCTACCTAAGGTGCTTTAGAAGCCGCGTGTGCTTTTTAGTAAGTAGGCGAATCCTAATATTAAAGTGGTCGGTCTAGTACCCTCGCCTGGATATAGCCTCCCTTACACTACAAACCGGAAACTATATAGTGCACATCTATAACGTCTACTCGGCCGGCCTGGGAGGACTTAGAATAGTAAATTAGGAGTCGCCTATCTACTACCTTTTATAGCTACTTAATAAGCCAGGAGAGTATATAGTTGTAGGAGACTTTAACCTGCACTACCCTATCTAGGGTGGACCGCAGTGCCTTAAGCAATATGATATAGCGGACGACCTTATCCGCGTTACCCACAAAGCACACCTATAGCTTCTTACCCCACTAGGGGTAGAAACATGGGAGGCTAGAGGGGCCGTAAGTATAATTAACTTAGCATTTGGATTAGTAAATATGGCATAGCACCTTATAAGCTGCAAAAAAGACGACTGGCTTGAAAGCGGCTTAGACCACTATCCAATCACAACACTTCTTGCCCTAGAGTTGCCTCCGCAAAGCCAGCAGTAATAGCAGCAGCGCCGTAACTGGAAAAAGATGGATTAAGATGGGGTTGTAGCAGGTATAGAGCACCTCCTATAACTAGGCGCCCTTGCCACGGCTGAGGAAATTAAAGACTATATAACTAACCTTCTAGAGTTCCTAGAGGGCCTAGTCAAGAGAACAGTACTGGCAGCTAAGGACACGGTAGGCTACTCCTGCCCCTAATAAACGCAGGACGTAGAGGAGGAGGTATAGGCAGCTAGGGTAGTAAGGCGGCAGGGGGTCTTAATAGAAGAGCTACGGATAATTAACCTATGTAAGAAAAATGTAATCCGGAGAGCGAAAACAGCGCAGTTTTGATAAAGCGTCTATAAGGCCGCGACTAAGCTGAATAGTATCTGGAAGCTAGTCCATTGGGCAAGAGAGCGCAGCTACCTACTACCTAAACCGCCCGTAATCCCGTTGCTACGGAAAGTAAGAAACAAAGAAACAATTTAGGTAGCAGATACAATGTAAGGGAAGGCCGACTTACTCTAGAAAAGGTTTTTCCCCTAAGAACCTAAAGCTGATATAAGCAATATGGAGGGGTACCAGTACCCCCTGCCCACAGAACAGCTCCCGTATATTAATAAGGATAATGTATAGAGGGTAATAAGAGACCGCCTCCCATATAGCGCCCCTAGGGCCGATGGTATCCCAAACGCCTTCCTTAAGGTGTTAGGACAGCCGTTCACTAAAGTAATGGCGGCCCTAATAAAGGCCTATTAGGAGAAGGTGTACTAGCCAAAAAAATTCCGCCGAGCCCGTATGGTCGCTATTAGGAAGTAAGGAAAAGATAACTACTTACTACTAAACGCCTAGAGACCTATAGCCCTACTAAGTATAATAGGTAAAGTTATAGAAGCAGTCACGGCAGAATAGATACGTTATATAGCGGAAGAGTATAATATGCTACTAGCCTACCAAATGGGAGCCCGGGAGAAGTAATTAATAGAGACAGCCCTAGACCTCTTAGTTAATTAAGTATAGACAGTTTAGTAGACAAAAGGCAATGTAGCGTTACTACTCTCCCTTAATATTACTGGAGCCTTTGATAGGGTAGTACGAAAGCGCCTATAGTATATATTATGGGCAAAGGGGATCCTAGAGAAGCTAGCTACCTAGGTAGAAACCTTTATAACAGACAAATCTACAACGCTAGTACTCTTAGATTGGGAAATAGAGGAGTTCCTAATATCTATAGGCATCCTATAGGGGTCTCCCCTCTTACCTATCCTGTTTCTCTTCTATATAGCAGAGCTACTAGACCTCTATAATAACCTATAGGAGAGACTAAGCGCTAGTGCATTTGTAGATAACACTAACTTACTTTTGTATAGTCCGTCTATAGAGGAAAACTGCCAAATCCTAATACGTGGCCACAACCGCTGCCTTGACTAGGCGCGCCGCTATAGCGCTAGCTTCGCCCTAGAGAAGTATAAGCTTATATATCTATCCTGGAACCTAAAGCAGTTTAATATATAGGCCCCTCTCCCCCTATTAGGGGTAGAGACTAAGCCTAAGGCCTTAATACGCATTTTAGGTGTCTGGCTTAACCTACGGCTAAACTAGGGGGCACATGTAAAGGAGATATAAAAGAAGATAAAAACGCATACGAACGCCCTACTGCGGATAATAGCCTTAATATAGGGAGCTACCTTTATATGGGTAAGGTAGATCTACAACGCTGTAATCCGGCCTACTATTGCCTATGGAGTAGTAATCTAGTACACGCCTACCCTAATTAAAGGTCCTAAAAGTACTAAACCTATGGGCCCAGCTGTAAAGCTAGCTAAGATTTAAAATAAGTGCCTAAGAGTAATAGTAGGGGTATATAAGGCAACTCCTACCTTAGTTCTTAAAACTGAAACCTCTATACCCCCGCTAGATCTCTACCTAAATAAAAGACTCGCAAACTTTAGGTTTAGGCATAAAGAAAAGTTAGTTACGGAGGCTTGCATATAGATACGGGGGAAACTAGCCTAAAGACAAAGATAAAGACGGGGTCAAAACCAAAACGGAAATATATATATAAAGGGAGAGAAACGGACCTAGTGGGCAAAGGAGTGGAGGCAGTAAAAATAAAGGACAGAGATGCCGCTTCTAGTAAGCTGGAAGAGAAGATGGGGAGCTAATTAGCCGAAATGGGGACTTATAGGGGTAGTGCCACCGTTAGAAGAACCGCTAAAGATATATAAGGAGCTTAAGAAAGTAGAAAGCTCAGTTTTAACATAGATACGGATGGGATAGATAGGGCTAGCAGCCTTCCTAAATAAGGCTAGGGTACCAGACTTTCCCTCCCCTATATACTAGTACGGCCAAGCCGAAGAGACGGCGTTATATATTATAGCCTACTGCCCCTAGTTCGCAGAGCAGAGGCAAGGGCTAGCGGTAGGCCGCCTAGAGGTTAAAAAACTAGCTAGTACGGCTAAGGGAGCAAAACAGCTCGCAAGATAGTTCCTACAACTGCGGGTCCTACCGTAGTTCCACTATGCGGAGGAGCTCCTGCGAGAGGAGGAAGAGAAAAAAAGGGGAGTAAGTAGGCTAGCTAGGTAAGAGGCTTGCCAAATAGAAGGAGTAGGCGTCTGTAAACGCCTTTTCGATACTTATAGGCTGCGAAGTAGACGGCAGAAAGTGTATAATAGGCCGAGGAGGGGGTTTTTTATCCCGTATCGGGTTTTCCCATTATGTAAAATAGGAGTACCACATGGCCATAGAGCTAAATCGGTGTAAGATCAATAAATAAATAAATTTATACTAAATTTATAAGGATGCTAAGTATGGCGTAAGCTATTAGCTATAGGAGCTATTATTATTTAAGTTTAAAGGAACTAATAAACTAGCTTATAGATTGGATATTAAAGATAATAAATTTAATATAGGCAAAGCATTTACTAATAATAAGGTAATAAAGGCAGCTTACTAGAAGCATATAAACCTTAAAGAAGTTAAAATAGAAGTAAAAACTAAGACCATTATAGAACAAGGTTTAGTAACGGGTATTATAATACTATTAGATACAATTTCTATTGCTTTATAAAATAAAAAGAGTAATGTTTAGAAGAAACTAAGCAAGTAGATAACTACTAGTGCTAGCTTATTACTTAATAAAGGTAAAAGGCCATAGGTCTAAGATTCTTATAATAAGATAAGGAAGGCTCTAGACTTATAAGATATAATAAAAATAGCTTAAGAACCTATAATAGACAAAAACCAATGGGAAAGGGTAGCAACTTAGTTTATAGACAAATAAATAAGTATAGGACACAAGTTTAAGAACTATAAGTTTAGGAAATAAATAAGAACGTTAGTAATCCTAGGGAAATGCAGTATTTAGCCTAAAGATCGAAAAATTAATATAGGGATTAAGAAGTAAGATGACTTTAAGGACCTAGCTACAGGATATAGAATATAATAAACTATAAATAAATTTAAAGCAAGAATTATCGCATAGTAAGAGTAGAAACTAGATAAGAGATCTAGTACGCTAGGACATATAAGGGACAGAGCACCTATATAAAGAATTACTAATAGGCTTAAGGTAGGGACGCCTAGAGCAAAGTGGTTAAATAAATTAAAATAAGAAGAGGATCTAGACATCCTAACTAGGTTTAAAGAAAGGTATACCAAAGGATGTTACGATATAGTAATAATAAGGTACTTTCTTATAGATAGACTATATACACTAAACCAGCTATATGGAAAGTGGTATAGGCAACAAAGTAATAATAAATAGGTAGATTTTTATATGTGGCTAGATAAGAAGGTAGTTTAAAACCAACCTATTACAGAAAAATATATAAGTCACATTAAAGGAGTATTAATTATAATATTAAGGAACCTAGAAGAAGGATCTAGGGACTAGAGAAGTAAGAGATAAGTCTTAGTACCTATAGAAGAAAGACCAATAGTTAGATTAGCTAGATAGAGGTTTAAACTTAAGAGTAAAAACAAGCTAAGAGTAGACCTAAGTTATTTAGCGCATTATATACTATTATAGATAGCTTATATAGATAACACGTATAATGTGTATAGAGTACTAAAAGATAAGAACTAGAAATACCTAACTAGGATATATTAGGCATTAGAAAAAAAACGGTTTAGGGACGTTAAGTATATATATAGATGGCACCTAGTAGAAGTATAAGGTTAAGGGAACTTAACATTTTAACTAGGAAGATTCCTTATAGAAGAATACCTAGATGGATAATAGTAGTAGGATTGCCTAAAGAATACTTATTTATAGTATATAAAGGAAAAGAAATAAACTAAGTATTAGCCTAAGTTGGATTAAGTATAAATAGGATCTAGTAGCTAATAGTTAGGAAAAGGGGAGGTGTATAGGACTAGAGGGAACTAGTATTAGAGCCTTAGACCCTTAAAGGAGTTTAAGGGCAATACCTAAACTTAAGAGTTAAGTAGCAAGATTAGTAGTTTAAAGTATTAGTAAACAGTAGAGTAATAAGGAACTATATATCACCAAAGATAGTAGAAAGGATAGGGTTACTATATAGATAAAGAAACACCTATATCTACTTATAACAATTTTAGAAGATTAAATAGCCTATAGAGGAGGCGTTATTAATCTTAAAATAGGATCTATTTAGTTAACTATTAAAGGGAGACCAGTTAAGATATCTTTTAATATCCTACTATTAGGATAGGATAAGGCAATACTAGGAATACCTTAGTTATAGGAATATAATCTAAAGATTAATTAGGTTACAGGTTAGGTTAATATTAAAGATACTTAATAATATAGGATACAATAACAAACCAAGTTGGTATAGTACTAAGTTAGAGCAATATATAAAGAGACTAAGTAAGGCTTAAGTTATATACTAAAGAGATACCATAAGTATAGTAAAAAGTTATAGTTACTAGAAAGTAAAAAGCTATTAGAGTATATAGCATAGGACTATAAGATAGAGTTAAAAGAAGAAATAAGTCTAAGATTCTTTCTAATCTATAAGCTTACTAAAACAAAGTTAGTAGCACTTAAGAAGTTTGTCTAGAAGAACTTATAAAAGGGATATATTAGACTATTATAGTTATTAGCGGGATATCTAGTGTTATTTGTCCTAAAGAAAAATAGAAAACTTAGGATGTATATAAACTATAGACAGTTAAATAGTATTACTAGAAAGGATAGGTATCCTTTACCCTTAATTAGCAAAATCTAAAACAGAATAGGTAACGTGTAAATCTTTATAAAGATAGACCTAAGATAGGCGTACCATTAGATTAGAATTAAGGAAGGCGACAAATAAAAGGCAGCTTTTAGGTTAAAGAAAGGACTATATAAGCTATTAGTTATACAATTCAGACTTATAAACGCACTAGTAATATTCTAAAAGCGAATTAATAATATATTAGGAGAACACCTTAATAAGTTTATTATAGTATATCTTAATAATATTATCATCTACTTAGATAGTAAGGAAGAATATAGAGAATATATTAAATAGGTCTTAAAGAGACTATAAGAAGAACAGATGCTAGTAGCAATTAAGAAATACAAGTTCTTTATAAGGAAGACCAATTTTATAGAATTTATTATTAAACTAGGAAAAATCAGTATAGACCTAAAGAAAGTTAAAGCTATAGTGAATTAGCAGGAACTAGAGAATATTATATAGTTAAAATCGTTTCTAGAGTTTTGTAATTACTATAGGAGGTTTATAGCGCAGTAGTTAAAAAGCATTAAGCTATTTACTTAATTAATAAAGAAAAAGGAACCGTGGGTTTAGGGAAGTAAGTAGAAGAAGCTATTTTAGGAACTTAAAAAGTTATTTACCTAAAAACCAATCCTCAAGATCTATTAACTAAAGTTAGACACAATTGTTAAGATAAATATATTAGACTTTATACTAGGAGTATATTTGCTATAGAAGCACCAGGACATATAGCATCTAGTAGCATACTATAGTTAAAAGATAACACCACTAGAGTTAAACTACAACATTTATAACAAGGAGTTGCTAGGCATAATTATAGCACTTAAGGAATAGAGAGCATTTTTATAAGGCATAAAGAGACCATTTATAGTAAAGACGGACTATAAGAACCTTACAGGATTCCTAATAATAAAGGAACTCAACCAAAAATAGGTTAGATAGGCGGTGTAACAAAACCTTATAGTAGGAACTACGGTGGGTCCTATTATTGGGCTGGGTATATAGGTAAGAACAGTATTAACAACATAATAATAATTAGTGGAGTGGTTGCCTAATAGATTAACTTTAATTATATTCTAAGATTTACTATAAGGAGAGAACTATCTATAGTAGGGACTAAGGTCCTTTAAATACACAACCGTACTCCTAAGAAATCCTCTCTTATATATAAGGTACGTGTTATACGTGTTATATATAGATGTACACTATATACACTTTGTACACTGCGTATAATATTATATAACTCGCTTACTATTCCTCGTTATATAGTTCCACTAGATCTATTCTAGACCGTACCTATATTAACTAACTAGCTTCCTACGACTCTTCCCTAAGTAGTTATAATATTATACTTAAAGCGTCTGTAACACTATCTCCCTCCTCTTTATTTTTGTCCTTAAAGATTCTGTCGGGACAATATCACGTATGGTTACGTGGTCGTCACGTGTCGCCGCGGCACTAGCGTGGTGAGGAACCTTAAGTTCCTCACTCTTCCCCTTTCTATATACAATTGAACAACTATTATACTATCTACAAACCGTAGCTACGTGATATTACCTTGTAATACCAACACTGATTAGTGGTTAACTTTACTGTTATACCACAGAACAGCTAGGTTTCTATTAAGAAGAGACGAGCCACTTTACTAGTGCTACTTGTGCTAAGGGAAGCTGTCTTTTAAGGTCAGAACTAGCCCTAAATCTTAAATAGAACTCTTCTACGAATCTAAGGATCTAAAGGCCAGAACTAGTCCTAAGCCTCTCTAAGATTATAGATTCTTGCGTCTATCACGTAAAATAACACGCTTTACAAGTCTTCGCGATTTAAGGCCAGAACTAGTCCTAAGCCCCATAATTGCAGATTCTCGTCTAAACGCGTACTAAATAATAAACGATAATCCCTATACTAACAACACTTCCCTTCCTCCTATAATCTCCACTATAACACCCGACAATATAACCGGAAGCTGAAAATATGGCTACGACCACTCCAAATAACTAGAGAGACTCCTTACCACTAGGGGTAACTACGTACACGAAACTCATTAATGAAGATTGGGACGAATTTCCCTTTTTTAATATAATAACTTGTACCACAAAATAAGTTAATAGCTTTCTCCTACACCGTATTCTATTCTACCGAAGTAGACACTATACTAATTCACAGCTATGGGAATGTTTTAGGGAGGATTTTATAGGATAAACCGCCAACACCTAGGTACTTGGCAATGCTAATATTATTTAGGATTTTCAAAACTTCCTCCATAGAAATGGGGTATACGTTGCTAAGAACAGTAACCTAATTGCTAGTAATATTCAAGTCGTTATTATTGGCACAGAGGAACCAGTATAGACGGAAGCTAAGATTATACGTTAACTAGGGAAACCTAAAACCAACCCATATTCCTTAGAAGGCAATTTTAATTTGGAATAAAACCCCTAAAACACTACTCTCCCACCTAGAGGTACTCTCCCACCTAAAGGTACTCTCCTACCCGGAGGTGCTCTTCCTCTACCTCTACCGCCTCCAACTCCTCCACTTCAGCCAACCGGTGAGCCTTTACTACGAGAAGTCACAAATCTAATAAAGGTATATTTGGACGAAGAAAAGAAGTTTAGAGGAGAACTGTATAATATACTTAGAGCAAAACTACAGGTCTTTTACAACTGTTGCAACAAGGTTGGAATTTAATACCACCAGTACTATTACGCTTTCTCTATTATGTTAAAGGGACGGGCGGCGACATTCTATTACAACCATATTGCGGGTAGAAACTATAGCTTTAATATAATGCTTTAGCTCACTAGAGCCTACTTTAAGACCAATAAAAATCGCCAACTTTATATATTTAAATAGCAGGAGATTATATTTTAGAGAGTTATTGCTTCCAACCTAATAAAGACTTATTTAGAGTGCCTTTAACTACTCTTTAATAAACTTTAGAAAATCTAATGTGGTCTTACTGAAACTTACTAAAATAAGAACAGCCTAAGGGACCAGGTTATCTTAGCCTGCCGTAGCGTTCCTAAGTATAATTTAGCGTTATACAAACCTGCAAACATATTTAAAGGAGTATGTGCTAAACTACGCTCTACTATAGGTACTGCAATGCGAATATAAGAATTTCAATAGTTCTATACCAAAAACCCTACCCAAACCGGTATTCCTAACTAATATAATTATAACTGGACTAATCGAACATATGGTGGCCATAGTAGGCAATATAATAGAGGGTACGATTAACGTCAACTATAAGGCAATTATAGAGGTCCTTATAGAGGTTCATTTTAAAGTAATCGCCAGAAGAAGTGCTACGTTTATAAGAAGCCAAATTACTAGTTAACTAGACACTCTCTTAATAAGCGAAAGGAGGCATATAATAAGTTTCGCCAGAGTGCAAGAAACGTTAGAAATTATAAAATTACTACAGCCTACTTTTAAAGCTTCCTAGTTTAATATAAAGGCATAGAAGATCTTAAGGGTAAGGTTAATAAGGCTAAATAGCTTCTTATAGAGATAGACATTAAGGACTACTCTCCTAACCAATACTTTACTAAGTATAGTGAGGTAGATAGTATATAAACTATTACTATTCTTAATAACTAATCCACGCTCTATACTATCACAAAGTTAGATATCTTTAACAAACTAAGGAAGAGTTCCGCATTCTCATTTAACAATAGATACTTAGCGAACATCTTCCACAGTATTATACCAGATACTAGAGCCGTAGGAGTATCTATAGCGGGAGAACCTTAAGTTCAAGCTCTTTAGCAGCTTGATTGCTCTATTTAGATCGACCAATCAACAGCAGGCTAATATACGATTTGCTTTAGCAAGGGTACTGCAATCTCTCTTAGTACAATTAGGGTCAAAACCCCCTTAGGGTATATTACTTTCCACATTATTTCCGCAAATACTCCGTTTCTATTTTATATCAGAGATATGGATAAATTAGGCGTTAAGCTTAATAACCTTAAGAATATGCTTATTTAGGGAGATAATCAAGTGCCTGTTATGCGCAAGTAGGGTTACCCCTAATTGCTCCTTTATTAACTAAAAAAGAGCGTTGCTTAAAGCCACTTAACTAAGTTAGAGCTACGTCAACTACACCATTGTTTTGGCTACCTATCTGTTTACCAATTGCTTAGGGTTCTTCAGCAAGTAGGTTATAAAGTCGAGGTTAAGGCAATTAAACATCTTATAAAGTACTACTATCACTACTAAATGAACTAGAAGTCCCTTAGCCGATTTAAGTTTACCCTTAAAGATAACTACGACTTCAACTTCTATATTATTATTAACGTCCTATATTTAAGTGGCAAGCTAGTACTCTAAGTTATTAATTTTTTAACCTCCTTCTAAGCCGCACGTTTCTTAAAGGATATGTTAGCTAGGAACGTATAGGATACCCTCTAATTATACTAAATTAATGTCTACCTAGGACCCCCTAATCAAATCGTTTATAATACAGGAAAGAACTTCTTATCCGCAAAGTTTCGACAATAGGCAAAGGCAATGGCAATTAAGGTCAAGGAAGTCCCTATTAAGGCATATAATAGTGTTGGAAAAGTAGAGCGATATTATATACCATTACGCCGCGTATATAAGATTATTTCTTTAGAACTAAAGGGTGTTAGCGAAGAACTTACCTTATAAATAGCCATTAAGGCTGTTAACAATTCCGCTAGCCTAGATAGGCTTATACCTACATTACTAGTCTTTGGCACCTACCCTTAAATAACTAACAATTCCCCACTATCTCCCTCTATTATATAACAAGCTGAGGCTATTCACAAGGCAATAAAGGAGATATAATGTCTCTACGCCACGCGCCAGGTCAACAACGTACTAGAAATAAGAAATGGCCTAAATACCTTAACTATGCTTAATCTGCCACTCTAATCTAAGGTACACATATGGCGTGAAAAAAAAGGATGGCAAGGCCTATATAAACTTATTGTAATTAATAGTTAAACTTATACTATTTAGATGCCTTACGGACCCACTTAATTCTGGTTAACTGTTATCAAGCCCTACTACAAAAACGACAGTTCTAAGCCTTTATAGGATGCCCTAGAAGATGCCCCAGAAAATGCCCTAGAAGATGCCCTAGAGGAGAACTATAATTAATGTACTCCAGAAGGCGACTACAATCTAGATATAATTATAGTAGATATGCCGCAATTATAACGCAGTAGAGGCCGCCCAAAGGGATCACGAAATTGCCAACATCTTACTGATTTTAAAGAGCAATTTATTACTACTATTGAGAGTAGAGTCGAGTTATTAATAGCCTTCATAATAGCTAAAGAGAAGGCTGACTTTAAGCTTGTAAAACAGCTCTAAAAGGAAGGTTATATTATAACCCTAGGAGCTCCTTTTCAAGCATCTAATAAGCAGGAGATCGATGGTCTTATTATAAAAGGAGTCTTTAAATTCAAGAAGTATAACCCTACTAAGTTTAATAAAGTTCGCATCTTTAAGTTAAGAATAGTTAATAAAATTAAGGGCAAAGCTACTAATGCCCCATTTAAGAAATTAAGACTTATTATCTAAGGTTACAATAATAATAGTAAGGAGGTAATTCTTACGCAATCTCCCATAATTTAACAAGCTAGTTAGCGAGTTATTATTGCGCTAGCTCCCTCCTTAATAAAGAATAGAATAGCGGTTTATTTATAAGATATTACTTAGGCCTATACCCAATTAGAGACGCACCTTTAGCGCTTAATATTAGTATACCTTCTAGAGCAAATTCGCCACTAATATCCCAAAGATACGATTATAGTTGTGCTTAAACTATTATATAGAATCGCAGAGGTAGGAACTTATTAGTGGGCTACCTATAGTAAGCACTATAAAGAGAAGCTTTTAATAACTACTTCTATATTTAACCCCTGCTTCCTTATTACAACTACAGGAATTCCATTTGGAATTGTTGGCATATAAACTAATAATATAATTATCTTAGGAGACGACCAATTCTCAGCTCTTAAAGAAGACAAGCTAGTAAAGGCAAACCTTATAGTAAAGCCAAAGGAAAAGCTTAATTTAACAATACTATTACTCTTTAATAGATACATCCTCTCCCTAAACAAGGATTCCATTGCTTTGCGCCAGAAGGGTCAAGGTAAGAAGATTAATATTATTAACGTTACTTCTCCAAAGCAAGGATATGTGGAGCAACGCACTCACGGAGCTTATATTGCTTCTATTTATTAACCTAAGGCTTCCTTTAATCTCTCTGTTGCCGCTTAACACCAGGAACTAACTAAGGATAACGTCCTTGCCCTAAATAAACGTCTTTCCTAGCAAATAAACCACCTTAATTGGGGACTACTCTACGTGCCTATTAATCTTCCCACCACTAAGCTCTTCGTGTTTGTTAATAGATTGTTTGTAAATAATAAAGATTTTAGCTCCTAGCTAGGATATAAAATTATTATTGCAAATAAATCTACTAGAGAGAATGACTTTACGATCTATAGTAATTTTATCTATTAGAGCTTAACCAAGAGTAAGTGCATCACTCAAAGCGTTCTAGCGTCAGAGATATATAGAATGGTTAATAGAGTTAATATAGCAATTGCAATTGGAACTACCCTAAAGATAATTATAGATTAACTTAAGCTTCCCATTATCCCCATAATCATATGCACCGACTCATATTCCCTCTATAAGTGTTTAGTTAAACTTAGTACCATAAAGGAGAAGCGCCTTATAATCGATATTATAGCACTTTAACAGTCCTACAAGCGTCAAGAACTCTTCAAGATTTAATAGATTAATGGCCAAGATAACCCAGCAAATGCGATAACAAAGGCAAACCTAAATAAGGCACTAGAGACATTTGTTAACATAAATACTCTGTGTGTATAAGTTGAAGGTTAGGTTAAGAGGGAGTAGGAAATAGGGCTAGTAGAACTTAGTAGAATATAGTTGACAGAACTTAACAGAATTTGGCAGAATAATATAGCTGGCAGAACTTGGCAGAATTTAGCAGAATATTATAGCTAGCAGAACTTGGCAGAATTTAGCAGAATATTATAGCTGGCAGAATACAGCAGAATACGGTAAAACATGGCAACGTAGCGGGTGCTAGCACCGTCACAGCTTAATTGCGTTATTTGTATATAGATAGCAACTATAAAAGAAGAGTTGCTAGTGTTGGGATAATATTATATATAGTCACGTGGTCGTCACGTGTCGCCGCGGCACTAGTGTGGTAAGGAACCTTAAGTTCCTCACCCTTCCCCTTTCTATATACAATTAAACAACCATTATACTATCTACGAACCGTAGCTACGTGATATTACCTTATAATACTAACAGATTCCTAACATCTCTAAGTTGTCTACTAGAGGTATAATGTCTATTTAATTAGTCTGGTTAATATCCCTGCTTATTATACCTAAAGCTTCTTCTTCTTTATAAGCGTAACGTTATATTTGCACTGTGGCTGCCATACTATTGCTTAGTAAGATAATGTTGTCTCTATATTCTCATTGTGTGAAAGCGGGGTTAGTGTATATTGTAATAGTAAGTCCCTTATCTTAACAACCCTTGTCTTGCTTAGAGTGTACTAAAGCAAATATTTAATTATTCTATAATGTTCGCTCTATTTCTAATACTAAGTATGCGCGTTCTATAACTCTTAATAGTCTTTAAGTTCCCTAAGTAACTTATTATAGGGTCTTATGTTTAATCTGCCGCTATAAAGCTTAAGTCTAAGTTGGCTACTACGTGCGCCAAACTCTACCATTCTGCTGAAGAGACCGCTCGGGCCCTTAAGGCTTAATGTCACTCCTTTAAGTCTTAGTAGGTTGCGTTCGCTTAGTTAACCCGTCTTAAGAAGGTTTATAAGAAGGTTCGTTTTAAGGAGTAGAAACTGGTTTAACAGTCTTAACAAGTTAGGTAATAAAAGGACTGGCTTTCCTCCTATAAGGGAAACAACTCTAAGTAGCTCAGTAATTGCTCCTCTTGGGTCCCCCTTAGGCAACTCATTTTTTGGCGATTCTTCTTTGTTAATATTGCCTGACCTGCTTTCTTTTAATACTTCTATACCTTTCCCATGGCGTTCTCTAGGTTGCTTAGTGGTTTTTAGGTAGTCTTACTATAGCCTATTTACTTTACTTTATACCACGTTTTGTTATCTACGTCCTTATAACTAATAATCTTCGAAACTTGCTATTTGTCTTCTTCTTATCCTCTATACGTGTCTGCCTTATAGACTAGTGGCCTAATATCTCCATGTGCTAGTTCTAGCATCGCAATATATTATATAGGGTAGATCTTTATTTTGGCTAGTAGGTTTAACTTGTATATAACCAATAAAATTCTTTACTTGACTTTAAAAGGTCCTAATTTAACATAGTCCAACTTCTTGCTTAGTTGTCAACTCTTAAAATTTTTATATAGTAGCTATACTTTATCTCCCTTCTTAAGATCTGGTCCCTTAGATCTCTTAGTATTGTAGTACCTTTTTATTTGTTCTTATACTAGTTTAGCTGTTTCTATAAGGTCTGTATAAAGATTCATTAATATCTCTATTCTTTGTTTAGCTGTGTTACTTATCTTTTTTACTTAATGTGGCGATAATGATATTCTTAGTTTATACCTATAATTCGCCTTAAATGGTAATGTCCCCATTCCTTTTTGTGGTGTTATATTGTATATAAACTGTATAACTGGTAATAATAATACCTAATTATTCTGTGTATAATTAATATAATGCCTTAGATACTATTCTAGTGTCTAGTTTAGTCTTTCCGTTTATCCGTCTGTCTGCGGATAATATATGGTAGATATTACTGCGCGAACTCCTTATTCTGCTAGAAACACTTTCTAAAATGCTACTATAAATCTTAGATCTCTATCTGATATAATCTTATCTAGTGCTCCGTATTTTGTAAATACTTCCTTTATATAGATTCTAGCGACATCTTCTACTAATATCTCTTTAGTGTATACTATAAAGTATCCTTACTTTGTTAGCTTATCTACTATTACTAAAATCGCGTTATAATCTTGTCCTGTAATAGGATCTTTTGACTTTAGTAACTTAATAATAAAGTCCTATAATATAACTTCCTATGGTCTTCCTGGTACTTTGATAGGTTATAGCCCTCTATACAGCTTATGCCTTATTAGTTTATTTCTTTGGTAATTTAGATATTCCCTTATAACTTATCTTGCTAGTCCCCAGATTTCTTAAATAATGTACTCTTCTTAAAGTCTTAACACTAGTCCTATAGACCCATTATATCTTTATATTATTCCCTTATAGAATTCCTTAATAAACTCCTCTGCAATAGACTTAGGCACATATATTGCTTCTTTATTTTTATATTGCTTTAAGTCTAGATCCTTTGCCTATGCTTTTTAGATCTTTTATATCTAATTACTTTTTAGTAATTCGTGGATCTAACTTTCCTTAGTTACTGTAATCCTTAGATAATTATACCTAATTAATCTATCTTAATCCTTTTGTAATAAAGCTCCTAATGGCTTTTTATTATTCTATAGTTCAGCTTTTTTACTTAGAGCGTCTACTTGTGCATTATCTATACTTTTGGTATACTGAATTTCGAAATAGTATTTTATAAGTATTTCCGCCCATTTAACCTGTCTTTGGTTGAGTTCCTTTGTTATTAGGAATCCTATAAGGTTCTTATGGTCTGTTTTAACCATAAATAGTTCCTCTGTGCCTTATAAGAATGCTCTCTATTTTTTAAGTACTATAACTATGCCTAATAACTCCTTGTTGTAGATGTTGTAGTTTAACTCAGGTAGTGTTATTTTCCGACTATAGTATGCTACTGGGTGCTATGCGTCCTGGTACTTCTATAGCAAGTATACTCCTAGTATAAAGTCTAATACATTTGTCTTAACAACCGTTTCTAACTTTAGTTAATAGATCTTAAGGACTGGCTCTTAGGTAAATAACTCTTTAAGTTCCTAGAATAGCTCCTTTTATTTACTTCCCTAAACCCATAGTTCCTCTTTCTTTGTTAGCCTTATAAATGGCTTAATACTTTTTAACTATTGTGCTATAAACCTCCTATAGTAGTTATAAAACCCTAGAAATAACCTTAATTATATAATATTCTTTGGTTCTTGCTAACTTACTATAGCTTTAACTTTCTTTAGGTCCATACTAATCTTTTCTAGTTTAATAATAAATCCTATAAAATTAGTTTTTCTTATAAAGAACTCGCATTTCTTAATTGCTACTAGTATCTGTTCTTTCTATAGTCTCTTTAAGACCTATTTGATGTGTTCTCTATATTCTTCCTCATTCTCTAAGTAGATAATAATGTTGTTAAGATATACTATAATAAACTCATTAAGGTGTTCTCCTAATATACTATTAATTTGTTTCTAGAACGTTACTAATATATTTATAAGCCTAAATTGTATAACTAATGGTTTATATAGTCCTTCCTTTGACCTAAAGGCTGCCTTCTATTTGTTGCCTTTCTTAATCCTAATCTGGTGGTATGCCTATCTTAGATCTATCTTTATAAAGATCTTTACGTTGCCTATTCTATCTTGGATTTTGCTAATTAAGGGTAAAGGATACCTATTCTTTCTAGTAATACTGTTTAATTATCTATAGTCTATATATATCCTAAGTTTTCCGTTTTTCTTTGGGATGAATAATACTGGATATTCTGCTAACGACTATAATGGTCTAATATATCCCTTACGTAAGTTCTCCTGGATAAACTCTTTAAGCGCTACTAACTCTGTTTTAGTAAGCTTATAGATTGGAAAAAACTTTAAACTTATTCCCTTTTCTAATTCTATCTTATAGTCCTATGCTGCATGCTTTAATAGCTTTTCACTTTCTAGTAACCATAACTTTTTACCATACTTGTGGTATCTCTTTGGTACATAACTTAAGCCTCACTTAGTCTCTTTATATGTTGCTCTAACTTGGTACTATACTAACTTGGTTTGCTATCGCATCTTATATTATTAAGTATCCTTAATATCGACCTAACCTATAACCTAATCAATCTTTGGATTGTACTCCTGTAACTAAGGTATTTCTAGTATCGCCTTGTCCTATCCTAATAATAGGATATTAAAAGACATTCTAACTAGTCTTCCTTTAATAGTTAACTAAATAGGTCCTGTTTTAAGATAGATAATACCTCCTCTATAGGCTATCTAATCTCCTGAAATTGTTATAAGTGGATATAGGTGTTCCTTTTGTCTATATAGTAACCCTATCCTTTCTACTGCTTTTAGTAATATATGGTTCCTAGTTACTCTACTATTTACTAACGCTTTAAACTGTTAATCTTGCTATTTAACTTATAAATTTAGGTGTTGTTTTTAAATTCCTTTAAGGGTCTAAGGGTCTAATACTAGTTCCTTTAGGTCCTATACGCCTCCTCTTTTCCTAACTATTGGTTGCTAGATCCTACCTATACTTAGTCTAACTTTAGCTAATACTTAGTTTATTTCTTTTTCTCTATATGCTATAGATAAGTGTTCTCTAGGCACTCCCACCACTATTATCTGTTTAGGTATTCTTCTGTAAGAAATCTTCCTAGTTAAAGTATTAAGTCTTCTTAACCTTATACTTCTACTGGGTGCCATTTATATATATACTTAGTATTCCTAAACCACTTTTCCTCTAGTGCCTAATATATTCTTACTAGGTACTTCTAGTTCTTGTCTTTTAGTGCTCTATGCATATTGTATATGTTATCCACATAAGCTATCCACAATAGTGTATAATACGCTGCATGTTTTGGGTTAACTCTTAGTTTATTTTTATCCTTAAGTTTAAACCTATACCTAGTTAACCTAACTATTAGTATCTCTACTGTGGGTACTAAGATTTATTACTTACTTCTCTAGTCTCTAGATCCCTCTTCTAGGTTCCTTAATATTATAATTAATGCTCCCTTAATGTGACTTATGCGTTTTTCTGTAATAGGTTGGTCTTAGACAACTTTTTTGTTTAGCTATATATAAAAATCTGCCTATTTATTGTTATATTGTTGCCTATACCACTTTCTATATAACTGGTTTAGTATGTATGGTCTATCTATTAGAAAGTACCTTATTATTACTATATTATAATATCCTTTAGTATATCTTTCTTTAAACCTAGTTAGGATATCTAGATCCTCTTCTTGTTCTAGTTTATCTAACTATTTTGCCCTAGGTGTCCCTGTACTTGGCCTATTAGTAACTCTTTATACGGGTGCTCTGTCCCTTATATAACCTAGCATAGCTGACCTCTTGTCTAGCTTTTGCTCTTGCTATACAATAATTCTTATTTTAAACTTATCTATAGTTTCTTATTTTTTACGTCTTGTAGCTAGATCTTTGTAGTTATTTTGCTTTTTAATCCTAGTATTAACTATTTAATCTTTAGGCTGAATACTACGTTTACCTAAGATTGCTAATGTTCTTATTTGTTCCCTAAACTTGTAGTTCTTGAACTTGCGTCCTATACTCATTTGTTTGTCTATAAACTGAGTAGCTGCCCTTTCCTATCGGTTTTCGTCCGTTGTGGGTCCTTGGGTGTGTCTTATTTTATTTTAAGAATCTTAAGCTTCTTTTATCTCTTCTTAAGAATCTTAAGCCTATGGCCTTTTACCTTTATTAAGTGATAAGCTAGTACTAGCAGTCGTCTGCTTGCTTAGTTTCTTTTAAATATTACTCCTATTGTCTTATAAAGCAATGGAAATTGTATCTAATGGTGTTATAGCATCCATTACTAAACCCTATTCTGTAATGGTTTTAGTTTCTGCTTCTATTTCGACTTCTTTAAGGTCTATATGCTCCTAGTAAGCTGCCTTTATTACCTTATTATTGGTAAATGCTTTGCCTATATTAAATTTATTGTCTTTAATGTCCAATCTATAAGCTGGTTTGTTGGTTCCTTTAAACTTAGATAATAATAGCTCCTGCGGCTAATAGCTTGCGCCGTATTTAGCGTCCTTATAAATTCGGCATACGTTGTTATAACAATACGCAAAACTATTAATTAAACATTCTTTTGTTTTTTATAGTGTACTGTCATCCCTTTATACGTACGTGCTGTCTGCTGGCCTTGTTTCTTTTACCGCGTAGTTACTTTAACCACCTCTATAGTCTCTAGCGAAATAACCTTGTTTTCCGTAATTTATATAAGCCCTATCTTTAAACTACTTTTCTTGCTATGGAGTCCGCCTAAATATCTTCTACTACTGAGATTCTTGGTTTGGCCTTTACTCCTAGGTCCTTTAATTACTAGATCCTTAACCTCTAGGTTTTTATAGTTTTTTTTCCCATCTTTAGGTTTCTTTAGTACCGCTTAGGTCCATTGGCTCTACGCTATTTTATAGTTTTTAACTCTATGTCTATCGTTGCGTACTCTGCGCCTTATATAACTATAGAACTCTGTCTTGCCCTCTCTTGGCTTGTTCCCTTTAATAGATTCTATAATTAATCTTTATTAACTAGTCTATTAACTCTCTTAGAGTATCCGCATCTTCCATTAGGATAATTATGTTCTGGACTTTAGCCTTAAGTTTTTATTTATACTGTACTATAAGCGCCCTGTTATTCTACTTAACCTACATAGCTAGTGTTTAAAACTATGTTATATACTTAATTACTAAAGTGCGTTGTACTAAGTTCTGAAGCTTTTATTCTATTGTGGTTATAGCCTCTAGGTCTCTAAATATCTGCGTTAGTTATTCCGCGAACCCGTTCTAACTGGCAAATATATACTATACGTCCTGGTTTGTAGTTGTTATACCATTGGCCTATATTTCCGTAAGGTATAGTTTAAACCACTTAAGTGCCCTCCCTGTTAGGAATAATCCTGCATAGGCTACTTAATCTAATAATATTGCTAACTTCGCTCCTTCCTGCATTACCTTAAAGTACATCTGTATAAGAAATCCCTTAAGCTTTAACTTCTCTCCTGAGAACCGTTTAATTAAAGGTAATTTAATTTTCGCTGCTTTGATTCCATTAATGCGTTCTTTAAGTATCCTATTATTGTCTTATAAGTGATTAACTATTTCCTGTAACTAACCTTGCGTAACCACTTGAGAATCTATATCTGCTATACTAGTATCTCCTAATCCTAAGGTTGTGGCTGCCGTTAACGCCGTTGTGACTAGTGCTTTGGGTGGCATGTTGTTTAATCTTGTTTAATACCATAACCTTAGTAGTGAATATGTAACGGAACCTTATAGTAGGAACTACGGTGGGTCCTATTATTAGGCTAGGTATATAGGTAAGAATAGTATTAATAATATAATAATAACTGGTGGAGTGGTTGCCTAATAGATTAACTCTAATTATATTCTAAGATTTACTATAAGGAGAGAACTATCTATAGTAGGGACTAAGGTCCTTTAAATATATAACTATACTCCTAAAAAATCCTCTCTTGTATATAAGGTACGTGTTATACATATTATACGTAGATATATACTGCGTATACTTTATACACTGTGTATAACATTATGTGACTTGCTTACTATTCCTTGTTATATGGTTCCACTAGATCTATCCTGGACCATACCTATATTAACCAACTAGCTTCCTGCGACTCTTCCCTAAGTAGTTATAACATCGTACTTAAAGCGTCTGTAATAGGCGGAGATGCTTATAGAATACCATTTCAAAATTCAGTATACTAAGGGTACAGATAACGCATAAGCAGACACTCTAAGTAGAAAGGCTAAACTATAAAATAATAAAAAGCTATTAGGAGCTTTATTGCAAAGGGATTAAGATAGATTAATTAGGTATAATTATCTAAAAATTATAGTAACTAAGGAAAGTCAGATCCACAAATTACTAGAAAGTAATTAGATATAATAATTATTTATTACTTAACGTCCAATTTGGATCCCTATTAGGCCTACGCAGACTACTCCTTATTTATATATGGGGAGAAAACTCTATTTAAGAAAATGAGAAAACCCTATAATCTATCTCCCTACCTTTTAGGACTTGTATATAGAGCGCCTATAAGTTACCTATGGTGCTCTACTACCTTACTTTATAACCTCTTTGGGAACTACTGCTGCTGTAATAAGCCTATGGACGCGCTAGTATCGCAAACTTAACTCTACTACTGTAGAGTTATTAAGGGGCGCCTAATACTCGCCCCTTTACCTTTTATTACTATTTCCTTTGTAACCTGGAACTGGTCTAGTACATTTTAGCTAATAAGCCACTGGGTAACCGCCTTAAGACCTTTTTATATTAAGAGTAGTGTATTATAGTTCTCTATGCTAGCTACTAAGAGCATTGCTTCTTAGTTGGTGCGTAGGGGGCATAGTAGTATTATATATTTTGGTGTCTGTCTTGGCTAGCTATATTTGCATCTTAGGCTACTTACTAGGATACCTACCTAGTAGAGCTAATCTTTTAGTCCTATTATTCCTGTTCTTAAGAGTGTTACTATTATATTTTTTGCCTTTATTAGGCCTTCTTGGAGCCCTTAGGTGTTTACCCCCTATAGCGTTAACTATACTATAGCTTAGGTTCCTCTTGCCTAAGACAGCCTCTGTACCTTTAACTCCTATACGCCTCTCTAGTGTTAGTCCAACTAGTGTTATATTATGGTAGATGGTTTTCTAGTGCTCTTTTATGCTCTATTTTAGCTTCTTTCTCTCTCTTGCTGTTGTCTTTGCTGATCTCTTATGCGTCTCCCTTTCTTCTCTATATAGGCCTGGGCCTTAATATAGTACTATTCTTCTTCTGCTTTCTTTACCTATTTCTCTAATATATCTTCCCTACTTTGGGGTTGTTGGTTTGTTCTTCTATGGGGCACCCTAGAGTTACTCTATAGTTTGTTTAGGCGTGTCTTAATATACTTTATAATATTAGAGTTACGCTCCCTTTGCACCCTTTATATTGTAGCGGCTTTAATATATAATTATAGGAGGGGGATATTAGCTTCCTTCTTAAGTAGTGCTATAGCCGTTCGCTTATACCCGCCTTGTTAGAATTACAAGGTTATAAGGTTACAACGAAGGTATCTTGAGGGTCTATTTGATAATAGAGATAACGCAGACGATGAATATTAATTAATTCGTGATGCAGTAGATGCGGTTAATATCTATATAGATTGCATGCAGAGCTTAACCTCGCAATATGTCCAGAGCTTAGTCAGCACCTTATCGCTAATTTCTGACACTCCCCTATGCTAACAACGCTCTCCTCGTCTGTCCCAAATAGGCAATTATGAAGCTATTCCCAAATACCTTGTAAGTGCCATTTGGCCTACATACAGAGGGAAAACCTATAGTAGGCGAAAAACCTCCGTAACTTGCCCCGTCTCCGTCCGTTACCGTCTCCGTCAGTTACCGATTCCTAGCGTTACACAGTGCTTCGTAAATTGGTTAATTAGTAGCTGTTTTATAAGCATATCTCCCGGCTGATCTTTGCCTGGTATATATACCACTTTAAGTCAACCTTGCTAAACTATATTGTTTCGTATAAAGAGGTATTGAGTCTCAATATGCTTGGCTTTCTGGTGGTGTTTTATATTATACAAAAGGTCAACCGTACCCTTATTATCATAGTAGAGCGTAGGGATAAAAGGGTTGTTATTATCTCTCTTTTCTAGATCTCTTATTAGCTTCTTAAGCTATACTACTAACCTTGCTCCTTTTAATGCCGCTATAATCTCTGCTTCTATTAAGCTTAATGCTGTTAACTTCTGCCTTTAAGCCATCCAGATCACTGCTCCCCTATAGCGTATAACTGCTATACCTTGGAATGATATCCAATCGTGTTCTATTCCCCACGTGGCGTTGGTAAAGATGCTATAGCTAGTAGGTAGGTCAGTCAACGTAAGCTTGTATAGAGGAAGGTAAACTACTTGATTTAAGTAGGTAATTCCGGTTTCAAGAGTGCCGTTTAGATATTGTAGTAGCTGCTTACTCAAGTAGTAGTGCGATTCTCCTAGTGCTGCTATAAACCTAGCTAGCTAACCAATAGCATAGCTAGTATTAGGACGTATACAGTTTAAGAGGTAGATTATAGAGCCAATAATCTGCCGGTATACTGTCGCATTGTCGTACTTAAGGGGACTTTCGATATCCGCTTTTAGAACAGTGCCAGCTGGTATTAGTAGCTTAGCTAGATTGCAGCTGTCCATTTTCAGCCGTTTAAGTAGCTTCTTAGTGTACATTATCTAATATAGCTTAAGGGTTCGGTTCGTACAATCTTGATTAATTTAGAAGCCTATAAATACTTCTACAGGACCTAGGTCTTTGCATCTCCATTCTCTTAAGATTCTTGTCTTCGTGCTATTAAGGTATCGGCGCTTTCCTATAATCAGCATATTGTTAACAAATAGCAAGATATATACTTTATTTTCTATAAAGAGATTGGGGTTAGCATTAGCTGCTTTTAAACCTATACTTTTAAAGAACTTCTTAACCATCTGAAACCATTCTCTTGGTGCCTACTTTAGGCCATAAAGTAACTTATTTAGCTTTAAGTAGACGTCTTTTACGCCCTTAAGCTCAGGTTTAAAGTCTCTTAATAGGTTAGAAATCTGCATATAAATCTATTCTTGCAACGGCGGGTTTAAGAATGCAGTTTCGACATTAATATAGTTAAGCTCAAGGTCCTTAGCTGCTACCTTTACCATCAGGAACCTAAAGGTGTTATATTATATAATAGACGCAAATATCTCAAAATAATTAATGTTGGGGGTCTGCTTATCTTCCTAAATGCACAGTCTTGCCTTCTTGCGAATTACTTCTCCTTTAGTATTATACTTGTGCTTTAGAACTAGCTTGCTTAGGAGTAATAACCTTCCTTCTAGTACTCTCCCCCTTATAATGGTATAGGTGTGCATCCTCTTAAGTAAGAGGAATTCTTTAAAGATAGCTTTTATCCAGCTAGGAGCGTCCTCCCTTAAGGCCTAATCTAACTCAATAGCGTTAAAAGGTGCTGTAGGTGCTCCTATAGAGGTAGTGTTCTTAGCTTCCAGGTGGATAGCTTTTATAGCTATTACTGACTAAACCACCATATCGTTAAAAACCCTTATATTTAGTAACCTTCCAGACCTTGTTCTCTGCGCATAAGGAATGCGTATCGATATACTTTATACAGGCGTCCCACCCTTAGCATTACCTTAATTTAAGCGTCCCACTTAATCTTGACCTAGGCTTCCCACTTAATTAAAGTAGCCTACTCAGTCTTAACCTAGGCTTCCCACTCGGCTTAAGTGGCCTACTTAGTTACTATCTGGCCTACTTATAGTTCTCGCAACTAGAGTCTCTATCGGCGCGTTTAAGGTAGTAGGGGGAGGTGTAGGTCGGCTTACAGCTTGGCTTATAGTGTGATTTAAGCGTCCTACTTAATCACTACGTATCTTTATGCTTTGTACAGGCGTCCTACCCTTAAGTGTCCCACTTGTAGCATGTCTTGTAGCTTGACTTATAGCTTGCACCTAAGGTGCTCTATAAGGGAACCTATACTTGTTTACTTTAGCATCTCCAAAGAGCTTAATTACTTGCGTATATAGGTTCATTATTTTAAATTAACTACTCCCTTTTAACCCTATAAAAACGTAGTTAGGTCTTATTCTTAAATTATACTTTCTAGGGTATTTCTCGAGCGTATTAATTGGGTTAGCATAGCACCCAAAGACAACTAGATTCTTAAGGTTAGGGACTTAATAGGTATATACCTTATAGGGTATAATAGTACCACTATACTTGTCGTCAAATAGAAGAGCTAAGGTCAGTACTTGATTCTTAATCCAGATAGCATATTTAACTGCGTAGCACCAGAGTTCGACTAGTACATTTCCTTAAAATAAAAGTGACCTTGTCTTATAGTCGACCGTATAGATCGCGCGCTCGATTGCGCCATTATATAAGTGCTTATATGGCGGACAAGGTTTAAAATCAATACCCTAGGGTATCAGTTCGTCTTAAAATCTGCAGCTAAACTCCCCCTTTCCATTGTCCGCTTAAATCCATATAGCTTTATTACCAGTAAACCTCTCTACCCTTACAATGATCTCTTTGATATACAGCAGTACCTCTTCAGTTTAGAGGGTTTTAAGAGGAATAACCTAAGTATAGCGTGTGGCGTCGTCTAGGGCTAGGAGGTAGTAGTTATAACCTCTAATTAATATACCAATTCGTCCCATAGTATTAAGGTATAGCCCTTAACTAGGTATTTTCTCGCGCTTAGTCGTCTTCTTGCTTAGTATTTCTTGCATCTTTCTAGCTAGACAAGCTTCGCACGTGCTCTTGCTAACTAGTACTACTCTCTTCTTAAGCTTTATACCTAGTAAGGAGAGCTATAGCTTAAATAGGTCGCTATAATTTGTATATCTAGTTTGGCGGTACTATAGCTCAGCATCCGTTTTACTGACATTTGGTTATAAATTATATATTTCTGCTATTATATTAAGTGCTTCCTAATGCTCTTATAGTACATAGAGGTTGTTCCTTATAGTGGCCTTAAACGTTACACCTAATTTATGCTTGCTAGTAGCTTAATTGTCTAGGTTAAATATAATTAAGTAGCCTTTCTAAGTAAGAGTTTTTACTAAGATTAGCTTAATTAACTTAAATAAAGGTACAAGCCAGACATCTTTTAGCTTTAGGGTACCAATTTAAACTTAACCATAGCCTATAGCAGGGATAACAGTCCTATTTGCAGTATGGACCTATCGTGGCGTATTCCATCTTTTTAAGTATATTAGGTCTAATTAGTTACTAATAAAGTGCTTAGTTACTCCTAAGTTAAAAGCCCAAGCTAGAGACGTTATTATAAGTATAGCACATTCAGGGTTAGGATTAAGGTAGATTAAATCGCTGTTAAATTCTTTTTTAGCTATTACTATATTTCCTACTTCCTCTACCTTAGGAGCACCTTAATCTGTCTTCCTAGCGTTATTAAATTAGAATTGCTTAAGTAGGGGACAGTCTTTCTAGTAGTGACCTTTCTAATAGTATACTCTACACTCATCTTTTTCTAGTTATCTTAGCTCTTTGCTCACTTAAGATAATAAGCTATAGCGATAATATAATAAGGAATGATTAAATCTACCAGCACAGCCTCTACCCCTTATTTAACCTTAACCTTAATTTCCCCTTCTCCCCCTAGGTTCGTCTTTCCTCTTATATACAAGTGCTGCATTTTATATTTATATAGGGAGAGCAGTCTCTTGCTCCTAAAAAAGGGTAATATAGCTCTTAAAGTCTTGTTTGTCTCATAGACACTAGGTCTTTACATTCTACCACATAACATCACTTAGGAGGGCCAAGAGAAGCTACTCTTTAATATTATTATTGGTAAGTGCTTAAGGCGTCAAGGCTAGATTAATCTTAAATTAATTAAGTATTTAGAGGAACTTAACAATTTGCATCTTTATAGGGTTAAATATAGTGCTATAGAACTCTCTGCGGAGTCTAGAGATAT
>Ga0307507_10003129_pt1 | contig 32944 bp, 9 predicted proteins | sample 7_EM_MG_FD_207223 | JGI IMG/M metagenome (GOLD analysis project Ga0307507, IMG submission 207223) | Populus trichocarpa ectomycorrhiza microbial communities from riparian zone in the Pacific Northwest, United States - 7_EM | ecosystem: Host-associated > Plants > Roots > Unclassified | place... | reverse complement strand
AGCCCCCCCATTATAGTTATAATAGGTATACTATAAGGATTACCTCTTTTACCTATACTCTTCCTTTTCTTTATAAGTAACTTACTTAATACCTTTAAGGAAGGGGCGACCTAGGGGATAGGCTTTATTAACAACATAAACCTAATTATATACAGGCTAACAGCCGCAGAGAACTGTAGAATACTAGAGAAAGCCTATAATACCTATATAGAATGGGCAAGACAACATAGAGTCCAATTCTTACTAGAGAAATACCAGCTAATCTATTTTATAAAAAAACGCAACCAATCTGCAGATCTTTAGCATATAATCTATATCTAAGGCTTTAGGGATCAACCAGTTTAGGGCCTAAGGGTATTAGGAGTATAGGTAGATAGCAAGCTCTAGTAGAGTGCATATGTGGTATAAGCGGCCTATAAGGGCCAAGCACAGTATATTACATTATCTAGGATTGTTAATTCTATATAGGGTCCATACTTCTAGAGGTTACGCCTACTATATATAGCAGTTATCCGGCTAACTATAACATATAGATCCAGTGTTTGGGCTATTAGAGAAACTAAAAAGGGCCCCCCTAAACCACTCCTTAAACTACTCTAAAAGGTCTAAACAGCCTGCCTCTAGAGCATAATAGGCAGGTATAAGCGAACGGCCACAGCACTGCTTAAGAAGGAAGCCAATATTCCCCCCCTATAACTATATATTAAAGCCGCTGCAATACAAAGGGCGCAAAGTGAACGCAACTCTAATGTTATAAAGTATATTAAGACACGCCTAAATAAACTATAGAGGGATCCTAGGGCGCCTTATAAGAGAATAAACTAATAACCCCAAAGCAGGGAAGAGATATTAGAGAAACAGGTAAAGAAAGTAAAAGAAGAATAGTGCTGCATTAGGGCCTAGGCCCATATAGAGAAGGAAGGGAGACGCGTAAAAGGCTAGCAAAAACAATAGTAAAAAAGAGAAAGGAGCTAAAGTAGAGTATAAAAGAACGCTAGGAAACCATCTTCCGCAATATAATACTGGTTGGACCAACGCTAAAGAGTCGCATAGGAGTTAAAGGTATAGAGGCTAACTTAGGCAAAAGAAACCTAAGCCATGGTATAGTTAACGCTATAGGGGGTAAACACTTAAGAGCTCTAAGAAGGCCTAACAAAGGCAGAAAATATAATGGCAACACTCTTAAGAATAGGGATAATAGGACTAAAAGATTGGCTCTACTAGGTAGATATCCTAGTAGGCAGCCTAAGATGCGAATATAGCTGGCTAAGACAGACACTAAAACACGTAATACTGTTATGCCCCCTACGCACTAACTAAGAAGCTATACTCTTAGTAGCTAGTATAGAGAACTATAACACACTACTCTTAATATAAAAAGGTCTTAAGGTGGTTACCCAGTGGCTTATTAGCTAAAATATGCTAGACCAGTTTCGGGTTGCAAAGGAAATAGTAATAGAAGGCAAAGGGGCGAGTAATAGGCGCCCCCTAATAACTCTACAGTAGTAGAGCAAAGTTTGCGATACTAGCGCGTCCGTAGGCTTGTTACAGCAGCAGTGGTTCCTAAGGAGGTCAAAAAGTAAGGTAATAGAGCACTATAGGTAACTCGCAGGCGCCTTATAGGCAAGTCCTAAAAGGTGGGGAGATAGATTACGGGGTTTTCTTAAAAGAGTTTTCTCCCTATATATATATAAGGAGTAGTCCGCGTGGGCCCAATAGGGATCCGAATCGGACGTTAAGCAATAAATAATTATTATTATATATATTACTAGCTAATGGACAGTATAGTTAAGCAATATACCGCTACTAACTATTAATAAGAATAAATATAAAAAAAAGAGAAAGGGTAGCTAAATTCTAAACGTATATCTACCTATATACCAAAAGGGCGTGCGTTCTATAGAGCTAAGTATAGGACTGCAAATTATTAAACTAACCTCCTCCTATAAAATTATAATAAAATTCTATATTCGTAGTACTATAATAACTGGCAAATACTATATACAGAATATTTTTAATCCACAATTCTACAATTAGGTCGAGTGGAGTTTGATTATTTAAATAGGGTTAACTAATAAATAGGGCTGTTAATAGGGCTTAGTCAATTAGGTTAACTAGTTATTAGGTTTAACTAGTAAATAAACAAACTAGTCGTTAGGTTTAACTAGTTAATAGGTATCACGGAGCGAGCATAAGCGATGGTAATATATAGCAAAGTAGATATTATTAAGCTATATACATAAACTGCGTAATGAAGTCAAAACGTTGCGTAAGGAGAGAAGGTAAGGAAACGGGGAGAAAGGGTATATATTGTTAGTTTCGTTGCTTGGTCAACACGTGCACGGAGTAGGATAGGATTTGAGGAGCGGTCCTAGCAGAACTTGGTAGGATTCGTTAAACTTAGCAGAATATAGTAGAATGCGGCAAATTGCTATTAGATTGCCGTAGATTGCCAGTAGATTGCTATCTCGCGGTTAGTCTCTTCTTACTGCATTAGTGGAAATAGGTGGACGTGTGTAAGGTGTTATAGAGGTGTCCCATAACAGTACCCCCCCTTTAAACTCGAGCTTCTGCGAGATGGGGCTGTAGTAGTTCTGGGTAGAGTTTGTAAAAGTCTTCTACGGCTTATATAAGTCCTACAGAGTCAACGGGTTCCCATAAGGGCTTAGTAAAGCCTCTCCATTTTATAAGGTATATATATTTGCGTTTCCGTTTGTTATACTTAATGTTGTTAACTCTTTCAATAAGGTACTTATCCTTACCATCTACTTTAACTGGTGGGGGAGGGTCTTGGATCTGTCCAGGTAGGGCATCTAATATAGGGGCGGCAGGGCGGAGGACTAATATATAGAATATAGGGTGGATTTTAACCGTATCAGGGAGCTTTAGTTAGTAGGCATAAGGAGAGACAACTTTTCCAACCTTATAAGGGCCAGCGTTCTTCCAGTTAAGTTTCTTAGTAGGTCGTTTCGTATTCAGATTTCTTACGTCTAGCCAGACAAAGTTACCAATTTAGTAAGCTGGTGCTAGGGTTCGGTTCTTATTTACTGCAGCTTTATAGACAGACTAGGCCCATATCATTTTGTTAGTAAGAAACTCTTATAGTTCTTCCATCTTCTTTATAAATTCGTTTGCTTCTGCAACTTATAAGGCCTAATAAGCTAGGTGAGGAACATTACTAAAGGGTTTAAAACCCATTCGTGGGTACTGGCCGTAATTAGCCAGGAATAGGGAGACCTTTATAGTTTCTAAGACGGAGTTATTTACAGTAAATTCGGTAAATGCAAGCCAGTCTATCCAGTCGTCCTGCAAATACGACGTGTATATCCAAATATACTATTCCATTATAGTATTTGCACGTTCCGTTTAACCATCCGTTTCTAGGTAATATGCTGTAGACAATAGTGCTTTAATGTGGAGTTGGGTAGTTAGTTCTTCCTAAAACGCCAAGACAAACTAGCGGCCTCTATTAGAGACAATCATTTTGGGGAGTTTATGGAGTTTCTATACATAATCCAGGAACAGTTAGGCAACGGCAGGTATTAACATATTAGGGTAGGCAATTAAGTGTCTTATCTTAGATAGTTAATCTATAACTACTATAATATTCATGCATCCTTTACTTATAGGGAGATTAATAACGAAGTTAATTAAGATATCCTTCTATCTTTAGTCCGGAATAGGTAGTGGCTTTAAAAAGCCGTTATACGTCTTATGCAAAGCTTTAGCTCGTCGGCAGGTATAGCAGCTAGAGATATACCTTCGTATTATATTATACATGTTCGGCCAGTAGTATTCTTATTAGAGCAGTTCCAGGGTTTTTCCTTAGCCTAGGTGGCTGGCTACTAGTAGGTTATATACATATTCAAGGAGCTTAAGCTTAAGTTCATCATAATTAGGGACAACTAGGCGGTTTTAGTAGTATAAGTAGTTTCCACAAACTTTATATTCGCTTAGAGAAACCTTTTTAGAGCGTCTAACGCCGTTTTAAATTAGCTTAAGCGTCTCTTAAATAAATTCATCGTTTGGATATTCATCAACTATAATCTATTTAATAGTTCAATCGGTTATTTCAAGGGCGTATACCGTAAGATCTTTAACAGGGGGATTAAATAGCTTAGGGCGGAGCAGAGTCTAATTATAGTAAGAGCGCGCTTCTTCTTGAGCTGGTACGTCCTATAAATGTTAGGTTAGGGCATTAGGCTTCTAGCCTTAAACGCCTAGGCGGTACATAATTAAGAATTAGAATTAGGACAGATATTCTAACTAGCGGGCTTAACGGTAGCTCAGCTGTTTTATGGTTATAAAGTACTATAGGTTCTTATAGTCGCTAAGAACTTTAATTAGGAATCCAGTTCCTTCTAGTTCTAGTTGCCATTGCTTAAAGTATCTAATAATCGCCAGTAATTCCTTGTCGTAGATCTCGTAATTGCATTTGGCTAGGCTTAGTCGTTTTAAAAAGTATACTATAGGGTGCAATACTCCTTCCTTATTATATTGAGATAGAATGCCTCCAGTAATATAATTAGATAAGTTAGCTTCTATAACACTTATTTAGTCTGGGTTAAAGTATTAAAGCATAGGTGCAGTGGTAAATATAACCTTTAGATAAACAAAGGCCTTCTTACATTCCTTATTAAAGATAAAGGCTTTGTCCTTTCGGGTTAAGGCTATAAGGGGTAAAACTAAGGCGGAGAAGTTATTAATAAACCATTAGTAGAAGTTAGCGAAGCCTATAAAGGCCCTTACGTTCTTAACGTTCTTAGGTTCTTGCTAGTTTACAATTACTTCAACCTTCTTAGGGTCCATTTATACGCTGTCTATAGAAATAACGAGTCTAAGGTATAAAACTTCCGTTTTATAGAACTCGCATTTATTTACATCTAATTATAGACCGGCTCCGCACAAGGCTTGCAGAATCAGTTTAATATATTTTTAGTATTTAGCCAGATTATTACTATATATTAAGATATCATCAATATAAGCAGTACAAAAGACGTCCAGGTATAGGCGCAGGGTATTATTTACAAAGTGTTAGAATAAACTTAGGGCATTTATAAGGCTAAATGGTATTACCAAGTATTTAAATAATCCGTATCGAGTACAAAATGCAGTAAGCCATTCGTCTCCTTTTGTGATACAGAGGCAGTTAAATACGTGGATAATATTAAGCTTTATATAGAAGCGAGCCTTACTTAATTAGTTCAGTATCTCTTAGATTAATAGAATTGGGTATTAGTTCTTAATAGTAACAGCGTTAAGAGCTTAGTAGTCTATATAGAAGCGTAAACCGCTACTAGGTTTCTTAACAAAGATTACTAGTACGGCTATAGGTAATAAACTTGCTCTAATAAAACCCTTATCCAGATATTTGTCTAAGTACTTCCGTAGTACTTAGAGTTCGTTTCGGGACATCCCATATAAGGGTCCGAATCCAGGATGTTTTCCTTCTTTAACTACAATCTTATAATTATATGGACGGCGTTCTAGTAGCTTATTAGCTTCCTTTTATAAGAATATATCTAAATAATTATAGTACTCTACTGGTACCTTTATAGCGGGGTTAGTGTGCTTCTTTAGTGCTAAGGCCTTCTTAATATCGGCCATTGTAATAGCAAAGATTATATATTCTAGTTTCCTAGCAAGTTATGCCAGCAGAGTAGCTCCAATTATATAGATATCTAAGGTATTAAGCAAGCTTAGATTATCCTTAGTTTCTTATATAGTTTCTTATTCGGGTTCAGGTTTAGTGTTAGTTATAGAGTTAGTATTAAATTTAGGTTTAGGTTCTTTAAGTATCCTTTTTATAGTAAAATACCAGTTCTTCTAGTACTTTTATATATTAAGCTTAAGCTTCTGCTTAGTTCTAGGTACAGCAGTTAGAGTCGGTTTATATAGTTATACGTTATTTTTAGGTTCTTAGTAGTCGTCGGTAGGAGTCTTACATTAGTAAAATTCAGTAGAATTCTCTAGTAGGTGGAATTGGGTGGACTTTTTAGGTATAGGGTAGACGTTAGTGGAAATTTTAGACTGGTAGATCTTAATAAATTTTCTAGATTTTGGTTTAGGGTCTAAGCAGCAAGTTATAAGGCACTTCTGCTTACAATAGGAGGCGGTAAATAGAAGCTTAAGGTTGTCCCAATTAATAGTTACCTTATATAGCTTTATCTAGGGTTATCTAAGGATTACTAGGTAACCTAGGGTAGTCATAAAGAGCTTAATTAATTCTTTATGGTTTAGGTATCAGAGTCTTAGGGCCGCTACATAAGTAATACGGCCTAAGATAGTGCGTTTACCATTAAATCCAAATACGTTAATATGCCGGTTAAGGGGTATTAGGGTAAACCTATTATCTTATACAAAGATCTTATTAATAAATCCTATACCGCTAGCTCCTATATTAATTAGGACTTAAGTATTAGCCTATTAACCTTTCTGCTAAAGACAGCAGTTAATAGTTATACTACAATCCTAAGAGTTAGGTTTTGCAACATCTAATGCATTTAACGAGATCCTATAATATAGCTGTCCTAGAGAGCGACTTAACTCTAAGACGTGCCTTTTAGTGGCAAGCAAAAAGGGGTTCCTATAGAATATCAGTTATAACTTTGTCCTTATAAGTGGTACTTACTAGACGCGGGGCTAAAGCCAGGTAAAGATTAGGGACGGTAACTGGAGGATTAATATGGTAAACAGTTATTAGTATTGGCCATTTATAAGTCATATTGGGGCATAGGGACAGAGCAGTATCTTAAGATATATTCCTTGCTTCCGCATTTAAAGCAAAGGCCTAGCTTAATGCGTCATTCTTATTTAGGGGACCCTAGTGGAGCGTATCCTAGGGTCCCTATGTCAATATCTATAGCGTTAGGGTGCTTAGGCTGAGACAATAACTTAGTAGACATTTATAGGGCTATTGTATTGTATTAAGGAGTGGACTTCGGTGTCAGGCGTAGTATATTATTATACCGTTTATTAATAATGTTTGCGCAGGCGTTAAGAGCTCCTGGTAGGTCTATACCTATTAGGGAGGTTTTTAGTTTAGGGCTTAGGGACTTAACAAGGCTGTTAACCAGTATAGAGTTATTCCAGCCTATTTCCTTTACATAACGGTTAAATTTAGAGAAGTATACTAGGAAACTTTTTATTTTTTAAGTTATATAGTTTATCTTCCTTTAAGCGGTAGCTTAACGGTTCGGGTTACCATATATAGCTTTAAGTAGTATAACTAGACTTTATACTAAGTTTGGTTAAAGGGGTTTAACAAAGTTAGCTACATCTCCTCCTAGTTAACTTAGGGCATAGCAAAGTTAGTTAGCTTTAGTTGGGTAGCGATTAGCATTACTAGTTAGCTTATTTTTAAGCTAGCTTAGGAATAATCGGAGTTTTTATTATTTACTAGTAAATATTAGAGGGTCTAGTAGTCGTTCAGATCATTACAGTACAGTAGTCGGTTCGGGATGAATAGTTACTATAGGTTTAGGACTCTTGTCCCGCGTATTCATCTCCAGAGAAGGCGTTTGGTCTTAAGGCCCTAGTATAGGCATTTTAAGGGTGCGAACTTCTTCTTAAAGGTCCTTAATTATTTGCAGGTATCATACCTCTTATTCGGCTTATTGTTAAATTAAAGTAGCTTAATTCTATGCGAGGGCGTCCATAAAGGACTTCTATATCTCTACTAATTGTTCTTGGAGTGCGGACATAATGCCAGTAGCTATTATAGGGGCTTTAGGGTCGTTCTACATTTCGGAGGGTGGTATATAAGGTTAACACAACGTAGTATCACAGAGCGAGTATAAGCAATAGTAATATATAGTAAAGTAGATATTATTAAGCTATGTATATAAACTGCGTAATAAAGTTAAAACGTTGCATAAGGAGAGAAGGTAAGAAAACGGGGAGAAAGGGTATATATTATTAGTTTCGTTGCTTAGTCAACACGTGCACAGAGCAGGATAGGATTTAAGGAGCGGTTCTGGCAGAACTTGGCAGGATTCATTAGACTTGGCAAAATATAGCAGAATGCGGCAGATTACCATTAGATTGCCGTAGATTGCTGGCAGATTGCCATCTTGCGGTCAGTCTCTTCTTGCTGCGTCGGTGGAAACAGGTGGACGTGTGTAAGGTGTCACGGAGGTGTCCCATAACAATAGATTTAACTAGTAAATAGGCTAACTAGTCATTAGGGTTACTGGTAAATAGGCTAACTAGTTAATAGGTTTAACTAGTAAATAGGCTAACTAGTTATTAGGTTTAACCGGTAAACGGGCTAACTAGTTAGTGGGTTTAACCGGTAAACGGGCTAACTAGTTAGTGGGTTTAACCGGTAAATAGGCTAACTATACAGTAGGCTATAAAATTCCAATTAACTTCCTTAGTAAACTTATTATCCTTATTTATCTTACCCTTTTTAATTTCTATAAGTTTTTGTATTGGCTCGTAATTCCAAGATTTATATTTTATTTTACTCTTATATAGGTTAGGCCTATTTTAATAGACGCAAATCCAGAACAGTTATACGCTTAGCAGTTAATATTAGCTATATAGTAACAGTAGTCTATATAAACACTTTACTAAGTATATTCTTACTTAAGAGCTATATTTCCTGGGTGCTGCTAGTCTTTTTACCAGTATAGTAGCAACCTCCATTAACGTCTGCGACAACTTAAATATTAAAGGTAGGACGGTTTCTAGAAAGGGTTTATAAAGTGCCATCAAGGTCCTACGTTTTGTCCGGGTTTTAGGCTTATAGGTACTTAGGTATTCCAAGAGATCTACAATAGCGTACAAGAGTTATACGAGTAGTGGTTATATCTATAGGTATTATAATAGGGAAAATAGGCTCGGTTTATTACGGAAACGGCGAGATAGATCGTGTATTAAAAGAACTGGGGAGGATGATCCTTCTTATAGCTGGCGACGCGGTGGACTTAATAGTGGTAATAGTTGAGAAGGCGAGGGACGGCATAGCGACGACTGCGATAGACTTAGAAATATCTTTCAAGCAGACGTTTACATCCAATTACGCCGAAAAGGTAGAAACTACGTCTACATGTCTTACGAGGATTGCTCGTGGCTAATAGGATCAAAAGATATAGTAAGTTGCCGAGATAAGACCTTGACTATAGTCCTCATTTAAATCGCGAAACAAATTTTCTACTAAGTTCCCTCACGGAGATCCCGCTATTGGAAACTCTTGGCATCTACCTACTAACCTTTACTTCTAACATGCTATCCTATAGCGAAAGCGCGTTTAAACGCCAGCTTCTCTCTTTATTCGTATTAAAAATTAAACGCCTCTCAAACAAGGGTCTAGTCAGTGCGGCTCGGCCACCCTCCCTACTAGCGGGGGCGAGCTTGAAGTATTTTCCGCTTTAATCACCTGCTATAAATACTAACTTGGTAAATTTATTTCTAGTAATTTCCTTCTAAATAACCTACTGCGGGGCAGGCCTTCTTAAAAGTAGAGTGTCCCATATTCTTCTTAGCAAGGTTTCTTCTTAATTTCACCAGCTTAAGATATATAGCAGTCCCAGTTACTAACTGGATTAAGAATTACAAGAATATACTTTAATTTTTTATTAAAAGCTTAGGACATCTTCACCATCGCCATTAAGCAAAAACATTGCCCCTAGTTTTAACCTGCACAACTAATAAATTTTCCTATAAAATAAAGAAATAGTGCAAATATCTAGGCTATAACTCTTTCTTTAAGCTCCCTCCACCATTCTTAGTAACTATTATATCGGCTTTAGGAACCAGATAGATTTCGGGAATCTTTACAGCATCTTTATTAACTTAGCCAAATATCTTTATCTTCTTTTAGTTAAGGCTGGCGTCTACCAAACCCATAAGCGCCTTATTAAGGAAATCCTCTAATATTACTCTCTCTGGAATATTAAGAGGGACAATAATAGAATTAATGAAATCCTTGCTTCCAGAGTTCGCGTTATCTACTTTTTATAACCATATGCTCGAATCCCTAACTTCAATACATATCACGCTAAAGAGATCCTATCGCTGCCCGCGGAGTTCTTTACTAGCTTTATATTCTCTAATATATCCGCCAATATGGCTAACTTCCGATTTTAGCTTCCTTTCTCCAATGCCCATTATGGTCAAAGGAGCAATTATAATGTAAATTATACCTATCGGACAGTCTGTTATAGCAAATATCATTTTAGCTTTGGCAGAAAGATTATTAAACATGCGTACAATGAGATTGGTTAGTGGAGCATTTATATTCTGCTTTATCATATTTAAAAGCTGCTAATATTTCTCCAGATACTGCCTCCTAGACTATCCTTTTTGCGTACGCTAAAGCATACTTTCAGCTAACCAGCAAACGGTATGCAACTTTTAATGCTCGCCGGCTCCCCTTTTACTATCCAATTCCTTAATCTTCTTATTAATTTCCTCTACTATAGTATTATCCTCGCTACTAACTTCTACCTTAATTTCCTGCTAGGCTCTCTTAATATCTTCCTAGCTATTAAATAAAGCTAAACTTTCTAGCCATTTACATTCTTCTGTCTAGCGTGCGGTTGCTTTATCCAGATTAGAGTATAAGGGGAAATATACGTCTATAGAGCACTCCTTCCGGACCAGAGCGAGTGTAAACATCTAGGTAGAATATTATACAGCGGCGGATTAGTCCTCTGCCAATTTAGATAAAAGAATTAGATAGAGCATATATTAATATTCTAAAGCATTATTTAGTTTTGCTACCTAAGTTTTAATGGCTTCGCTTATGGAACTAGATCTATAATATAATAGAAGCTTATCTTTTTTCACAGCCTAACCCATCCGGGGTTACAGTGGCGTTTAGGGCTTAGAGGATATACATCCCATAATTAAGAACCAATAGGGTGTGCTAATTAGGATTTTAAATATATATAAAAGGCCAAGCTTAAAGTTTAGATATGCGGTAGAGGAGGTTATCAATTTCAAAATAAAAGCATCACAATAATCGCAGAGAGGCTAGATACTGCCTAGAAGGCCTTTCCTAAGGCCAATTTATTTAATTACTTAATTAGAATACAAGACTTTGCCCAGCAGGGTTTCCTATAGTTATTTAAAATACCAATAATACCTACTATATATCCCTACGGTGGCGTTTGCAGGCACCCAGGCTTTAACTCAGCATAATATCTACATTACTTCGGTTAATTATAATAATAGTTATTAATTTCAGCTCTATAGGCACTATAGTGTATAGGAGGCAAACTATAAACCTTACTAGGGAGGTGGGACAGGGAATCAGAGGCACTACTAGCATTAAGAGATAAGCGATATTTTAAACCACTTAGACACTAAAACAGGTTTTCTCAGCTACATTCCCTCCCTTAATCCCACTCTTACGCCTTATAGGGTACCTAACACATGGGCTACTTATTATATATCTCATACAGGGTTAAATAGCCGCTTAGTTAATGCCTGGGGTCAATTAGTTAATTCGCTTATTTCCTCTATGGACGCTATATTTAGTAAAGCTAAAACTTAAATAAGTATAAGTGTCCTAACTATAATACAACAAAACTAACAATAGGCCTTTCTAACGGCTTATGCCATACGCCAATTAAGGACTTTAGTAGCTACTTGGGGTATATTCTCAGCCGCTAGTAACTTATTTAGGCGCTCTAGAAGCGCCTCCTATTTATCTATAGAAACCTTAAACTAAGCAGAACATATTAAATATAATAAGCAAAGTTATTCAGCTTTATCCTATATAAGTGTCTACTAATCTCTATTACTAAGAGTTAAAGCTATATATAAATCCCTACTTACCAGGAACCGCTTCTATTAAGTCTTAGTATATCTGGCGATAGCCTATATATCACTAGCTTTAAACCTAGCGGTAAGACTTATTATACATAGTAGCGTTAAAATAAAAGGTTGGTGTCGCCAGGCGGAGTGCCGTTTGCTAAGGCAGGGCTATTAACTATTAACCCTGTTAACCCCATCAACCCTATTAACCGTGTCAACTATATTAACCCAATCGACCGCTAGCGATACAAAACTGGCTAACACTAATGCAGCCAATAAAGCCATATACGTCGCAGCGCCTCTCCAAATGTCCTAACCCAAACGTTCCAATAGGCTTATTCTACAGGTAGCTCCGCATCGCTATCTTTGTTATAACTACCCTATCTTATTATAAGACATCCTATATTCCGTCAAACTTTCCCAGGCTCCACTCGCCCTTTATCAGCATAATAGATATAGCAGCTAACGACAAGATTAGCAGGTTATGAGCACCTCTACCTCTTACCTCGTCTTTAATACCCAATAGTCTAGAATCACCATCGCCTATATCCTGCTACGTAACTGTCGACCGTAGCTTCATAGCCCCGCCAAAAAGCCATACCTAGAAAACACTATACGTAACGAGGATTAGTAGAATGCAAAGTGCGCCCTACATATTTCGTTAGAAAGGAAATGGCATACACTGATCAAAATTCGGCTGCCCAATGCCTTAGAAGGCAATTTTGGCAGTTCATTACGGATAGAGAATAAGAGGATAAAGGAAAATGCAGCTGTCCACAGGATGGAGCGCATAAAGCCACAACTTGGTAAAGAGCAAGGGAGCTGTATTGTATTAATATAAGCCTCAGTATTAAATCAGGCTAATATAGCTTAGTAAGACTAGGCTAGGTAACGCAATTTTATCCAAGTTAGATTAAGGAAAGCTATAGGCAAGTATAAATATCCAATATATCTTCTACCTTTATCTATCCTCCCATAAGTCCTCTTTCCAACTCCGTTAATCCTAGTTATTTAATTCCTTGCCTCTAGCTTAAAGCATTCACATCTACCTAAAACATACCGCTATACCTTCTAACATCTTTAATTAAGTCTCCGTAGAGACCCCTATACCAATTAGCCGACTAGCGAGTTCCCACTATAGCTATACCGGTAATAAAACGTGTTAAACGTAAAACTTAGGTGTTCTTGACTTTTTATTTAGGTTCCTAGAAGACAATACCTAGCTTATCTTAAAAAAGGCAAAAAAGTTTAGGTAATCCCTAGGAAAGACTATCCTTAGTATAGTACGCCAGTAAACTAGTTAAAGCGCTAAGTGAGAATTCTTTTCCAGATATTTATTTCCGGGGTAGGCTAATAGGTACAGTGCCTTAAAATGTTCTGGTATTAAAGGTAAGAGGGGGACTGCTACGGGTGCGTAGGTGGTATAGGTTATTATTAATTAAAATCGTATTTATTTATACTATTTCCATTACCTATTACCTAGTTTCTATTACCTTTCTATTACCTATTACCGACTAAGTGGCAATATCAACCTGGTAGCAATTAAGTAACAGTTATAAATCGCCATTAGTATTACCGATAGTCCTTGCCACCTACCTAATATATATAGTAAGGCTCTAGAGCCTCTTGCAATAAGACAGTCAATTCTTCTTTTATCTTTTAGTCCTCTAATTAATAGTTATTATAGCTGCTTGCGTCTAGCGTTACTACTTATATTAGGTTACTTAGGACGGTGGGATAGTATAGGGCATCCAATAGAACGGTGACTTTAGACAAATCTTTGCATGCACATCGCCTTTACTTTTTCCCCTTCAAATAGAGAGTAGCCTATCTTCCTGCGTTTTATCTCAGACGCTCCACAAAAGATTTGTTCCATAATACAGGATAACGCATAGACCTACTAACCGTAGTTAGGGGATCCTGGTCACGTCTAGAGAACAGCTACGTCTAGAAAACAGTCACTGGAGAACAGCTTCTAGAGAAAGGACTTCTACGGCTGCTAGAACTTAGTATCTTTCGTTTTAAACGGAAATCGGCCAGAAAATCTAGCTTTGGGTAACCATCACGTAAATCTAATAGCTTACCTCAGTAAGCTCAGACCGTACAACCGGGGTATAGGAACTGTGAAGCTTATTGACCCAAGTTTACGAGTAGTCTATTACTTTTGGGTCCCAAATTTTCAAACTTTAATCACAATCAACTACTCCATCATATTTTAAGCACAGGTTAGCACGCTCCGCTAAGCTTTACTGGCTTACGCTTTAATAAGTTGCCCTACGCCGTTTTATGTGAGTTATATCTAAGGCTGCTGCCTAGACTCAGAGAGAAAGAAAGAGGGGGATTAAGTAGGCTCTAAAAATCAAGCATCTAGTTTTAGGTGTAAATAAAGGGCTATTTTTAGCTTCTAAGAGGGTCCTAATTTTAGATGTTTTAAGAGCCTAAAATTAGGTCCTCTATTTTTAGGGTCTACTTAATCCCCTAAACCTCCTCGCTCCTGTCTTCAACCTTCACTTTTCCTTTCAAGCAAATAGCGTAAAAAATCCCAATTAAGTAATAAAATTTCCGTACAGCTTTCCTATCCCACCAGCAAAGTCATTAAGAAAACACCAAGCATCTAAGTAATGCATCTCTTAGCTAAGACGAGACGCCACGCCGAATCTGTGGGCTAGTGCTAATCCCTACGGAAGACCCGCCTATAGGAGCGCCTATGCCTTCAAGCGCGTAAAACTAGCGCACTAACTAGCGTATACGTGACCCAGAGGGTAAGCAGGGATACAACCGTGACAATACTTCCCAGATCCACAGTTCTCAAGATCAGGTCAAGAACAGAACAGTAGTCGGCATAGTACCAAAAATTTTCGGTATTAACAGTACCAGTATTCCACCCTAGGCAAACGGCCCCTACGGCCATATTAAGAAAATATATACCAGCAGCAGCCACTAATAGATAGCCTAGACTAGTTCAACAAATAACCATACATTAACCTGTAGTGCAATAGAAAAATCAATTTACCGAGCTACTGTTTTATTTTGCCTAACTAATAAACCTTACTTTCCAGTTCTTTAAGGATAGCGGACTGAGTGTCTTTAATAAGCTCTTTATATTCCTTAAGGCATTCTCTAGTAAACGTAATATTGCCTACAGAGCTGTATTAATATCAGCTCTAGTCTATATAAGTACGCCTTTAACATATAGCGCAACATCTATCATCTTTATCATAATGGTAGATGTATATATTTTCAAAGTATATGTAAAGCTAAAGATATCCTGGCCCATATACTCGAATGTGGCCTAGTTATAAGCACCCAATTAAGCCGCCTAACTAATCTGTTTATTAAGCTCTTTACAACACTTGCTATAACTTCACAGAGGGAGCTCTAGTGCTGTAAATTCGGTATCCATTATAGTTAATATCTAGGCAAGCTTTTCCAATGCCGTATTGAGGGCTTTAAGCAGTTCTATAAGTTTAGGTATAGGGCTTTAGCTTGGAAGGCCTCTGGCTATAAGGTATAGCGATTAACTTAACTAAAGAGTAGATGTTACTAGGTCCGCTAGATTAGAAGTTTTTTTATTAAACCTATTATTTCATCGCTTGTCATATATTAAGATAGGGTATAACTTGCTAGATTTACCGCGTTAAGCTATATATATAAAGCACGCTCTTATCTTTAGTTATCGCATTATTCGGGCCAAACTGCCATAAGAATAAGTCATACTAGACATAGAGATGGCAAGCATAGGAGCTACAAGGATAGCTAGCGGGGTTAAGTAGGGTTATGGTATAGATCTATACCTATTAAGAGCGAATAGGAATGTATATATATAGCGTAAATAATATTCCACAGGCTAAATAATTGAAAGATAGGGCTATCCTGAGAATGCTATAACTGTGGTATAAATGGACCTTCTATATACTACCAAGTTGCGATAATAAATTAAGCAGCTCTAGGAAGCGATGCCAAAACATAAAGTAGTAGAAGAGTTCGTAAAGACGCAGGTTATATAATTATGTTTTTCAGATATAACTGCAGCGAAAACTTATTTAGTAGATATAAAGTAAAAAATGTGTTATAACCACCTACGTGCCACACGAATAATCAAGAGCCCCTTTTATAGCCTATCCCAAGTTAACCCAATCAGAAAGCCTGCCGGGCGCTGCTCTATTATGGCTTGAGGCTGGCATATGCTAAGGGTCTTACTGCTCTTCATTATAGAAGGTTTTAAAGGTCACAAATCATGCCGACTCAAAACCTGAATTGGTACTTATCAATCGGTAGTCCGTGCACCGATTGTAAGAAAAGAATAAGAACTCTATCTATTAAATGTGGCTCTAGAGCCTCTATAAATACATAAGGAAAAAAAGGGTAGTAGACTAATTCGGTAACTGCGTCGGAGACCAAGTCGTAGACCGAGTCGTTGACCGAGTCGCTGACCGAGACAGTAGTAAGACGGTAGTAAGGAAATCCGATCTGGATCGACAGTACTCTTTACCAACGTAATACCTCAACAACAGTGAGGCGCAAGCCTAGGCATGTGATTGTCATTACCTAAGTGATCTAGTTAGCTGTTCCCTTGATTTTGGTCGCAAAGCGCCTTTCATCATTCTTCGAAGATATTGGAGGACGTCAGTATTGCAAAGCGACACTGTTCTTCTAACTTAGACGAATCGCTAGATAAACCAGCGTGGTCCAAACAGGCGTGTTTAAACAAGAGGATCCTCGCGTGAAACTATTATATAGTAGAGCATTACATAACTAAGCGCCCCTTACAGCTGGGCGTTCCCCTTCGTCAATGGTTCTCTCAATCCACTCGCGGGTTTCTCGAGACTGCACAGCATGTCGAAACCATTGTCCCGCGTTGTTTGGGTGTGCGTCTTGGCTTGATCGGCTGTAATCTAGATTAACGCTTTAAGACGCTTCGAGAACGACGAGGAAAGGAAGGTCGCAGCCATGCTAAGTGGCCCATATCGCAAGGAATTTTAGCAAGGAAATAATGGCACTTCTACTCGATCGAGGAGGGGGCGACGTCCCGATCACTAAATTCCGATCCAGCTAACTCAGCCCGTCACGTAATGCACACTCCATAATTAGCTCTTACGAGCTTATCAGACTTCTAGCCCTAACACTAGTACATTTTAACGGTACAAATATAATATTCTTGCTTATCTATAATTATTCTCTTTAAATCCCTATTTTATAGAGGGGCCTGGGGGTAAGCGCGAATATATAGTAGGGTAATTTGCCACTCTACAGAGAGAAGCTTCTAGAAACTTCTAGATCTGTAGCAAAATGTCCATTAACAGAACTACCCAAAAGTGGACGAAACACCTCAATCACGCTAGCAGGGAGGGCGGCCGACCCGCACCGGCCACACTCTTGTCGAAGTGGCGTGAGGATGGAACACCAAAAGCGAGATCCGACCCATACTGTCCTATGGGGGTTCCTTTCCGTCTCATCCTGTCCGTACGGTCAAGCTGAGAGTGAGGATCTCGTCTGTTACTGATGCAGCGGCGTTACGTCGTGGCTAGAGGGCGCTTTCGAATGCGTCGTCCTTGACGCCGTCAGAACAGCAGAGTTTTCGCGGGTCTTGGCGTGCTAAGAATCGAAAAACTACAAGGACAACTTATCACGAACAGAGGAATGGTTTTAAGAACTACCCGACGTCTTCTTACCTAGGCTCCAATCTAGGGCCACAAGCCAGCGCTTGCATTTGCTGGTAGAAGCGATAGGTGGATCTAAGGGGACGACAGGGCACCTCTGTACTTGTTCCGCTCTGAGACTGTCTAGCAGCGAGGGCATAGGAAGAATCTCAACACCGTCAACCACATTTAGCGACGTTAATCCTCCCTTTCTACGCAGCGGCGTTAACCTTTCTCTGGGCGGCGACGTTAATCTGGAACGGACCAAGAAAGAGCTAGGGCGAAAACGCGGCGGCGTTAACCTTTCTCTAGGCGGCGACGTTAATCCGGAACGGACCAAGAAAGAGCTAGGACGAACCTGTATAGGTAGGCTGGAACGGACCTAGATGCAGGTGTTGGTTAAGATGGGAGGACAACAAGTTTGGTTAGTAGGCGGCTGAGGGACGATAGCTGCGCGGCGTCGAGTTATTATGGGCCCACGCCTGCAAGACACGGTCGGCCTGTTGTCGCGAGAGCGTCACAGGTAACGCGAAGCAGCTGGCAACGGCTGTGGGGCGTGGTATACAATGGCAGCGACGGACGACTCCAGGAATCTCACCCCTTTACTGGGCTCTGACTCCTGGTGGACCTGTCTCAGAGGAAGGATCAATACCTTGTCGACGACACTGTCTGTATAGCCTGAAAGGGCGGACGCGCGTGTCGGTTTACCTAGGCAGGGCAGGCTGTAAGGATAGGCTTATGGAGCAAATCAGGTGCACATAGGCAGTAGCTGGTTTTGGCCGGCTGGCTGCTGTGGAAGCAGATAGACGTTAAGGGGCGTCCGAAGTGGAAAACTATGGTAGAGGGCCCTGGCAAGAGGGCCTCCGCAACTCTACTTTGTATGTAACTCTCGTAGCTCTGCAATGCAAATGTATCCTGGTGCCGTGGGAGCCTATCGCCAAACACGAGGTCAAGGCAGCTGTGTTCAGGGCTAGCCCAGACAAGGCTCCTGGAAGGGACGGCCTACCGGCCAGGGTATGGCGAGAGCTGTGGCCCGCACTGAGCGGTGAGATCACCACTCTCTTTACCAAATCACTCGAGACAGGAAAAGTACCACAGGAATGGAAGGTAGCAAAGATTGTGCCGCTGCAGAAGCCGAAGTGGGGGGACTATACGGTAGCAAATAACTATAGACCGATCTCCCTCCTCCTAACGCTGGGAAAAGCACTTGAATCGCTAGTGGCGGAGAGGATAGCATACCTAGTGGAGGAATACAGCCTATTACCTAAGACACACTTTGGAGCTAGGAAGCAAAGGTCGACGACATATGCGCTATTATATCTCTGCGAGGACGTATTTAGAGCGTGGAGAGGAAAGAAGACGCTGTCTCTAGTATTATTTAATGTAAAGGGTGCGTACAATAATGTGGCCATAGAGCCGGAAATTAGAAGATTACGGCAGCGACAGATACCTTAGACGATTATATAATGGGTGTAGGACTTCTATATAAACCGTTAAGCCTATATCCTAGTTAACGGATATATATTAGAGGTATAGGCGCTCCCGCAGGTAGGTCTTCCGTAGGGATTAGCACTAGCCCTAATACTCTTTCTATTCTTTAACGCGGATCTTATATAAAGCGCACCCAAAAATGGCAGCTCTATGGCCTTTGTTAACGACTACTTGGCATAGGTTATAGGCCCTACGGCGGAGGAAAACACGCAGATTATCTAGGGCAAGATTATACTAATGCTTGAGAAATAGGAGAGGACTAGTGGAGCTTAATTTAAAGCGAAAAAAACGTTATTTATTTACCTTACTAGATATAAAGAAGCGGGAAGGGATGCTACCACACCGCTCTAATTTAAAGGAAAAGGAATCCCCCTAATATAGGATATTAAAATCCTTGGGGTGATTCTTAATAAGGAGCTAAGGTTTAAGGTATACCTAGTAGATAAGGCAGGTAAAGCTACTAAGGTGGCGCTAGCGTTATATAGATTAAAGGGACTATAGCCTAAAAGCGTTAAGCAGCTAGCTAAGAGCTTAGTTCTACTAGTAGCAGACTACGCGTTGCTAATATAGTACCCGCTTGTAATATAAGAGTTAATGCAGCTCCTTTAGTAGGCGTAGAGGATTACGGTATAAGCTATTATTAGGGGGTTCTGCACCGTTGCTCTACTAATAGCGGAGGTAGAAGCCGGCTTGCTCCCTTTTAAATAAAGGCTATATAACCAGGCCATTGCGTTCTAGGTATTAATCTATAAACTAGGCAAATCACATTCTTATTAGATGATTTAAAGATAGAGGCTATATAGACGGCACTAATTGCCGCTCTAGAGGATAGTAGAGATATATAAGGATATCTAGGTAAATGGGGTGCTAGAGGTTAAACCATATATATGCCCGCCGTGGGTGGCTAAGCCTAACGTGGTAATATATAAGGACAAAGAGCATGCTTGAACTATTATTAAAGACTATAAGCCAGGGCAGGTTAATATATATATTAATGCATCAGTGCGCAATGGCAGGGTAGGAGTTGGCGTGTATGCTACGCTAACTAAAGCAACGCTTTCGAAAACGGTGGCGAGCTCTGACTAGGCCGACGCTTACCTTATAGAGTTGGCTTCTAAACTGGAGCAAGCATATTAATAGCAGGAAGTATTTAGTTAGCGCTCTGTAACGGCCTATACCCTAGATGGTGCATGGCTATAATAGAATATATATACATACATACATACATACGTCGAAGTGGTGTTTCCCAGACATTAGCGCGGTCAAAGCTACGATCCACTTTGCGAAGGAGGTACAAGTAGGACGTTTACACACAAGCGAACAACAAGCCGATCTCAATGAGCGAATGCTCCTAAGGATCCCTTCTCCTACCTATACCTCCTAACCGACTACATTTTACGTTTCTGTGTCCTTCTATGTCTAGCTTATACTATGACCCTGATGATGCGCTTCGTCGCTCCCCTGGTCTTTAACCTGTTAAGCTAAAGGTTACCCCCTCAACTTCGCCTCCGCCATTTACCCCCTAACAAGCCGCGGTTCCACCACATCGAAGACGCCGAAAGGAACGTAACACCCGGCCTAGCCGAGGCGACACAGTTCTGATGAATTTTGTTGGCCCTGACCACCCAGATATCGCCACAAACGCAGGCGTCTGAGTTAGAGGCGAGCGACCTAGAGTATAACAAAGCGTTTAAGGAAGCAGAGGGTTTAAATATAATAGATGGTGTTTCTGATTCTAACCAAGAAGAAAGCGACCGCACCGCTGTGAATATGGAGCCAAAACCCAATACAGCCCAAGCCATGGAGTGCTTATACGCAGGCCAGGTGCTCCCGGTGAACACACAATCAGAGGTGAAAATGGAAGAAGTTGAGGCAAAAGGCTTACCAGGCTGAGAAGCGATCCTAGCAGCATACGGAACAAGGGCATTTTGGGGATTTTTAGGTGCTGTCTCCGAGCAAAGTAATGGGCACTGCAGTAGCAAAAGAGCTATTGTGCAAGACTTTGACGGAAGTAGCTAAAGAGATAACAATATCGCATTATGGCTTGGACACCGTGCGCTTATGTAGCAATATCCTTGATCCTGCATTATACCATAACGTGTACTTAGAGTAGTGGTTCGCTGTTGCCTTGTGCCGGGGAGCAAAACACTCCGACTTAACCATCTCAGGGCATCCTGAGGGATATTTCCGCTGCGGATGTCCCTGGCAAGAGGATGGGGTCTGGAATGTCTCGATGAGACAAGGATATCTAGGTTTTTTTTTTAGAGGACTGTAGATGAGCGGACAATTCTCGCATAAAGGGCTACTTCATTGCAATGTGATAATAAGTTGGGAATAAGTCGGGCTAAGGCCGCCCTTTTATCCCGTGAGATTGTTTATAAAGTGTATATATATTACTGACTAAGAAATCCGTTTAGTTCTAGGCTTAGGCTCTAACTGCCTAATAAGCCTAGCTTGATTTCGCTACAATATTATCCAAAGCCCTCTTATAGGAAGTCTAGCAGACTTAAAGGCCTCTAAGTGAGCTTCTTTAGGCAGGAAGTTATCGTCCCCTGCTAGTAGTGCTTTCTTCTAGCTCCGTCTCCTCCTTTTACGTTTCCGACTTCTAGTCTGGCTGCGCGCTTCGGTTTCAGTATAAGAAGCTATAAAAATCTCAGCTATATCCTTAATCTCTAATCAACAACGGTTAATCATACATTTATTCTTACTACACCTAAGATTATTACCCGTTTTCTGGCTATATCTAGCCGCCAACTCACTCTTTATACCATCAATGGTTTGTTCCGGTTTTGCCAAGACCGCACGCTGATCGCCACCCTGTTAATGGCCCGTTGCAGTGGAGAACTACGGGTTAACAATAACCCTAGAAGGTTTCGCGATGCGAATATACTTCTAATAATGTTGCATAGTTATAGATAAGCTCGAGTAATAAGCTTATAGCCTTATGGCTAAGAAAGTGGAGGAATATAGATATTAAAGGCACTTGAACAATCTGTTGGCCACGGAGGTAGCTTTACTACTAAGGTGTCGGACACCGAACGACTACGGACACCGAAGGTCAAACTAGGGTTATTTTCCTTATATATATTAGGGCTCTTAGAGCCACCTTAAATAAAACAGATTACTTGTACAATTCTGTATCTCTACCTATTAGCTAGCTTATGTTATTTATCTTAATACCTACCTGGCTAAAAGTTATAAGCCTAGTAACCTTCTGAGCACCAGGGAGATCTTAGTGGCCAGACGACTACCACTAAGCCTCTTTAAGCATAGTTCGTCACGAAATATCGCGTGCTTTACGCGTAAGCGCGTCTCTTTACGCAACCTTAAAATAAAAGCCAATATAGCAACTAAGGACTCTACAAACCCTCTTTTGCTAACCCAGAAAGACTAGCCTATATAGTTTCAATTTATCCGCCAAGAAGCAAGTTTTGCGAAGATCTGGGACTATATCAACCTAGATAAGACGGAGAATAAAATTAAAGAAAACACTAAGCCAGCTATACCTTCAATAGCAGCAGCTCCTATAGCACCTGCAACAGCTCCTGCAGCTTCTATAGCACCAGCAGCAGCTTTTGTAGCACCTGCAGCAGCTCCTGCAGCACTAGCAGCAGCTTCTACAACAGCAGCAGCAGCTCCTACAACTTCAGCAGCAACTCCAGCGTCTACTGGAACAGCTATACCTGGGTCATTAAGTCAACAAGGACAACAAACTCCATAATCTCTAGAGATACAGAGAATGCTCTTTAAGCTCTACAAGCTCCAACAATAGGACTACATAAAACAGGAAGAGAAGCTCTATACCTTTGCAGCACTATTATATGCCACCATAGGCACCAACTTCTTAGGATATCTTAAAAACCTCACTACACTATATTTGATTTTGAGGCAGCTAAAAAAGGTAGCAAAGCCGTCACAAGCTACGTTGCAGCAAATGGTATTAGATAATCTTAAGAAATAGAAACAAGGGCCTAAACGCCAGACTCTAGAATCCTGGCTTTAGCTTTATATTACCATTATATAGAACAGCAAAGAGCTAGAGAAAGGGTTAATAGAGGCAACGGAAAATAGTATTATACAAGCTTTTGTCTAGGACTGTAAGGAGATCTGTCCAGCTCTATATTATGCCTTCATTTAAAAGGTAGCCAAGAGGTCAGAGAAGCTCAAAATAGCGACAATAATTAAGGAATTTAACCTCCTCTATAAGCATCTAAATACGGGACGTAACGCTTATGCTATACTCTTAGGGCAGCTATCTGCAGATCCTATAATATCTACCACCCCAGCACCTCCTTAATTACCTAAGATAAAGTGCTTTGCTTATGGTCTACCCCATAAGTTAAAGAATTGCAAGCAACTATTTCAGTCTCTTTAAGGTCCGAACTTTATACCAAATAACGGTTATTTAAGGAATTGCCAGGAATAGCTTAAGGTCCTAACAAATAAGCAGTATTATGAAAAAAGGCTTAAGCAGATCAAGAAGGAAGGTCCTAGGTTAAGGACGTCTACATTAGCTTTGTCTATAGCTAAAAAGATTGAGGATCTGGATAGGCCCTAAGCTATAGCGGCTGCTGTAACAACATCCTTTTCATTATTAATATTATCGTAGGATTATCTAGATCTGTCTTTAATCAACGCCTAGGGGTATAATACTATGGCAGACACCCACTTCTGCAACAATATTAGATACTTCCGTGACTTTAAGCCAAGCATGTCTATAGCAACAGCTGGAGATTCTGGGGCAGAAATCCATGGATACGGTAATATTAACTTAGCAATTAAGGTGGGCAAACAACGCCTAACTTAGTATCTGATATTAAGGAACATAGCATACGCTTTATATTTTTATACCAATCTGATATCCGCAGCAAAGCTCTATAGGGTTGGAGTAATTATTAACCAGTCTACAAATTATCTACACTACAAGGATAACGGAGGCCTATTTGCCAACCTTATGGAATACAGAGGTCTCTACCTCATTAATACTATTACCTACTTACCACCTACTCCTACTGCCTACGCTACCTCTACCAGATTCTTCAAGACCTCAGCATATAATAAAGTATAGCATCAACGCTTACTACACTATAATATAGAGTCAGTGGATCATCTGCCAACTGCGGCAGACAGGGTTAAAGTGGTTAAGATAGACAGAGGAAGAACTCCATACGGTATACCACTCTGTAAACCATGTGTTCTTAGAAAGATGACCCAGCAGACATCTTACAGAATATTAGCAAAGGGAACCTACCCTTTTAAATATATTCACTTTGATGTTATTATAGAAGAAGACGGGTTCAATAGAGACACATATATAGCTTACTTTTAGTATAACTATATAAAGTACCATCGTGCTTTTTCTATTAAGAACCACGAGCAAGAGACACTGCTCCCACTCTTTAAATTAATAATAGCATTTGCAAAGAAATTTAATGCTTAAGGTATCCGTATTTAGCATATAGATAAGGAGCAAGGTATAGGCGCTAGGGTAAAGAACCTCATCTAGCTTAACGGAGGTGTTATTAAGCAATCAACACTATATACCCCAGCTTAAAATGGACCTATAGAGAGGTCAGGGAGAGCCATTTCCAAATAAGTAAGAACTACTGTTATTAAAGCAAAGTTACCCGTAGATCTATGGCCCGAGTTCGTGCTTCTAGCAGTATTCCTACTCAATTAAACTCCCATTTAGTCCATTAACTGGAAGACCCTATTTAAGATGCTGTATAAACAGAAGCCATGGCTAGCAGGACTTTGTGTAGCCAGATCTTTAACCTATGTACTTATCAAACACGGCATTCCTAGGAAGGCAAAGTTTAAGCTATAAGCCCAAATAGGTTATCTCGTTGGTATAAAAGCTTTAAATATCTATAGGGTATAGATACCAACCACCAACCACATTATCCGATCTTGTAATGTACGAATTAATAAATTAAAGAGATACTAATTTCCTAAAATACCAGAACACCTTATTATCTTATAGGCTCAAAAGAATCGTTTTTAGCAAGTCTAGGACCTACTAGATAATCTTTAAAATGGCAGCAAGGACTAAATAGAGAACTTTAACAAAGAACTAGATATAAGACTGCCGCATTTAGCAAATATTAACATTACTTCTACGTTAAAAAGCATTTAGATCTTAATAGAAGAACTCCATTAGCTACCTACCCCGGAGCTAACTCCAGAACTGTCTAAACCATCAGCGTCTTTAGCGCCTCAGCAATCACCATCTACTATGGCATCTACACTATAGACACCATCTACCACTTAGTTATCTTCTAAAGTCACCAAACCACGGTTTGTAGATTCTACACCTCGTTCCAAACCTTAGACGACAGCAGGCTCATCATTAGGGGGTAAGAGACGTTCTGGCCATAAAAAGCGACCTATAGTAAAGAAGAAAGATATGCCAAATCAGGATCTACAACGACGAGCCTTTACAGTTTAAATTAATAATAATAATAATATTATCAATCTAGATATAACACTATTGGCTCACGCTTTCTATACTGCTGCTATAAAAACGTACGGACATTGAGACGATTTTCCACCACCACCAAAGTCATGGAAAGAGATGCTCAATTATAAGTACGCTATAGAGTTTAAAGTAGCTGCTCACATTAAGACAAAGGCCTTAACAGGAAAGCAGACCTGGGACAAGGTATGACTAGTTAAAAAGGTCCATTGACTTCCTACTATGTGGGTCTTTACGTACAAGAAAGATTCGGACGGCTTTATTATAAGATTTAAAGCTCATTTAGTCGTCCGCGGAGACCTTTAAGCAGTCTTATAAGAGGAGGTTAAAGCTATAACGGCAGCCTATTAAACCTTCCGTCTACTTTGCGCTCTCATCGCTGGCTTCGACCTGGACGTTATACAGATTAACGCCGTTAACGCCTTTATTAATGCCTTGGTTAACAATAAGGTCTACCTTATTCCCCCTAAGGGTATAGACCTACCGCCTGGATTCTCTCTCTGTTTAAGAAAGGCAATATACGGACTACAGAAATCTCCTAAATTGTGGTTTTTAGAAATATCTGCTGCTCTGCGAAGCATGGGTTTAAAAGCTGTACCAGATAAGCTATATCTCTATATTTACCCTACTAAACCTATCTTTGTATTCTTCTACATTAACAATATCCTAATTATAGGACACCCGAGCTATTATTAGCAGATAGAGGACATCCTAAAGCAGCTATAAGATTGATTTAAGATACGCCAAATACCTTAATTCACGTTATTTCTAAACACTCGTATTATGCGAGATCGGCAAAGGGGAAAGCTCTAGCTCTGTCTAGATTAGTATCTTAAGAAGCTAGTCTTAATATACTATTTAGAATATCTGAAGCCATCAGCTACACCACTATCGGGCCAGGAATTAACACTATATAAGGGAGAAGCTACGCCAAATCAGATAAAAGGATATTAACGCCATATAGGTTCTGCAACATATCCGGCATCTACTATACAACCAGACGTCGCCTTTTCTGTTAGCAAGCTAGCTAAGTTCTTACAAAATCCGTCGCTAGCTTATCTTGCGGAGATTAATAGATTGCTTACCTATCTTTATAATACCAGATACCTTACTCTTAAGTTCTCTACTATTACGCTATATAAGATAAACTAGGTTCTAAAAGCTGCTTCTAATACTAGCTTTGCTAACGATACTCTAACATATTAGAGCTTACAGGGTTTCTTAATAAGCTTATTTAATGGGCCTATAGCATAGCAGGCAACTAGACAAAAGGCAGTTACTAAGTCTACTACAGAGGCAAAACTACTAGCTCTCTCGCACGTTAGTAGGGAGGTTAAGTATATAGTTTAGATCTTTAAAGCTATTAGATTTAATCCAGAACAAAACATTATTATTAATTGTGACAATTAGCAGTCAGTACGGATTATAACAAAAGAGACTCCTACGGTATCTACAAAACTCTAATATATAGATATCCATCAATTCTGGCTTTGCCAAGAGGTACAAAACGGAAGCTTCGTCATATAATGGGTACCAACGAACGAGATAACTACAGATGGACTAACTAAAGCTCTCTCAAAGGAAAACCATCAAAAGTTCGTTAAAGTAGTAGGGCTCCGCAATATTAGATATCTAGTCAGTTAACAATTAAATTATAGCAAAAGCTCACCACTAGCTCGTCTATCCTAACTGCCTAATCCGGTAATCCAGCTCTGCCGCTCTACGTCAGATCTAAGGGGGGGTGTTAGCCACGGAGGTAGCTTTACTGCTAAGGTATCGGACACCGAACGACTACGGACACCAAAGGTCGAACTAGGGTTATTTTCCTTATATATATTAGGGCTCTTAGAGCCACCTTAAATAAAATAGATCACTTGTACAATTCTGTGTCTCTACCTATTAGCTAGCTTATGTTATTTGTCTTGATATCTACCTGGCTGAAACAATCCAAGCAGGGACTGAGATCCTATAATGATATAATAAAAGGCGGAGTTCATTAAAATATTGCCGCCTTGCCACTTAATTGTTGGTGCCACGAGGCTCACTTCCACTATAGGATTAGTGGGGGCCTGGAATATGCCTCTAAATTAGGCTCTTCTAGAGACAACATAAAATCTGTACCTTTACGCTACTGTATATACAGACTTATGCGTACCGACCAACTTCTAATTCTAAGGTCTAGGGAGAGTAAGTCGACGTATATAAGCAAGGAAAAGCGAGGAAAGAACGGGTGACGTGCAGGTTCAGTCCTATACGTGCCCTATTATCTTCCGTTGGTTTATTTTTCCACCCCGTTTAACTTATAATAAGTCATTAGGCTGCTAAACTATGGCCCTTAACGGTTCTAGCTGCTAGCTGTGTCCCTACAATAACACCAGCCTCTGCGGTTGTCGTATATTTGGTAGTGATGCCCAATACCCTAAGAACTCTAACGTCGTGACGGGTTAGGATTAGTCTGGCGTTTCTATTACGCTAGCGTACGCGGAGAGGCGTAAGGCTAGGCGTTCAGTAGGGCCAAAATAATCTCACCAGTGTTTCCGCTATGCGGACATCCACATTAGGATGCGTAAATCTGCTAAATTCGAACGCCTAACTAAATCTAAAAGTAGAATAGTCCTAATATTTCAGTGCATATTCTTAAGACACCGTTGCTGCAGCCGTTTTCATCTAAATGGTGCTGCCAAGAAATCCATATTAAGCAGTTATAGAAATGATATAAATGCCTATAGGTACTCTTAAACTATTCTAATTCCGAGAATTGTTACAGACGCTTTAAGTACGATGTTACGACTACTTGGGGAAGAGTCGCAGGAAGCTAGTTAGTTAATATAGGCACGGTCCAGGATGGATCCGGTGGAACTATGTAACGAGGAATAGTAAGTAAGTCACATAATGTTATACGCGGTATACGGAGTATACGTAGTATATGTCCACGTATAATACGTATAACACGTACCTCACGTATAAGAGAGGATTTCTTAGGAGTACGGTTGTGTATTTAAAGGACCTTAGTCCTTACCGTAGATAGTTCTCTCCTTGTAGTGAATTTTAGAATATAATTGGAGTTAATCTATTAGGCAACCACTCCACCAGTTATTATTACGTTGTTGTTTTATTCTTACCTACATACCCAGCCTAATAATAGGACCCACCGTAGTTCCTACTATAAGGTTCCGTTACACATTCACTACCAAGGTTACGGTATTAAACAAGATTAAACAACATGCCACCTAAAGCACCAGTTATAACGGCGTCGACGGCAGCCACAATCTTAGGGCTAGGTAATACTAGTATAGACAAGGGGGATTCTCAAGTAGTTACGTAAGGTTAGTTACAGAAAATGGTTAATCACTTATAAGACAATAATAGGATACTTAAAGAACGCATTAATAGAATTGGAGTAGTAAAAATTAAGCTACCTTTAATTAAACGATTTTTAGGGGAGAAGTTAAAGCTTAAGGGATTTCTTACGCAGATATATTTTAAGGTAGTATAGAAAGGAGCGAAGTTAGCAATATTATTAGATTAAGTAGCCTATGCAGGATTATTCCTAACGGGGAGGGCACTTAAGTAGTTTAAGCCGTATCTCACAGAAATATAGGCTAATGGCATAACAACTACTAACCAAGACGTACGGTATATATTTACCAGTTAAAACGGGTTTGCGGAGCAACTAACGCAAATATTTAGAGACCTAGAGGCCATAACTATAGTGGAACAAAAGCTTCAGAACTTAGTACAACGCACTTTAGTAATTAAGTATACAACATAGTTTCAAACACTAGCCACATAGGTTAAGTGGAATAATAGGGCGCTTATGGCATAATATAAATAGGGACTTAAGGCTAAAGTCTAGGACACAATTATCCTAATAGAAGATGCGGATACTCTAAGAAAGTTAATAGATTAGTTAATAAAGATCAATAATAGAATCTATTAAAGGGAATAAGCTAAGAGAGGGCAAGACAGAGTTCCACAGTTATATAAGGCGCAGAGTACGCAACAATAGATATAGAGTTAAAAACTATAGAATGGCGCAGAGCTAATAGACCTAAGTAGTACCAAAGAAACCTAAAGGTGGGAAAAGAAACCATAGAAACCTAGAGGTTAAGAATTAAGTAATTAAAGGACCTAGAAGCAGAGGCTAAACTAGAGATCTCAATAGCAGAAGACGTTTAGGCGGACTCTATAGCAAGAAAAATGGTTTAAAGATAGGGCTTATATAAATTGCGGAAAACAAGGTCATTTCGCCAGAGACTATAGAGGTGGTTAGAGTAACTATATAGTAAAGAGAACTAGGCCAGCAGACGGCACATACATATAGAGGGACGACGGTGTATTGTAAAGAATAAAAGAGTGTTTAATTAACAGTTTTGCGTATTATTATAACAACGCATGCCGAATTTATAAGGACGCTAAGTATAGCGCAAGCTATTAGCCGTAGGAGCCATTATTATCTAAGTTTAAAGAAACCAACAAACTAGCTCGTAGATCGGACATTAAAGATAATAAATTTAACAAAGGCAAAGCATTTACCAATAATAAGGCAATAAAGGCAGCTTACTAGGAATATGCAAACCTTAGAGAAGTTAAAACAGAAGCAGAGACTAAGACCATTATAGAATAAGGTTTAGTAACGGGTATTGCAACACCATTAGATACAATTTCCATTGCTTTATAAAATAATAGGAGTAACGTTTAGAAGAAACTAAGCAAGTAAATAACTACTAGTACTAGCTTATTACTCAATAAAGGTAAAAGGCCATAGGCTTAAGATTCTTAAGAGGAGATAAAAGAAGCTTAAGATTCTTAAGATGAGATAAGACACACCTAAGGACCCATAATGGACAAAAACTAATAGGAAAGAGTAGTAACTTAGTTTAGTAACAAACAAATAAGTATAGGACGTAAGTTTAAGAACTACAAGTTCAGAAAACAAATAAGAACATCAGCAATTCTAGGTAAACATAGTATTTAGCCTAAAGATTAAACAGTTAATACTAGGATTAAAAAGCAAGACAACTACAAAGATCTAGCTACAAGATGCAGAAAACAAGAAACTATAGATAAGTTTAGGATAAAAATTATCGCATAGCAAGAGCAAAAGCTAGACAAGAGGTCAGCTATGCTAGGTTATATAAGGGACAGAGCACCCGTATAAAGAGTTACTAATAGGCCGAGTGCAGGGACACCTAGGGCAAAATAGTTAGACAAACTAGAATAAGAAGAGGATCTAGATATTCCAACCAGGTTCAAAGAAAGATATACTAAAGGATATTATAATATAGTAATAACAAGGTACTTTCTAATAGATAGACTATACACACTAAACCAGTTGTATGGAAAGTGGTATAGGCAACAACACAGTAATAAATAGGAAGACTTTTATATATAGCTAGATAAAAAAGTTGTCCAAGACTAACCTATTACGGAAAAACGCATAAGTCACATTAAAGGAGCATTAATTATAATGTTAAGGAACCTAAAAGAAGGATCTAGGGACTAGAGAAGTAAGTAACAAATCTTAATACCCACAGCGGAAATACTAGTGGTTAGGTCAACTAGGTATAGGTTTAAACTTAAAAACAAAAATAAACTAAGAGTTAACCCAAAACATACAGCGCATTATATACTATCGTGGATAGCTTATATAGATAACACGTGCAATATATATAGAGCACCTAAAGATAAGAACCAGAAGTACCTAGTAAGGATATATTAGGCACTAGAGGAAAAACGGTTTAGGAATGCTAAGTATATATATAGATGGCACCTAGTAGAAGTACAAGGTTAAGGAGACTTAATACTTTAACTAGGAAGATTCCTTACGGAAGAATGCCTAAATAGATAATAGTGGTGGGAGTGCCTAGAGAACACTTGTCTATAGTATATAGAGGAAAAAAAACGAACTAAGTATTAGCTAAAGTTAAACTAAGTATAGGCAGGATCTAGCAGCCAACAGTTAGAAAAAGGGGAGGTGTATAGAACTAGAGGAAACTAGTATTAAAGCCTTAGACCCTTAAAGAAATTTAAGGACAATACCTAAATTTATAAGCTAAATGGCAAGATCAGCAATTTAAAGTATTGGTAGATAGTGGAGTAACTAGAAACCACATATTACTAAAAGTAGTAGAGAGAATAGGGTTACCGTATAAATAAAAGAAACACCTATATCCACTTATAATAATTTTAGGAGATTAGATAGCCTATAGAGGAGGTATTATTAATCTTAAAATAGGACCTATTCAGTTAACTATTAAAGAAAGACCAGTTAGAATATCTTTTAATATCCTACCGTTAGGATAGGATAAGGCGATACTAGGAATACCTTAGTTACAAAAATACAATCCAAAGATTAATTAGGTTATAGGTTAGGTCGATATTAAGAATATATAATAGTATAAAGTGCGACAGCAAACCAAGTTGGTATAGTACCAAGTTAGAGCGATATATAAAGAGACTAAGCAAGGCTTAAGTTATATACCAAAGAGATACCATAAGTATGGTAAAAAGTTATGGTTACTAAAAAGTAAAAAGCTATTAGAGCATACAGTATAGGACCATAAGATAGAATTAGAAGAAGGAATAAGTCTAAAGTTCTTTCCAATCTATAAGCTTACTAAAACAGAGTTAGTAGCGCTTAAGGAGTTTATTTAGGAGAACTTACGTAAGGGATATATTAGACCATTATAGTTATTAGTAGGATATCTAGTACTATTTATCCTAAAGAAAAACGGAAAACTCAGGATATATATAGACTATAGATAGTTAAACAGCATCACTAGGAAGGATAGGTATCCTTTACCCTTAATTAGCAAAATCCAAAACAGGATAGGCAACGCAAAGATCTTTACAAAGATAGATTTAAGATAGGCGTACCATTAGATTAGGATTAAGGAAGGTAATAAATAAAAGGCAGCCTTTAGGTCAAAAAAAGGACTATATAAGCTATTAGTTATGCAATTCAGGCTTATAAACGCACTAGCAATGTTCTAGAAGCGAATTAATAGCGTATTAGGAGAACACCTAGATGAATTTATTATAGTATACCTTAACAACATTATTATCTACTTAGAAAGTAAGGAGGAGCACAAAGAACATATTAAATAGGTTTTAAAGAAACTATAAGAAAAACAGATGCCAGTAGCAATTAAGAAATACAAGTTCTTTACCAGAAAAACTAATTTTATTAAATTTATTATTAAACTAGGCCAACTCAGTATAGATCTAAAAAAGATTAAGGCTATTGTCGGTAACACCTAAGTGCACTTGATTGGCCTATTAACTGATGGTTTGATTCTTGTCTAATAGGTAGAGAAAGCAGAGGATCGTAAGGATCGCGGTGCCTAAGTAGGGGGCTGATGAGTCATCATAAGGATGACTAATCAGAGACACGAACGACGACACAACCTCTGTCCATATATTCCAACACTGGCAGTTCTTTCTTTGTGCTTGTGGCGCTGTAGGAAGGCAGCAAGGCAGCGAGGTAGCAAGGCAGCAAGGCAGCAAGGTGTCGGTTTAGCTGGAGGTGGAAGGCAGCAGGAGTTAGTGGTGGTAGTACTGCAGGCGGAGC
>Ga0307507_10003128_pt1 | contig 32989 bp, 7 predicted proteins | sample 7_EM_MG_FD_207223 | JGI IMG/M metagenome (GOLD analysis project Ga0307507, IMG submission 207223) | Populus trichocarpa ectomycorrhiza microbial communities from riparian zone in the Pacific Northwest, United States - 7_EM | ecosystem: Host-associated > Plants > Roots > Unclassified | place... | reverse complement strand
AATAGTTTTTAAAGTGTTAGTGGCGGTTAAAAAGGCTTAAAGAGGTGGTGGTAATAATAGTCAGGATAGGGCACTTGCGACTTAATATTACTATAGGAAATGCGGTAAGACTGGGCATAATACATAAGTATATTAAAAAGATAGGGAGCCTTCTCCTAAGTCTAAGGCGAGTACTTAGTATATATTTTTAGATAGTTTTGGTAGTAATAATGAGGATCCTGTCACTTGAGTTGGTCGTGCCAAGAAATTATCGGACACTCGGTGATGTCGGACACTCGGTGATTGTAAGGCTATTGCCCAGGTGTACGGTAGGGAGCAGGCAAGCCGAGCATGAGTCACAAGGAGAGTCGATGGAAGAGGACGATATGGTAAAGAGTAGGTATGGCAATACCCTAGTACAGAGACGAACCGATGAGGAGGGAAGGGCTGTAAGCCCAAGGGAGCTTATAAGGAGGTGCCAAGGGCTAGCCGAAGGCTAGCCTTGGCAGCCGCCAAAAGATCCCTTACAGTAATGGAATACGTTATAGCTTAATAATATCTACTTCGCTATATATTATTACCGCTTATACTCACTCCTTAACACTTAGTGGGCCATTTCTATATAGATATATTATTCGGGTTTTTATGCATAAGCTTTAGGCCCTACTTAATAAACTTATAGGCCTTGCCCTTTAGTATATTTAAGATATAAAGGATCTGGGATTGGACTATATTAAAGTAGTCCTAGTTATAGTTAAAGACTTTCTTAATTTTAATGTGCCAGGTCTTAAAGTTAGCTTATTATTCTAGTGGGATGCCTTCTCTACTAAATATTGGCGGGTTTTTAGACATCCATTTTTTCTACTAGGATACTACTATTATTACAGGGGTTAATTGTTTTAGAATAGCGATAGTCTTTGCCTAGGAATCAATTGTATCTATCTAGGAAGCAATAAGGGCATTAAGGCTTTTGTTAGCTTTCTTATTAACGGTATTTATATTATATAGGCTCTATAGGCCCGCTTTAACATTACTAAGGAACTTATTAGTATAGTTAATAAGGGTAAGGTAAGCTTTGTCGGCCTTAAAGGTCTTAAGATACAGTAGGGAGCGGCGGATTGTCCACGCGATGTTAGGGTATGTCTATATAAAGAGGTCTGCGAAAACGTCGCAGGGGTTCTAGGTTTTAACTATTTTGGTATTGCTAGCGTCGCCTATTTAGGTGGCTTTAGGTACTAGGAAAAAACTAAGGATTGCTCTAGGACTGTGCTGGGTTATAGTGGGCGCGTTAGAGGCGTGCGTAGGTCGCAATTGCTCTAGGGTCTAGGGCGGAGATTAATTAACTAAGGTATAAGGAATTAGTAATCGCGATAGGGTGCAATAGTATAAACTATTATAGGGCTATAATAAAGTAGACTAATGGACTATGTTGTGCTATAAAGAAGGAAAGGTCTATAGAGCTATAAAGTTGCAGGGAAATACAAGTCGCGAGGTTACGTGCCACGTAGGTTATATATCTGGTCATGTAGTGGAGGCGGGCAGGTTAGTACTGTAACATAATATAATTTATTATATAACTCAGTTACCCTTTATCCTATAGTTTAACTAGTTCTAACGCCTCTCGCGCTAATACTACTAGCTTATTTACATCTTCCCTAAGTAGCCGTACTACTACTTATATAAAGTCCGTAATAACCAAGACGTTGCGATATAGATATTAGTGTAAATTAAAGCTTTATATATATTTATAATCTGAAAATTTTATAGGTATATAGGAATATTTAATTTGTATGTAATTTTATTACGAGTGGTCTAAATATTTAGGTCCTAGAATTTAAACCCCTGCTAACTTAGCTTCTAATTAGTTAGAAATAAAACTACACGTAGTAATTTGTAACAGAATCCACGTAACGAATATTAAAATATCTTAGTATTGCACCTTCCTTTTTGTTAACGCCTTAATTAGTACTACTATATATATTGTAAATATAGCAGATCCTACTGTAATTAAGTGTAGTAAGTGCTATATCTATAAGCCCCGCCTTAACTTTATTAAAGACGGCCCCTTAAAGAAGCTTTTAAAGCTGTGCCAATTATATTGGTTAAAGGTGCGTCTTCTCTATATATTACTTCTACTTCGGCCTACTTTTTTAGGTCTCTAAATATAATTTAAATAAGCGGAGAGCTCTTATAGAGTTAGTATTACGATAACGAAGTATTATATACGAACGCTATATGAATAAACATCAGATTTAAAGAATTAATAGCTATATACGGCTGTTATAGAGACTTAAGAGGATTGCTAGAGAGCTTAATAAGAATGCAGCTGCGGGCAAATCTATATAGGGGCAATTGGGGTAGATAAACTAGCTGCCGATACTAAATAAGAAAGGAAATAAATAAACAAATAAAGGAATTCCATAACGCAAGCTATATATACGGCGTAGTATATGTAACGGGCAGTCCCGTAACAGTTAGGTTCTATTATTAAAAATCGTCCTATAAGGTGCTAGTGAACTGCTCTACCTAAAAATAATACTAAGAACGCCTTCCTACCTCACGGCTAGAATAGCCAAGATACCCCTAAAATAGCTTAACGGTGGAAGATAATTAGGGCAATATAATAGGGGTACCGTATTCTTAATTAGCGGGGTAAAGCTTACTTACCTACTTTTTCGCTATATACTATAGATAAAGCTCCGCGTAGCAGAAGAAGCACTTTAAATAGCCTAAATACGTTCTTGCCGGAACTAGCTTCTATACCTACTCTACCGCTAATACCTACTCTACCGCCACTACCACCTTTCTCGCGGTAAGCTTTAACTATGGCTATATTACTACCTATTTCGGCTATTAATTAGGAGCGAATTAAGAAGTTTAGGAGTATACTATAGGCTAAATGTATAGAGACGTATAGTTATTGTAAGGAGTAGTGGTTCTAAATAGGCCTAGCTATAGAGGGTAATAATATAGTATATATAAAGCCTATATTAAGGACGCTAATATCCTTAAGGATCTAGCCCTTTTTTCCCTATTTGGTAAAAGCAACGGGCTTAATCTGGGGCCTATTTCTAGCTTTTTACCTATACTTACCGCGGCAAAGGGGCTTCTAATTACGCGCATATACATTTATCTACAAGCTATGCGTATACGCGGCCAGTAACATCGCTATACTAGCTACATCTGCTGCTTTGGCTAGAATATACTAAAGACTTAGAAGCAGCTACTACGGCTACTTACTAAATTTAAGATACTAGTCGTAAGGCCTGCGGTAGTAGATGGTAGTAAATACCTAAGTACGCGGTTTACTAAGTGGTATACTGTAAGGCGCTCTGCTATATTACTGTGGCTTTACTTTCTAAAGGTTAATTATCCTAATTACTGTAATATTAAAATATATAGCACCTAGCTTACTAGCTTACCCAAAAATAGCTCTATATTAGATTAACTACCTTATATTAATAAATTAGAGTCTAATTTTAGTGGCCTAATGGCTTAGCTTATCCCTAAACTATGGGCTATATTAGCTTCTATAGGTAATTCTGCTCCTATATAACGTCCTTCTACTATTAATTATCTACCTATTAAGTTTAGTAGTGATATACTAAATGGCGAATTTAATAATAATGTATTAGATACTTTAGTTTCTAATCTAGTGCCTAGCCTTAATAAATTAGAGCTTTTAAGTCGCGAGGTTTAATACTAATAAGGCCTATAAGCAGGCCTAGAGGTTTCTACTATGCGGTAGGCATCTCTCTAAGCGATTAGCTAGTTTTATTATGCACGGCGCCTTTTTTACTCTGTTTCCTTATGGTAAAGCCAATTTTAATATGCTATGAAGCCGTATAGTTACCCTAGCCACGTACGCTAAACATATGCTTAAGTATTAGGACGGTTAGTTTGGCCGCTACCCCTTATTTTACTACTATATGTTTAATTGGATTATAAGAGAGTAAGCCCTTAACATCACCCGCTTTCTTTACGGCCGATTAAACAAGAATAGTCTATCTTTAGATAAGCTTAGTAATCTTATAAATGGTAATAGGAGTAACTAGTTACTAAATAAGATTATATAGTATGTACGGAACCTTAAGGGTACTAGATCTTACTAGAGATAGAAAAGAAATAAGCTTACGGCTTATGCTAAAAACATTAAGAGTAGGTCTCTATTCTTTACACTTAGCGCTACTAATCTATATTAGCATAACCTACATTCTTATATGCCTCAATTTAATAAGTATAAGGCTGCTAATAAGGCTTAGTGCTACTAGGTTGCTTCTTAAAATCTTAATAATAATCCGTATATTGCTGCTTACTGGCTATATTGCCGCTTTAATCTATTTAGAAAGCACATGCTTATAGGTCTATTTAATAGCATGGATTTTTGGTCCTAATATAAGTAGTAGGTATAAGGTGGCGGCTATATATATAGCTTCTTATAGAGTTTAATAGCTCTAAGGCTAGATCCGTTATCTAGTGAATTAAGGGCGGCTTTTGCTAAGTACTAGACTACTTTAATATCTATAATAAATCCTAATTAATCTAGGCCTCCTAATCTCTAATATTCTTCTACTCTTAGCTATAAAGAATAGCTTAATACTAGTAAGCTTCTTACTGCCTATCTTAATTAATTTTAACGGTACCGTAATTGTACCGAATTTTACTGCTTAAGATTAAAGAAAGGCTCTACTGGAGTAAAGGAGTGTAACGGGACTAGCCCAGTTATAGTAGGAATGTCTCGGTGAAACACTCGACAGATAAATTCCGACGCTTTAATCAAATTCTGCCAAATTCTGCCAAAGTTAATTAAATTCCGCTAAATTCCACTAACGTAATAGAATTTGGTTAAAACCTATTAAAATCCGCATGGGCTTGTGCCTACGCGTCTACTGCTAAGACCTCGAATATTTAGTTACAAGTTTCCTATATTTCTTTCTCTTCTTTACGCAACGTCTTGTACTCTGCAAAAGCTATATACCCTTAGATTTAGATAGAATTTATATTATTCCTTTAAATCTTCCCTAAAGCCTCTTCGCGCCCTTACAAGGAGTGCCGCTTCTATTTTCTACGTTCTCTTTATAATAAGGCTGCTGTATTAAAGGATTAAAATCTATATTACTGTCTATAGCGTAATAATAAGCTTTTTAATAGTTATAATATAACGTACTTTATTACCAAGTATCTGGCACCACCGAGTGTCTGTTAGTAACACAGGGTAAATCACCAGTACTACTTAAGTAGATACAGTGACGTTGTTTAATAATGTATGATTTTTAATTAGAACGAGGAAGGGCGAAGAGCTTAAGGCTCCTCGCCACGCTAGTGCCGCGACGACACGTAACGACCGCTTGCCTTATTTCCGACACTGGCAACTCTTCTTTTATAGTTGCTATTTATATACACTTGTAGATTACTACTATATAAAGATACTAAGCGAAGAAGAAGAAGAACGTTAGGGGTTAACGCGAAGGCGAGGGGCCGCTAAGGCGCTAGTAGTAAGCGAGCCAATAGCGATTTTCTATGCCGGGCATGGAAAATCTTAATTGGCTGGTTGAAATTAGGGTCTGCGGAATATTATGCTCTTACTCCCTTTTAACCCAACCTTTAACCTATATATATAGAGTGTTTATATTAACAAACGTTTCTAGAGCCTTGTTTAGGTTTGCCTTTATTATTATATCTACTAGGTTGTCTTGGCCATTAATCTATTAAATTTTAAAGAGTTCTTGCCGTTTATAGGATTACTAAAGTGCCATAATGTTAATTATAAGACGCTTCTCCTTTATGGTACTAAGCTTAACTAAACACTTATAGAGGGAATATAAGTTAGTATACACGATTATAGGGATAATAGGAAGTTTAAGTTGATCTATAGTCATCTTTAGGGTAGTTCCAATTGCAATTGCTATGTTAACTCCGCTAACTATTCTATATATCTCTAACGTTAGAACGCTTTAAGTAACGCGCTTGCTCTTAGTTAAGCTCTAATAGATAAGATTGCCGTAGATTATAAAGTTATTCTCTCTAGTAGATTCGTTTGTGATAATGATTTTATATTCTAGCTAGGAGCTAAAGTCTTTATTATTTATAAATAATCTATTAATAAATATAAAGAGCTTAGTGGTAGGAAGGTTAATAGGTATATAGAGTAGTCCCTAATTAAGATGGTTTGTTTGCCAGGAAAGACGCTTATTTAGGGCAAGAATATCATCCTTAGTTGGTTCCTAGTATTAAGCGGTAATAGAGAGATTAAAGGAAGCCTTAGGTTAACAGATAGAAGCAATATAAGCTCTACAAGTATATTGCTCCACATATCCTTGCTTTAAAGAATTAATGTTAATAATGTTAATTTTTTTGCCTTAACCCTTCTGGCGTAAAGCAACGGAATCCTTATTTAGGGAAAGGATACATCCATTAAAGAGCAGTGGTGTTATTAAATTAAGTCTTTCCTTTAGCTTTGCTATAAGATTTGCCTTTACTAGCTTATCTTCTTTAAGAGCTAAGAATTGGTCGTCTCCTAAGATAATTGTATTATTAGTTTATATGCTAATAATTCCGAATAGGGTTTCTATAGTTATAATAAGGAAGTATAGATTAAACGTAGAAGTAGTTATTAAAAGCTTCTCTTTGTGGTGCTTACTATAAGTAGTCCACTAATAAGTTCCTGCCTCTGCAATTCCATATAATAGCTTAAGTATAACTATAATTATATCTTTAGGATATTGGTGGCGAATTTACTCTAAAAGGTATGCTAGTATTAAGCGCTAAAGGCGCGTCTCTAATTGGGTATAGGCCTAAGTAATATCTTATAAATAAATTACTATTCCATTCTTTATTAAGGAGGGAGCTAGCGCAATAATAACTTACTAACTAGCTTATTGAATTATAGGGGATTGCGTAAGGATTACTTCCTTGCCGTTATTATTATAGCCTTAAATAACTAGCCTTAACTTCTTAAATGGGGTATTAGTAGCTTTGCCTTTAATTTTATTAACTATTCTTAACTTAAATATGCGGACTCTATTAAACTTAATAGGGTTATATTTCTTAAATTTAAAAACTTCTCTTATAATAAGACCGTTAATCTCCTACTTATTAGATGCTTAGAAAGGAGCTCCTAGAGTTATAATATGGCCTTCCTTTTAGAGTTGTTTTACGAGCTTAAAATCCGCCTTCTCTTTAGCTGTTATAAAGGCCATTAATAACTTAACTCTACTCTTAATAGCGGCAACAAATTACTCTTTAAAATTAATATGTTAGCGATTTTATAATCCTTTTAGGCGACCTTTACCGCGTTATAGTTGTGGCATATCTGCTATAATTATATTAGAATTGTAGTTACCTTCTAGAGTACGTTAATTGTAGTTCTCTTTTAGGGTATCCTCTAGGGCATCCTATAAAGGCTTAAAACTATTATCCCTATAGTAGGGCTTAACAATAGTTAAGTGGAATTGAGTGGGTCTATAGGGCATCTAAAAAGTATAAGTTTAACCCTTAATGGCGATAAGTATATATAGGCCTAACCAGCCCCCTTTCTTACGCCATACCCATACTTCAGATTAGAGTGGTAGATCTATTATAATTAAGGTATTTAGACCGTTTCTTATTCTTAGTACATTATTAACCTAGCGTGTGGCGTAGATGCGGCGCACCTCCTTTATTGCTTTACAGATAGCCTTAGCTTATTATATAACAGATAAAGATAGTAGAGAATTATTAGTTATTTAAGGGTAGGCGCCAAAGACTAGTAATATAGGTATAAGCCTATCTAGGCTAGCGGAATCGTTAATAGCCTTAACAGCTATCTATAAGATAAGCTCTTTACTAGTACCCTCTAGTTCCAAAGAAATAATCTTATATACTTAGTATAATGGCGTGTAATATTATTCTACTTTTTTAATACTATTATATGCCTTAATAGGGACTTCCTTAACCTTAATTTCTATTGCCTTTACCTATTGCTAAAACTCTATAGATAAGAAGTTCCTTCTTATATTATAAATAACTTAATTAGGGGGTCCTAGGTAGATATTAATCTAGTATAATTAAAGAGTATCCCATATATTCTTAGCTGATATATCCTTTAGGAAACGTGCGGCTTAGAAGAAGGTTAAGAGGTTAATAACTTAGAGTACTAGCTTGCCGCTAAGATATATAATATTAATAATAATACAGAAGTTAAAGTTGTAGTTATCTTTAAGGGTGAACTTAAATTGGCTAGGGGATTTCTGGTTTATTTGGTAGTAATAGCAGTACTTTATAAGATGTTTAATTATCTTAGCCTTAACTTTATAACCTACTTACTAAAGAACCCTAAGCAATCTATAAACTAATGGATGACTAAAGTGATGGTGTAGTTAACGTAACTCTAACTTAGTTAAATGGCTCTAAGTAACGCTCCTTTCTAGCTGTTAAAGGAGCAACCAAGGATAACCCCACTTGCGTATAATGGGCACCCAATTATCTCCCTAAATGAGCATATTCTTAAGGTTATTAAGCTTAACACCTAACTTATTTATATCTTGGATGCAGAATAGAAATGGGGTATTTATAGGAACAATATGGAAAGTAATATATCCTAATAGGGTTTGGATCTTAATTATACCAAGAGAGATTACAGTACCCTTACTAAAGCAAATTATATATTAGCTTACCGTTAATTAGTTAATCTAAACAGAGCTATTAATCTACTAAAGAGCTTAAACTTAAGGTTCTCCTACTATAGATACTCCTGCGGCTCCAGTATCTAGCATAATACTATAGAAGATATTTGCTGAGTATCTATTGTTAAAGGAGAACGTGGAACTTTCCTTTGGCTTATTAAAGATATCTAACTTTATAATAGAATGGAGTGTAGATTAGTTATTAAGGACAGTAACGGTTTATGTACTATTTACCTTACTATACTTAGTAAAGTATTGGTTAGGAAAGTAGTTCTTAATTTCTATATCCATAAGGAGCTATTTGGCCTTATTAACCTCACCTTTAAGATCTTCTTCGCCTTTATATTAAACTAGAAAGCTTTAGAAGTAGGCTATAGTAACCTTATAATTTCTAACGTTTTATGCGCTCTAGCGAAACTTATTATATACCTCCTTTTATCTATTAAGAGGGTGCCTAGTTAACTAGTAATTTAGCTTCTTATAAACGTAGCATTTCTTCTATTAATTGTTTTAAGATAAACCTCCATAAGGACCTCCATAATTGCTTTATAGTTAACATTAATTATACCCTCTACCGTATCCCCTGCCCTAGCCACCATATATTTAATCAGTCTAGTTATAATTGTATTAGTTAGCTGGGTTAATTAAAGTAGGTTAAGGTTAGGTATTAAACTGCTATACTTCTTAAGAGCGCAGAGTAGTGCTAATAGAGGATCTTAATTAAGCACACACTCCTTTATAAGTATTTGCAGGATTAAAAAGAGCAAGGTTGTATTCTTTAACACTTTAGTATATGCTAATGACTTAATCGTGTAGGCTGAAGTCCTCTTAATATAATTCGGATAAACCATACTAAATTATCTAAAGTTGGTTAAAGAGCTTTTAAGGATAATCAAGTTAAGAGATATCTGGGTTTATAGTAATAATTTTTAGGAAGGTAGTCTCTCTCCACTCTAATATATACTGCTGCTTATTCTCTTCTGTTTTAAAGTGGCATCTTATCTTATATATTATTTAGTTAAAATTATATCCTTTTCCTACCAAATAATTATAATAGAAGGTACTGGCGCGGCCCTTAAGCATAACAGAATAAGCGTTATAATATTGGTTAGGTTCTAGTTTAACCTTCTAGCAACAGTTATAGAAGATACACAGCTTTAAATTAAGGATATTATACAGTTCCCTGCTAAACCTCTTCTCCTAATCTAAATAGAGCTTTATAAGCTCTATAAGCATTTTTAAGGTACCTCTAAGCGGTGTTAGGCCACGTTAAAATTGCGTTGGAAATTAAGGTAGAGATTGCTCTATAGGCTGTAGTAGAGATATAGATCTTAATAGAATACGGCATGGTACCTAATCTTGCAGTAATAGAGTTTAAAGGTTATTAAATCGCGAAGTAAGGGGATCTTACGCTTGCTCTTAAGGGGCAGTAGTTAAAGTTGTAGGTTAAATTAGTGGAAGTAATGGATATAAAATGTAAGAACTCGTGCCTGGAGTAATGGAATTAGGACGCGTCTCTGTTGGTGTATTATTTGGATTCTATTATAAGTTGAGCTTCTTCTTATTGCGTAGTTGGTGCTTAATCTCTTATAGAGTCTATTTGTGCTCTTTTTCTGCATTAATAACTTACTCCTAGATATTGTCTCTAATAGCACCCCCATCCATAGGGACAAATACTCCATGCTCCTAAAGGAAATTATGGAAGTCTTATATAATATCTTTCTTTATAAGAGCCTATGTTTCCTTTATCCATCCAATAAAGTCCTCCTTTATGCAATACTATAGTATAGTGTTATTGTATTCGCGGTCTGTATAGTATGCTATGCGGTATACTAAGAATCTGTTTAGGTCCTGTTGCTTGGCGTTTCTAGGGTCAATGTTTGTGTCCTATGTCTCTGGGTTAATATCTTTCTTGTACTACTTTAGGTAGGTTAACGCCATAATGGGTTAAAGGTAGGTAGGGTTTTCGGTTTTATAGGATCTTGTAGGTTTGCTGTTAAAAGGTAGGCAATTTGAGATGTTATTTAACGCGTTTTGGACGTTAACTTGGGACCCTAGGTTTAGTGATACTTCTGACCTAAAGTACTCAACCAAATCTTTGTAAGTGTAGTTGTTTAATATATTTTAGACGTTAACTTGGGACCCTAGGTTTAGTAACACTTCTGACCTAAAGTACTTAACCAAATCTTTATAAACGCAATTGTTCTGCGTAATGGACGCAACTTGGTATCTCCTAGTACTTAGTAACACTTCTATTACTAGTTTTCTGTAAGTCTAAGGTAGCACAGTATTGCCGGGATCCATTCCATATAAGCATATATAGCACCCCTGCATGAGACTGTCTCTTCTATTAAAAACCTTACTGTTCTGTGGTTGTGTATTTAACTACTAATTAGTATTGGTAACATAGGGTAAATTACCAGTACTACTTAAGTAGATATAGTGACGTTATTTAATAATGCATGATTTTTGATTGGAATGAGGAAGGGTGAAGAGCTTAAGGCTCCTTACCACGCCAGTGCCGTGACGACACGTGACGACCGCTTGCCTTATTCCCGACAGTGTCCAATATTAAAATACACCAAAAATTAGGAAATTTATACCTTAATATCTTAACAACCACTTAATAATAAATTCTAATAATTTGGATTTAGACTTTTATATGCGCTTTATAGCTTCTATTAAAATTACACAGTAATTAGTTTAGTGGTTATTAAGATATAGAAATTTGGCTTTATTTTGGCCCCCAAATTTAATATCTTAATAACTACTTAACTAACTACTATACAACTTTAATAGAAGCTATAAAGTGTATATAAAAGTCTAAATCTAAATTATTAGAATTTATTATTAAGTAGTTGTTAAGATATTAAGGTATAAATTTCCCAATTTTTGGTGTATTTTAATGTTGAACACTTAGTGGTGCCGGACACTTGGTGGTGAAGTACATTAGCTATAATATTAGCGTATATGGCGAATATTAATACGTTACCCGCTATAAGCATATTGGTAATAGTTAACTATATAGGTAAATATTGCAGTAAGGAAGAAAAGAAGTTAACTTTCTACTAGGAGTTACTCTAATTAGTATAGCCGTATGCTAATAGCCTTTATGTCTTTAGTTTAGTAGTAGCTATGTTTATAAATAAGCTTATTACTAAATGCGATTAATTAGCGCAGGAGGTATACTATCTACTTCTTAATATTTCCCTTATAAAGGCTCTAGGAATATAGTAACTTTAGACTACCGCTAGGAGGATGATTAGGGCGCTATATATAAGCTTAAGGAAGGGTAACTATAAGGGCACGGACTGTCTAACTATAAGAAATATGAGCGCCACCTAAATGGGGTAGAGGATATTACTTTCTTTAATTTTCTACTCCATTTTAATTACTCTACTTATAAGCGTTAACTAAGAGCAAGGCCTTAAGTTATATTATACTTTCCGCGGTATAAGGGCGATTCTTTCTATCTATAGTATTCTAAGTTCTACCGTATAAAGCTTATTCTTTATTACCCATAAAGGGAGTATAAGTAAGTAGCTACTTATACTAATAGATTTAGGGCCCCTAATTATATGGCTTCCTATTAGGCTTATGTTAACTTTTATTAGTACCTATTTAACTACTTCTGCAATTAGAAACTAGAGGAAGCTTATAAAACTGCTAATAATATTAATAAGTTTAAGGGCGATTTCGCAGACGACTTAGAGCTATATTAGTTCTTTAAGGCCCTATATACCTATATCTAAAACACTAATAGAGTTAAGATTAAGGATCCTAATAGGCTTAGTAATAGGGAGCTTAATTATAACTATAATTGAGGTATATATTGGAGTACATACCTGCAACTTAATAAGAGGACTTATTAATAGGAAGTATGGTTATAGCCTCTATCGCGGAGCCGCCTATCCTAAATAGTAACTCCGTTTTCCCTATAACTAGGCTAGCATTATATTTATAACGCTATAGTTAATTACTTTTGGCATATTTATGTGGGCCTTGCCCCCCCCCCCCCCCGCGCCCCCGCCCCCTTACTACGGATTAACGTTAATAGGGAGGTAGGAACCGGTAAATTATATCTTATTGCTGTTTTCTCTACTATGCTCTCTACTATAGTAAGGGCTAATAATAAGCCGTTGCTATTGGCTTAAGCCGCCCCTACTAGGGTATCTGCTTTAATATTAACGGCAGGACTATATACGATCTATTAGTGCTACCAGTAAATTACCCCTTTAAAAAATTGCCTGCTGCCAGCCTTATACCTCTATAATAAGCTTTTAAGGATATTTACTATTTTATCCTTAATAAAAAATCTATAATTGGGCAAATATATCTAGCCTAGATTAATCGCCGCCTTTGTTAGATCTACCCTATATATAACAATAACTACTTTAGAGGCTTAAACATCTTACTGGTAGGCGATTTCTATTAGCTTCCCCCTATCCCTTAGCCCGTCAATTCGCGTCCAACGGTTATCGATAAGAACTCGCCAATCAATTGAGCTAAATTTAATGCCCGTGCTAAGAAATACGAAACCTTTAATAGAAGCAAATACCATAGTATTTTAATATATAAGCTTAATCTTTGGAGTTAAGTCGCTTAATATAAGGTTGCTAGCACTCATCTTTTCTATAGAACGGTGTTTTGCAGGTACTGTAGCTAGGTAGAGCCCTTAGAGCACACTCCTGCCTCTTCTATTTAATTTTGGTGTTCGTGCACGGGCCACTTACTTGTTAGACGCTGACGGGCCAAGGGATAGGTTAGGCGGCCTTATATAATAATCTACTTACTAGCCTATTAGAGCTTGCTAGTTATAAAAAGGGAGCATATAAGTCGATTAACCAAACTGCTATTCTAGATTGAGTTATATAGCAGGGCGGTAATAACCCTAAAAGTACTATATTTAGGACCGCCCTTATAAAGCTACATAGTAATTCTATAAGTGATTTAACCTAAAAGCTTCTTTTAACTAGGTATAAGCAAGGCCTACCTATTAATAAGGTTGCGGGCCCTAATAACACAACTTGGCTATATAGTATACGCGCTGCTATATATAAATATAACACTATTATAAGGCATAATCACTAAAGTGTGCGGTAGGGAATAGGTAAGCCGAGCATAAGTTATAGGAGAGTTGATAGAAGAGGACGATATGGTAATAAGGGTAGGAAATAGCCTCGTATAAAGACGAGCCAATAAGGAGGGAAGGGCTACAGACTTGAGGAGCTTATAAGGAGGTGATAAGGACTAGCTAAAGGCTAGCCTTGGCAGCTCCTAAGAGCCCCTAAGTGTGCACCCAAGTAAGTGGCCAAAAGATCCCTTATAACTACTTAACTTCGTAATCTTTTACAGCCGGTAATGGCTATTAAGTTAGTTAATACTAGTATATGTATATAAAAGGTTACTTCCGATTAGTATAATACCCCAAAGAATTTAACCCTATATATTAGCGCTAAAGTTATACTAATATAGAATATCTGGGTTGAACTAGGCTTAGTAAATAATACTACTAGTATAGTTAAAGATATTATATAGAAGGAGGACGCTAATATTAAAAAGGATCAGCCCTAGGCACTACTAATTATAGTAGATAGTTATAATAGACCTGCCCTATTTACTTAGTAGAATAGAATAAAGGTTATCCCTATCTTCTCTATACTTTATAAATAATAATAATAATATTTATTACTTAACGTCCAATTTGGATCCCTATTAGGCCCACGCGGACTACTCCTTATTTATATATAGGGAGAAAACTCCATTTAAGAAAACCCTGTAATCCATCTTCCTGCCTTTTAGGACTCGCCTACTTAGTGCCTATAAGTTACCTATAGTGCTCTACTACCTTACTTTTTAACCTCTTTAGGAACTACTGCTGCCGTAACAAGCCTACGGACGCGCTAGTATTGTAAACTTTACTCTACTACTGTAAAGTTATTAGGGGGCGCCTATTTCTTACCCCTTTGCCTTTTATCACTATTTTCTTTGCAACCCAGAACTGGTTTAGTATATTTTGGCTAATAAGCCACTAGGTAACCGCCCTAAGACCTTTTTATGTTAAGAGCAGTATGTTATAGTTCTTTATGCTAGCTACTAAGGGATTGTTCGGTTGCACCTCCATATTCAATATGGAGGCTCCATATTGTAACCGAAATGGAGCTTAAATATGAATATGAGGGTGTCGTTCGGTAAATCTAACGACTTTTGAATATGGAGCTCCTCCATATCGGTAAGCGCGTCAAATTTGCAAGCTATACTGTATACAGTAGTTAAAATGAGGTTCTTGGCACCATTTTAATATATAGCTTCGAGCTCCTGTTCCATATTCCATATCAATATGGAGCTCTCGCATACACACCAAAGTGACGACTTCTTGTAATATAGCGACTCCACACACCCCAATCGCGATACTGCAGTCGCATTTGCAAGCCTTATATAATATTATTATCTTAACCTTCGTGATCGCAATAAGCTTGTTTCCGGGGGGCGCTTATACTCAGCATACTAATATATAGCGAGGAACAAGGTAGACGACGCAATTACTCTACGGCCATAAGCAACGACTTATAAATATAACTCATATAAGGCCTAAGGTGTTTAGGAAGCTTCTCAATTAGTTACAACTACACAGCGACTTAAAGGACATAAAGCTTCTATTAGCGGCCAAGAAGCTAATAATATTCCTAATAATATTTAGCAATAATTCATTATATAGATTACTAAGTAAGGTAACTTAATACTCATCTACAATAATCCACTAGTAAGTATTTACCTGCTAGTTAAAGTTTTAGTACTAATTTACTACCTTATAGAGCCGTATATAAAGTCCTTCCTGGCCTTCTAAAACTGTATAAGGAAGTTATTCGGCTTCCTTAGAACTTTACTCTAGAAGAGATTGCTAATAACCCTAAATAATACCCTTTCTTTACTAATTGTATTAAAGCTCTTAATGGTACTCATCTACCAGTCTTTATAAGAGGCGGCGGGTATATAAGGTAAGCTCCATAGCGTAGAAGAAAGGGAGGATTATTACAAAACGTTCTTATAGCTATTAATTTCTAGATAAACTTCCTATATATTCTAGCTAGTTAGGAGGGCTCTACTTACGACTCTAGAGTCCTTAATTCAGCAAAGGCTAAAGGATTTAAAGCCTTACCTGGTAGATACTACGTCGCAGATACTAGGTACTCTAACACGCCTATAACTCTAACTCCCTACCATAGTGTATAATATTATCTTCGCGAGCAGGCGCAGGCAAATATAAGGCCACAGAATATAAAGGAGCTCTTTAATCTTTAACATGCGGCTTTAAAAAATATGGTAGAGTATACTATAAGCATTTTTAAGAATCATTTCCGGTACTTTAAGGCCAGTAGGCGTAACCTCCCTTTGAGTACGTAGGTGGATATAGTGTACGCTTTAACTGCGGTGTATAACTTTATAAATATAAGTAATCCAGATAATCTAGGTTACTTTCCAGAGGTATAGGATAAGGTTATAGATAAGGAAGACGCAAGGCTTATAGAGGTAGAAAGCGATATAGTTATAAACCAAAGACGCGATAAGATTGCGGAGCTTATATAGCAGAGTTACTGCGAGGCAATTAGCAGGCCAATTAATTAAGAATATACAGTAGATTTGGGTGTATTTACTATAGAAATCCATATAGTTTCCCTCTATATATTGCTCTCTAATTGCCTATATAGTAAGGCTTTAAAGAGCGACTTAGATCTTACCCAAAATCTCACCTATATTTAAGCTTAGATCTTACCTAAAGCTTACTCTCCTATACATCCTCCTTCCTGCCAGCCAAAATATCGTCAATTAAGCTTCGCCGAAGCTCTATAACTCTAGCTATCACAAGAAATAACCTAGTAGTAGACTCCGTCTTAAAAGCTTATAAAACAGCTAGTTGCTCTACAGGATCTAGGTAACTGAATTTATTAATAAACTCTATAGAGGCCTTCTCTTAAGAAGACTTCTGGGCCATTAGCTCTCTTATAGCCCTTATCTCTCTTATTACCTTCTCTACCATCTCCTCTAGTGCCTCTATAACTCGCCATCTTCCTCGCTGGCGCTTCGCATTAGATTTAGTGGCTTTAGCAGCTTGCTTAATAGCCCACTTCCGCATAGCTAGTAAAGAAGGTTAACTTAGCGTTAAGGAAAATCTAGAAGGACTAGGGCGCTTAGCTAAAGGTAAGCTTACTTAACTGCGTTTAATAGAGCTTCAAGCTAACTCTAACTTAGAGGCCTTATCTACTTCCTCCTTATCCTCATCCTTATCTTCCTCATCTGCCAAACCTAATGCCTGCGAGGCTACCGCCGAGAGAAGTTCGGGGTCTATATAGCTCTTAATTACTTTATTAATTAACCTTATATAATTGCCTATTGCTAGAATTCCGTCAAATAGCTCCTACAGTAGATTTAGGAAGGTAGGCGGCGTATTACAAAACTTCTCGGTAGCAGGATTAGCTTTAAAGTAGGCCTCCATAACTTCCTTACTAGTAACAGGCACGCCTTTGTCTTCGTCCCACCCCCAGCTAAAAAGGCTATAGAACTCCTTTCACAGCTTCTAATCCTTCTTATAGTTGTTGTGTTTGCTCTTAATTTGCTTAACAGTAATAGGCTGCTAGGTAACAGTAAGCATATAATTAAGGGCAATCTTTCAGCTATTAGCTTTGTAGGAGCTATCTACGCGATATCCTTTCCAAATAGCCTTAACGAGGCCTTCTAACATCACCTCTTCTATCTCGTCTGTCTATCTTAAACGCGCATTCCTGTGCCCCGCGGGCGTCGCGGGCGTCGCTGTAACTCTACTACGGCTCGTACGGGAGGTAGGCAAAGATATAGGAATCGTCGATCGCAGAGAGGGCGTTGGCCGAGGAGGGGGCTCCATTGCTACACCAAAGTAGGGAGTCGTGATAGAGGCCTAGTGGCAGAGAGGGGCTCATTCGAATTGTTTACCGACGCCGATTACACATTATGCGAAGTCAAATCTGGAGCCTTATTATAGAGCCTTACTGAACAATCAACTTAATTACATATTTAAATAACCTATGGTAGTAGCCGCCACTAATTACAAAACGGGTGACATAAAAGACGCACGGATTGACAGATTATAAATATGGAGGCGATTTGCAACCGAACATTCCCTAAGAGTATTGCTTCTTGGTTAGTGCGTAAGGGGTATAACAGTATTACGTATTTTGGTGTCTGTCTTAGCCAGCTATATTTGCACCTTGGGCTACCTACTAAGACACCCACTTAGTAAAGCCAATCTTTTAGTCCTATTATTCCTATTCTTAACAGTGTTACCATTATATTTTCTGCCTTTGTTAGGCCTTCTCGGAGCCCTTAAGTATTTACCCCCTATAGTGTTAACTATGCTATAGCTTTATACTTTATAAATAGGAGGGTATAAGAGGCTCTTACTTACGGCGTTAATTTCTAGTTACTCTAGCTTTTACTCTTACTATATATAAAAGCTAGGGCCTAATACTTAACTAGGTAGTTCTAAATATTAAGAAAAAGAATAAAACAGCCGGGCTAACTTATATAGTAATCTTATAAGTTAAAAAGCTTTTAGGGCTTATATTTAAATACAATTTTAATAAGAAACAATTTTAGTTATCTATAAATAAGGCTAAGCAGGTATAATAGGAAGATTTTATATAGAGGTAGTAACAACTACTTATAAACGACTTTTCCTAAATAGGAAATTATATATTAGCTTAGAGAAAAGCAGAGAATATAATATTTATCTTGGTTTTCTACCTTTTAAATAGCCTAACTACAAAATCTAATTTATCTAAATTTTAACCCCCCTATCCGTCCTACCTTCTTATCGCTTTTAGAGCTATTAAATATATATATAATAGTATATAGGGAGAATTAGCAGTATTTCCCGGATTAATATTACTGCTATCTATAGCGTTAATCGATTTTTGGAATTTTTTTTTTTTTTTTTTTAAAGGGCGGAAATGTTACTTATATAAGGAGATATATAACCTCTAACAATGTATATTACCTATCAATTAAGCCCAACCTAAATAAGGCGCCTTAGTTATAATAGTAGATTCTTACCTAATGGTAAATAAGGCGCCTTAACCTTACTACTACTTCTTTTATAGGCCTTCTCCTATCTACAAATACTCTCTCTTCTATACCTTCTCTTCTTTTTTTCTTCCCTCTAGGGAGCTAGAGGTACTCTAATACTCCTTTTTAGTCTCTATTAAGGGATCTATTAGTTAATATAGTAATATAGATAGTATTAGATAAGGAGATAGGTAAGAGAGAAGATAGAAAGGACGGAGGAGTCTTTAATAGATATTAGTTAAATAACGTTAATAGCTATATTATAGCCGCCTAATCTCCTATACTTATACGGAGCTTCTAGCCAAAAAACACCGCAGGGTGGTTATGGGCGGTCTTGTAGGCGGTGGCCGCCTAAGGTTGGTAGGGGCAACCGGCAGAAGCTGCCCTAATGGCGCCTAAGGTAACCCCAGAAGTGGCTCAGAGGGCGCCTAATTTTCGGCTGCAAGGGCGCCCTTCCGGCTCAACCCTGCGGTATTTTTTGGCTAGAAGCTCCGTATGCCTCATCCTATTTATAAATACTCCCTCTATACCTTTCTTTCTTCTTTTCTTCTTCTTTATAGGGAGCTAAAGGTGCTCTAATACTTCTTTTTAGTCTTTATTAAGGGGCCTATTAGGTAATATAGTGATATAGATAGTATTGGACAAGTAGATAGGCGAGAAAGAAGATAGGAAGGACAGAGGAGCCTCCGGTAGGTATTAGTCGAGCAATATTAATAGCTATATTATAGCCGCCTAATTTCCTATACTTATAGGCCTTCTTCCGTCTATAAATACTCCCTCTATACCTTCCTCTCTTTTTTTCTTCTTTTTTATAGGAGCTAGAAGTACTCTAATACTCCTCCTTAGTCTCCGCTAAGAGATCTATTAGTTAACATAGCGATATAAATAGTATTAGACAAGAAGATGGGCGAGAGAGAAGATAAATAGAATAGAAGAGCCTCTAGTAGGTATTTGTTAAGCAATATTAAGTTATATTATGGCCGCCTAATATCCTATACTTATAGGCCTCCTCTATAAGGGGACTTTATAGATAGAGGGCTATAAGGACACGATTATGGAACAGGATAGATTGGTAAGAGAGACGAATTCTTAAGGAGGTAAGGCCTCTAAGATCGTGGAGACTATATACTACGGGCATGTGCCTCTGGTATATGACTAATAGACGTCCAAGGGGTGTCTGGGGGTTGTCCTAAGGGCAACCCAAGGTGACCGTAATAATATCCCTTACATCCTCCTATCTATAAATACTCCTTCTTTTACACCTTTCTCCTTTTTTTCTTCTTCCTTATAGAAAGCTAAAGGTGCTTTAATACTCCTCCTTAGTCTCTACTAAGGGATCTATTAGTTAATATAGCAATATAGATAGTATCGGACTAGGAGATAGGCGATAGAGAAGATAGGAAGAACGGAGGAACCTCTGGCGATAGGTATTAGTCAAGTAATATTAATAGCTAGTTTTTATTACCTAAAGATTGCGTTATATAACAATATTTAGGAACACAAATATATACCCCATCCCATACTTATACTACTACTAAATATTCTAGATTTTGCACTTAGAGCTACTTATAATAAGCATTTTTAGAATATCTGCCAGTTTAAAGTTCTATAATTAAACGTTGTTAATATTTTATAAAGGGGTTATTAATTAAGCTTCTGGGATACAATTTTTAAAGTTTAATACTAATACTACTAGTCTGACCTTCTTGCAGTGTCTAAGCCACCCTTAACCTTCTTCCCTCCCTCTTATTGCTCGGCACCAAGCTATTACATTATTGCCGAGCTATTGCGTTGTTGTACGTCTAAACTGGTAGGCAATAACGTAGTTAATTAATTATATGCGTCGCCACTATAGCCGCACCGCCTCCGCCCATTAGGGGAAGGGGTTTTGGTATATAGTTATATCTCTTTTTACACGCGTATTTAATTAAGTTAGGGTAGTTGACTAATTCCAGCTGTGCGGCGATTTGGTTATTAGGCATTAAAAATATTTAGTATATAAAGCTTTGAATTGGAATTATAATCTACTATATTAAATCCTACGTAGAGGGCTCTATATTAAAGCTCTGCAGTCTAAATATATACTAGATTCGTAACCAATATAATCTTTAAGCCTAGCTTAAGTAGGGCGCTTTGGTTACTGTAGTAGATCTTTACTTAGTAGTAACTAAGGCTCCTTAATCTTATTAAAAGCTCTATATAGAGGTCTTAGGGTCTCCCCTTAGAAAACCTTATCTCTATATATATTAATTAAAGTCTATATAATAAAGCTCTAAATTAAAGCTTTGGATTATAAACTTGGGTTAAAATTTTTGTTAGGGGGACTAATGATCCGCATGTTATACAAAGAAAATATTTTAATGTGTGCGGCTCTTACTAAGCGAATTTGCAGAAGATAAGAAATCTGCAGTAATAGAATGCGTGGCTAAGGAAATTCCCACTGCTTAGCTGCATATAATAAGCATCGTTAAGAACAGATAAAAGGATAGGGTAGTATGCGTTCCTAGAAAAGAATTAAATTTGTTAGACGTTTCTGCAACATTGCTTACGATCTTGCTCCCGCTCATGACTGAGGTTCGTCTACAGAGGTCGCGGCCAAAAGTAATCGGATTATAGGGGTATACGCCGCAAGACAGGGGGTTCTCTTGGCATCTATTTTTAGTAGGTTTGGACCTATCTAACGTACCCTATTTGGGTTCCTTTTCCTCTTATTACGCCTCTTTTTATACTTATTGCCTCCTTCTAATTTAATTATCTTCTAAATATGTTTTGATATTCTCTCTATCCATTCTTAGATCTTCTTTTATAGCAAGTCTTTCTATACTTTTAGCCAATTCTTCTTTATTCACTCTTTACTTATTGCTATACTATACTTTATAGTTTACCTCTTTATCCAAAACTAAGCTGGCTCTATTATATTTAAATTAAGAGAGTTTGCTAGCTAACGCATTCTTATAATCTCCTATAATTAATAAACCTTTCCTTAATACTTATAAGCATATAGTAATGCGTTATTCTTTTATATAATTATACTAGGATAAGAGAGCTTGCACTACTTTATAAAGGGAAGGAGTTTTTCTATAAGATCTTCTTATAATACCGGTACCAATTAATCCCTCCTTTGCTTGCTTTTCTCTTAAGTTTATTAGCCTTCTTATACTACGTTTAATTTAGCTTCTTTCCATTTTGTTAGAACGTTAATCACGTGACGTAGTTACGAGACTACGAGGCGAGACTAGCTAATCTGACTCGGAGCAACCCCTAACTTCTAGACAACAATCAACTACCAACTTCAACACCGCATACGTACCACTACAAGTGATATTCGTGCACGTTAATAATGTGAGTATACTGACACTAATCAGTAGACGTACAGATCAGGAAGTACGCAATAGCAAAGCTTAAAACCACGCATTAGCTTAACTGCTAACGCGTCAAATCGCAGAGCTATCGCCCTATTTTAGTTAAAGGAGAAAACTACGTTACCCTTAAAGCTTAAGACCACGTATTAGCTTACTAATGCATTAAATTGCCTAGAGAATCGTATTTTTACTTAAAGAGAGCTACGTTATCCTTAAAGCTTAAAACCATATATTAGCTTAACTGTTAACGCGTTAGATCGCCTAAAGGACCCTTAAAGCTTAAAACCACGTATTAACTTAACTATTAACGCGTCAGATCGCCTAGAGGACTATATCTTTGCTAAGAATTGTCTACAGTATCTAAGAACTGTAGATTTGTTAATAGGACACGTATACACCCTTACATCCTTACCTCAAACCTTAACTTCTTCAAACTAATAACTACCCTTATACCTACCCTTACACCTACCCTTATACACAAAGACATAATAATATGGAAATTAACTAGAAGGAAAGAATTACTAAATATAGCTACAGAATTAACTTAGAGACGGCTATAGATAACAACCTAATAGAGTATATAGAGACCAAGATACACCTATACACACAATCTAACTTTACAGACTTTGCATTGTGGATAGTATTTTAAGAAGACTTTAAAAACTTTACGCCAGAGACCTTTAAATAAGTATAATCTAATACTAGAATAGGAATCCGTTAATACCTAGTTAAGAGAGGAGTATATGTTATTAAGCAAAATAAAAGATACTCTCTTAGCAAGGTACTGACGGACGTCGCTAATAAAGAAGAGTTTTATAAATAGACGGATAAGGAGCTTATTACGGCCCTTACAGAGGTAAAACCAATAATCACAATAACTCTACAAGACTAACTCAATTCGACCTTAGATAAGCTTACTATATCTCCAGCCCCACCACTAGCTATACCACTAACTCCACTAGCTATTCCAGCTGCCGTACTACTAGCTACTCCAGTTGCTGCACCGCCAGCTACTCCAATTGCTACCCCCGCTACCCCTACTACCCCTCCCAGTCCTTAATCCTCCAATTACAACCAAATCCACGCTCTTATTAACCAACTGCTATAGCCAAAAGAGCAACAGCCGCAGCAGCTACATATATATACACCACCTAAACCAGCCGTGCCTAGTGTGGAGCAAGGACCTAGATACAGCAAGGAGGTAGCTATAATTATAAAGATCTATACAGACAACTAAAAGTACGATGGAGTTAATAACAGCTTTAACTTTAAGCTAACCATCTTTTATAACATCTGTAAGAGATCTAGCTTACCACCAGAAGGCTATATAGTAGCATTCCCTAGCATGCTAAAAGGGCTTGCTTAGGACTACTACTATAACAGCAACTTTAAGTTAAGACCTTTTATAAAAGCCTATAACCACATACAACAGTTTTTTAAAGGGCTAGAATACTACTACAAAAACCTTATAGAGTGGAACAGTATGACCCTCTAAGGAGTTATGGACAAGAACCCTAATAAGTTAATTTATCAGAACTTCCAACTGCTTGTAGATAAACTGCTAAAGCAACGTTATAGACTATACCCAGACTTTTGTACAAACCGCATTCTTATAAATAAGTTGGTTACTGCTTGCCAGGGAGTGCCAGTATACTATATCGCTGTCTCTAACCCTTTAGAAGACCTCTCTTAGTTAATTAGTAAGCTACAATCCTCCATTATTATATGGGAAAAAGAACACCCCCTACAGGCCTTAATAAGATCGTCTCACTAAGCCTTTTTTACAGATTAATGTTACTATTAAAATAACCAAAATTAAAACCGAAACACTAATTGCTACGGCAGCAATCGCCCCTATAGAACTAATGGCAGACTAAAAGCCAAGTACTATATCTATAAGAAGGAGAACTGCCGTTTATAGAAACATATAAAGGAGAAGTGTAATCGGTCCAGAGATGACTATAAGAGACGTTTTATTAATATTAAGGGCCGCAATAAGGGCAACTTTAATAACTACTTTAAGCAATATATTACTGCTTATAAAAGAGATAAAGATAATAACTTAGACTTTAAAGCCTACATACACAACACTAATGGCTCTGGGAGCGATGCCGGAGAACCTAACAACAGTTCTGCCTATATTACTACCTTTAGAACACTTATTATAGAGAAAGCAACCTCTATAAGTATAGAGCTAGCCAATAAGGCTTATATACACCTGCTTATAGCTTTAAAACTCACCACGGAGTCTACCATAGAACCTTACATAGAGACTAACCTATTTACCTACAGTATGGCCACAACTACAGCGCCATGATATACCTTAACAGTCTTTATAGGAATTATAATTAATACAGGTGCTTCATATAAGTCTATGGCTGGCTATAGCCAATTTCAAGCTTTATAGGCCGTAGATAAGTCTATAAGCCTTAACACGTTAACTAAAGGCTAAGTAACTGTCCAATTTGGGATCGGAGCCTCTATATTTATTAGAACCATAGACGTCAACAGCCCTATAGGCAAGGTACAATTCCATATCGTTACAGCAGATACTTCTTTCCTACTTTGCCTAGCAGATATAGACAGACTCTATATTAAATACAATAACCTAAAGGACGTCATCATCACTCGCACCAAAAGGGTGCCAGTAGTTAGACAATTTAGCTACCCATTTCTCTTATAAAGCTTCTCCTTACAGTCTTATTTAGTTAAGTCTTTTAATATAAACCCTTGCTACTTAACTAATATAGAACTATAACGTCTATACTATTGATTTGGTCACCCATTAGTTAATAAACTATAAAAGCTTCTTAATAAGGCTGGCTATGGCTATGACACTAATAGATCTGCTATTGAAGAGCTAACTAGACTCTACCACCACTACTAAAAGTATAGCAAATCTCTAGGTAGATTTCGCTTTACCTTATAAGATAATATTAATTTTAATTACAACATTATTATTAACATTATGTATATTAGCGGCTCCCCCCTACTACACGTAGTTAATAAAGCAACTTAATTTTAAGCTGGTAGATGGCTACGAGACATTAGCGCTAAGTATACTTAGGATATTCTTCAAATATGCTAGATTAACAGCTATTTAGGACTACCAGACTTAATTACCATAGACACTAGGAAGAACTTTATTAGTAAGGAGTTTAAGTACTATACTACTATTATAGGAGCAACTATAAAGTCAGTTCTAGTCAAATCACACAATTCTATTAGAATGGTAGAACGCTACCACGGTCCGCTACAACGAGCCTACTAAATCATTATAACTAAAATCCCTAAAATTAGTAAGGAGATGGCCCTATAAATGGCCTTTAAGGCCATTAATAATACAGCTAGCCTAGAAGGCCTAGTCCCTACACTTCTAGTCTTTAAAGCCTACCCCTAAATAGTTAAATTAGACACGCCATTACCTTTAGTTATATAGCGAGCTGCGGCTATTAAGAAAGCAATGGTAGAAATCTAGAAGCTATAAGCTAAATAATAGATCACTAACGCTCTTAATATATAAAACGGACCACAAACTAACGCCATTTATGGCCTCCTACCTAATTCGCCTATCTTAGTCTGGAGAGAAGGCAATACTAGCTAAAGTAGTTATTGGGACGGACCATATATGCTGCTTGCCGTTAATAGTAAGACCTGCACTATAAAGCTACCAAATAGACCTACAACCTTCCGCTCTATGGTTGTAAAACCCTACCTACTAGACCCATTAGACTCAGTTAAACCATAAGAGTCTGTTAAATTAGATAAACCAGTACCTTTACCAGCTAAACCTTAATTATTACCTAAGGCTAAACCATAGCTACTGCTAAAGCAAGGTAGAGGTCGCCCCTATAAATACCTATTACTTATAGCCGTTGCAGACATAACTGTTATAGATGCTATAATAGATACAGACGCTTTTATAGGTAATATTGCAGATATTATAGATATTGCTATCTACTTACAGGACGATGATACCGCGGATATAGCTAGCACTACTATTTACTTACAGAACAATAGCAACACCTAATTTAGCGCTTTATAACAAAAGGAGGTCATAGGCCTACTTAAGAAAGGTGTTTTTAAGATTATTAAGCTATATAATATGCTAAAGGGGGTCAGACTCTTTAATTTATGGTTTATTAATAAGATTAAGAATAAGGGAACTAATAAAGCCTTTAAGAAATCACAACTTATTATATAGGCCTATAATAACTTGGAGAAAGAGCTAGTCCTTACTTAGTCACCAATAATTTAACAAGTTAGTTAGCAGCTAATTCTCTATATTGCCGCTATACTACTATAGACACAACTCTACCTCCAAGACATCTTATAGGCCTATGTCCAGTCTACTATAAACCTAAACTATAAGTTCTATATACAACCGCCACACAAGCTAAATAAACAACTGGGAATTGATATAGACTCTATTTTAAAGGTTATAAAGCCACTTTACGGAGTACCTAAAGCTAGAAACTACTGGTTTAAGACCTACCATTCCTACCACATTAATTAGCTGCAAATAGACCAGTCCATATACAACCCCTACTTACTTTACAGCAATAAGCCTTTTAGAATTATCAGCCTATAGACTAATAATACACTATTCCTTATAGATAATACCTTTATAGAGGCTAAATAAAGTGAACTATATAAGGCCAAATTTATAGCTAAGGAGTAAGAGTAACTAACTGCTAATACACCAATTAAGTTTAATAGAGGACTTATTCAATTAATATAAGATAGGAGCATCACACTAATATAAAGGCGCCAGTGTAAGAACCTTAGCATGGCTAACACTACACTAGCAGACAGCACTAGCTCTAGAGGAGTTATATATAACCTACTTACGCTAAAGGACTAGTATATCGCTTAACGCGCTAGAGGAGCTTATATCGCCTTAGTCTATTAGCCAGAGGCCTTATACAACCTATCCTTTACTGCCTAGGTAGTTAACCCAGTTAAAGACAATATAAAGAGTCTTAATAAGCGATTAAGCTGGCAGATTAAGAACGCAAATAGAGGCCTAAAGTTCATTAAGCTAAACGTTAATACCTTATAACTCCTAGTATTTATAAACGCTTCCTTCACCAATAACAAGGACCTATCTTCGCAAATTGGCTATATACTTATACTAGTAGACGCCTTAAATAAGGCAAATATTATTTACTGGTCCTTAATTAAGTGCAAAAGAGTTACTAGGAGTATATTAGCCTTAGAGCTGTATAGTATAGCATATAGTTTTAATATAGGCGCTACAATTAAATCCACGCTAGATAAGGTCTTATAGGTTAACTTACCACTTATTCTCTATACTAACTTAAAGTCCTTATATAACTATCTCATCTAACTAGGAACTACGCAAGAGAAACGCTTAATAATTAATATAATATGCCTTTGCTAAGCTTATAAACAAAGATAAATTACCAAAGTTAAGTAGATTAATAGAGATACTAACCCTATAGACGCTATAACAAAGGGAAAGCCTTATACAGCACTATTATGGCTTATTAACACAAATTAAGTTAAATTATGGGCTGTAGGGTGGGTTAAACAAACGGATTTGGTTTTGGTAGGTATAACAGACTTATATAATATAGAGCTAGCCGCTAAGGCGCTAGTAGTAGGTGAGCTAATAGCGATTTTCTATTCTAGGGATGGAAAATCCTAATTAGCTGGTTTAACGGTATAGTAGAATCTAATAGGTGGCGCGCTCTAGGATTAAAGGTAGAGCTATTATATATTATAAACGGAAGAGCTAGTTATTGCGTATACACTATAAATAGTCTAGAAGTAGACTTAACTTTAGAGTATAGATTAGCCTTCTTTTTAGAGTTGCTCTAGTGTTAGAACGTTAATCACATAACATAGTCACAAGACTACAAGGCGAGACTAGCTAATCTGACTCGGAGCAACCCCTGACTTCTAGACAACAATTAACTACCAACTTCAACACCGCATACGTACCACTACAAGTGATATTCGTGCACGTTAATAATGCGAGTATACCGACATATTTATATTCCAAGTAATTTTCATCCTTCTTATTTATATAGAAAGCTCCCATTTAAGCTTATACTGTGCCTTTAGCTCTATATTTACTTTATCTGTCAGGTAACGAAGTCACCTCACCTATATATATTATTCCACACAGCCGTGCCTGGCATCTTGCCAGTCACTCGCTTACCTTTTGGGGTTTGTGCCGTGACTGGGTGGTATGGAGCCTATCACCTCACATTATCTATCTATTCCTTTACTGCTTTTTTTCTGCTAGTATCTCTTTCTTCTAAATATAATAAGGGCCCTTTAAGTTATAGGAGAAACAGCCCTAAAATATAAACTTCTTAAAGTGCTTCCACAGGCAATAAATATAGTGATTATAATAGCCTCCTCTTCTGTTCGCTATACGCAAAGTCTCCTTCTTTACCCTCCCTATATAATGCTAGTCTTATCTAACTAAATAATATTTTTTTAATCCTTAAGAGTCTAATCTTTATAAGCTAAGCACTAATTGTACCGTATAAGCTTATTGTTAGCGACTCAGTCAATCGAGGCACGAGCACGGCATAAGGGACGCGCAAGCCTATACAATTGGTAGTCTATAAACGAGGATCCAAAGCTAGAGAAAGGAAGGGAGAAAAATAGCAGCGCCGTGCGAAGTTTTATGCGGTCCTCTAGTCACGTAGACTCACGTGACTCGGCGTCTACTATAACGTCTACCATAATCCACCGTTTTCCACCAGCGCCGTAACATTACCCCCCCCTCCGAAAAAGCCTGCCCTTAGGCTTTATATGTCCATATCATATCCGTAGGGTATTCTTATCTATATACTCAATAGGTAGCTTATCATCTTCGCTATACTAGCACTCCATTCACTCATCTAGATACTTTGGGGGTCCTGGCTTGTTAGGGTATTAGTTATAGAATTCTTTAAGCTTCTAGGGGCAACCTATAAAGTTCCAGGCAGGGTACTAGGTTGGGTCTAGATCATAACCTTTCTATTAGACACGGTATTTTAGCGTTCCTTATACTAGTTTATAGGCTAGTATTTTATTAACTTCCTATTCGTCGTCGCCATTAACTTAAATCGGCAGTAGAGGCTCATTCTTTTGTCCAGGTAGTAGGTTATTTGCAGCTTTCCATAGCTTATCTAGTAAGAAAATAGGGTGGACTTTAATTAAGTCTAGGAGTTTAACCTTATATAAGTTGCCTTCTTTATTAAGGATCTTATATGGTTCTACCATCTTATAGTCTAGCTTATAGCTAGGCCGTTCTGTCTTCTAGTTCTTTGTTATAACCCAGACCTTATTACTTATGGTAAAGTCAGGCTCACGCCTATACTTATTTGCCTGCTATTCTATTAATTTCTAGGCCTTCTCTAGGTTCTTGTGGGCTACCGTTTATACTTCTTCTAAGTGTCTAGTATACTGCTGTGCTTCCTTATAAGATAGTTTTTCGCGCATAGTCTATGGTCCTTCCAGTCTCTTCCAGTTAAAGCTTATATAGGGTAAGTATCCTATTTCTAGCTAAATAGGTGCAAACCCCATAGAGTTATGGGGTAGGGTTGCCTGGGCGTAGTCTATTATAGGTAGTAGTCTGCTCCAGTTGTCCTAAAAGTAGTTAATAAAGGGCCGGAGTCTCTAGTCTAAGTACTAATTTACAATCTCCGTCTAACTGTCTGTCTAGGGGTAGTATGCTGTAGAGAGCTTTAGCCTAATACCTAGGATCTAGGTAAACTTGTTCTAAAAGGCCGATATAAACTGCGGCCTATAGTTGAATATAATAGTATCTAGTAGTCCGTAAATTCGGTAGACATAGTGGATATACAGTTAGGCCGCCTCTTTAGCATTAATATTTTTATAATAGGGGATTAAGAACGGGCGCTTGCTAAAGCGGTTAACTAGGATTATAACTATATCATATCCGTCGCGGTCTGTAGGTAACTCGTAGAAGTCTATAGAGATATACTGCTAGGGGCGTTCTAGTATTGGGAGTGGCTTTAATAGCCCTAGGGTCTTATTTTATGGAATTATAGACCTACGGCAGTCGTTATAGTTCTGTATATAGCGGTTAATATCCATAACTATTCTGGGCCAGTAGTAGCGGTCGCCAATAATTCTATAGGTCTTATTTTTTCTAGGGTGGGCCGTAGAGACCTAAGTATATACTTCGGCAATAAGCCAAGTCCGTAAATTCTGTTCCTTTGCCACTACCAGCCGTTCCCAGTGCTTAAGCAGTCCGTTTTTGAGGGACCATAGGCTAGTAGCATTCTTTACCTTTTCACAGCACTCCTATAGAGAAGGGGCCGTACGGTTTGCCTGCAGTAGTTCATTAATAAGGTCAAGTTCCGTAGAGTCGATAGGGCATATCTCAGCGTCTAAAGGGTCTATATTTAGTTCTGCCTGTATCTAGGGGTTAAGGTGCTCTGGTTATAGTAGTGCCTAGGTCTATAATAAGATCTTCACAGCCACCTAGTTACCTAGGTCCTATTTACGCCTTATAAAAGTATCCGCACAGTTCGTAGCGCCTAGTCTATATATAATTAAGAAGTTAAACTAAGATAGGATATCCGCCTAGCGTGCCTGGCGGGCTATAAGGGCCTTAGTTATTATAAAGTATTCTAGGGCCTTATAATCCGAAACTACCTTAATAGGCTTAGGGGTCCCCTCTAGCTGTATACACCAGTGCTAAAAGCTAGAGATAATAGCCAGCATTTCTTTATTATGGATATAGTAGTTTAGCTTAGCATCTATTATAGTCTTTAAATAGTATATAATAGGGTGCTATTCTCCGTCCAGTTGCTTCTAGGAAAAAACACTGGCTATTATACTGTCTAAGGCATTAGTTTCTAGCATTAAGGGCCGTTCTGGGTTAAAGTGGGCAAGTAGGGGAGCTAATACTAGCCGCTTTTTAAGCTTATTAAAGGCCTATATATATACGGCGTCAAAGTGGAATAGCTGGTCTTTCCTAGTAAGGCGGTTAAGAGGCTAGGCAATCCTGCTATAGTTCTTAATAAAGCGTTAGTAGAAGTTATAAAAACCTAAAAATAATTATACCCCCTTTACGGTCTGTGGGGGTGTCTACTGGTTAATTACAGCCGTTTTCTCTAGGTCGGCCTTAATTTTATCTATACTAATAATAAAACCTAGGTACTTTATACGCTTAACACTAAATTCTAACTTCTTAATATTGGCCTGGAGACCAGCCTCGCGGAGCCATTATAGGACTTTATAGATATGCTCCTCGTATTCTAGCTCGTTCTTAAAGTAAATCATAATATTATCTAGGTAGGCCGTATAGAAGTTGTTAAGGTAGTTAAAGAGTACATTATTTATATACCGCTAGTACGTAGCTGGTCTGTTAGTTAGTCCAAAAGGAAGTACCTTATATTTGTACATTCCGTAACGGGTTTAAAATATAGTAAGCTCCTTAAACCTAGGGTCTATCCTAATTTAATAGAAGGCCTAGCGGATATTAAGCTTTATAAAGACCCTAGCTCTACTTATTCGGGCAAGAGTCTTATTAAGTAAGGGTAGTGGATAGCGGTCCTTGCGGGTTATATTATTTAGCTTATAGTAGTTAATGCAGAAGCGTAGTCCTCTATTTAGTTTTTTAGCAAAGAGAATAGGCGAGTTAAAAGGGGCTTAGCTAGGCTTAATAAAGCCCTTATTAAGGTTATCGATAAGGTACTGCTTTATGGCCTACAATTTGGCAATAGACTGTAGGTAAAGAGGGCTAAAGCTAAGGGTACTTCCCTTACCTTAATTGATCTCGATCTTATAGTTATATAGTCAGTAAGGCAGAAGTATATCTAACGCTACCTTAGAGAATACGTCCTTGAATTTCTAGTATTAATTAGGTAGTTTTTGTTCTACTAGTTCCTTATTTATAAGCTCGCTTTCTTGTCCGCTAAGCTTACTTTCCTTTTCCTTAAGCATTTGATTAATTTTATATAGGCTAGTTATAAAGGCAACGGTATTAGGCTGAACTAAGTTCTGGTAGAATCCTACAGCACTAATACAGCAGATATTAACTAGTAGGAGGTCCATAGGTTTCTTTATAGACGCTTATTAGGCCGTATCTTGCGGTATAGGGTATATAGTCTTCCTTAGCTTATATTCTATTTTCCGTAAGTTATCCTTCCTGTTTATTAGCTTAGTATGGCGTTTAATATCCCTAATTTTCCTTTAGGGCTGTATAGGGCCTAGGTTCTCCGTAGGGGGCTTAACTAGGTTACTACTGACTTCCTAGGTCTCTAGTGCGGATAGTGTAATATATATAGTCTAAGGGCGGCGTAGTATACAGATTTATTGAGGATTAAGATATATATCCTTCTTAAAGGCCTAGTCTCTATGTATAGCATCAGCCTGGTAAATAGTATTAATCTAGGGCTGTATAAGGTTTTCTATTATAATGCTAATTTCTTTTATAAAGAAAGGGGTCAGGGGTAGGGTTTTAGGTTAGATAAGCTATCTATTCCATATATTAAGCTATAAGCCTAAATAGGCTAGCTATTTTCTCCCTATAATTATATCGTGGCTCCCAAGGTCCGTAATAAGAAAGGGGACGTTATACTACCTTTATCTATTAATGCGGAGGTGAATCCGCAAGATAGTTATAATGGGTGGCCCTATTCATCCATTATACCCGTAAATAGGAATTGGTTTAGGCAGTTCTTTAAAGGGTGCATTTAAAAAGTCAGCCAGCTTTACAGCATATTAGGTATCTATTAAGGCAAAGGCATTTGCTCTAGAGTCAGCTAAAGTAGAGGTTAAAACTTAATATCCATTATAGAATAAGGTATAAGGGATAGTGCAGCTTCTTCTACTAACTAGCTAACCTAGATTAATATATAATATATTAATCCCTTTTAACCCTAGAGAGGA
>Ga0307507_10003127_pt1 | contig 32991 bp, 3 predicted proteins | sample 7_EM_MG_FD_207223 | JGI IMG/M metagenome (GOLD analysis project Ga0307507, IMG submission 207223) | Populus trichocarpa ectomycorrhiza microbial communities from riparian zone in the Pacific Northwest, United States - 7_EM | ecosystem: Host-associated > Plants > Roots > Unclassified | place... | reverse complement strand
GCCTCTCGGATAATAGACCTATCAGCTGATAGTATCCGGAGACTATCCGGATAGTCTCCGGATAGTCTTGGCAAAAACCCCTAATATGCTTACACTTGTAATGCACCCCCCAATATTAAATAAATAATTTTTCTATTAGTATAGATTTATAGAGCTTGTAAAGCGCTTTAAAATGGTACCACTTTCATCTAAATATCCTCAGGATAAGTAATATTATATAGATATAAAGCTTACAAGAGCTCTGCGGAATAAGGCTTACCCGCACGGAGCTCTACCAAAGCTCAGCAAAAGCTCTGCACGAAGCTCTGCACGAAGCTCTGCGGAGGCTCTGCACGAAGCTCTGCGTATGGAGGCTCCGCACCAAGCGCTGCACTAAGCTTTGCGTACGGAGGCTCTGCGCGAAGCTCTGCGGAGGCTCCGCATAAAGCTCTGCACGAAGCTCTACATAAAGCTCTACACGAAGCTCTAGCAAATACCTTTAGCTTTCCTACTGATTAGATATCTCCTTTCTACCTTTTTTATTTATACTTCTCTTTATATAAAATACTATAAAATAAAATAAAAATAGGAAAAAAGAGAGAAGACCCTATAGTTTAAATTCAGTAACTTTTATCTACTCCTTATTATCCTCCAGTTCCACAATCCGATCCTTACCCTCTAGTACTCCCGCTACCACCACTATAGGCTAAGAATTTATATTATATAACGAACATCGAGCCCTATAATCCCGCCACTTGCAATTTTTATAGCACCTACTATAGAACCCTAAGAGACTCTAATATTTAGTAAAGGGGTAAGGGCCTACTAGACGATGTAGAGTCGCCGTATAAGCCTCGCAAGGCTAGTATTAATTAGCTCTCTGCCTTATACAAGTAATATAGGTTACTTATAGTTATATTTAGAGACCCACGGCTCTAAATTAGAATTGCATTTATATATAAGGGCCTCCCTATCCGCACCTGCCTCTCTAATATACCCCCTACCTAAGCCTCTATATTAATTGCCGGTAAAGCTTCTACCCTCTCCTACTTATTCCAAGAGTAGTTAGTTATATAGGTATGTTATATAGAGAAGAGAGTTTACTTACAGTACGGTAACGTTATTAGAGAATCTCTTATATAATAGGATAGGAAGTATACTAAATAATTATATTTCCTAATTCCTAATAAAGGACGATATTAGTAGGATTTAAAGTTATAATTTATTAAGTTTAAAGTTAGTATATATTTACCTACGCCACCTATACGCCTTTAGTAGTTACCTTTTACCTAAAATTATTTTATTTATATGCCCCCCTTCCCTACTTTAGTGTTATATAATATACCCCTTATATACTTTCCCTTATACAACTATAAGAGAATACTTAGAATCTTATAAGCTGCCTAATCCTTCGCGCATTCTAATGCCTTAAGTATTTATAGAGTAGTACTTATACAATCCTATAGAACGCGATATTAAGAACCTAAAAATACTCTCTTTAGCTTATTGCTTATTCTAGGTATTAAGAGAACTTTAATTATAAGCTATAAGAGTTATGGAAATCTTATATACTAAAGAGGCTGGTTCTGTTGGTCACACAGGGTGACTCACCAATAATGACTACTTGAGTAGGTTACAGTGATGTTGGTTAATAGCTTCTTTTTATTGGAATAAGGAAGGGCGAGGAGCTTAAGACTCCTTGCCACGCTAGTGCCGCGGCGTTACGTGACGACCGCTTGCCTAATTCCCAACACTGGCAACTCTTCTTTTGTGGTTGCCATCTATATACAAATACTGCTTAACTAGCGTAATAAATATCAATCCTCCTTACTTACTATTGCTACCGTAATATAAGTCTCGCTATCCTAAAATTTGCCTCTTAGCACGTGGTGCTTTCTTACTTGGAGTTATGGGTGGATATTATATTAGGGCCGCCAAGGCGCTAATTATAAGCGAGCTAATAGCGATTTTCTATACCGGGTATAGAAAATCCTAATTAGCTGCTTTTAAATTGCTATATCTCCTACTCCCTTTTAACCTAACCTTTAACTTGTATACGTAAAGTATTTATATTAACGAACGTCTCTAGTGCCTTGTTTAGGTTTGCCTTTATTATTATATCTACTAGGTTGTCTTAGCTATTAATCTACTAGATCTTAAAGAGTTTTTAACGCTTATAGGATTACTAAAGTACTATAATATTAATTATAAGACGCTTCTCCTTTATAGTACTAAGCTTAACTAAACACTTATAGAGGGAATATGAGTTGGTGCATATAATTATAGGGATAATAGGGAGTTTAAGTTAATCTATAATTATCTTTAGGGTAGTTCTAATTGTAATTGCTATATTAACTCCGCTAACTATTCTATATATCTCTAATACTAGAACGCTTTGGGTAACGCGCTTACTCTTAGTTAAGCTCCAATAGATAAGATTGCTGTAGATTATAAAGTTATTCTCTTTAGTAGATTTATTTGTAATAATAATTTTATATCCTAGCTAGGAGCTAAAATCTTTATTATTTATAAATAATCTATTAACAAATATAAAGAGCTTAACGGTAGGAAGATTAATAGGCATATAGAGTAGTCCCTAATTAAGATGGTTTATTTGCCAGAAAAGACGCTTATTTAGGGCAAGGATATTATCCTTAGTTGGTTTCTGGTGTTAAGTGGCAATAGAGAGATTAAATAAAGCCTTAGGTTAATAGATAGAAGTAATATAAGCTCTATAAGCGCGTTACTCCACGTATTCTTGCTTTAGAGAATTAATATCAATAATATTAATTTTCTTGCTTTAATCTTTTTGGCGTAAAGTAATAGAATCCTTATTTAGGGAGAGGATGCATCTATTAAAAAGTAATAGTGTTGTTAAATTAAGCTTTTCCTTTAGCTTTGCTATAAGATTTGCCTTTATTAGCTTATCTTCTTTAAGAGCTAAGAATTAGTCGTCTCCTAAGATAATTATATTATTGGTTTATATACTAACGATTCCAAATAGAGTTCCTGTAGTTGTGATAAGGAAGTAGGGATTAAATATAGAAGTAGTTATTAAGAGCTTCTCTTTATGGTGCTTGCTATAAGTAGCCTACTAATAAGTTCCTACCTCTGTGATTCTATATAATGGCTTAAGTATAACTATAATTGTATCTTTGGGATATTAGTAGTGAATTTGCTTTAGAAGGTATGCTAGTATTAAGCGCTAAAGGCGCGTCTCTAATTAGGTATAGGCCTAAGTAATATCTTATAAATAAACCGCTATTTTATTCTTTATTAAGGAGGGAGCTAGTATAATAATAACTTGCTAACTAGCTTATTAAATTATAGGGGATTGCATAAGAATTACTTTCTTACCATTATTATTATAACTTTAAATGACCAGTCTTAACTTCTTAAATAGGGTATTAGTAGCTTTGCCCTTAATTTTATTAATTATTCTTAACTTAAAGATACAAACTCCATTAAACTTAGTAGGGTTATACTTCTTAAATTTAAAAACTCCTCTTATAATAAGACCGTCAATCTCCTGCTTATTAGATGCTTGGAAAGGAGCTCTTAAAGTTATAATATGGCCTTCCTTTTAGAGCTGTTTTGTAAGCTTAAAGTTAGCCTTCTCTTTAGCTGTTATAAAGGCTATTAATAACTTATTTTTACTCTTAATAGCAGTAACAAATTGCTCTTTAAAATTAATAAGGTGTTGGTAATTTTATAATCCCTTTGGGCGACCTCTACTGCGTTATAGTTGCGGCATATCTACTATAATTATATTAGGATCGTAGTCGCCTTTTAAAGTACGTTAATTGTAGTTCTTCTTTAGGGTATCCTCTAGGGCATTCTATAAAGGCTTAGAACTATTATTTCTATAGTAGGGCTTAATAACGGTTAAGCGGAATTAAGTGGGTTTATAGGGTATTTAAAGAGTGCAAGTCTAACTATTAATTGTAATAAGTTTATATAGGCCTAACCATTCTCCCTTTTTACGCTATACGTGTACCTTAGATTGGAGTGGCAGATTAAGTATAGTTAAGATATTTGGGCCATTTCTTATTCCTAGTACGTTGTTAACTTAGCGCGTGGCGTAGAGATATCGCACCTCTTTTATTACTTTGTGAATAGCCTCCGCTTATTATATAATAGATAGGGATAGTGGAGAATTGTTAGTTATTTAAGGGTAGGCGCTAAAGACTAGTAATATAGGTACAAGCCTATCTAGACTAGCGGAATTATTAACAGCCTTAATAGCTATCTGTAAGATAAGCTCTTTGCTAGCACCCTCTAGTTCTAAAGAAATAATCTTATATGCTTATTATAATGGTGTATAATATTATTCTACTTTTCTAACACTATTATGTGCCTTAATAGGGACTTCCTTAACCTTAATTTCTATTACCTTCGCCTATTGCCGAAACTCTATAGATAAGAAGTTTCTTTCTATATTATAAATGACTTAATTAGGGGGTCCTAGGTAGATATTAATTTAGTATAATTAAAGAGTATCCTATGCGTTCTTAGCTAATATATCCTTTAGAAAACGTGCGGCTTAAAAGAAGGTTAAGAGGTTAATAACTTAGAGTACTAGCTTGCCGCTAAGATATATAATGTCAATAATAATACAGAAGTTGAAGTTGTAGTTATCTTTAAGGGTAAACTTGAATTAGCTAGGGGACTTCTGGTTTATTTAGCAGTAATAGTAGTACTTTATAAGATGCTTAATTGTCTTAGCCTTAACTTTATAACCTACTTATTAAAGAACCCTAAGCAATTTATAAACTGATAGGTGACCGAAGTGATAGTATAGTTGACGTAACTCTAACTTAGTTAAATGGCTTTAAGCAACGCTCCTTTCTGGCTGTTAAAGAAGTAACTAAGGGTGACCCTACTTGCGTATAATAGGCACCCGATTCTCTCCCTAAATGAGTATATTCTTAAGGTTATTAAGCTTAACGCCTAACTTATCTATATCTTGGATGCAGAATAGAAATAGAGTATTTGCGGGAATAATATAGAAAGTAATATATCCTAACAGAGTTTGGACCTTAATTATGCTAAGAGAGATTATAGTACCCTTGCTAAAGCGAATTATATATTGGCCTGCCGTTAATTAGTTAATCTAAATAGAGCTATTAAGCTATTAAAGAGCTTGAACTTAAGGTTCTTCTACTATAGATACTTTTACGGCTCTAGTATCTGGCATAATACTATAGAAGACGTTTGCTAAGTATCTATTATTAAAGGAGAACGCGGAACTTTCTTTTAGCTTATTAAAGATATCTGACTTTGTAATAAAATAGAGCGTAAATTGGTTATTAAGAACAGCAATAGTTTGTATGCTATTTACCTTACCATACTTAGTAAAGTATTGGTTGGGAGAGTAGTCCTTAATTTCTATATCTATAAGGAGCTGTTCGGCCTTATTAACCTTACCCTTAAGATCTTTTTCGCCTTTATATTAAACCAGGAAGCTTTGGAAGTAGGCTATAATAACTTTACAATTTCTAACATTTTATGCGCTTTAGCGAAACTTATTATATACCTTTTTTTATCTATTAAGAGGGTGCCTAGTTAACTAGCAATTTGGCTTCTTATAAATATAGTATTTCTTTTATTAATTGTTTTAAGATAAACCTCTATAAGGACCTCTATAATTGCTTTATAGTTAATGTTAATTATACCCTCTGCCGTATTCCCTACCCTGGCTACTATATGTTTAATTAGTCCAGTTATAATCGTGTTAGTTAGTTAGGTTAATTAAAGTAGGTTAGGGTTAGGCGTTAAATTACTATACTTCTTAAGAGCGTAGAGTGGTGCTAATAGAGGATCTTAATTAAGCATACACTCCTTTATAAGTATTTACAGGATTAAAGAGGGTAAGGTTATATTCTTTAACACCTTAGTATGCGCTAATAACTTAATCGCGTAGGCTAAAGTCCTCTTAATATAATTTGGATAAACTATACTAAATTATCTAAAGTTGATTAAAGAGCTTTTAAAGATAGTTAAGTTAAGAGGTATCTAGGTTTATAGCAATAATTCTTAGGAAGGTAGTCTCTCTCTACTTTAATATATACTGCTGCTTATTCTCTTCTATTTTAAAGTGGCATCTTATCTTATATATTATTTGGTTGAAATTATATCCTTTTCCTACTAAACAATTATAATAGAAGGTACTGGCGCGGCCCTTAAATATAACGGAATAAGCGTTATAATATTAGTTAGGTTCCAGTCTAACCTTCTAGTAATAGTTATAGAAGATGCGCAGCTTTAAATTAAGGATATTATATAGTTCCCTGCTAAACCTCTTCTCCTAGTCTAAATAGAGTTTTATAAGCTCTATAAGCATTTTTAAGGTACCTCCGAGCGGTATTAGGCCACGTTGAAATTGTATTAGAGATTAAGGTGGGGATTGCTTTATAGGCTATAGTGGAGATATAGAGCTTAATAGAACACGGCATAGTACCTAATCTTCCTATAGTAGAGTTTAAAGATTATTAAATCGCGAAGCAAGGGGGTCTTGCGCTTGCTTTTAGGGGGCAGTAGTTAAAGTTGCAGGTTAAATTAGTAGGAGCGATGGGTATGGTACGTAAGAACTTATACCTAGAGCAATGGAATTAGAACGTGTCTCTATTAGTATATTATTTAGATTCTATTGTAAGTTAAGCTTCTTTATATTATGTAGTTAGTGCTTAATCTCTTATGGAGTCCATTTATGCTCTTCTTTTATGTTAATAACTTGCTCCTAAATATTGTCTCTAATAGTGTCTCCATCTATAGGGACAAATACTCTGTTCTTCTAAAGGAAGTTACGGAAGTCTTATATAATATTCTTTTTCGCAAGGGCCTATGTTTTCTTTATCCATCTAACAAAGTCCTCCTTTATATAATACCATAGCACAGTATCGTTGTATTCGCTGTCTGTGTATTATACTATATAGTATAGTAAGAATCCGTTTAGGTCCTATTACTTGGCGTTTATAGGGTTAATATCTTTATCCTATATCTTTAGGTTAATGTCGTTCTTATACTTCTTTGGGTAGGTCAACGCCATAATAGGAGTAGAATTGACGGGGTGTTATACATCGAAGGTAGGTAGGATTTTCGGCTTTATAGGATCTTATAGGTTTGCTGTCAAAAGGTAGGCAATTTAAGGCGTAGTTAACGCGTTTTGGACGTTGACTTAGGACTCTAGGTTTAGTAACACTTTTGACCTAAAGTACTTAACCAAATCTTCATAAACGCGATTGTTCTGCGTGATGGACGCAACTTGGTATCTCCTAGTACTTAGTAACACTTCTATTACTAGTTTTCCGCAAGCCTAAGGTAGTATAGTATCGCCGGGAACCCCTATATGAGACTGTCTCTTCTGTCGATAACCTAGCTGCTCTATGGTTGACTGTGTGTTTAACCACTAATTAGTATTAGTTATATAGGGTAACTTACTAATAACGACTACTCAAGTAGGTTATAGTGATGTTGGTTAATAGCTTCTTTTTATTGGAATGAGGAAGGGCGAGGAGCTTAAGACTCCTCGCTATGCTAGTGCCGCGGCGTTACGTGACGACCGCTTGCCTAATTCCCGACAGGTTCCACTATTAAAATAGCTATTATATAGCCATTAAGTGGAATTAGATTCTTGTTAATATAGGTATTAAACTTATCTAGACTCTATAGACGAGTATATTTTAAATAATACTAAAGACAAGCCTTATGGAAGGCAAAGAGGTTTTCTTTAAACTCTAAAGGCGACCTTTAAGTTTTCTTAGTTGCGTATAACATAGTTAAACCTAAAAGTATTACTTTTTTATAAAATTTCTCCTAGAGCTTTTATACGCTAAAAAGCTTCTTTTCTCCTTTAATAGTAATATAATTGTTTTAATCCTTTAAGAAAGCTATATAACACTCTAGGTTAAGAACTCGTACTGCTAAATAGTAGGGAGAATTATTTAGCTTCTTAATATACTTTGCAAGCTTTTCCTTAGTATATTAGAGTTAAAAAGTTATAGACTTATTCTTAGCCTTAGTAGCTATTACCTATAGGAAAGTTAGCTAAAGAAATATTAAGAGTATTATATAATATACTAATGCGGTCTATACTATATCCTTAAAAACATTAACTAATTCTAGAACCCTCTTTAGTATTATATAATCTCCTTAAAGAAATAGAGTTGCTTTATAGAAAGACTAAAGGAAATTATAAATCGTATAAGGATATTGTTACGGCGCTAGCACATTGCCGCAGATTGCCGCAAATTGCCGTTACGTGACTAGAGAATTGTATATAACTTCGAGCGGTGCTTCTATTCTTCCCCTTTCCTTTCTCTAGCTTTGGATCCTTGTTTATAGACAATCCAATTATATAGGCTTGAGCGACCCTCTTGCCGTACTTGTGCCTTAATTAACTGAGTCGCTAACATTATCCAAAGCTTGTTACCATTCTCTTTTTCTAAGAAGGAACTTAAATATATCTACAAAACTATAAATAGAATAAGGAAACAGAATAGGACCCTAAAGACATTACTAGAACCAAAAGAACATAAATAGAACGCGAAACCTAAAAAATAGAATATGTACGGACCAGAACCCTAGAAAATAAATAAATACTAGAAATTACCTAGTACTCCTACCACTATGCTAAGAAATATAGCAGCTAGTAAAGCCGCTATAGGACCCGTAAGTACCTCTAATAGTAAAACAGTCACCGTCTTGACCCCCTAGGAAGAGCTTATAGCAGCTAATACTGAAATTAAACAGCTCTAAAAGCTGCTTAAAACTAGAGACACCCCTATACCTAGTAATAAGTTATCGGACACCTAGAGGCTTGCTATAGTCTTAAGGCCCTAGCCCAATATATAGTATTAGTATTATCGCGATCCGCGAAGGTTGTAGACCCCCTATTGCTTATAGATAGAACCGACCCTATATTTAACAACTAGAAGCTTTAACTATAGGATAAGCTTAAAGTTAATGCGGACCACTTTCCTAATGCCTAAGCTAAAATAGTATACGTCTTCGGCCGTACTGGTGGTAACGTATAGATATACTTATATCTGCAATACGCTTAGGACTTAGTAGACCCCTTCCTCTCTAAAGAAGAGATAATTAACTACCTATCTTTTATTTATAAGGACCCCTTTAAAGTATAAAACGCCTAGCTTAATTATAAAAGCCTAAATATAAAAACGATAGAGACCTTCTTGGCCTTTCAGACCCACTTTCTATACTTAGCCGGACAGGCTTAAATCCCCTAAGAAGATCTAATACTAGACCTCTTTAATAAGCTTACCCTAGACCTACAGCGCGCTATACTGCTAGTTTATACTACTGTATAGATGCTTAAGAAACTTATGGATTAATGCCTAGCTATTAACTAGGGCCTCCATTAAATTAAGGTATATGCTAAGTGGTATAAAACTAGAAGCTCTGCTAACTAGAATATAAGTACTACCAAAACGGGCCGTAGCGCCCTAGTAAGACCTATAACCCCTACAGCACAGGCTATACAGCCCGCCGCTAATTTAGCAGCTAGTTATATAGCTAGTCCTACTATGGGTCTAGCAAATTCTTGGCCTATATATAGCAACCCCTATATATAGGCCCTTAGTAATTAGGGAGCTTACTTTTCTTATAGCCAGAAGGGCTATATTGTAAAGGATTGCCCAATAAATGTAAAAGTGGGCGAGGTTCTGTTAATCTAGGAGGATAGTATAGAGTTAGAAAAAAAGGAACCCTAGAGGAAGACTCCTCTCTAGGGTTAAAAGGGATTAATATATTATATATTAATCTAGGTTTGTGAGGGCGCGAAGAGGCTTTGGGGAAGATTTAAAGGAATAATATAAATTCTATCTAAATCTAAGGATATATAGCTCTTGCTAAGTATAAGACGTTGCGTAAAGAAGAGAAAGGAATATAGGAAACTTGTGACTAAATATTTAAGGTCTTGGCAGCAGACGCGTAGGCACAAGCCCACGCGGATTTTAATAGGTTTTAACCAAACTCTATTACATTAGTGGAATTTGGTGGAATTTAATCGAGTTAGCGGAATTTAGCGGAATTTAATCGACTTTACAGAATTTAGCAGAATTTGATTAAAGTGTCGGAATTTATCTATTAAGTGTTTCACCAAGACATTCCTACTATAACTAGGCTAGTCCTGTTATAGTACCCCCCCCTTTAGCCGAAGGTCTAAAACAATTTATAACTTATCGCCTTATAAGTATTGTAATATAGTTTAAGTTCTTTTTGATTTTAAGTTTCCTGCTATTATGTTTCATATCTTCGTATTAGGTGGTAGTTATTTGCCTTTATGTTATGTCTATCTAGCTAGAGTAGGCCGCAAAGGATGGTCTTTATAGAATTCTTTTATTAAGGAAGGCGTATTGGCCTTAATCTAATTATAGGTTTCCTAGGTTTGTATTTTATATCCTTTTTACTTAATAAGAAGTTTAAATTGTTTAGATTGTGTTTTCCATTATATATTATTAATTAAGTTAATAAAGTAAGAACCGTTACCGTTATTAACAATTATGGGAGGTGGCGGCGGCACTTCGCGAGTTATAGGATTATCTTTTAAAGGTTATAATAAGCTTACGTAAAACATTAGGTATATTTTTATTTTAGTTGGTAGTTTAAGCTTATAGGTATACGGGCTTAGTTTCTTCTTAATTTGGTATAGGCCCGCGAACTTCTAATTAAGTTTCTTTAAAGGCCGTTAAGTCTTTAGGTTTTATATATTTAGGTAGGCTATATTACCTTCCTTAAAGTCCCATACGGGAGCTCGTCCTTTATTCGCATGCTATTTCTATAACGTTTAAGCGTATATTAATTTACTTTATAATAGTTCCATTAACTGCTTAATTTAATTAGTAAAGTTATATACGTTAATTAACTGGATCCGTTTAATTATGGGTCCTATTATATTGATATTAGGTTATAGTTTAAATCCAAGTTAAGGGTTTTATCTGGTATTACGCCTGTTAATATGTTTATCGTATTATTTATAGTAAACTTAGCTAAAGGCAGCTATTTTTCCCAGTTGTCTTATAGGTATTGTTCTATAATCACGTTTACAATTTTAGTTTAACTATCTATCTCCGGATAAAATATAGTTAAGAGTCATATTTAAATACTTAATTGTTTATATAGAGCTTGCTAGAAGTCTAAAACGAACTAGCTTTTATAGTTAGATATTATTAAGTTAGGAAGTCCGTGTAGCTTAAAGACGTGCTTAATAAAACATTTAGCTACTAATATCGCATTAATTAAGTCTATGGGAATTATATGTCGCATTTTTATAAGGCGGTTAATAACTACTATAATATTTATAAACTTATTACTGTTAGGCAAATTAACTATAAAGTTAATTAAGATATCGCGCTATCTTTATATCGGAATTAGTAGCGGTTAAAGTACTCCTTGCTTCTTTATATAAGAGGTCTTTCTATATACGTATATCCTGTATGCTCGAACGTATTTTTATACATAGTTGTATATTATAGGCTAGTAGTATACTTGTTAAACAAATTTATAAGTCTTTATATGGCTAAGATGCCCTATTATAGGGGAGTTATACACAAATTTAAGTATCTTAAATTATAAGGATTCAGAATTCGGAACTACTATCTTCTGTTAATAGTACAATTGATTGTTTTAAATTTTGTATTTAGTGAGTATAATATTCTTATACTATTGTTTTCTAGTTTAGATTACTTTTATTATATCTACTATCCATATATTATTTTTATATTTATATTCTATTAGCTTATTAATTTCTATTTCCTATTTATTAACTTCCGTATCTAAAAATATAGGATATAGCTTTTTAAAACGTTTAGGAGGTAGTAAAATCCATAATTAATTTATAATCCGTTCGTCTAAAGCATTTATAGGTAAGTCCTGTAATTGTTATATTAATGCGTTAGGCTTTTAATTAAGTTTGCCCGGTTAATATATAATCTTAAAGTTAAATTATAAGAGGTATTTAGTCTAACAAATTTAGCGCTGTGTTAATTGTTTTATAGTTATAAAGTACTATAGGTTCTTATAGTCCGTTAATACGCGTATTAGGAATAACGATTCTTTAAGCTTAGGACGCCATTATTTAAAATATCTAATAATTATAAGCAGTTCCTTATCGTATATCTTATAGTTTAATTTAGCAGGGGCGAGTTTTTAGGAGAGAAATGCTACTAGATATAGTTCGCCATTCTTATTATATTGTAATAACACTCCCTTTAGCGCATAATTAGACAAGTTAGTTTTAACGGTATATTTAAGGTTAGGGTTAAAGTAAGTAAGAATTAGAGCAGTTATAAAGCGGCGTTTTAAATTATTAAAAGCTTATTTATATCTAGCGGTTTATTTAAATTTTACATTCTTTCTTATTAGGTTTACTAATAGCTAGGCAATTTCTAAAAAGTGGTTAATAAATTAATAATAGAAATTTACAAATCCTAAAAATCCTTAAATGTCTTATACGTTGCTAGGACTTTCCTAGTTTATAATTATAGCGACTTTCTTAGGGTCCATTTTAATTCCATTGCGGGATATAATTAAGCCTAAGTATATAACCTTAGACGTGTGGAACTTATATTTCTTAATATCATATTATAAGCCCGCGTCTTATAAGCGTTTAAAGACTATTCTAATATATTTCCAATATTTAGAAAGCAAAGACGAGTAAATTAAGATATTATTAATATACGCAGTAATAAATATATTAAGGAATTTACAAAGCGTATTATTAATGTATTGCTAAAATATATTAGGGCCGTTCTTTACGCTAAATGGCATTACTAGGTATTTAAAGAGTCTCTATTATATACGAAAAGCTATATACTTCTTATCTCCTTTATATATACGGATTTTATTAAAGACAGTAACTATATTAAGCTTTATAAAGTACCATGCCTTTACTAAATAGTTAAGCGTCTCTTAAATTAAAGGAATTGGATATCGGTTTTAAATTATAATTATATTTAGAGCTTAATAATTAATATAGAATCTTATGCCTCCTCCTAGCTTTTTAATAAATAGTATAGGTAAGGCAAATAGAGATTAACTAGGGTAAATAAATTCTTTTTCTAGATGTTTGTTAAGGTATTATTGCATTATAAGCAGTTCTTCTTATAATATACCGTATAGCGGACTAAACTTTAGTGTTATGCTAGGCTTAAGTTCTATCTTAAAATTGTGTTTCTTTTAGTGCGGGGCTAGTTAGTCTATAAATTGTTTTTTAAACTTATTAATTAGGTTGTAGTACTCTTTGGGCATAAGAGGTTAAGGATTAGGATATTATTTTGGTTCTAGTGATTTCTTAATATCTTCTATAGTTATAGTAAAGATTTTATAATTTTGTCTTTTTACTAATAAGATAAAAGGCGCGGCCTATATTATACAAAATTTAAAAGGTTTTAACGTAATATCTTTGCATTCTTTACTACAATTAGCAGTTATAGATTTATTATATTAGCTTAAAGTTCATAGTAAGGGTAATTCGTATTATATTAAATTTGAATAGTTATATACATATTTATAAGGCAAGTGGTTTTTTAAGTAATAACTTTGGCAGTAGGTTTGTTACGGACGCTTAAGTACAATGTTACGACTACTTGGAGAAGAGTCGGTGGAAGCTAGTTAGTTAATATAGGTACGGTCTAGGATGGATCCGGTGGAACCATATAACGAGAAATGGTAACTAAGGTCACGTGGTGTTGAACATATTAACTATATTAAACGAAAGGGACGTTACGTTTAATACAGACAATATGTACCTCACGTATAAGAGAGGATTTCTTAGGAGTATGGTTATGTATTTATAGGACCTTAGTCCCTACTATAGATAGTTCTCTCCTTGTAGTGAATCTTAGAATATAATTAGAGTTAATCTATTAGGTAACTACTCCACTAGTTATTATTATGTTGTTGTTTTATTCTTACCTATATACCTAGCCTAATAATAGGACCTATTATAGTTCCTACTATAAGGTTCCGTTACATATTTACTACTAAGGTTACGGTATTAAATAAGATTAAATAATATGCCACCTAAAGCACTAGTCGCAATGACGTTGGTAACAGCTACAACCTTAGGGCTAGGTGATACTAGTATAGATAATGGGGATTCTTAAGTAGTTACATAAGGTTAGTTATAGGAAATGGTTAATTACTTATAAGATAATAATAGGATACTTAAAGAATGTATTAATAGAATTAGAGCAGCAAAGATTAAGCTACCTTTAATTAAACAATTCTTAGGAGAGAAGTTGAAGCTTAAAGGATTTCTTATATAGATGCACTTTAAGGTAGTATAGGAAGGAGCGAAGTTAGCGACATTGTTAGATTAAGTAGCCTATGCAGGATTGTTCCTAATGGGGAGGGCACTTAAGTGGTTTAAGCCATATCTTACGAAAATATAGGCTAATGGCATAACAACTACTAACTAGGACGTACGGTATATATTTACCAGTTAGAACGGATTCGCGGAATAACTAACGTAGATATTTAGAGACCTGGAGGCCATAACTACAGCGGAATAAAAGCTTTAGAACTTAGTATAACACACTTTAGCAATTAAGTATATAATATAGTTTTAAACACTAGCTATATAGGTTAAGTGGAATGATAGGGCGCTTATAGTATAGTATAAACAGGGACTTAAGGCTAAAGTCTAGGACGTAATTATTCTAATAGAAGATGCGGATACTCTAAGGGAGTTAATAGACTAGTTAATAAAGATTAATAATAGGATCTATTAAAGGGAATAAGCTAAGAGAGGGCAAGATAGAGTTCTATAGTTATATAAGGCGCAGAGTACGCAACGATAGATATAGAGTTAAAAATTATGGAATAGCGCAGAGCTAATGGACCTAAGCGGTACTAAAGAAACCTAAAGGTAGGAAAAGAAACTATAGAAACCTAGAGGTTGAGGATTAAGTAATTAAAGAACCTAGAAGTAGAGGCCAAACTAGGGATCTTAGTAGTAGAAGACGTTTAGGCGGACTCTATAGCAAGAAAGATGGTTTAAAGATAGAGTTTGCATAAATTACGGAAAATAAGGTTATTTTGCCAGAGACTATAGAGGTGGTTAGAGTAACTATATAGTAAAGGGAACTAGACCAGTAGACAGCATGTATATATAAAGGGATGATGGTGCACTATAAGGAATAAAAGAGTGTTTAATTAATAGTTTTGTATATTGTTATAATAACGTATACTAAATTTATAAGGACGCTAAGTACGGCGCAAGCTATTGGCTATAGGAGCTATTATTATCTAAGTTTAGAGGAACCAACGAACTAGCTTATAGATTGGATATTAAAGACAATAAATTTAATAAAGGCAAAGTATTTACTAATAATAAGGTAATAAAGGCAGTTTACTAGGAGCATGTAGACCTTAGAGAAGTTGAAACAGAAGTAGAAACTAAGACCGTTATAGAATAAGGTTTAGTAACGGATATTATAACACCATTAGATACAATTTCCATTGCTTTATAAGACAATAGGAGTAATATTTAGAAGAAACTAAGTAAGTAGACAACTATTAGTGCTAGCTTATTACTTAATAAAGGCAAAAGGCCACAGGCTTAAGATTCTTAAGCAGAGATAAGAGAAGCTTAAGATTTTTAAGACAAGATAAGACACACCTAAGGACCCATAATGGACAAAAACCGATAGGAAAGGGCAGCAACTTAGTTTAGTAATAAATGAATAAGTATAGGACGTAAGTTTAAAAACTACAAGTTTAGGGAATAAGTAAGAATGTTAGTAATCCTAGGTAAACGTAGTGTTTAGCCTAAAGATTAAACAGTTAATACTAGGATTAAAAAGTAAGATAACTATAAAGATCTGGCTATAAGATGCAGAAAATAAGAAACTATAAATAAGTTTAGGACAAGAATCATTATATAGTAAGAGCAAAAGCTAGATAAAAGGTTAGCTATACTAGGTTGTATAAGGGATAGAGCACCTGTATAAAGAGTTACTAATAGGCCAAGTGCAGGAATACCTAGGGCAAAATGGTTAGACGAACTAGAATAAGAAGAGGATCTAAATATTCTAATTAGGTTTAAAAAAAGATATACTAAAGGATATTATAATATAGTGATAACAAGGTACTTTCTAATAGATAGATTATATACACTAAACCAGTTGTACGGAAAGTGGTATAGGTAATAATATAATAACAAATAGGAAGACTTTTATATATAGCTAGATAAAAAAGTTATCTAAAACTAACCTATTACGGAAAAACGCATAAGTTACATTAAAGGAGTATTAATTATAATGTTAAGAAACCTAGAAGAAGAATCTAGGGACTAGAGAAGTAAGTGACAAATCTTAATACCTATAGCAGAAATACCAGTGGTTAGGTTGACTAGGTATAGGTTTAAACTTAAGGATAAAGATAAACTAAGAGTTAACCCAAAACATGTAGGGCATTATATACTATTGTGGATAGCTTGTGTGGATAATATATGCAACATATATAGAGCACTAAAAGATAAGAACTAGAAGTACCTAGTAAGGATATATTAGGCACTAGAGGAAAAGCAGTTTAGGAATACTAAGTATATATATAGTTGGCACCTAGTAGAAGTACAAGGTTAAGGGAACTTAATACTTTAACTAGGAAGATTCCTTACGGAAGAATACCTAGATGGATAATAGTGGTAGGAGTGCCTAGAGAACACTTGTTTATAGTATATAAAGGAAAAGAAACGAACTAAGTATTAGCCTAAGTTAGACCAAGTATAGGCAGAATCTAGCAGCTAATAGTTAGGAAAAGGGGAGGCGTATAGGACTAGAGGGAACTAATATTAAAGCCTTAGACCCTTAAAGGAATTTAAGGACAATACCTAAATTTACGAGTTAAGTGGCAAGATTAACAGTTTAAAGTGTTAGTAGATAGTAGAGTAACTAAAAACCATATATTACTAAAGGCAGTGGAAAGAATAGGGTTACTATATAAACAGAAGGAATACCTATATCCACTTATAACAATTTTAGGAGATTAGATAGCCTATAGAGGAGGTATTATCAATTTTAAAATAGGACCTATTTAGTTAACTATTAAAGAGAGACTAGTTAGAATGTCTTTTAATATCCTACTATTAGGACAGGACGAGGCGATACTAGGAATGCCTTAGTTATAGGAGTATAATTTAAAGATTAATTAGGTTATAGGTTAGGTTAATATTAAAGATACTTAATAGCGTAAAGTGTGATAGTAAACCAAGTTAGTATAGTACTAAGTTGGAGCGATGTATGAAGAGACTAAGTGAGGCTTAAGTTATATACCAAAGAGATACCACAAGTATGGTAAAAAGTTATAGTTATTAGAAAGTGAAAAGCTGTTAGAGTATGTAGTATAGGACCATAAGATAGAATTAGAAGAGGGAATAAGTTTAAAGTTCTTTTTAATCTATAAGCTTACTAAAATAGAGTTAGTAGCGCTTAAGAAGTTTATCCAGGAGAACTTATGCAAGGGATATATTAGACTATTATAGTTATTAGTAGGATACCCAGTACTATTTATCCTAAAGAAAAACGGAAAACTTAGGATGTGTATAGACTATAGACAGTTAAATAGTATTACTAGGAAGGATAGGTATCCTTTACCCTTAATTAGCAAGATCTAAGATAGGATAGGCAACGTAAAGATCTTTATAAAGATAGATCTAAGGTAGGCATACCATTAGATTAGGATTAAGGAAGGCAATAAATAGAAGGCAGCCTTTAGGTTAAAGGAAGGACTATATAAGCTATTAGTTATATAGTTTAGGCTTATAAACACACTAGTAACGTTCTAAAAGCGAATTAATAGTGTGTTAGGAGAACACCTAGATGAATTTATTATGGTATACCTTAATAACATTATTATCTACTTAGAGAGTAAGGAAGAGCATAAAGAACATATTAAATGGGTCTTAAAGAGACTATAAGAAGAATAGATGCCAGTAGTAATTAAAAAATGCGAGTTCTTTACCTAGAAGACTAATTTTGTTGGATTTATTATTAAACTAGGCCAACTTAGTATAGATCCAAAAAAGATCGAGGCTATAGTGAATTGGTAGGAACTAGAAAATGTTACGCAGTTAAGATCGTTCCTAGGGTTTTGTAATTATTATAGAAGGTTTATAGCGCAATAGTTAAAGAATATTAAGCCACTTATACGGTTAATAAAGAAAAAAGAACTATGGGTATAGGGAAAGGAGTAATAAGAACTGTTTAAGAGAATTAAAGAGTTGTTTACCTAGGAGCTAGTTCTTAAGATCTATTAACCAGGTCTAGAGACGGTTATAGAAACAGATATATTAGACTTTACACTAGGGGCATACTTTATATAGAAATATTAAGATAGATGGCACCTAGTGGCATACTATAGTTAAAAGATGACACCACTAGAGTTAAACTACGACATATACAACAAGGAGTTATTAGGTATAGTTACAGCACTTAAGAAATAGAGAGTATTTTTATAAGGTACTAAGAAACCATTTATAGTTAAGACGGACTATAAGAACCTTATAGGATTCCTAATAACAAAGAAACTTAATTAAAGACAGGTTAGATGGGCGGAAATACTTATAGAGTACTATTTTGAAATTTAGTATACTAAAGGTACAGATAATATATAAGCAGACGCTTTAAGTAAAAGGGCTGAATTACAAAGTAATAAAAAGCTGTTGGGAGCTTTGTTGCGAAAGGATCAAGACGGATTAATTAGGTATAATTATCCAAAGATTATAGTAACTAAAGAAAGTTAGATCTATAAATTACTAGAGAGTAATTAGACATAGAAGATTTAAAAAGTATAGGTAGAGGATCTAAACTTAGAGCAATACAAAAATAGAGAAGTAATGTATATGCCTAAGTCTATTACAGAAGAGTTTGTTAAGGAATTCCATAAGGGAATAATATAAGGACATGACAGAGCTATAGGCTTAGTGTTAAGACTTTAAAAAGAGTACATTATTTAAGAAATCTGGGGACTAGTAAGATAAGTTATAAAGAAATGTCTAAATTGCTAAAGAAATAAACTGACAAGGTATAAGCCGTATGGAGGGCTATAACCTATTAAGATACCAGGAAGACCATGGGAAGTTATATTATAGGACTTTATTATTAAGTTACTAAAGTTAAGAGATCCTATTATAGGACAAGATTATAATGCAATTTTAGTAATAGTGGATAAGCTAATAAAGTAGGGATACTTTATAGCATGCACTAAAGAGATATCAGTAGAAGATGTCGCTAGAATCTATATAAAGGAAGTATTTGCAAGACATAAAGCACTAAATAAGATTATATTGGATAGAGATCCAAGATTTATAGTAGTATTTTAGGAAGTGTTTCTGGCAGAATAAGGAGTTTACGCAGTAATATCTATAGCGTATTATCCGCAGACGGACGGACAAATGGAAAGATTAAACTAGACACTAGAGTAGTATCTAAGACATTATATCAATCACGCATAGAACAATTAGGTATTGTTATTACCAGTTATATAGTTTGCATACAATGCAACACCATAAGAAGAAATAGGGATATTACCATTTAAGGCAAATTATGGATACGAGCTAAGAACATCGTTATTGCCATATTAAGTAAAAAAGACGAGTAGCACAGCTAAGCAAAGAATGGAGATGTTAATGAATCTTTATATAGACCTTACAGAAACAGCTAAACTAGTATAAAAACGAATGAAAAAGTACTATAATGCTAAGAGATCTGAGGGACCAGATCTTAAGGAGGGAGATAAAGTGTGGCTACTATATAAAAATTTCAAGAGTTGATAATTAAGTAAGAAGTTGGACTATGTTAGGTTAGGACCTTTTAAAATTAAGTAAAGAATTTTATTAGTTATATATAAGTTAAACCTACTAGCTAAAATAAAGATCTACCCTATACAATATATCGCAATGCTAGAGCCAGTATATGGGAATATAGAGCCATTAGTCTATAAGGCAGATATATATAAAGAACAAGAGGAAGATAAATGGCAAGTTTTAAAGATTATCAGTTATAAGGACATAGAGGATAAAACGTAGTATAAAGTAAAGTAGATAGGCTATAAGGAGACTACCTAGGAACCACTAAGCAACCTAAAAAATGCTATAGGAAAGGTATGGGAGTATTAGAAGAAAGTAGGTTAGGTAATATTAATAAAGAAGGATTGCTAAAGAATAAGTCACCTAAGGGGGACCTAAGAGGAGCAATTGCCGAGCTATTTAGAGTTATTTCCCTCGCAGGAGGAGGGCCAGTCCTTTTATTACCTAGCTTAGACAAACCCTATTAAACAAGCTTCTACTTCTTAGAACGGACCTTCTTATAAATACGTTTAAGACGTTAAAGATAAGCATAAGCTAAATGTTGAGTTTTAAGGACGTGTGCGGACTCTTCTAAGGCATGTTAAACCTTAAGTAGCGCGGAGGCCAGCTTACTGTTAAGCTTTATAGCGGTAGATTAAACACAAGACCCTATAATAAGTTACTTAGGGAACTTAAAGACTATTAAAAGTTATAGGACGTGTATACTTAGTATTAGAAACAGAGCGAACATTATAGGACGATTAAACATTTACTTTGGTACACTTAGAGTAAAAGAAGGGTTGTTAGGATAAAGGACTTGCCAGTATAACACACACTAACCCCTCTTTAGCGCAACGAGAGTAGGGGATCGCCATCACCTCACCTAGTAATAGTATAGAGGAAACCGTACGAAGGCAACGCTCAACTCAGGAAAGAGAAGAAGAAGCTTTAGGTATAATAAGTAAGGATATTAACCAGACTAATTAAACGGACATTACACCTCTAGTGGACGACTTAGAGATGTTAGGAATCTTTAAGGACAAAGATAAAGAGGAGGGAGATAGTGTTACGGACGCTTAAGTATAATGTTATAACTACTTAGAGAAGAGTCGGTGGAAGCTAGTTAGTTAATATAGGCATAGTCTAGGATAGATTTGGTAGAACTATGTAACAAGGAATAGTAACTAAGGTTACATAGTGTTAAATATATTAACTATGTTAAATAAAAGGGACATTATGTTTAATACAGACAATACGTACCTTACGTATAAGAGAGGATTTCTTAGGAGTACGGTTGTGTATTTAAAGGACCTCAGTCCCTACCGTAGATAGTTCTCTCCTTATAGTGAATCTTAGAATACAATTGGAGTTAATCTATTAGGCAACCACTCCACCAGTTGTTATTACGTTGTTGTTTTGTTCTTACCTACATACCCAGCCCAATAATAGGACCCACTGTAGTTCCTACTACAAGGTTCCGTTACAAGGTTGTACGGAACTTTAGTATTTCTTTAACCTAGCTAATTAAAGGGTTATGTCGTTTTAGCTATCCGTGTCTAAGTATTATCTTATAGTGCTTTAAGGGTGTTATAAATAGGGAAATATATTTAAGGTGTTTACCTATCCGCAATTTTATAAGAGCGTAGTGCGTTAGTTTGCTATATATTAAGGGTTTGCCGTTAAAGCCTTATAAGCCTTAGGGCTTGTTAAGTTTCTTTAAATTTAGGCGTTAAGTTTTTGTATAGTTCATATTAATAAAGCCTATACTAGTAGCTCCACTATCTATAAGGATTTATACTTCCTATTTTTTAAGTATTTAAATTTCGCCAAGTATATTAAGGGAATTGTATTATGTATTAGCGCTAGAAGAGCCTAGACACTTATACTCTTCTACTTTTTATCCTAAGGCATAACTTGACTTTAGGATAATTCGTTTTCTAAGTTAACTAAAGGTAAGGTGCTTTATAGCGTCCAAGTACAATTTATAGGGCGGTTACAATTTAAGGGATGAGTACGACTTAAGGAATGGGTATAATTTAAGGATTAGGTACGGCTTAAGGAGCGGAAGGAACTACGGCGGACCTTTTTAAGGGGGTAAGTTCGGCAGTGCTTTTAAATATATCCTTTTTTACTACATCTAAAACATTCTCTATTTATAGCTTGTGTTCTTTATTTATTGGTTTCTAAGGGTATATAGGATTAAGCGGCATTAAGGTCTATAGGGTTATATAGAGGGCTTTTAGGTCTTAAAGAAGGAGTATGCTTTAGGGTATACACTAGATTCGTGGAGTTTTAAACGCGAGGTATAGTTAGCTTTAGAGAATAAGTCTATTTATTATATTAAAGGTCCTTATTAATTTGTTAATATATTATAGCAAATTCGGATAAGTTTTTTAGTAGTTCCCTACCTACTAACTAGGCTCTAATTTTATCCAAGATAGCTTATTAAAGGGCGGCAACTCTAGCGGCTTTATTCCAACCTAGTTCGCTAATAAGACCTAAAAATTCCAAAAAGAAGCTAGTGAAGTCTCAGTTCCGTTATTATAGGGTTTTAAGTTTAGTAATAGCTGTGTATTTACAGCTAGCGTTATTATATATTTATTTTAGCAAAGAGATAAAGGGTTTAAAATTAATAAAAGTACTATTGCGGAAGAATGGATCTATAGTTTATGTAGCGTCTTTACTTAAATAAGACATTCTATAGCTAACCTTGCTAGCCTTAGTAGGGTATTAATTGTGGTTTGTTAAGAGTTTAAGATAGAGCTTAGTTATAAAGGGATATAGGTTATTTTAGTTTCTATTAAATATTAGAGGATTAGGGAGCTTTTTAGATTTTATAGTAGGTACTAGGTTTGCTATAGATATAGGCTAAGCTACTATTACTAGTTTAGTGTTCGTATTTAACGGGTTAGGTTTAGGTACCATTATTTTAATCTTGTTTATAGGTGTTACTATTAGGGTCTGTAACGTAAATGCCTTAATATTACGGAGTTCTTCGTAAAGTGCTTCCATTAATCGCTAGTACTGGGCTTCTAGTGCAGCCCGCTGCTAAGCTAAGGCGTCCGTAAAGAACTGTTGCATTATAGTTAACTATTCCCTAACCAGGGTTATAATACTTATAGTTATCAAAAGAGATTCGGGTTTGTTTACCATTTTAATAGTAGTTATTTTAACGTAACATAATATAAGGGCGCGAAGAGGCTTTAGGGAAGATTTAAAGGAATAATATAAATTCTATCTAAATCTAAGGGTATATAGCTCTTGCTAAGTATTAGACGTTACATAAAGAAGAGAAAGGAATATAGGAAACTTATAACTAAATATTTAAGGTCTTGGCAGCAGACGCGTGGGCACAAGCCTACGCGGATTTCAATAGGTTTTAACCAAATTCCATTATATTAGTGGAATTTGGTGGAATTTAATTAAAGTGTCGGAATTTATCTGTCGAGTGTTTTACCGAGATATTCCTACTGTAACTGGGCTAGTCCCGTTATAGGGTTGGCTAGTTAGTAAAAGAAGCTATACTATCCCTTATACTTTATTCTGTAATAGATATTAAGTTTTAACCTCTGCTTTAGCTAACTCTAGAGTAAATGTCTTTGCCTTAATAAACACCTAGTATGCTATAAAGCTAGCTGATTTTCTAAATGCACCCTTTAAAGAACTGCCTAAACCAATTCCTATTTATGGGTATAACGGATAGATAGGGCCACCTATTACAACAATCTTGCGGATTTACCTCCGTGTTAATAGACAAAGGCAGTATAATATCCCCTTACTTATTACGGACTTAGGAAGCTATAATATAATTTTAGGAAGAAAATAGCTAGCCTATTTAGGCTTATAGCTTAATGTACGGAGCAGATAGCTTATCTGGCCCGAAACCCTACCCCTAACCCCTTTCTTTATAAAAGAAATTAGCATTATAATAGAAAACCTTGTGCGGCTATAGGTAGACACTATTTACTAGGCTAATACTATACGTAGAGACTAGGCCTTTAAGAAAGATATACAGCTTAATTCGTAATGGGTCCGCATACTACGCCGCCCCCAGACTACCAATATTGTGCCGCCAATACTAGAAACCTAGGAAGTTAGTAATAAGCTAGCTGGCTTAGGCCCTATACAGCTATAAAGAACAGTAAGGAATATTAGACGCTGTACTAAATGTATAGACCGGAAAGATAATTTACGGAAGATGGAATAGGAGCTAAGAAGGGTTGTAAACCCTTAGCCGCAGAATACGGTCTGCGGAATGTCTATAAAGAAACCTACAGGCCTCCCACCAGTTAATATCTGCTATATTGGCGCTATAGGATTCTACTAGAACTTAATACAGCCTAATACTATTACCTTTATAACTAGCTTATACAAAATTAATCGGATTATTAAAGATAAGGAAGCTCTAGCCTGTAACTAGCTTAGTAGGGAAAGTAAGCTTATAGATAAAGAGCTGGTAGAACAGAAACTACTCCGCTAATACTAGGAATTTAAGGACGTATTCTCTAAGGCAGCATCCAATATACTCCCGCCTTCCTGACTATACGACTATAAGATTAAGCCAGATAAAGAAAACACCCTTAGCTATAGCCCCCTCCGCTAGCAATCTACTAATAAACTATAGGCTACTAAGTAGTACCTTATTAACAACCTTAATAAGGGCTTTATTAAGCCTAGCCAAGTCCCCTTTACCGCACTTATTCTCTTTTTAAAAAAGCCTAACAGCGGACTCTGTTTCTATATTAACTACTATAAACTAAATTATATAACCCGTAAAGACTAATATCTGCTACCCTTACTTAAAGAAATACTAGCCTGTATAAGTAAGGCTAAGATCTTTATAAAGCTTAATATCCGCTAGGCCTTTTACCGGATTAGGATGGACCCTAAATCTAAAGATCTTATTATATTTCGGACCTGCTACGGATTATATAAATATAAAGTACTACCTTTTAGACTAACTAATAGACTAGCTATATACCAACAGTATATAAATAATGTACTCTTTAACTACCTTAATAACTTCTATACAGCCTACCTAGATAATATTATAATTTACTCTAAAAATAAACTGGAATATAAGAAGTATATCCATAAAGTCCTATAACGGCTCCGCGAAGCTGGCCTCCAGGCCAATATTAGGAAGTTAGAATTTAGTATTAAGCGCACTAAGTACCTAGGGTTTATTATTAGTATAGATGGAATTAAGGCAGACCTAGAAAAAACGGCCGTAATTAACTAGTGGATACCCCCACGGACTATAAAGGAGGTGTAATTATTTTTAGGTTTCTGTAACTTCTACTAACACTTTATTAAGAACTATAGTAGGATCGCCTGGCCTCTTAACCGCCTTACTAAAAAAGACCAGCCATTCTACTTTAACGCTATATATATACAGGCCTTTAATAAGCTTAAAAAGCGGCTGGTATTAGCTCCCCTACTTGCCTACTTTAACCTAGAATAGCCCTTAATGCTAGAAACTAATACCTTAGATAGCGTAATATCTAGTATTTTTTCCTAGAAGTAACCGGACGGAGAATAGCACCCTATTGCATACTATTTAAAGACTATAATAGATGCCAAGCTAAACTACCATATCTATAATAAAGAAATACTGGCTATTATCTCTAGTTTTTAGCACTAGCGTGTACAGCTAGAGGGGACCCCTAAGCCTATTAAGGTAGTTTTGGATTATAAGGCCCTTATAGCCTAGTAGGCACGCTAGGTAGATATCCTATCTTAGTTTAACTTCTTAATTATATATAGACTAAGCGCTATAAACCGTGCGGATGCTTTTATAAGGCGTAAACAGAACCTAGGTAACTAGGTAGCTACGAAGATCTTATTATAGACCTAGACACTACTATAACCAAAGCACCTTAACCCCTAGATATAGGCAGAACTAAGTATAGACTCCTTAGGTGCTGAGATATATCTTATTAACCCCTTAGGATTTAACTTTATTAATAAATTGCTGTAGGCAAACCGTATAGCCTCTTTCCTATAGGAATACCGTAAAAAGGCAAAGAACGTTACTAGCCTATAGTCTCTTAAAAATAGATTACTTAAGTATTAAGAATAGCTAGTAGTAGTAAAGGAACAGAACCTATGGACTTGGCTTATTACTAAAGCATATACCTAGGTCTCTACGGCCCACCTTAGAAAAAATAAGATCTATAGGATTATTGGCAACCGGTACTACCAGCCCGGAATAGTTATAGATATTAACCGCTATGTATAGAACTATAATAACTGCTATAAGTCTATAATTCCATAAGACAAGACCCTAGGGCTATTAAAGCCACTCCTAATACTAGAACGCCCCTAGTAGTATATCTCTATAGACTTCTATAAGTTACCTATAGACCGCGACGGATATAATATAGTTATAATTCTAGTTAACCGCTTTAGCAAGCGCCCGTTCTTAATCCCCTATTATAAGAATATTAATACTAAAGAGGCGGCCTAACTATATATTTATTATGTCTACTGAATTTATGGACCACTAGATACTATTATATCCAACTATAGGCCGTAGTTTATATTAGCCTTCTAGAATAAATTTACCTAGATCCTGGTATTAGGCTAAAGCTCTCTATAGTATACTACCCCTAGACAGACGGTTAGATAGAGATTATAAATTAATACTTGGACTAGAGACTTTGGCCCTTTATTAACTACTTTTAGGATAATTAGGGTAAACTACTACCTATAATAGACTACGCCTAGGCAACCCTACCCTATAACTCTATAGGGTTTACACCTATTTAGCTAGAAATAGGATACTTACCCTATATAAGCTTTAACTGGGAGAGACCGAAAAGACCATAAACTATATGCGAAAAACTATCTTATAAGGAAGCACAGCAGTATGCTAGACGCTTAGAAGAAGTATAGGCAGTAGCCTATAAGAACCTAGAGAAGGCCTAGAAATTAATAGAATAGTAAGTAAATAGGCACAGACGTAAGCCTAACTTTATTATAGGCGATAAGGTCTAGGTTATAATAAAAAACTAAAAAATAGAACGGCCTAGCTGTAAGCTAAACTATAAGATGGTAGGACTGTATAAGATCCTTAATAAAGAAGGCAACTTATATAAGGTTAAACTTCTAGACTTAATTAAAGTCCATCCTGTTTTCTTACTAGATAAGCTATAGAAAGCTATAAATAACCTACTACCTAGATAAAAGGATAAGCCTCCACTATTAATTTAAGTTAATGGCAACAATAAATGGGAAGTTAATAAAATACTAGCCTATAAACTAGTATAAGGAACGCTAAAATACTATATTTAATAGAAAGGTTACAATCTAGACCTAATCTAGTACCCTGCCTAGAAATTTATAGGTTGCCCCTAGAAGCTTAAAGAGTTCTATAACTAATACCCTAATAAGCTAGGACCCCTAAAGTATCTAGATAAGTGGATGGAGTGCTAGTATAGCGAAGATAATAGGCTACCTATTAAGCATATAGATAAGAACACCCTATGGATATAATACGGACATATAAAGCCTAAGGGCAGGCTTTTTTGGAGGGGGGGGGGGTAATGTTACGGCGCTAGTACATTACCGCAGATTGCCGCAAATTGCCGTTACGTGATGGTAAAGTGCCGTCATATGACTAGAGAATTGTATATAACTTCGAGCAGTGCTTCCGTTCTTCCCCTTTCCTTTCTCTAGCTTTGGATCCTCGTTTATAGACAATCCAATTATATAGGCTTGCGCGACCCTCTTGCCGTGCTCGTGTCTTGATTAACTGAGTCGCTAATAGATATATCCATTTGCTTATTAAGAGGATATTATCTTTTAAGTTATCCTTATAGTGCTTTATATACAGTTAAAGCCTAGCCTTTATCTTATCCTCTAGAGCTATACATAGTATAAGAAACCAGCTATTCTATTTTATATAATTATTAAAAGGAACTATTTTGCTAGTACGTTTAATAAACTATATTATATAGTGAGCTAAGCTGTAGATATAAATTATATAGTTATAAAGCTTTCCTATTAGCCCCATAATATTTTAAATATTTTAACCCCTTTTACACTTTTTGTCTAATACTAGCTCTAATTCTTTATCCTTCTTTTTCTTTCTTTTAACTAGCGGTAGTACTTACTATATAACTTCCTCTTCCTCTTCCTCTTCCTCTTCCTCTTTCTCTTTCTCTTTCTCTTTCTCTTCCTCTTATTCCTTATCCTCTTTATTATATAAGTCTATAAGCTTCTTATTCTTTTTTAAACTAAATAAAAAGGCTTAAATAATAATAATAATATGCCCCTAATAGCGAATTCTCTAATATATTACAATCTAGTTAATTTTATACTTAAGGCTAAGCTATTAGCCAATTATATAATAGAGAATATTATTTAATCTAATATTATCGCCAATAAGAGCTTGAATCTTTATTTTAATACCATACTTAATAAGAACTAGATAAAGCACCTCCTATTAATTTATACCACTCTAACTAGATACTATACTGTTGGGAATTAGGCAAGCGGTCGTTACGTAACGCCGCGGCACTAGTGTGGCGAGGAGTCTTAAACTCCTCACCCTTCCTTATTCCAATGAAAAGAAGCTATTAACCAACATTACTGTAACCTACTTGAGTAGTTGTTATTGGTGAGTTACTCTATATAACCAACACTAATCAGTGGTTGAATACACAGTTAACCATAGAGTAGCTAGGTTATTAACAGAAGAGATAGTCTTGTATAGGGGTTCCTAGTAATACTATACTACCTTAGGCTTACGGAAAACCAGTAATAGAAGTGTTACTAAATACTAGGAGATACCAAGTTGCGTCTATTACGCAGAATAATCGCGTTTATGAAGATTTGGTTAAGTACTTTAGGTTAGAAGTGTTACTAAACCTAGGGTCCTAAGTTAACGTCTAAAACGCGTTAACTACGCCTCAAATTGCCTACCTTTTGACAGCAAACCTACGAGATTCTATAAAGCCGAAAATCCTATCTACCTTTGATGTACGACACCCCGTCAATTCTACTCCTATTATAGCGTTAACCTACCCAAAGAAGTACAAGAATGATATTAACCCAGAGATATAGGATAAAGACATTAACCCTATAAACGCTAAGCAATAGGACCTAAACGGATTCTTACTATACTATATAGCATAATATATAGACAGCAAATATAATAATACTATGCTATAGTATTGCATAAAGGAGGACTTTGTTGGATGGATAAAGGAAATATAGGCCCTTGTAAAGAAGAATATTATATAAGACTTCCGTAACTTCCTTTAGGAGAACGGAGTATTTGTCCCTATAGATGGAGACACTATTAAAGACAATATTTAGGAGCAAGTTATTAACATAAAAGAAGAGCATAAATGGACTCTATAAGAGATTAAGCACTAACTATATAATATAAAGAAGCTTAACTTATAATGGAATCTAAATAATATACTAATAGAGACACGTTCTAATTCTATTGCTCTAGGTATAAGTTTTTATATGCCATACCTATTGCTTCTACTAATTTAACCCGTAACTTTAACTACTGCCCCTTAAAAGCAAGTGCAAGACCCCCTTGCTTTGCGATTTAATAACCTTTAAACTCTACTATAGGAAGATTAGGTACTATGCCATGTTCTATTAAGCTCTATATCTTTACTGCAGCCTATAAAGCAATCCCCACCTTAATCTCTAATACAATTTTAACGTGGCTTAATACCGCTTAGAGGCACCTTAAAAATGCTTATAGAGCTTACGAAACTCTATTTAGACTAGGAGAAGAGGTTTAGTAGGGAACTATATAATATCCTTAATTTAAAGCTACGTATCTTCTATAACTATTACTAGAAGGTTAAACTGGAACCTAACTAATATTATAATACTTATTCCGTTATGCTTAAGGGCCGCGTCAGTACCTTCTATTATGATTGTTTAGTAGGGAAAGGATATAATTTTAACCAAATAATATATAAGACAAGATGCCACTTTAAAACAGAAGAGAATAAGCAGCAGTATATATTAGAGTAAAGAGAGACTACCTTTCTAAGAATTATTACTATAAACCTAGATGCCTCTTAACTTGATTATCTTTAAAAGCTCTTTAATTAACTTTAGATAATTTAGCGTGGTTTATCTAAATTATATTAAGAGGACTTTAGCCTATATAATTAAGTTATTAGTGTATGCTAAGGTATTAAAGAATGCAACCTTACCCTCTTTAATCCTGTAAATACTTATAAAGGAGTGTGTGCTTAATTAAGATCCTCTATTAGCACCGCTCTGCGCTCTTAAGAAGTATAGTAATTTAACGCCTAACCCTAACCTACTTTGATTAACCTAACCGACTAATATAATTATAACTGGACTGATTAAACATATAGTGGCTAGGGTAGGGGATATAGCAGAGGGTATAATTAACGTCAACTATAAAGCAATTATGGAGGTCCTTGTGGAGGTTTATCTTAAAATAATTAACAGAAGAAATGCTATATTTGTAAGAAGCTAAATTGCTAGTTAACTAGGCACCCTCTTAATAGACAAAAGGAGGTATATAATAAGTTTCGCCAGAGCGTATAAAATATTAGAAATTGTAAGGTTACTATAGCCTACTTCCAAAGCTTCCTGGTTTAATATAAAGGCGAAGAAGATCTTAAGGGTAAGGTTAATAAGGCTGAATAGCTCCTTATAGATATAGAAATTAAGGACTACTTTCCTAACTAATACTTTACTAAGTATGGTGAGGTAAATAGCATATAAATTATTGCTGTCCTTAATAACCAATCTACGCTTTATTCTGTTATAAAGTTAGATATCTTTAATAAGCTAAAAGAAAGTTCCGCGTTCTCCTTTAATAATAGATACTCGGTAAATGTCTTCTATGGTATTATACTAGATACTAGAGCCGTAGGAGTATCTATAGTAGGAGAACCTTAAGTTTAAGCTCTTTAGCAGCTTAATAGCTCTGTTTAAATTAACTAATTAATGGCAGGCCAATATACAATTTGCTTTAGTAAGGGTACTATAATCTCTTTTGGTATAATTAAGGTCTAAACTTTGTTAGGATATATTACTTTCTATATTATTTCCGTAAACACCCCGTTTCTATTCTGTATCTAAGATATAGATAAGTTAGGCGTTAAGCTCAATAACCTTAAGAATATGCTTATTTAGGGAGAGAATTGGGTGCCCATTATACGCAAGTAGGGTCACCCTTAGTTGCTCCTTTAATAGCCAGAAAGGAGCGTTGCTTAGAGCTATTTAACTAAGTTAGAGTTATATTAACTATACCGTCGCTTTAGTTACCTATTAGTTTATAGATTGCTTAGGGTTCTTTAGCAAGTAGGTTATAAAGTTAAGGCTAAGACAATTAAGTATTTTATAAAGTACTACTATTACTACCAAATAAACTAGAAGTCCCCTAGCCAATTTAAGTTCACCCTTAAAGATAACTATAACTTCAACTTCTATATTATTATTGATATTATATATCTTAGCGGCAAGCTAGTACTCTAAGTTGTTAACCTTTTAACCTTCTTCTAAGCCGCACGTTTCCTAAAGGATATGTTAGCTAGGAACGTATAGAATACTCTTTAATTATACTAGATTAATATCTACCTAGGACCCCCTAATTAAGTTATTTATAATATAGGAAGGAACTTCTTATCTATAGAGTTTTAGCAATAGACGAAGGCAATAGAAATTAAGGTTAAGGAAGTCCCTATTAAGGCATACAATAGTATTAGAAAAGTAGAATAATATTACACACCATTATAATAAGTATATAAGATTATTTCTTTAGAACTAGAGGGCGCTAGTAAAGAGCTTATTTTATAGATAGCTATTAAGGCTGTTAATAATTCCGCTGGCCTAGATAGGCTTATACCTATATTGCTAGTCTTTAGCGCCTACCCTTAAATAACTAATAATTCTCCACCATTCCTATCTGTTATGTAATGAGTGGAGGCTATTCGCAAAGTAATAAAAGAGGTGCGACGTCTCTACGCTACGCACTAGGTTAACGACGCACTAGGAATAAGAAATGGCCTAAATACCTTAACTACGCTTAATCTGCCACTCCAATTTAAGGTACGTGTATGGCGTAAAAAAGGAGGATGGTTAGGCCTATATAAACTTATTATAATTAATGGTTAGACTTGCACTCTTTAGATACCTTATAGACCTACTTAATTCCGCTTAACCGTTATTAAGCCCTACTATAGAAACGATAGTTCTGAGCCTTTATAGGATGCCCTAGAGGATACCTTAGAGGAGAACTATAATTAATGTACTTTAGAAGGCAACTATAATCCTAATACAATTATAGTAGATGTGCCGCAACTATAACGCAGTAGAGGTTGCCTAAAGGGATTATAAAATCACTAACACCTTATTAATTTTAAAGAGCAATTTATTACTGCTATTAAGAGTAAAGATAAGTTATTAATGGCCTTTATAACAGCTAAAGAGAAGGCTGACTTTAAGCTTGCAAAATAGCTCTAAAAGGAAGGCCATATTATAACTCTAGGAGCTCCTTTCTAAGCATTTAATAAGTAGGAGATTAACGGTCTTATTATAAGAGGAGTTTTTAAATTTAAGAAGTATAACCCTACTAAGTTTAATAGAGTTCGCATCTTTAAGTTAAGAATGGTTAATAAGATTAAGGGTAAAGCTACTAACACCCTATTTAAGAAGTTAAGACTGGTTATTTAAGGTTATAATAATAACAGCAAGGAAGTAATTTTTATATAATCCCCTATAATTTAACGAGCTAGTTAGCGAGTTATTATTACGCTAGCTCCCTCCTTAATGAAAAATAGAATAGTGGTTTATTTATAAGATATTATTTAGGCCTATACCCAATTAGAGACACGCCTTTAGTGCTTAATACTAGCATACCTTCTAGAGCAAATTTGCTACTAATATCCCGAAGATATAATTATGGTTGTACTTAAGCCATTATATGGAATTGCAGAGGTAGGAACTTATTGGTGGGCTACTTATAGTAAGTACTATAAAGAGAAGCTCTTAATAACTACTTTTATATTTAATCTCTACTTCCTTATCACAACTATAGGAACTCTATTTGGAATCATTAGCATGCAAACCAATAATATAATTATCTTAGGAGACGACCAATTCTTAGCTCTTAAAGAAGATAAGCTAGTAAAGGCAAATCTTATAGCAAAGCTAAAGGAAAAGCTTAATTTAATAATACTATTACT
>Ga0307507_10003126_pt1 | contig 32993 bp, 8 predicted proteins | sample 7_EM_MG_FD_207223 | JGI IMG/M metagenome (GOLD analysis project Ga0307507, IMG submission 207223) | Populus trichocarpa ectomycorrhiza microbial communities from riparian zone in the Pacific Northwest, United States - 7_EM | ecosystem: Host-associated > Plants > Roots > Unclassified | place... | reverse complement strand
GCAGCCTATATTTGTATGGAAGCTTGGCAAAAATTCAATATTCAATATCTTTTCAATACTGAATTACTATTCAATATCAATATCAATACGGCCTCATACTGATATTGAATATTGATGGAAGCCCTGGCTTTGAGTAGCCACCCAGTATACAAAGCTCAAGAAAGCGCCTCGGAACCAGAACTTTGAGGTCTGGTTAGAGGAGTGGGAGAAGGTGTATACTAAGTGCAAGAAGCTAGATCTACCCGAGGTAAATAGTAACTGATTAGTAAGAGACTTCGTATACGTAGTTAATTTAATTACACCAAGCTGGTCCAAATTTTGGAAGAACCAGCTTAAAAGGATAGAGTGGAAGAAGGAGAAGCTTCCTAGCTTCTTTAAACTAGTTAAAATCTACTAAAATTACTGTTGTACGGAGCTCGCCTAAAAGGGTAAAACCCCACAAGGATCCTTCGCAGCTACCTTTAAGGATAAGTTAAGTAAGTTACTAAATTTAAAACCTAAATTAAAGCCTAAATTGTTAGCAGATAAGTATAAAAAGGAAAGGCAACCGCCGCTAGAGTACCTATGCGGAAAGCGTTACTACTTTAATAAATACTGGTATATTATAGAATTAATTCCTTGCCTATTGTGGTTTAAACTAAGTAACAAAATTTAGAAGAAGGTGGATAAGAAGATTGCTAATATAATGCTAGAAATTAAGGCTTATATTAAGCAAATTAAAAAGGACGATTAAGTTAATAAATAGCTAAAGAATGGCAACTAGCAGAGCTCTAAAGAGCCTAATGGAGGCTTTGTAGTTTATTAAGTAGGAGCCTATAATATAGCTTCTAATTATAAGCTTTATGATAGTGTTATTCTTAACTTAGGAACCAATATACACGTCATTAACAATTAAGCTAGATTCATTAATAATATTAAGCCTACTTTAGACCAAATTTACATGGGTTCGCATATAGAAGAAATTATAGGCTATAGCACAGCTGTAGTTATAATTAACTACCCAAAAGGGAAGAGATAGATATAGCTTTTAGGAGCAGCCTTTATACTAGGCTTTTATACTAACCTGGTATACCTCCAAAAGCTTAATAATAAAGGTGTCTATTGGAATAATAAAGAGAATATTCTCTTCTACGGCGACAACGGGACGTACGCCCGCTATGGTTACCACTTTGGTTAGAAAACCATTAAATATAATAAGCTAAAGGGAGACTTACTAGAGGCCTTCTTTGCGACTTAAGTAAAGCTAGTAAAGTATTTATTAAAGCCTCTGCTGAATCAGGTAGAAGGTCTTGTATAGCACCAGTAATTGGGCTATATAGGAAAAGAAGTAATTAAGCAACTACCTTAGTTAGTAATAGGCGCGATTTTAAAGGGCCCAATAACGGTAGAATATAAATTATATAGAGTAAGTAAAGCTTATAAAATGATATCTAGAAGAACACTAACTCTGTTAATGGTTCCTTTCTATAGAATCTACCTTAATTTAATACCTAGAATAGTTGTATATAATGGTGATAAGTACGCAGTATACTTCCTTAATAACGCGACGCGGATAAATAAGGTAGATATAATGGTAAAGAAGTCGTCCCTTACCCAAAGAGTTATTATATACTGCAATGTCATTAAATAATAATACAGCTTTAAGGTAGCCATAATCCGCATAGATAGAGAGACGTCTCTTAGAGATAAGTTTAAGGATTAAACAGCTAAACAAGGAATTACTCTTAAAAGATTAGCACTTAATACTTAATTACAGAACGGTCCAGCGAAACAATCTAGCGGGGTAATTATATAGAAGGCTTAATATATAAGAATTAAGGCTTATTTATTAGAAGAGTTAACGCCAGAAGCCTATAAAGTAGCTACCTATCTACTTAATCGGACGCCTAGTAAAAGACTTGGGTAGTAAATACCTTTTAAGAAAGTCTAGTTAGTAATGGGTATAATATTACTAAAACCTAATATAGGACACCTACGAGCCTATAGCTGTAGGGCCTATCCTCTTAAATATAATATTCTACGCCTAAATAAGCTCGCGCTAAGGGCCTATATAGAATATCTAGTAGGGTATGATTTAATAAATATCTTCTAAATTTACATTTTAAGTTAGAAAAAAGTTATTAGAACAAGAGATATAAAGTTTAATAAGCAGTTGCTCTATAATAACTTATAGCCAGATCTGGTATATGTACTCCAAGTAAAAACTAACCAAATATTAGAAATTATTAATGTCTATTAAATAAAGAATCTCCAAGATGAATTGGAATTGTTATTTAATAAAAGTAATAAGATTTAAGATAAAACCAAAGGAAGATAATAGGTGGATTCTGGTGGAAATTAAGAGGAGCCTAATACTAAGAGTAGTAAGTAATAAGATTTAAGCTCTAAAGACGACTTAGCTCTAGGGCTTTCTATACTAGATAAGACGCTAGAACCTAACTTACTAGAGCCTCCACTACCGTCCTTAAAGACCTTAGTAAAGAAGCCGCACTATATTATAGTTCCAACCAATAAAGTTAAGCTAAAGAAGAAGATTAATGGTAATATAGGAGAGTAAAACGTGGTTAAAGGAAAGAGACTTAAAGGATAATTAAAGGTCTATATAGGTTTTCCTACTAATGTTATTAACAACTAAAGCCTTCCAGCTTAAAGATCAGCCTTTAATATAGGGCTTATATTTTATAAGAAGCTATACTATAATTAGCTCCTACTGCCGCCTAGGAATTAGAAGGAGCTTTAAAGATATTAATATAAGGAAGAATTTGTGGCTGCTGCCGGAAAGGAATACGCAGACCTTTAAAATTGAGGAACGTTCTATGTTATTAACAAAACAATCTAGATTAAAACCATACCTGTTATTTAGGTATTCACCTATAAGATTAATATTAATAGATATCTAATAAGGTTTAAGGCTTGTCTTTACGTAAAAGGTAATTTATAAGAGTTAGTTTATAAGGATATGTATGCCGCAACTTTGGCAGCAAGATCGTTTAGAGCCTTAATGGCTATTATTATAATATTTAACCTAGACTACTAGCAGGGCGACGCCGTTAATGTATTTACAAACAGTGAGATTAATAAGGTTGTATATATTAAGTATCTAGATAGATTTCTGATTAAGGGTAAGTGCCTACTGCTTTAACAAGCGCTTTATAGATTGCGATAATTACCTCTACTATAGTATGGCGACTTAACTATAACACTAAAAAAGAAAGGCTTAAAGCTAGTAGTAGAGGAGCCTTACCTATATTATAATGATTGGCTAATAGTCTTCTTCTATGTTAATAATATTACAGTCGCCTATAAAAAGAAAGACCTACCTAAGCTTAGAATATTTAAAAAGCACCTTATAAAAAGGTATAAAATAAAAGACCTAGGTGACCTTACCTAGTTCTTAGGGATTTAAATAATACGCAATTAAGAAAATAGGAAGCTTTGGCTTAGCTAGGACTCCTATATTAATAAGATCGCGACCAGCTTTAAGGTAAAGAATTATTATAAAATACACACACTAATGGGCCTTAAGGAACTTAACCCTAATCTAGAATAAGCCTCTAAGTAGGACATCTATCTCTATTAAAGGAAAGTTGGATCTATGCAATATATAGTAAGTATTACTCGTCTAGATATGGCGAGAACCGTAAATAATCTATTAGAGTTCTTATAAAATCTGTAACCAACTTACGACGCAGCTGCTACGAGAGCAGCTGCCTACCTCTATCAATTAAAGACCCTTGTAATTAAGTACTTAAAGGAGAACCTTATAAACCAAATCTTTGTAAGGGCAAGCAACGTATCTTTTGGAGATAATCTAGTTAGTAGGAAAAGCATAGAAGGCTACCTATTTACCTTATTTAGAGGACTAATTAACTGGCGGTTAACTAAGCAAAAATTAGTAACAAAATTAAGCATGGAGGTAGAGCTTTTAGCTTTATTGCATGCAGCTACTGAGTTAATTTAGTGGCAGCGATTTTTTAAAGAAGTTGGATTTAATACCTATAAGAAGTAAGTAATCTACTACAATAATATACAGATGATATAACTCCTTACTAAAAGCGACGCTAAGCTTAATATTAAGCTCTAATACGTTAATATCTATTACTACTAGCTTTGCTAGGAAGTTTGTAAAGGAAGGATTAATATTAAATAGGTCCCTACTGCGGATATAACAGTAGACGGCTTAATAAAGGCTCTGCCTTATTAAAAGTATAAGATGTTCGTTTAATAATTAAACCTCATTAACATTAAGGATCTAATTTAATTTAATTTAGATAATATTTGGGCAAGGTAACTATATAAAGGATTTCTTTAACTTAACACTAAATTACTATCGTGACTTTTTAGGTACTTTATAGCAGCCTAGAAGGCTCTGTGCAGCTAGGGGGGTGTGTCGAACTGGATCGGATTTCCTTACCACCATCTTGATACTGGCTTCAAGCCTAGAACCCTATATCTCAATACCCCGCTCCTTCCCTCGTATGTCTCCTCGTATGTCTCATCGAGTGTCTCATCGAATGTCTAAATACCTGTTTCCATTACCGAATGACGACGTAGTCGTCATTCTATTTGCAACCTATTTGTCACCTATCTAGTATATATATAGAGGCTCTAGAGCCCTCTTTAATAGACAGAGTTCTCATACCGAATTGTCCGTTCGACAGCTTCGCTCCCTAGAATACAACCCCGCCGCTGGCACCATACTGCTGCCCAAATAGACAAGTCTTGCGCTAATACGCCTGCAACCCAAATGCGATTTAAATGCGACCCAATAGTAATCCAAACGCAATCCACCAACAAGATTCCGTACCAGCCTGCCCACGGAATACAACCCTATCACTAGCACCGTATTACTACTAAACGGATAAGAGCTTATGCCGATATGCATGCGAGCTATAACTCCTTAACCCTCCCACCCTTATTAAAACCTTTTCACCTGCCTTTTTATAAGAGGGGGAGTAGGGGGGCTTCTTTTTTTTATGGCTTAAGGCGTGCCATAACAAAAGGGGGGATAGAGAGCTAGGAAGTACCAGAGTTCTGGAGAAGGAACAACTAACGGAGGGCTCCTAGCGATATACCTCTCGCAGCGGCGGGAGCTGCAGGACGGCTGCCTGCCCTACGTCAACTAGGTATAGTAATATACCTCTCGCAGCTGCAGGAGCTGCAGGACTGCTACAAGTCCTATATTAACCAGCATCGCGATCAAGCGCCAGATGCTAGATTTTTTCTTTTCTTTCTCTTCTTTCTCTTCTATAAGGGGATAAAGCCTAAGGGCAGGCTTTTTTAGAAAGGGGGGGTAATGTGACGGTGCTGGGGCACTATCTCCTACAGCTGGCTTGGCGCAATATCCGGAGTTCGCCCGTACTGTGTATATTACCCCCTAGAGCCTCCTTTCCTCTTCTTCTTCTCCTAAGCTTAGTATTCTTATATAGTAGCAATCTACAAGCTTCGGTTCAGAAGCATTTATACAAGCCCGTCACAGATTTTATCTAATAGATTCGTCTAAGGTATAACCTTAAAGTTAATACTATTAGATTAGATAACGAGCTAGGGAGAAAAAGAACCCTTAAATGGCTATAGACTTAAGGAATTATATTTAAGCCTTTAGTACTATATACCTAAGTATAAAATAGTACCGCCGAACGCTTAGGGGGTGTAATTATTAAGAGAGTATAAGTAATACGAATTGCTGCTAATCTACTGTATAATCTATGGAATGAGATAGTTAACTATATAGTCTATCTTTAAGATTAAACACTACGGGAAAGTAATGGATGGAAATTGCTATATAAGAGGTTTTATGCCTTCCTAGTCAATAGAAGATTAAGAAAACTATAACTAGCGTACCTAAAAGCCTACGGCATAGGGTGTAGATAATAACGTTAGACGCCTAGCTAAAGAAGAAAAGGCTAAGCAAACTAAATCCACAAGCCTATATTGGCTACTTTATTAGCTATAACTCTATAAATATCTATAGGATCTGGATCCTATATAAGGTAATCATTATCTCTACTAGGGACGTTATCTTTAATAAAAAGACGTTCTTTAATAGTAAGCAAATGGATATCTTAAAGGACCTATACGCTAAATTAGATACGCTGATTAAGAAGATATAACTCCCTAATCCCTAATTAAGAATAAGGTTCTTTTGGAAGATAATAAAGAAGTATTTAAACCATTAATTTAAGAGGAAGATAATAATGTTAAGGATAAGCTAGTTCGAACCTTTAATAAGTTAGCAGATCTTAAGCTTATAAGAGCCTTTAAAGATGTGTATTATACGCTACCTTTAATAGAAGAAGATAAAGAATCTCTACATACCTTTTACGTCAAGTATTTTATAAAGTTAGATATATAAGATACTGATTAGGACATTATTTAATAAATAGGAGATAGGTTTTATACTTAGGGAGTGTTTAATGACTTAGTTAAAGACTTATTTAAGGAAACCTGCGATTATAGGTTTGAAGACTTTGTTACTAAAAGGATTACTTTAGCCTATTACAGCGCCTTCTTAGTAGGAAAGAAGTTTAACCTTAATAGTTGACTTAATAATAGTAAGCTGAAATTAGGTAGAATATGTAATGTTAGACTATATAGGAAGAACTTACCTCCTCTACTTTAGTTAATTAATAACCTTAATATATATCCTCTTTAAGATTAGTTCTAAGAGGCTTAATGAGCCTACCTCTAATCCTATTATTAAATAAGGTCGTTTTAAGAAATAGATAAGAAGTATATAAAGGGATAGTAGGCCCTTAGTTTAATGTGGGTGTTTGTCTATAAGACAGATAAGTATGGGTTCCTATAGAAATATAAGGCACGCTTAGTAGTATATAGAAATTAATAGGCCCTAGGAGACCTACCTACGAGAGCTACTATATTAGTAAGTACGACCTTCTAGACCCTAATGGCGATTACCGCAAAATTCGACCTAGAGATGATATAGATAGATATGGTTAACGCGTTTGTCTATTGCGATCTTAATAAGGTTGTCTATATAAAGCTACTGCTAGGGTTTAATAAAGGAAAGATAGATAAAGTACTGCGCTTAAGAAAAGCCCTTTATAGACTATAATAACCCCCTTTATTATAGCAAAAGAATTTTATAAGCTTATTAAATAAATTAGGTTTTAAAGAGGTTCCCTAGGAGCTGTATGTTATACTAAAAGGAGGAATAGTTGTCTTCTTTTATATTAATAATATTGTTTTCTGCTACTAAAAGATAGATAAGAAGAAAGCTTAAGAAGCAATTAAGGAGCTGAGTAAGGAATACTAGATAAGTACCCTTAGCAAGCTAAAATAGTTCCTAGGAATCTATATGCTATATAATTGTAGCTAGAGGCTCCTATGGCCATCCTAAGAAGGCTATATTAAGAAGATAGCTAACTAGTATAAGATAGATCTTAAAGGGCGTCTTTTAGATAATTTTACAGTAGAATTAGAACTCCTCCCTACTAATTACTAATTAATTTATCTAACGCGTCTGTCTCCTAATATAGACCTATTAGTCTATCCTATATCCCTACTAGCTTCTATAATGCTATATTAGAGAAAAATGGGTTTAGTACTCTATATAGCCACTATAACACGTCCGGGTATTGCTTTTATAGTATTATAGCTAGTAAGGTTTAATTAGAACCTAAGTTAAGAGTACTATTAAGCGGTAGATAGAGTAATCCAGTACTTATATAGTATAAGGAGTAGAGTAATCTGCTATAGAGGAGATAAGGAAGGAATAAACAGTAGAGGGAGAGATAAAGGGATACGCGATAAAGGATAAGATGATGGAAGAGAGAGTAGAAGTAAAGCGTAATTATTTATCTATGCTAGTAATGCATTATTTACGGATAACTCTATTAACAGAAAGAGCTTATAAGGATATATTATAAAGCTATTTAGGGGACTAATTACCTAGAGAGCAAATAAGTAGGGTATAGTTATGGCGTTAAGTATAGAAGCTGAGTTATTAGCCCTATTATAGATAGTAAAGGAAGCTATCTTTATTAGTAGGCTTTTTAAAGCAATGATATTAAGGCTGAATAAGCCCTTAATTATTAACTGTAATAATACCTAGACACTCTAACTAATTATAGAAAATACGGCAAAGCTAATTACAAAGCTCTAATATATTAATATCTATTAATACTAGCTATATTAGGAATACGCAAGGAGATAAGTACTATTTTAATAGATAGTAATAAAGGAGATAATTACTAATGGACTTAAAAAGGCCCTGCCTAAGTAGAGGTTTTAAAGCTTTGTTAATATAATCAGAATAGTAGATATTAAGGAATAGCTAGCTAAGAAGAAGTAACTAAAGGACCTAAGGGACAATATTAGAGCAAGATAGAAGGATTTAAATAAGATTATAGTTTAATTAACTTATTAACGGATATAAGAAGGTGGTTAGCTTTGACCTTAAAGAGCTTAAAGCTAAGGGGATGTGTAAGATAATCTATATTCTCTAAAGACGTAGGTTATATATATAAGTTATATATACGGAGTATATACACTATAAAGTCTCTTTGTAGCTTAAAGCCCTAGGGCCTTAAGACACGGTTAATTAACGATTAAGTTAAAATTATTAATTAATTAACCCATTTTATTAATAAATAGTTCTATATAAACTATCTAATATATACACCATCTCGTTAATTCTAGTGGTTAGCGTAGCCATATCTGTACGGCCTTACTTTCCCTTAAATAGCAAAAATACTAAAACTTCCCCTATAAAAAGGCCGTGCAGACATAGCTGCGCTAACTACCAGAATTGACGAGATAGTATAGGTAATATTATTCCTATTTAGGTATAGTGAATTAGATTTGGATTGGAGCATTAGAGCGGATTTAGTCTTAAATCTATACCACGCCAGTCCAAATAGATTACTGGGTGGAGGCTACGGCCAGTCAAGGAGTTATTCGCTAGGTAAATTAAGTGAAAAGCCCACTAAAATAACTTACCCTACTAGCTTCTGGCTTGCCTTTGCCGGCCTCTGTTATACGGTCTAATATCTGCCCTTAATGGCTCTGGACATCTTGACTTAATTATATTGGTTCTAGTGGCGAGACTCTTATTAATAACCGTAGGACAAATTGTGCCGTTGGAAGGGATAGTCTTAGCAGCTCTCCTAAGCATTGTTACGAAGCTTAATGGCAATGATAGCTATATCTAGGTTATTAACGTTTACTTTCTTAGGAGGCATGTAAAGCACGAAAGAGATAAATATTCCTTTAGTGCGCTAATATGTCTTTAGTGCTGTATTGCAACCTCTTTATGGCCAACTGGCTGATCTTTAGGGTTGTTGGTATGTTATAATTATAGCAATAATTATCTTTAATATTATTGCCGATATAGGAGCTAATTAATTAAGAGAGATTAATAAGGGTGGTAGAAAGGTTACCTTTAGTAGCTAGTTTAGGTAAGTAATAATTTGTTAATATAGAAGTTAAACCTACTAATCTAGTAAGTAATGACGTTAATATAATTGCACTTATTTCCTTCTATCTAAAAGTCACTGCTAATAATATTATTATTTATTCCTTGACGTCTAATTTAGATCCCTATTGGGCCTACGCGGACTACTCCTTATTTATATATAGGGAGAAAACTCCATTTAAGAAAACTCCGTAATCCATCTCCCCGCCTTTTAGGACTTACCTACTTAGCGTCTATAAGTTACCTATAGTGCTTTCCTACCTTACTTTTAACCTTATTAGGAACTATGACTGCTATAATAAGCCTACGGACGCGCTAGTATTGCAAACTTTACTCTACTATAGAGTTATTAGGGGGCGCCTATTACTTACCTCTTTACCTTTTATTATTATTTTCTTTATAATCCAGAACTGGTCTAATATATGTTAGCTAATAAGCTACTAGGTAACCACCTTAAGACCTTTTTATATTAAGAGTAGTATATTATAATACTCTATACTAGCTACTAAGAGTATTACTTCTTAGTTAGTATATAAGGGGTATAACAGTATTATATATTTTAGTGTCTATCTTAACTAGCTATATTTACATCTTAGGCTCTCTACTAAAATACCTACCTAGTAGAGCTAATCTTTTAGTCCTATTATTTCTATGATTTAGAGTAGTAGGGAACCTTTTTTTGGAGCTCTTGCTGCACCTGGCCTAAAAAGACCAAAACCATCTAAAAGAATCCTAAAGAACTCCTAGAGAATCCCCCTAAAATGCATGCATCGCAAGGGAGGCATATGTTAAACGACAGTGGTTTGTACTTGTACGCAACCGCCAGAACTACGCCTAGCAATAGCCCTCTATAATAAAGACAGGCGAATACCACACCATAAAGCGGAAATACCTCTATTAAGAAGGCATCTAACAAAATATAAAGCCTATTAGACGCGTCTAGTATCTAGAACTGCGGAGGAGTAACCATTAGCTATAATAAACTAACACAGCTAGCAGAATGGCTCCGCCAGTCTAGTAAACCTTAGGCGCCCCTCTAGCAACCCCTTAATTAAATCCTCTAATAGATAAGCAAAATTAAAAATAAATAAAAACTCCTCTTACTGGTAAACCGCACCTAGGCCGCTATAGCTGTGCTTCTATAGTATAGGGAACCTACCCCCCTTAAGATAATAACTGGGAATATAATTATAATATAACCAAATATAGCAAAAGTAGAGGGGCTTAGAGGACAATTAGAAATAGAAGTCTTTATAGAGATTTATAAAGAGGTCTACAATACTGTTATAGTCTAGTAATACCTTAAGAGCGAAGATATTAGAGTTACCCTAAAGGACTAATAGGCAAAGGAATAAGCCATAAGGGTAAGAAATAGGCTAGGAGAACGCATTGGTAATTGGTATAAAAGTGCTCTATAAAGATTTCCTAGTTAAAGTCCTAGCGGTTCCTATAAGCCTTAGGGTAGAAAAGGGACGCCAGGCGGATAACATAGTAACTATATAGGAGATAGTAAAATAAATGGAATGCCTTATACTAGGTCTTAAGATTATCTAAATCTAATAGCTTTAATAGGAAAATATAAACTAAGTATATAATAAGAATAATAAGAGGATATAAAGGTCGCTAGAGACCTACTAGGGAGACGCTAGTTAAATATATGGCTCTCTTATTATTAGCACATATACGCTAAAAATATAAAAACTCCTTATCCAAAAAGGGATAATTATAAATGGCCTTATATATAACATAAGGCTTTATAACTATAAACTACGCCTAGAATAATACTATTACTGCGTATAATAGGGACACACCTAATCCATATACGTAGTATAGGTGTGCTATGGCCACTATACAGGTCCCTATAATATAAGACACTGCTTAAATTAAGACTAAATAAAATGCGTAAACTACTACTAAAGCATATATAAGGCGTAGGAGAGAGAAGACTGTATTAAATATAGAAGATAAAAGGTAAGGGCCTAATAGCTACAGGAATAACTATATATTAGGTTATATAAATGGAAATAATAGGCAATAAGCTAGGGGGATATAGGCGCCTTCCTAGCGTTTCCTACCTTTAATACTAGGGGGCTAGGCTAGCTATCCCAAGCCTTAATAGGCCAGAAGTAACGCCGCGTAATATTACCAGACTAAATAGGGATATAAGGGTTATAGGGGATATAAGGGAGAGAACGCCCTATAGGAAGACCCCTATAGACAGCTATAGTAAGCTTAAGACCAAGATAATTAAGAATTAGACTTAACACGGTAAATATAACATTTATAGCCAACCTATAAAGGGTATATAGCTAACTAGTAAGATTAGGGGAAGATTTAAAGATAATAATAGATTTAGATATAGAAGCGCTAGTAGAAATACAAGATACGGAAATAGAAAGCTTTATATAAAATAAGTAGCGACCAGGGTATAGATATAAGAGATAAAAGTTCTAAAAACCCTAGAGAAAGCAGGAATAGAAGAAGCGAGGAATAAAGAAGAGATAAAGGACCCTTACTAGAGGTCCGCCACCTATCTATTATATAGTATAACTACAGCAATACAAACCACTATTTGGTAAGGCCCCTACTAGACAGTCTAGACCTAGAGAAATACTATATCCTTACTATACAAGAGCCGTATTACAATAACTATATATAATTAATATACTGCCCCTAAGGATTCTAGCTCCTATATAAACTAAAAGCAGCTATACACATATGCTTTATAATTGATAAGGCTATTAGCCTGTCCTTATAGTTATAGCAGGTAGTTAACCTAAATATTATAGTTATTGTCACGGAGCGAGCACAAGCGGTAATAATATATAGCGAAGTAGATATTATTAAGCTATGTACATAAACTGCGTGATAAAGTCAAGACGTTGCGTGAGGAAAAGAAAGTAGGAAACAGGGGAAAAAGGATACATAACGTTCGCTTGGTTGCTAGGTTAACGGGTACTGTGCTACGCACGGGCAGGGTAGAGCTTAGGTGGCGGTTCTGGTAGAACTTAGCAGAATTCGGCAGTTAGAGGTCCTTGAAGTTGCCAGTTGGCAACTCCAACAGTAGAGACGGCAGATTGTGGCGGAATACGGCAGATTGCTGTCAGATTGCCGTCTCGTGGTCGGTCTCCGGTTGTTCAGTCGGTGGAAACAGGTGGACGTGTGTAAGGTGTCACGGGGATGTCCCGTGACAGTTATAACAATCCAGATATATAGGTGACTAGTATAAATTATTAATATATACAACCCTAGGGTTAAAGGAGTCCCATAAATAGAAAACATTATATTAGTAATAAGCTTACTAAAAACTAAAGGCACAAAGTCTATCCTATTAGGAGATATAAACCTCTACCACCCGCGGTAGGGGGGTATTTATGTTGCTGCTAAACAATAGATAGAGTACCTATTAAGAGCTATAGACATCTAGGGCCTTAAACTAGCCACCCCCTTAGGAGTAATTATATAGCAATAAGGCATCACTAAAAGTATAATTGACCTTATATTTATAGACGAAGGCCTATACCAGAGACTTAAAAGGTATAACCCTAAAGAAGAATAGGCACTTACCTTAGACCATATCCCTATCTAGATATAGCTAGATCTAGATATTAAGGCGCAACTAAATAGTAAAAGATACGCAATAAGGAAGCTTAAGACAGATAGTTTCCTTAATATAGTTAAATAATAACTTTAAGGCCTAGAAGAAATCTACCCAATACCAAATAAGCAAGGCTTAGTAGCTACCCCTAAAAAAATTAACTAAAGACTAAAAAGAATCTAGGTAGCAATTAAAAATGGGCTAAAAGAGTACTGCCTAGTCTTAAAACCGGGCCCCTATACGCAATACGTATAATCCGCATAATACGCGGTTCTTATTGCCAGCTAATAATAAGCAAGAAGGAAATATATAAGTAGCTATAACCCTAAAGACAAGAGGCAATATAAAGACACAAGAAACCAGTTAAAGAATACCCTAAAAAAAGAAGTAAGAAATAACTAAAGACGGTTTATAAACAAGCACACTTTTAACCTAAGCCTCCCCTATAATAAGGGCCTTTAGGCTATAGTAAAATAGGTAAAGAAAAAGGTAGGGCGCCTGGCAGAAGACCTATACCTACTACCCCTATAAAGAGTAGGGGAATTATAGGCCACTAATAACAATAATAAGAAGGTAAAGATCCTTATAGAAAGGTTCTTCCCCTAACCGGCTCTAGCTAACCTTAGTAATATTACAGGTAAAACACTAGTAACCCGCCTATAGGTTAACAGCGACATAATAATAGAGGAGATGGCCAGAACTATTAGCCGCCTTTTAAATAATATAGCACTAGGACTAGATAAGATTCTAAATAAGGCTCTAAAGACCTATAGATTACTTATAGCACCTTAGCTTGCAGATATAGCCAGAGTATACGTTATTATAGGCTACTACTCGCAACTTAGCAGAGCTGTAATAACGGTTATTCTATAAAAAGAAGGCAAAGCAAACTACTTAACCCCAGGAAGCTACCGCCCTATTACCTTAAAAAACACTCTTAGTAAGATCTTAGAAAGGGTAATAGCAGACCGTATAGCAAATATAGCTAAGGAACACACCCTACTACTATAAAGCTAAATAGGGGCAAGAAAGAACCGCTTAACACTATTAGTACTTACACTACTTACTGCTACCATTAAATCCGCATAGGTAATATAAAGGGACTTTATAGTATTAATGCTTAGCTTAGATATTAGTAGTATAGTAGAGTAAAATGTCCCATGCTTAGTGTCTTGGCATTTTCCTATATATATTAAGCCGTCGGCTTCCCTCCTTCTTATTATCACGACCTACTGGAAATACATTCTTTTCTTCTCTTCTTACTAACTGCATTACTAATTACTTCTAACTGGTTACGACCGACTAACTAACAGACAGACTAACTAACTAACAGACGGCACAGTGACTTCTATCTAAGGGACACCGTACCCTTCTACATTTTGGCATTCCATATAGGGACGACGGCAAGCTCTTTAGATTAGAAGTCTAGTGCTACATATATATAAGACACGCAAGAACATATTACGACTATAGAAGGACGACTAGCTGCAGAAGAACGACCAGCTAGATAGACGAGACAGCAATAGAAAAGCAAATAGTATCGGACAGCAAGGGGAACCAGGCAGTCCCTAAATAGAAAGACTAAAAAAGGCAGGACAGCCAGACTCTACGTATAGGCCAAAGAGTGTCTTAGAAAGATACGAGCAAGGACATTAAGCAAACTAGTAAGCTAGTTAGACAACTTTAACCGGCGCACGGACATAGCCAGAGCTTTATTAAGGATGCAGAGACGACAAGCTAAGGACCAATTAATTAGATGGAAATAAGACTTAAGGGATCTAGCGGCAAAGGAAGTTAGTACTGCCCTTTAAGAACAGAGACAGTACCGAGTAAGGCCGCAAGCATATAAGATAGGGTCTCTCCTTAAAAGCTTTATATTTTGGCTTAGCTTTATCTTCTTTCGAATTATCTAGATTATATTAGTAGTGGCTCTAGAGGCGTTCTATAAAGAAGTAGATACAAGCGGAAGTATAAGGCTTAGTAGCACCCTACCATGCGGAACGACGGCAGGCTAAAATAGACGGACGTATCGAGACCCAGCAGTGGTAGAAGATGGAGATTCTGTGCTCTCTTAGGGAGACCCCCCCTTAGACATCAAGAAGCAGGTGCCTTCCATTATGGACATGGCCGTACAAGTAGACCTACCGCAGCGTTCACCCATTAAGGTCCCGCTAGGACAGTCATCTAGAATATCCTCTGTTAAGACTATAGCCATATAAGCAAACCAGCCGCAATATATACCTAATTAGGCAGCAAGGGAAGTATACCACGTGTTTATTCCAACGGTAGCAATACCAGATCCTTTTGGGTAAAGGGTTCCACGGTTTAACGGAAAGAATATCTTAAGGTTTATTAAGGACTACGAGGGTATATGTTAAAGGTATTTTATAGGCGAAGAATATAGGCTTGTATATCTCCCTAACTATTGTAAGGATATATATGCGGAAGCTATCTAGGTAATGCCAGAGTTTAATCAAGGAGAATAGAAAGGACTAGTAAACCGCCTTAGAGCTAAGTACCAAGCAGACAACTTCTACTAACGCATAGAGACAAGAGACTTTGTGGAAGCTTTTATTTAAAAATCTGCGGAACAACTAGGCGACCTACGTCACTACGTGTAGGACTTTATTACTATCTTAGCTAAAGCTATAGCGGCGGGCAATCTGTCAGATCTGGAGAGAGGGCAATGGTTTATGCAAGGACTTCCTACTAAATACTGTAGGCACGCAATGGAACAGACAGGAGCCGTAGTAGACGAGCCTAACACCCTTATGTTCGAAAAACTGAAGGAGGCCGTAGAGTTAAGGATGGTGGCTGTAGAGGGCGCCAAGCAAATGGATGTCCTTCCGAAAGAAGACGCCCTAAATAAGCTCGACCGTAGGAGAGAAGGAAGGCTTCTGGACACAGGTGTACGTGAAGGAGCCCTAACGCAGCAGCAGTCACCCTCTACTGTAGACTAGGAAATGGATGAAATGCTAAGCTAACTAAAGAGTCTAAAACTGACCAAGATGGAGCTTGCGGCAGCTGCACAGTTGATGCCGTTCCTTAACCAAATCTAGGTAGACCTAAGGAAGTTCACAACACTACTAGATTAGGCCGCAGTTTAGGGCTTAGCGCAAGGATACGGCCCAGTACTAGGATATAAAGACTGGCAGAACAGCACCCAAGCTCCCTTTACTCCGCAAGACTTTTAATATCTGCACGATTTTCAATATCCGCAAGGTTCTACTGCCTTTAGATAGCCGTAGCAGAACGTATAAGGTCAACAAGGCACGCAAGGACAAGGCCTACAGACCTGTTTTAGATGCGGAGGAGGTTACCATTTCACCAAGCACAAATGTCGAGGCTTAAAGGATCTTATTTAGCAAGGATTTATACATCTATCTAATTAAGGAAGACTAGTAGCTAGGACGCGCGATCGACCTAAACTAGTGCTACCGTGGCTCGGCAATAAAGGACGGTTAAGGGGCATTAAGAACTGGCTCTATATATACTAAGAAATAGACCTAGGCAGGCCAAAGGAAGAACAGACGCAGCAGTAGGCCCCTACATTACGAACTGATTTTACTGCTTTCCATAATGGAGTAGTGCTGAAGAACAGTAACAAAATGCGTACGAACTGGGAGGACTACTATCAAGTACGGCCCACGGACTCAGCAGTAACGCCTAGCCAGCAACGTCCGCAGACTCGCCCAACCCCTAGAGACAGCCATACAGCCAGGACAACCGTTAAGCCACAGGCGCTGCCGCAGGAGAAGAATGTACGACCAGGAGATAACACCCAGATTATATCACAGCCTACAGATAAGACAGCTGAAACTAGAAAGAAGAATAAGTCGTCCAATCCTTAGAGACGGTTATAGAGATAGACGCTTAACTAGGTCAGCTATTAACCCGCAGGCTCCGCAGCAGGCTCCGCAGTAGGTATTAGGTGTTTAACTAGGGGACAGTCAAGTTCTAAGGTGGGGGAGGGGACGCAGGTGACAGTATAAAAGATTTCTATTTTGTCTGCTTAATTACAGTATTTCCTAAAGCTCCTTTTCTTATTTACTTTCTTAATTATAACGCGTTAAGACGCGTCGACCTACTACAAAGATATTAGCTCAGCTTACCGCCTGTTACCAAGCCAATAGCGATTTTCTATGCCCGGCACAGAAAATCCTAATTGGTCCATTCAGCAATAGAGCCGGCAGAACTCTACACCGCCCCTGGAATTTAATGATGCGCCAGCTGCACGACAAGAACGGCACCAGGAGCCTTAATTGAGTGCACGGATATAGAGCCGATTATATGATGCAGAGCCGATTGTACAATGCAGAGCCAGATGCAGAGCCAGATGCAGAGCTATACGCAGAACCTTGACCAAACGACTGCACGGAAGCCTTGATCGAACGGCTGTACGAAAGCTACGGTCGAAGAGCCGAATCAAGCCAGAGCCTCGATATCAGCACGTCACCGTCATTGAATTAAGTCAGTCAAGTGTCGTTAAATTAGAGCCTTTGGCCGGGCCGACCTTATTCCTTAATCGAACGACAGCTAATTGCAGCTCCGCAACTACCATCCGAATTCAGTACTGCGCTAGCTGCACGACAAGAACGGACACCGCGGCAAGGAAGGGACCTATACAAGGACGGCGGCATGATATTAAAAAACAAGCACCGCGGAACGGTAAAGCAGCATACAAAGAGACGCTAACAAAGATGCTCCGCAAGAGATCGGACAGGGCACAGTTAACCACGTTAAGCCTAAAACCTCCTTATACAACTAAAGATAGGACCAAGCCGTATCGGGATAAGCTAGTAAAGGACCTTATTAAGGGTTACAAGGGGAACAGGAATTGGACGTATAGGAGCCGGCACTTCCCAGAGATCGTCTTAATAAAAGGACTGTATTATGGACACAAGGACAAGGGATATGCGACGGAGGTAGTCACAACAGCTAAGAGGCTGCCACTGGATAACCTTAAAGATATTAAGGATGACTTAGGCGAAGCGCAGAACCAGCAGGATAATAATAAAGAGACTAAAAGAAGCAGACAATCCCAGGAAGGCTTTTAAGCTAGAAGAAGATTAAGGATACATAAGCATACTGCCAGCAGCGGGGGCAAAGAAGCAGCCGTAAAAGCCTAAGAATATACCAAAGAAGCCAAGAGCAAAGACAGTTCTGGAAGGGAAGAAAGCAGCTATAAAAAAGACGTCCTAGAAAAGTACCTGGCCCGCGGAAATGGTCTTCTGGAAGCTGCCGTTTATGCTTATAAGGAAGGAAGTCTTAAGACAGGTCTCTGGATTGGACGTCTGGTGGACACTAAGAGCCTTAATTAACTGTATGGATATAGAGCTTTAACCAAACAACTGTATAGCCAGAGTCTTAATTAACTGTCTATAGATGCAGAGCCTACAGATGCAGAGCCTTAATAGAACGTTAACGGATTCAAAAGCCTTAACTAAGCACGCCTATAATGTGAAGCCTTAATTAATTGTGCAGTAGAAGACGCCTTAAGTTAAGCCAGATCCTTAGTTAGGTTTTAATTAATCGGACGCCGCCCCCATAGTTAAGTTGGATTAACTAGAGCTTTAGTTAGGCCAACCTAATACCCTATTTAAACATCAGTTAATTATACGTTATTACAGCCAAATTAAATTAGTCACCGTTACCGTTAGACATCTTTAATCAGCAGTTAAGGATCCTATAATGGCGGATAGATAGGTACTAGGCCTAATTAGGAAACTAGTATATGGCTAGAAGATTATCAGAAGCATTACTAGTTAACATTTTATGGCCTCTGCAGGAACCTCTCCCTTTAACCCCCTCAGTTAATTAATTACCGCCCGTCTTAACGCCCATGGATTAGCTAATTAGAACGATCTTTCCTATAGATATAGATATGGAGCTTTATACAGAGTCTTATATAGAGTCATACACGGAGTCTACGGATATAGAGTATATAGGTGTAGAGCCTTAATTGGACAACAGTACGGCAGCTTAACTAGACGCCTATATATGCGAAGCCTTAACTAAACGGTAGATGCGGAGCCTTAACTGATTATACGTCTGCACAGGAGCTTAGCCGAATACCTATAGGTGCAGAGCCCAGGTTATACGTACAGTAGAAGATACCTTAAGTTAAGCCAGGCCTTATTAAGTCTTAGTTAGTTAAACGCCGTCTCCGCATTTAGATTAGAACAATTAGAGCCTTTAACCGGGCCGACTTTTTGCCTTAATTAAACGACTAAACGATTAAGTTGCAGCACGTTATTGCTAACCAGTTAGATAGTCTTCGGCCATCAGTTAAAGTAGGTATATAGGTATACACGCAGACACGGACGCAGATATGGGCGTAGACTATATAATATAGAGCTACTGATGCATAGCCAGATGCAGAGTCTTGATATTAAACAACCAGCTAAACGACCAAATTAAGCTAGAGCCTCTACTATTTTGATTAACTGCCCTACCGCCGCCGCCGCCACCGCCATTCCGTCCAACTGCTTTGTCTCTACTGTCTCGATCAACTGCTCTATCTCTACTATTCTAGATCTGTACCGTTGCTAGATCTATTTACTGCCGGATCTACTGGATCTATTATGCTGTTCTGCCCAACTGTTCCAACTGACCTGTTCCGTTCAACTATTTCCACCAACTGCTACTCTGACTAACCGCCGCCGACCAATTGTTCTACTGCTACTGCTATTGCTACTACTGTTCCAATTAGCTATTCTACTGCTGCTGTTTAACTGTTCCGTTCTGCTGTCTTAACCTACCGTTCTACCGCCGCCGCCGCTATAGCCGCTGTTTTATCTAATTAACTGCTGCTCTTCCAACCGTTCTATTCCGCTGTTCTAATTATTCTGCCGCTACTGCCTTAACCGACTACTACCAACCGTTCCGCTTCTACTAAGTGTTCTGCTATTAAAAGTTCTGCTGCAGATGTCCTACTACTTACTAACTGTTACCGAGTTCTTCTACCGAGTGTTCTACCGCTGACTATTCTGTTTTATTTTACTGCACTAAATATCTACTTTTACTACTGCTTCTACCACCATTACTGTTACTGCTGTTACTGCTGCCGTTATTATTTCTGGTTTACTACTGTCCTAGTTGCTACTAGTAGGAAGATCAGATCTTAGCTATGGATAACGGAAGGACACCGTAGAACAGTTCTGTAGGGTTAAGGATAAGGTTACCTGTGTTTTTTTAGGGATGTGCTTTCCTTGTTTCTATTCTGCTCTTACTATTCTTTTATTTGCCTGTTCTTCTATAGTATAGAACGTTAGGGGACAACGTTCTTGGTGGGGGAGGTATATAGTGGGGTAAAATGTCCCATGCTCAGTGTCTTGGCATTTTCCTGTATATATTAAGCCGTCGGCTTCCCTCCTTATCATCACGACCTACCGGAAATATATTCTTTTCTTCTCTTCTTACTAACTGCATTACTAATTACTTCTGACTGGTTACGACCGACCGACCGACCGACAGACAGACTGACTGACAGACAGCATAGTGACTTCTATCTGAGGGACACCGTACCCTTCTACAGTAGTGCCTATAACAACATACTCCACAAGCACCTCCTATACATCCTTAGGGCAAAGGGCTTCCTAGAATAGATTATATAATTTATTTAAGGGTTTACAGGCCAGCAAGAAATATTATTAGTCTTTAGTAGATACCAGAGCCCCCCTATTGCAATTATAATAGGAATACCATAAGGGTCACCCCTCTCACCTATACTCTTCCTCTTCTTTATAAGTAACCTGCTTAACTCCTTTAAAAAAGGGGCGACTTAGGGGATAGGCTTTATCAATAATATAAACCTAATTATATACGGTCTAATAGCCGCAGAGAATTGCAGAATACTAGAGAGAGCCTATAATACCCATATAGAATAGGCAAGATGACATAGAGTCCAATTCTTACCAGAGAAATACTAGCTAATCCATTTTATAAGAAAACGCAACTAATCTACAGATTTCTAGTATATAATTTACATTTAAGGCTTTAGGGATTAACCAGTTTAGGGCCTAAGGGTATTAGGAGTATAGGTAGACAGCAAGCTCTAGTGGAGCGTATATGCAGCATAAACGGCCCGTAAGGGCCAAGCACAGTACATCGCATTATCTAGGATTGTTAATTCTATATGGGGTCTATGCTTCTAGAGGTTACGCCTACTATATATAGCAGTTGTTTGGCTAACCATAATATATAGATCCAGTATTTGGGCCATTAGAGAAACTAAAAAAGGCCCCCCTAAATTACTCCTTAAACTACTCTAAAAGGTCTAAACAGCCTACCTCTGGAGCATAATAGGCGGGTATAAGCGTACGGCTATAGCACTGCTTAAGAAGGAAGCCAATATTGTCCCCCTATAACTATATATTAAAGCCGCTATAATATAAAGGGTGTAAAATAAACGCAACTCTAATGTTATAATGTATATTAAAACACGCCTAAATAAACTATAGAGGGACCCTAGGGTGCCCTATAGGAGAATAAACCAACAACCCCAAAGTAGGGAAGATATATTAGAGAAATAGGTAAAGAAAGCAGAAGAAGAATGGTGCTATATTAGGGCCTAGGCCTATATAGAGGAGGAAGGGAGACGCGTAAAAGGCCAGTAAATATAATAGCAAGAGAGAGAAAGGAGCTAAAGTAGAGTATAAAAAAACGCCAGGAAACCATCTATATATATATAGGGAGAAAACTCTACTTAAGAAAACCCAGTGTAAGAGATGGATGGATCGAGATTGGATCGGGATCCATTAATCCACTAATCCACGCCTAATCCATTGGTGGCGTGGATATGGATCTAGATCCAATAGTTATCTATTTATGGCGTTGTTGAGGCAACGCTATAATGCATTGATTACTGCACTAACCATTAAATGGCGTAAAAGGGGTGAACAGTAGTAAAAATAATAAAGTCTCTTACCTCTTATTCTTATTATTACTATTAACTATGCCTCTAAAACTAAGAAAGAAGAAGGCTATTACTAAACCACCTTTACTACCTCCATCAACACCACCTCCCTTAAACGTACCTCTACGCCTCCAGCCACAAGATGGCCCTACCTGGCAGCCTTACCGCCATACCGCCTGGTCTCCCAACTTATTGGATATAGTAGTAAGGCCAGAAGATTAAGTCTCTAATATAACTAAGCCTAATTAATCTACTATAATTTAAACAACGCTAACGCCTGATCCCGATATACCTAAGGTCTTAACTCTTACAATAGCTCTAATATTTAGTACATTTAGTGCTAATTGGTCTGCTAAAGCGCGCGCTGGCGAGGCTCCTCCTAAAGATAAAAGTTAGTTTAATTAATCCTAGGTCAACTGGAATAGATTACCTAGCTATATTATCCTAATCTCTAAAGGTAACAGTAAGCTCTCCTCCCTAATCTGGCGGTTGGGCGTATTAATGGAGAACTATAAAACTAGCAACTAGTGGTGGCTCTACAAGGAATGTCATTATAAGTATAGTATTAAGGCCCACTCCTGGAACACCTGTAAAGGAAGCTCTAATATTATAAAGCATATTTAAGTGGTTTATGGTTGTATATTTAATAAGAAGGGTAAGGAGGTGCTATACACGTTAAAGTTAATCTCTGTACTTAAAGGTCTTAATATAAATAATCCCCAAGAGCAGTAGGTTCTTAATAAGTTGGCGCGTACGTTTAATAAGAAGATATTTAGGCGACTTCTTCTTTAATGGATCGTCTATAATAACGTGTCTTTTAGGTAAGTTAATGGGCCAGTCTTTTGTAAGTTTATTAAATATCTGTTGCCTTAAGCAGCAGAATATATGCCTAGTGGATGGTTAGTCAGATCTTAGATTATTAAGGGCTATGCTTACCATAAGGCGGCAGTAAAGAGAGAGCTATAATACGCAGTTAGTAAGATCCATTTATCTTTTAACCTATAGACGTTAGGCAACCTTCTTTTGCTTAATAGTGTTATTGCCTATTTTCTTAATAAAGATTTTAAGCTTTAAGCAACTTTTCTTGCTATTCCAGAGCAGACTGGCTCATATACTAGCATTAATATCGTAGAAGGCGTAATTGCCGTAATTAAAGACTTTAGTATTAAGAATGAGTAGATTAGGTATTTTATACTAGATAACGCGACTAATAACAATATAGTAATAACGGCCATTATAAAGGAGTTTAACTTTAATCTAATTAAGCGCCGGCTATATTGTTTAGGCTATATTATTAACATTATTGCCCGCTACCTCTTGTACAGTTATAACCTAGATTTATTTAAAGTGGAGGATGTGGTACCTAAGGATATAAAGGCGCAGTTACAGACATAGAGGAAGTGAGGACCAGTTAGCAAAGCTTATAACTTAATTTTATGGGTGTATACAAGCCCTTAGAGAAGACATTAGTGGTATAAAAGTAAGTAGTTCTAAAAGTACGAATTAATTAATAGTGCTAATAAATTATTAGGCTAGAAGACGTATCTCTGGAGTATTCTCCTAGAGGACTAATAGGATATAATAATAACCTAAGACCTCTCCCAATCTAACGCTACCCGCTAGAATAGTACTTATAAGGAATTCTATACACTAAATTAGCTTTACGCGCCATTTAAAGATTTTATATAGTTAGAGCAGCAACGCGCAAGACAACTAAAAGAGAGGCTAGAATTTACTTAGCCAGAAGACCAGGATAGCGCTTAGAATATAATCTTTAAAGATGTGCTTACTGTGGATAATTAGGAGGTTCTGGTACAGTATAAAAATTTACTTAAACCATGCTGGGTTATAACTATAGACTTATAAGGCCAACTAGGTAATAGCAAGTTATATAGGCTAGTTAATATTTAGTAGGATATTAAATGTATTACTAAAGAACTTACCTCCGTATATAAACACTTTAAATCCACACCACCCTTATTAATTAAAGGAGAATGGCATTTTGCTATATAAATTAAGTTCGCACTTAATAAGGCTTAACGGTACTATGTAAAGATTAATAAGTTAGCAGCCTATATCACCGCAGTTGTCCTCTATCCTAGATATAATTAGTAGTATATAGAAGCTTAGTGGGAGTATAAAAAGACTTGGATTATATCTGCCCATAAATTAGTTAAATATTTATGGCTTATAAACTATAAGCAATAGCCTATCTTAGAAGCTCTATCCCTAGAGAAGAAGAAGCCTAGGTATGAGCTTAATATTATAGAGGCCTATAGGATAAAAGGTCTTTAGAAGAGCGGCTATTAATATTGTTTTACTACTGTGTAGGATAAATATAATCGCTATTATACGCAGAATTAAGTTAAAGATTGCGAGACCCTAATTAAGTAGTAGAGAACTATTAGCTATAAACAGTACCCGCACCTTACTTAAATGGCTATTAATCTCCTATTAATTCTAGCTATAAGTAATAAGCCAGAATGTATCTTTAGCCGTCTTAGCTAGATAATTATAAAACGCCGCAACCACCTTAAGCAGAGTACAATTTAGGTAACTTTATATCTCTACTCCTAGGACAAGAATAAGATTATTAATTTAAGACTTAATATAACTCTACTTAAGCCTATAAAGTTAACTTCTCTAGAGTTAATTAGGTCTAAGAGGCGGAGGTTATTAATTTAAGTAATCCTCACAAGTGCCACTAAGGCACTAGTAGTAAGCGAGCTAATAGCGATTTTCTATGCCGGGCATGGAAAATCCTAATTGGTTAGTAGAAGTTAGGGTCCACAGATTATAGTAGAACTTGGTAGACAGTTACGGTAGAACTTAGTAGACAGTTGCGGTGGAACTTAGTAGATAGTTGTAGTGGAACTTAGTGGATAGTTACGGTGGAACTTAGTAGACAGTTGCGGTGGAACTTGGTGGATAGTTACAGTGGAACTTAGTAGATAGTTGCGGTGGAACTTGGTGGACAGTTACGGTGGAACTTGGTAGACAGTTGCGGTGGAACTCAGTAGACAGTGGTAGTGGAACTCAGTGGATAGCTGCGGTGGAGCTTAGCAAACAGCTATAATTAGATTATACTAAAAACCACACTGGGCCGTTATATTACGTAAGTTACAAAAATCGCTATACGGCAAAATTAAAGCCTGGGCATGGATAAAGTTTGGATCTCAATCCAGATCCGATGGATTTGATAGATTTGAGGCTAACTGGATTTGGATCTAGATCCAATCTATCCATCTCTTACACTGAGAAAACCCCGTGATCCATCTCCCCACCTTTTAAAACTTGCCTACTTAGTGCCTACAAGTCGCCTATAGTGCTCTACTACCTTACTTTTTAACCTCCTTAGGAACTACTGCTGCCGTAATAAGCCTATAGATGCGCTAGTATTACAAACTTTACTCTACTACTATAGAGTTAATAGGGGGCGCCTATTGTTTGCCCCTTTACCTTCTATTGCCATTTTCTTTACAACCTAAAACTGGTCTAGCACATTTTGGCTAATAAGCTATTAGGTAACCGCCTTAAGACCTTTTTGTATTAAGAGTAGTATATTATAGTTCTCTGTGCTAGCTACTAAGAGTATTGTTTCTTAGTTAGTGCGTAAGGGGCATAGTAGTATTATATGTTTTGGTGTCTGTCTTAGCTAGCTATATTTATATTTTAGGCTACCTACTACCGCAATATAATACTGGTTAGACTAACGCTAGAGAGGTATATAGGAGTTAAAGGTATAAAGGCTAACTTAGGTAAGAGGAACCTAAGCTATAGCATAGTTAACGCTATAGGGGGTAAACACTTAAGGGCTCTAAGAAGGCCTAATAAAGGCAGAAAATATAATAGCAACACTTTTAAGAATAGGAATAATAGGACTAAAAGATTGGCTCTACTAGGGCATAGTAGGGAGGTTAAGGCGGTCGCCTTTTCTCCTAACAGCAAGTAGCTAGCGTTGGCGTTAATTAATAAGATGGTTAGGCTCTAGGATATAGTAATAGGAGAATAGGTAAATGAGCTTAAAGGGCATAATAATAGGGTTATAGTAGTCGCCTTCTCTCCTAACAGTAAGCAGCTAGCATTAGTATTAGATAATAGGACGGTTAGGCTCTAGGGCACAGCAATAGGAGAGTAGGTACAGAAGTTTAAGGGGTATAGTTACCGGGTTAGCGCGGTCGCCTTCTCTCCTAATGGTAAGCAGCTAGTATTAGTATTGGAAAATAGGACGGCTAGGCTCTAGAACACAGTAACAGGAGATTAGGTAAAGAAGCTTAAGCTATAAGCTATTATCTTAAGTCTACATTTTTTTTAGCAATAGTTAGTGCTTAGAGACTAATAGAGGGGTTCTTACTATCCCTTTTAGCTCCTCTTTTTCCTAACTACTTCTATAAAAGCCGTTAAATTATGTTTTCCTTAACGGTAAATAGATAGCTTAAAATAGTTAGAATCTTCTTTAGTTGCCTTATAATTATTAAGGGCGATATTTAGTAGTAAAAGAAAACCTTTTTATTATTAAATAGGTATCTAGGGTAATAAGTTTTATAGAATTTATACAGCAGATAGAAGATAATTAGAAGAGGATTAAATATTTAAGATCTAAATTTATTATAATTTTTTTTCCTTTAATCTCTATTTTATAGAGGGTTTTAGGGCGCCTCCTAAATATATAGAGTAAGGACTTACTATTTTAGTTCTTAAACTTTCTATATACTAAATATAGTAATCTTCTATAGGATCTAGAATTTTCAATATCTTTATTTATATTATAGCTATAATAAGGCTAGGTTGCTTACTAGCGTCATTTTTAGAATTAATTAAGCTCCTATTAGGTTAGTTAATTAGCAGAACCCTTAGAGCAAGCCTTTATTTATTAAAAACCAAATATATATACTATTTAAGATAGTGGTTTATATTTGCGAGCGTATTTATAAAATATCTGGCTAATAATATAAGGGTAAGAGTGTTGGAATTACAAGGTCATAAGGTCACAGCGGAGCAGTCTTAAGGGTCTAATTAATGATAGAGATGACGCAGACAATGAATATTGATTGATTCGTGATGCAGTAGATGCGGTTGATGTCTATCTAGATTGACATACAGAGCTCGCTCTCGCGACGTGTCCAGAGCTTAGTCAGCATCTCTCGCTTAATTCTAACACTCCCCCATGCTGACGACGCTCTCCTCGTCTGTCCCAAATAGGCAATTATAAAGCTATTCCCAAATACCTTACAAGTGCCATTTGGCCTACGTACAGAGGGAAAACCTATAGTAGGCAAAAAACCTCCGTAACTTGCTCCATCTCCGTCTATTACCGTCTCTGTTAGTTACCGATTTCTAGTGTTACACAGTGCTTCATAAATTGGTCGATTGGTAGCTGTTTTATAAGCATATCTCCAGGTTAATCTTTACCTGGTATATATACTACCTTAAGTTAATCTTTCTAAACTATGTCGTTCTGTATAAAGAGGTATTGAATCTTAATATGCTTGGCTTTCTAATAGTATTTCGTGTTATATAAAAGGTTAACTGTACCCTTATTGTTATAGTAGAGCGTAGGGATAAAAGGGTTGTTATTATCTCTCTCTTCCAGATCTTTTATCAGCTTCTTAAGCCATACTACTAACCTTACTCCTTCTAATGCCGCCATAATCTCTACTTCTATTAAGCTTAATGCCGTTAACTTCTGTCTTTAAGCTATCCAGATCACCGCTCCCCTATAGCGTATAACTGCTATACCTTAGAATGATATCCAATCGTGTTCTGTTCCCTATGTGGCGTTAGTAAAGATACTATAGCTAGAAGGTAACGTAAGCTTACATAAGGGTAGGTGAATTTCTTAATTTAAGTAGGTAATTCCTGTTTCAAGAGTGCCGTTTAGATATTGTAATAGCTACTTACTTAAGCGGTAGTGCGATTCTCCTAGTGCTGCTATAAACCTAGCTAGCTAACTAATAGCATAGCTGGTATTAGGACGTGTATAGTTTAAGAGGTAGATCGTAGAGCTAATAATCTGTTAGTAGACTGTCGCATTATTATACTTAAGGAGGCTTTTGATATTGGGCTTTAGGACAGTACCTGCTAGTATTAGTAGCTTGGCCGGATTGTAGTTGTCCATTTTTAGCCGTTTAAGTAGCTTCTTAGTGTACATTATCTGATGTAGCTTAAGGGTTTAGTTCGTATGATCTTGCTTAATTTGGAAGCCTATAAATACCTCTATAGGACCTAGGTCTTTGCATCTCTATTCTCTTAAGATTCTTATCTTTGTAATATTAAGATATTAGCGCTTTCCTGCGATTAGCATATTGTTAACAAATAGCAAGATATATACTTCATTTCCTATAAAGAGATTAGGGTTAGCATTAGCTACTTTTAAACCTATGCTCTTAAAGAACTTCTTAACCATTTAAAACTATTCTCTTAGTGCCTGCTTTAGGCTATAAAGTAACTTATTCAGCTTTAAGTAGACGTTTTTTACGCCCTTAAGCTTAGGTTTAAAGTCTCTTAATAGGTTAGGAATCTATATATAAATCTATTCTTACAACGGTAGGTTTAAGAATGCAGTTTTAACATTAATATAGTTAAGCTTAAGGTCCTTAGCTGCTACCTTTACCATTAAAAACCTAAAGGTGTTATATTATATAACAGACGTAAATGTCTTAAAATAATTAATATTGGGGGTCTGCTTATCTTTCCAAATATACAGTCTTGCCTTCTTACGAATTACTTCTCCCTTAGTGTTATACTTGTGCTTTAGGACTAGCTTTCTTAGGAGTAATAACCTTCCTTTTAGTACTCTCCCCCTTATAATAGTATAGGTGTGTATCCTCTTAAGTAAGAGGAATTCTTCAAAGATAGCTTTTATCCAGCCAGGAGCGTCCTCCCTTAAGGCCTAATTTAACTTAATAGCGTTAAAAGGTGCTATAGGTGCTCCTACTTAGTTACTATATCTTATAGCTTGCACCTAAGGTGCTCTATAAGGGAACCTATACTTATTTACTTTAGCATCTCCAAATAGCTTAATTGCTTAGGTATATAGGTTCATCATCTTAAATTAACTACTCTCTTTTAACCCCATAAAAATATAGTTAGGTTTCATTCTTAAATTATACTTCCTAGGGTGTTTCTTAAGCGTATTAATTAGATTAGCGTGACACCCAAAGACAACTAAATTCTTAAGGTTAGGGACTTGTTGAGTGTATGCCTTATAGGGTATAATAGTACTACTGTACTCATCATTAAATGGAAGTGCTGAGGTTGGTACTTAATTCTTAATCCAGATAGCGTGTTTAACTGCGTAGCACTAGAGCTCTATTAGTATATTTCCTTAAAATAGAGGTAACCTTATCTTGCAGTTAACTGTGTAGATCACGCACTTAATTGCGCCATTGTATAAGTGCTTGTATGGCGGATAAGGTTCAAAATTAATACCCTAGGGTATTAGTTTGTCTTAAAATTTACGGCCGAACTCCCCTTTTCCGTTATCCGCTTAAATCCATGCAGCTTTAGTCTTAGTAAATCTCTCTGCTTTTACAATAATCTCTTTAATATACGGCAGTACCTCTTTAGTTTAGAGGGTTTTAAGAGGAATAACCTAAGTATAGTGTGTGGCGTTGTCTAGGGCTAGGAGGTAGTAGTTATAACCTCTAATTAATATACTAATTTGTCCCGTAGTATCTAGGTATAGCCCTTAACTAGGTATCTTCTCGCGCTTAGTTATCTTCTTGCTTAGTATTTCTTGCATCTTCCTAGCTAGATAAGCTTTACACGTACTCTTACTAACTAGTACTACTCTCTTCTTAAGCTTTATGCCTAGTGAGGAGTGCTATAGCTTAAATAGGTTACTGTAATTCATATGTTTAGTTTGGCGGTACTATAGCTCAGCATCTGTTTCACTAACGTTTGGTTATAAATTATGTGCTTCTACTATTGCATTAAATACTTCCTAATGCTCTTATAGCACGTAGAGGTTATTCCTTATAGTGGCCTTAAACATTGTACCTAATTTATGCTTGCTAGTAGCTTAATTATCTAGGTTAAATATAATTAAGTAGCCTTCCTAAGTAAGAGTCCTTACTAAGATTAGCTTAATTAACTTAAATAAAGGTATAAGCCAGATGTCTTTTAGCTTTAGGGTACCGATTTAAACTTAACTATAGCCTATAGCAGGGATAACGGTCCCATTTGTAGTACGGACCTATTATAGCGTATTCCATCTCTTTAAGTATGTTAGGTCTAATTAGTTATTAGTAAAGTGCTTAGTTACTCCTAAGTTAAGAGCCTAAGCTAGAGATGTTATTGTAAGCATAGCACGTTTAGGGTTAGGGTTAAGGTAGATTAAATCACTGTTGAATTCTTCCTTAGTTATTACTATATTCCCTGCTTCCTCTGCCTTAGAAGTACCTTAATCTATCTTCCTAGCATTATTAAATTGGAATTGCTTAAGTAGGGGACAGTTTTTCTGGTAGTAACCTTTCTAATAGCATACTCTGCACTCGTCTCTTTCTAGTTATCTTGGCTCTTTACTTACTTAAAATAATAAGCTATGGCAATAACGTGATAAGGAATAATTGAATCTACCAGTACGGCCTCTGCCCCTTTTTTAACCTTAACCTTAGTTTCCCCTTCTTCCCCTAGGTTTGTCTTTCCTCTCGTATATAAGTGCTACATTTTATACTTATATAGGGAGAGCAGTCTCTTGCTCCTAAAGAAGGGTAATGCAGCTTTTAAGGTCTTGTTTGTCTTATAGACACTAGGTCTTCGCATTCTACTATATAATATTACTTAGGAGGGCTAAGAGAAGCTACTCTTTGATATTGTCGTTAGTAAGTGCTTAAGGTGTTAAGGCTAGATTAATCTTAAATTAATTAAGTATTTAGAGGAACTTAATAATTTGCATCTTTATAGGGTTGAATATAGTGCTATAGAACTCTCTGCGGAGTCTAGAGATATAGACCTTGTTATTAGCCTTATTAAACTTCTTTATTCCTTCCTATATTCCTTAAATATTATACGCCTTTATTATTACACGCATCTCTTTCTGACAGTCGTCTCCTATTAAATTATAGATAATCTTATTTGCTTCCCCTTATCTTCTTCTTCCATCAGCTAAATTAACTTAATTTAGGTCCTTTGCACCAGTAACAAAATCCCAGCCCTCTAATATAATTAGGGCTGCCTTATAGGTGCGCTCCTAGTCTGCAAAGTTGTCTCTATTAAAAATAACGATTTTACCAGCCTTGTGATTGTATATAGGTGTCATTAAGGTTAAGGTAGAGAAGGTCATTTTTGGGGTCGATTTTTGAGTCAGGAGAGGTGTTGCTACCCAGGCTCATAACCTATTGGAATTACAAGGTCATAAGGTCACAGCGGAGCAGTCTTAAGGGTCTAATTGATGATAGAGATAACGCAGACGATGAATATTGATTGATTCGTGATGTAGTAGATGCGGTTGATGTCTATCTAGATTAACATGCAGAGCTCGCTCTCGCGACGTGTCCAGAGCTTAGTTAGCATCTCTTGCTTAATTCTAACAAAGAGCGAAAGTAGGTAGTAGAGTTTTTAGTTATAGAAGCCGACTCCACTAAGTAATAGATATAGTATAGTAAGATATTAACGTATATTTTAAAGTATAGTTATCTATACTTAGGGTATCTAGCTATATAAAGGTTAACTTAGCCTAAAAGTACCTTAGTAAGAAGTTAAAGAGTTTTTAGAGGCGTAATTAGGGCGGAAGACAATTTCGCTAATAACTATATATTTAAGAAAATTGTATAAATTTAGATATTGTAAAGCAAGATATATATATATATATATTTTATACTAGTTCTAAGCTTTATATATCTATTTTAGGCCCTAGGGGTCGCTATTTTTATTAAGGTTTGCGCTAGAGCTGGCTAATTAAGTTAACAGCGCCTAAAATACTATTTGGTATAAGCCCACTAATAGGGATATAGGGAGCATCTATTCTTAATATAGGATGCTAGCGTTTATTAGATTCCTTAGGCTTAAGAGAGTAGGCGTTTAATTCTAGTAGTTATAGGAGGTAGGTTTGTCTAGGATTTTAAATATATAACCTAAAGCGATGGTTATTAATAGAGCTATTGCCCTATAAGGCTAGATTTGCCTTTTAATTATATTCTATTACTTAAAATATTTAGGCGATTAATAAGCTAAGACCTATACGTTAGTCTTTATAGGTAACTTTATTTTACTACCTTCCGCTTATATATATAAGTATAGTGTCCGCCTTTAAACTATAATCCCCTTACTTGCAACAAACTAACTTAAGGTATACTAATAGATACTATTAGTACCAAGATAGAAAATATACACCTTTTTTACTTCCCCTTTATATTTAATTTTTATAATTAATATAGCTATTATAGGAACTTGTAATAATGTCTGCTTTAAACTTAACTGGCTTTTAAATATAAATCTAAAGTATTTTTTAGCTAATTTGTAATTAGGCGCTCGCCATATACTATATTACCACTAGAGACTTATTTAAAGAAGATTTATAGAATTATAATAGTGATTTTATTAATCCTAGTAAGCTTCTTTTAGCTTCTAGCTTGTCCCCTTTACCTATAGGTAAGCTAGCTAAATAGATTAAGGCAAGTATTACTAATTAGTTTTCCTCTTATAACAGCGATTTAACGCTATCTTAAGGCGTTAATATAACCCCCTAAAAGTCTCCCACGCTTTCTCTTTAATACCCTTTATCCTATATAGAAAACCAGTTCCCCTTTATAGCTATAAACTTATTAATCTAAAGTGTAGAGATATTACGGTAAAGCCCTAGTAGTTAACCCTATAATTATATAGATAACCAGAAAGAAGATAAAGAATAGTCGCTATCTTAGGTAGATAAGCAACACTATAAAAAGCCTTAATAATTAATTAACTATAATCTCTAACGTGTTTCATCACCGAGTGTCCGACACCACCGAGTGTCCGACGTCAAAACGCACCAAAAATTGAGAAATTCATACCTTAATATCTTAACAACCACTTAATAATAAATTCCAATGATTTATATT
>Ga0307507_10003125_pt1 | contig 33007 bp, 31 predicted proteins | sample 7_EM_MG_FD_207223 | JGI IMG/M metagenome (GOLD analysis project Ga0307507, IMG submission 207223) | Populus trichocarpa ectomycorrhiza microbial communities from riparian zone in the Pacific Northwest, United States - 7_EM | ecosystem: Host-associated > Plants > Roots > Unclassified | place... | reverse complement strand
CTGTATCTGACGTTCAGCTGTCGGGCACGTCGTAGACGTGCTGCAAGATTTTGGAAATGCGCGCAGTTACATAATCGGCAGGAACCTTGGCACGGTTAGGTCACTTTCTTTCATCCCCGGGTCTTACTTACAGTAGCAGCTCGCTTCTTTATCGCCGAGATGGAGTTCACATTCCATGGCCTATCGGGCTCTAAAATGAGACGGACGTTGCCCACGTCAAGAACAAAAAGCAGGAGCTCCGAGGAACCTTTTTATTTTTATTTTTTAACTCAGATAACTGGTTCGGAGGGATAAGAGTAATATCATCACTTGTATCCGCATTGTCCAAATGACCGATGAGTGGTACCAAAACATCGATCACTTTGTGTTGGCTGGCTGGCTGGCGCCATGCAACCTACACCTTGTACAGTTGCTACCGTACTACACCACTTACGAACAGCAAGCATAAGCCAACATCCGGGGTGCATACAGTACAGTACAGAGTGACAACCTATGAATCGGCCGCACTTTTTCCACCCCCGCAATTTCCATTCTTCCCCCACGCTGTAGGCTGTGCTTGCTCGAGGTACCCTATTCAGTACCGGTGTTGGAGGAAATAGCGCATCGGTCATTTCGGTTTTGCCCTATGATATGGCCTTGTTGATTTGCTAAGCCCCTTGCTGACCCCCCTTCTCCCCCACCTCTCGGGTCCGGGCTTTCTCATCTCGTTACCCGTTACCGCGAGCGACGGTGATCGGTACCTAACTTCAGATCCACGGAATTGTCTGGAGGAAAGGGTTTCCTCGTAAAAAAAACCTTGCCTTGCCAGCGACGACCTCTCTTCCCTAGCCTCCGCTTTCGTCCGGGCACATGGCATTTTTTTTTTTTTTGACTTCTCGGGAATTACCCCTGGATATTCACGATCTGGAGCAATCGGATTGATCTAGGCTTCTTTTTTTTTTTAAAAAAAAAAAGAAAAAAAAAGAAAAAAAAAGTCGTCTTTCCGGTGTCGCATGTTTTATTGAGAACGTGGCATGAAGCTGTCGCTTTGTTCATCTGCAATCACTCGTAAAAGTGAAACTGGCTTACTTCGATTCCTAGGGTATATCCGATCGGCTACCGAGATTGTTGGGGGAGTTTTTTTTTTTATATAATATCCCCCTATATACACAGGATCTAGTGACGGTAAACTATCGACGTTGGGCTTTTGTTGAATGTTGTTGATTTTCGTGAGAGCATGTTCTTTATTTGGAAGCTGCCACCTTTTCGTGCGCACTTTAGTGCTCCCGACCCATTTTTCCCACCAGCGCTAGACTATACGAGCACTCTACCACAAGGGCAAACGAGATCCAAGTGATCGACAAAACGCCGACATCCGAATCAAATGGAACAGCGAGTCTAGAACCCGATGAGCCCTTCCTATAAAAAGATCACCGTTGATCGGAACCAGTATCCGGATGCGGGAAGCGTGAGGGTTTTTTTAGTCGCTGAAGATTTTTGAGCCGCTTGCTGGGAATTTGGGATTTGTGGGTCGGTGATCTACTCGAGCGAGAGATCGCTTGTACTCGAGTATAATAAATTTATTAGTCTACCTGTGAGGAGAGGAGAGAGGGCGAATCAAATCGATTGCAAGTGAAATTACCTGGAGTGCTAGACCACAAGCGGATTGTTCCGGATTGAGCCACCGAGTGAGACCTAGTGAGGTTCCTATGTGAACGGTAGGGTGTGCTCGAGGACAAACGAGATATAATATTATCCGTATACCACAAAGCTGATCATATAAAAGGTCTTTTACTGATTGAGGGGATTTCACCATGCAGAGTTGAGAATTGCTATCTTTGTGACAACTGCATTCTGCTGTGACAACGGGCGAGCTTGGGAAATAGGGATTTCGTAGACCCATGAAGGATTTGCTGGGATCTTTGCTCCTCGTAATATAGATTAGAGTTAGATACTACATACCATTTACCCCCCAGGGGAATTCCCGATCTCTTAACTTGACAAGTGAGGTACGGACCTTAACTTATGGCCCATTGCCGTTGCAGCAAGCTAGGATTAAGCAAATTACCCGCTCTGGGCTCTCTCTATTGCCCCAACACACTTCCTGAATATATATAGCTGAAGAGAGCTCTAGCCCTGGCGCACGAGCGGAAGGGCTCATCGCTGCTCAAATCATACCTCCACTACCGTTTCTTTACCCGAGACCGCGCCGAAGCGAAAGGGACGCTGAGGGGGGATACGGTACCGTACCGTGGCGGGATTACTATCAAGACCAGCTCAAGTTATAGTAAAACAAATATCGCATCGATTCTTTTCTTAAACCATCACATTGTAGCTGAACATAGCCGAACCAATAAGAGGACACAAAAACCCTCCGGGCAGCCACACACCAAACAAATATTGTAGCGAAAAGCAACTGCGCATGCCCCCCTATCGCTAATCCGACTTTTACGAAAATGCGGTATCACTTGTTAACAATATCCCCCTTGCCCCCCCCACCTCCTTCCCCGCATAAAAAAGTAGACTCATACGAACGCTTGCGCGTTAATCTAATATTAGCGCTAGAAAGCAATTCCAATTCTAGTTTAGCCAAACATTGGCGGTCCGGAATCGAACCGCCACCGAGTGATAAATTGTGTTTAATGAGTTAGGTTTTTTGAAATCTGGTGTGGAGTTGTTGTTTTTTTTGCGGCAAGAAAGTGATTTCTTCCATAGATGGATATCAGATGAGTGCTCGACCTTCCTTTGCGGATAGTTCCATGCCAATGGGGATTGCCCGGAATAACCGTGCCCCACTCGCACGTATTCAAGGGGGGGACTGTTGGATCAGGTCCGTGCTGGACCCTTGCCATTGGCCCCCTTGTTCGAGTGATATTCTGTGCCCAATGTATTGGATATGGGGTGGGGGGGGTCTTGCGACGGTAGGACCCTTTTCTGCCTTTTTGAAGGGGGGGTGATAAGGAATTAGGCGTAAAATTTGTGTTACGTGGTGGCAGTTAGCGGAGGTGTTTATCGTCGATCTATTATGATTGGGGGAACTATTGTCGGTTGAGCTCATTTTAGGCTCTCAGAGTGAAGAGAGAGGGAGAAAAAGGAAGAGGGAGGTAGATTTGAGCCCCCGCTGAACCAAATGAGCAAATTTGATGCCACTCAGGCTTTCGGGGATAAACAAAATGATAGTCGTGGAGTTTGGGAACCTGTAGAATTCTCTATTCCAGTCTTGTTCGTGGCTTGTGCACCCACCCACCCTCTCCCTCTTCGCTCTGAATTGAACTCAGCCTACAAGAGCTTTTCTAATCGTAATATGTAATTCCCAAGGAAATCCTGTATATCGCATCAACCAGCTTCCAAATACCAGTATCTATCTATTGCATATTACAAATAGGAGAGTTCGCACATGATCGAGGGCATTATCATTGCTTTGAAAAACAAAAAGACCACCGCACAAGCCACTTCTGGGGGGGTGCGTGTTTTTGGGACGGGTGCTTGGTCTCTAAAGTCGAAAAAAGTACATGGAAATAGCTCTCGGAATTCGGGAAAGTGCCGATCAGGATGGAGAGAGCTCCGCCAGCGAGAAATCTCCTTTGGGGGAAAAACATAAACAAAAACAGGAGATGGAGGAGAGGGGAAGAGATAGGGTGGTTATCTCCTGCGGTAAAGTGGGGTATCCTTCACTAAACTGTAGGGAACACCAAACCCCTCCAGTTTCTTGATTTCTGCCGGTTCGAGGTCTTGCAGAATCAGTAGGGCTGTAGAACACATACATTAGCGCATTGCGTAACTTCGAGCGTAAAAGGTACGAACAGGGCATGGTTTCATCCCAAAGTATCATAATTCTTCTCCTAGATTTCATTCATGGGCTACCCATTTGTCATAGGGCTTTCAAGGAACGGGAACCTCCGGGATCTCTATGATACCGGTATCGAAACGTGAGGTAGACTACAGTATAAATTGTAGCCTACTACTGCACTGTAGGAAAGCGGGAAGAGGATACGGTAGTGTATTACCGAATCATTCCTTCTTGGAGTTAGTGTAAACTTGCTTGTGGTAGAAATCTTCGGTGCGTTATTTTTTGCACATGTCGGGTGGATGGATGGATGACTTGGCCGAGGTCGGATTTTGCCCCTTGGCGCTGGAGGAAGTTTTGGGTTTGTCATGTGCGGTCGGCTGGTGTCTTACGGGTATTGAAGGCTTGCAAGCTGTTTTCGCTTATCGGGAATCCGGTCGTTTTATCATTTCCTGTTTTTGGTGGCTTACTCAAACCTATAAGGGTAGCCTGGCAGAGGGTGGAGGGATGAAAAGAGAGCAGCCGGGAAAGTGACGAAAGCTCTCCCCTAAATGGGGAAATTTGGGTAATTTAGACTGCCGTATGCTTTACCGTGTGCGTGTCGTGGTGGAACTTTTGATTATGTTGGTGATCGCCTCTGCCTCTGCAGTCACGAATAATCACTCGGGCATTGTTTTTAGTTTATGTTGGAGGTCACACAGAAGAAGCCGGAGTCGAAGGGTAAAGTAATGGGACAGTATTTATCAAAGAAAGGGAGAGAGTTGCCATCTTGCTTGCTTGTCCATCGACGCGCCTAAGACTGCCTTATTTATAACAATCTGTAGTATGAATATACATCCATTTGACCCCTATTAATTTCTAGATCCTTGTGTCTTAAGCGACCTAGTAACTGGCTGAACATATTCGCACCTTCCATAACATTAAAGTAATATTTCCGACAGTTTAACTTTTATCCATCACTGGTTTTCTCTTTACCAAAATTCTCCCAATCCTTTCTGGTGTCTCCGTTCTCCACCTAACTTCACTGCCACACCTCATTCAACCATGGTATGCCGGTTTTTCATCCTTTGCCATCTCACTCTCGTTTGCGGTGGTCCATATAAACTTATTCGTGTGCCTTTAGTAGACAACCAAACTGCTTTTCGCAATCTACTTAGACACACATTATAGTAACAACTTGAAACTGGGTTCAGCGTTGGATGTTGTGTTTTCCGATCGTAGTGCTATAGTTTGAGATGAAGGTTGTATTTACGATGCTAATTTGAGAGTGCTCTTGATAAAATTTTGGGGCTAGAGAGCCTAGCTTTATATAGCATTCAGAATCTGTGTTTGCTTTTTCCTCCCAAATCAAAGGAAACAAATCAACTACTTCTGAAAAAAGGGGAAAAATTAAAAAATAATTGTTTGATTTTTGTTCTGCTACCCCGCCGATCGCGGACCTCACCCTTAGGGGTGAGGTCCAGAGTCGGATTCTACCACCTCGCAGCAGGTCTGATTTGCGCTACAGCCTTATTGAAGAAGGCTTAAGGTCTTCAGTCTCCCAGTTCCTGTAGGGCAGGTATCCTTTGTTGTCCGCCTACCCTACGTGACGGATTGTTCGATAATAACTCATTTTGAGAGGAATCGAACTCCTGGGCTCCTGCTAATTGCACAGGAGGTTAATTGTTTCTTGACATGTTAACCACTGCGCCAGCTAGGTATTTTCACATCATGTCAATATAGGAAGGGGTACTTATCCTGGTGTCTTTGAAAAAATTTCACCTAAGGCTAATAACGACGCACACGAAGGGACCCTGCCGGTAGTTATCAGTGATTAACGCTTGCAATTTTCCTTCCTTTAAGGATGTGTCTATTCCTGCAACGCATCCACGACACAAGGCAATCACGACCACCAGTGCAACACTCCACTCTACCAAAGAAGTTAAAATAGTTGGGGCTTCGCACACTAACCTTACCAATTGGTTTGCGACTTTAGTAATGCTTTCTCCTTATTAAAGGGGGCCGCTTTTCCATTACTTAATGAGGTGTTATTCCCTCACCCGCAGCGTCTGGGGCCTTCGTACCTGTAAGAGTTGCTCTTGCTTAGACTCCCAGCTAACCTCATGTAGATTACATATGCGTCTTCTAGGAACCAACCAAACACTTCGCTTTGGAAAAACCCTCTTTCAGAGAACGCGATAAAATAGGTATGTACGTAAATATCTGCTTCTGGGCCGCCCGGGGCCCCCGTGTGCCTTAGAGTTGTCCCTGCTTAGGCTTCCAGCTAACGTCATGCGAACAAAGTATATCTTCTTGGAATCTGTTTAGCACTTCTCTAATGAAGACCTCGCATTTCTAATAAGTTAAGTGTGTAAGAATTTGCTTTTGGACCGCCTGGGGTTCCAGTGTGCGTTAGAGCTCTCCCCTAATGGACTTCTGGCTAACCCCTTGCGGACCTATACTATTCAAATTGGGAGTTACCCGTGGGTACTAGCTTTATACAAGTAAGCCGCCAAGTAGGCCACCGGGCAGCTTTAGTACGGGCTCGATTTTATACATGGGCACCCGCATAGGCATTCCGGGCTAAGAGATGCTGTGCCCTGAACACGTGACCATTAGTTACAACTCCGAGTGATATTTGGTGAAGATTCTCAGCTTTGTGAGGACCTCTTCTAAATAATGAGCGGCCAACTGAAATGATGGTGGGTGTATGGGCCAAGTGTAAGGCTCATTGGAACTAGAGAGTAGGCCTCTTTTCCCTCTTTCGATAGTCGTAAAGCATCGCAAAGAGTCATATTTCCTTTGTATTGGTTAAGCTGTGGCTAAAATAAGGAACCATACGCAAAATTAACTAGTTGCACTAGAGACCTGTCCTTTGTAATAAACGCTGTACCGTCACCCATGACGGAACATTATATCCCAAGCCTTCGGTGTCCTGCCAAAAACCAATCTCGGGGCAACCCAAAACCACCACTAAAAAGTAACACAAAGGAACAAAAAAAAGACCCACCCTCTCACTCCTTTCTACTCTCCACACCCAACCTCAACCCCCAACATCCTTGCCATATGTTTCAAATGCACATTTGCAATCTCCATAATTAAGAATTCTGCCTCAGAACTTTCAACCACTCCGGGCGCACTGATCTGAATGGTCTCCACAATCTCGTCTAAATGCCCCAACCCAGTCTTAGCACAAAGCTCCGCTACCTCCCAAACCGCGCGAATCTCATCCTTATCTGCACCCTTGAAGACTTCAAAAGCCCACTCCGCGTAGCCAAAATTACTCAGGTAGTGCTCCATCGTCACACTATCGGAGCCACCAGCGTGCATTGCCAAACGCGAGGAATATCCTCTCCGCCCCCTGGAATGCCTAGTGATGGTGTGGTCCGTGAAGCAGGCTTCGGGCACGCAGGCGATCAAAATAGTCCAGTAACGCAGGAGGGCTTTATCGATTGGTATGAATTCGGTTGGAGCTGGGGTTTTTCCAGAGAGTCTTAGTACCCGCCTAGCTTGCTTGGACTTCGACTTTTTCTGCTGCTGCTGCTGCTGCTGCTGCTGCTGTTGGGATATTATCAGTGGGGCGATGATACCATGCCATTCTTCAAGTGCATCTAAGGTCTCTTCGAAGATCTGCACTTCCTCGACACCGAACCCAACTTCTCCACCCGCCACCGGTGGGCCGAGGTCCCTCGTGCGCGCTGTGACGAGTGTGTACATGTCTGACCAGATTCCCGGGCCCGATTCGTTCTGCGCTATGGAGAGGGCAACGGTACTGAGGTTTTCGCGAAGGAGCCGACTGGGAAGGTGGAGGTCTGGAGTGTCGCAAATATCCCGGAGGGCATCGAAGGATGGGAGGGACAGCATGACAAGCAGGGTCGCAGCAGGACTGAGCTCCTTTAGCGAAGTAGGGGGTTTGATGGATGAAGGCATATCTGGGGGGGTCGGGTTGGAATTTCTTGTTGGGGCGATTTTGTGTATTATGTGCAGGTGGGTTTACAGTAGTAATGGGTATGCTAGGGAGGGTAAGGGGTATTGGCAGAAAATCGGGAACCCTCCCCAGGAAGCTGAGTGCTGGCTTATAATGGCAAAAAATGATTTTTCAAGAGACTACCTCAACTGGATGTTAAATGGATGTTCTAGATTTATTGGGTGGTGGGGTGTGAACAAAGAGGGTGCTGTTAGCTTGGAAATGAGACAAATCTTTGAGCGGGGTTATAGTAAGCCATATCTCGCTAGTAGCGCTCTTCAGTTATGCGCTTAGCAATTATGAGAATCCCACCCCCATCCCAGGGGAGGTGGGCCAAAATATTCAGGAATTCAGTGCTATAATTTTGGTCTGTGAATAGGTGAACAACTACTAGCAAACTCCATCCGAAGTTTTGTCTCATACCATTTCACAGTTGTTGAGTGGAAAATACCATTTTCTAGTTAAAACCAATAACTATAGATAGTCTGTCGGTAAAAAGAATGCGTAAACTAGGAAGGACTACATTAACCACCGCTACTATTCTAGAAAAACACCACTCTTCTCTCTTGAATTTAAAAATACATTTAGCAATATGACAGTTATTTATTCCCGTAGTAATATTACGTGAAATACCTAGATGTCAAGAACCAATTAACCCCTGTGCAATTAGCAGGAGCCCAGAAGCTGAATTCCCTTCATCATGACTATCCATCACGCGATGCAGGAGAATTAAGAAATCCTGTCCCTTTTGATTCGGAATACCAACTCCGAACACCACAGACCCTTAGCACCAGAATGGCTGATTGACTTGTGGGTATGGTCACCAACTACCAACTTGAAACCACTCTTTTACCACCGATTACCTAGCATACTTACCTTTCTTCTTAGAAAGTCTGACACCACTGATTACCGCGGATAAAGACGTGGGGTCCTCTCAAGACCGTAGCCCTTGCCAGAACTTCTCGGAAAATTTTATTGTTTGAAGCAATGCGACAGGGTCCTCCCCTCCCCTGTGGAGCTCAGAGAGGTGGTCTAGGAACACAATTTCTTTTCCGACTCTAAAACTCCAAGCCTTGCAGGTAATGTCGCAATCTCTAAAAAGGGATGCATGATATTAGAAGGCATCAATCACAACACGACACTCTATACGGCCAGTAGTCTTACATCACAAGAAATCACTCGTGCCATTATCTATGGCCAATCACCCCCCCCCTGCATCACGTTGTCCGATAGCACGATCTATAAGTTCATCCATCCGTCCTCGGCGAAGGGCAGGGTGGGCGGTATGAGTGGACACGACGCCAAAGGCTATGGTGGGGGCGTCCTGGGGGATACTGTGATTTATACGACATCTGCATGGACTCTATGCTCTCGGGAATAGATGGGAGCGCGATACACTGCCCAAACAAGTCCCACAGTGCCTACGAGCTACTATTCGGAATAGACGCAAGATACTTTGACGTATTTCCAACGGTTTCGTGGAAGGACTGGGATGGAGAATAAGAGGAGCTGGGTAGAAGTTGGAAGTCACTAGCGCTCACTCGGAGGGTTTGGACGAGTGGCTGTCGTTCAATCCATACCCATTTGTTATCGCTGTTTATTTATTATCTGTAATTCACCTCCCGTCGCTCGCCGTTCCTTCCTTGTCTTTCCCGATATTGTGCTGTAAAAAATTAGCGCCCGCAAAGTGAGGATAATATGATCTAATATGGTCGACTCCTCTGTTGTCAGCCACGTAGGCTCTATCCCAGCCCCGGGAGCTGGAACCCCGGCATAGGTGTTCGGGGGCACCTCTTTTGTTATCGGAGCGTCCAACTCCTTTCCGTTTTAGAGCACTTCCCGTGAGAGTAAAGGTAGGGGAATCTGGAATTGGGAGTGGGCGGTGAACAGGCTGCGGGTATTGGGCTTTATCCGGGAGGGGCGAAAGGTTGGTGAGTATGGAAGGTCGAGAGGTGGCCGAAGGCCGTAGAACTGGAAAAAGCTCAAGCCAAATTTTGTACTTGGAGGACGTGTCCCCCCTGAAGATAGAAAGAGGGTTCCGAAAACCCTCCAGATCGTTAGATGCCCTACGCGCACGCGCCACCGTCACATTTTCTCGGCTTTGATTGGTGCGAATCCCCCTCACTGCCCGCCAATAACACAGTAACTTTGGAAAGGCACGCGGAACGCAAGCAAGGAGGAAAAGGAGGTCGCTGGGAAGTGGTCACAGGAGTAAGCCCCGACGCTCGGGGTCTTGAGAGGGTTTTTCTAGGTCGATATACTATATCTCGGTCCGCCCTCCGGAAGATAGTACGTGTAATTGGCTGCATAAGCCCTCCCACAGTATGTACTAGCGCTGGATTAAGGATTTCTTAGGCGCAAACTTGAGGTCTCCTATTCTAGCTCTAAATGCTATTGCTCTTTTTTCTATTTGGCTTAGCATAGATCGTACTTCATGATTAGTGACCTCTGTTTCTTGGGGATCGAGTTTTGTACTCTTGGTAGCATCCCTCAGAGGACGGGCATTGCTATAGTATAAAGTCACACCAGGAAGGACCAAACAAAGGAAGAATAGTAAAAATGAAAAGCGCTGAAGACAACCCCCCCGCAATCTCATAATGTTACGAAATTAAGCTCATCGGATAAGACAACTTCTGCAACCTTTTTCAAGAGAATACGCGCTGTACACGTCACCCATTTATCATAAGTTCAGGGAATACCAAGCGCCCACGTGACCGCCCGAACTAATCCAAGTATAATAGGCCCGCCCAGCGCTATCATAGAATTAGGGCTAGAAAAATTAGTCTTAAACAAACCTGCTTCATCAGATTCTTATCCTGCGCGCTCAAATATCGTACGCAGCTGCCAAAAACCCTATCCATAGATTCCTTTTATACACAACAGCGCCATCCTATACCGACCCACCCTAAGCAACAAGAAAACCGAAATACATCAATCAGATATATACGAGTGGTATTCAACATCCACCCATTGGGAGGTTAGGGTGTCGAAAGGGGAATAAGGAAAATGATCACAGAGGCAAAAAGCACAACGATACATTCCTCCACTTCACCCAAATTGGCGGGGGAAAAGTGCTCCAGATTGACGAAACCAGACAGACAAGGATGAGAAAGAAAAGAAAGTAACCAACTGTGTGATAGTACACGATACTGTACTAGAAAAAGGATTCATGGGGTGAGAAAGAAAGGGCCCCTTGCTAGAAGGGGTTTTTCTGGTTATAATGAAGAGTGAAAAGAAAATGAAAATAAAACTGTTAAAAATGACACGCCGAGAATTGAACAACCTAATGAACGAGTGATCACAAAGAGTATAAAGTATCGAAGGAATAACTTAAGAGAACCACTAGTTGAGCAAGAAAACACGAAAACCCATCCAGCCTCAACAGACCCAACTGGAAAAAAAAAAATCAGGAAAGCGCATTTCGCTCCTCATACAACAAAGAGGTTTACAAAAACTGAAAGGACAGAAAGGGTGAGGAAAAAACAAAACCCAGGGAATAAGAAAAAACTCCCGGATGGACGATGCTATAGTTAACGTCTGTAAAGATAGTTCCCCCTATTTCGCTTCTCATTACTTCGTCGCAGCGCTCGCCGTTACTTCAACTCATGACTTTCGTGGTAGGTTGTTGCCGAAATCTGGGGGTGGTGGCTTGGAAATTGGCTCCTTCCGGGGTTTAACTTGAAATTCGGTTTGCAGTAGAATATGACTATGGAGTGGATTAGAATTGGGAGGTTTTGGCAAGTTATGCATGGACCAGAAACTTACTCGCTGGGGAAGTGCATATTAGGAAACCCAGGCACCCGCGCGAGGTATTCTTTATCAACGTTGCCCATTAATCCTGTGACATTGAGATTGCTTGTGGTGTACCAGATGTAGTCGATAACACCCGTGAACCCGGGAGTGTAGTTGGTAAAATCGAGCTCTCCTATATTTGAATAACTGCTCTTAAGAGGAAATGGATGCGACATTCCATCTCTCGTAAAGTTACCGTAGGTCCTCCCAAGCAGGTCCTCGTGGTCACTCGCAACTGAACCACGGGATAACAATTCGTACACCCCACTATCTGCAATTGAATTGAAGTCTCCACAAATGATCAAAGGGATTTGAGAACCACTTGAATAGTTGACAGCTGGCTGTAGGGGGCTCGTATCACCTGGTGATCGCGCCCTGTTCGGAAAGCTCTTTGCCCATTGATCCGCATATTTAGTGATATCTTCCATCAGAATTCCTACTTGAACAAGCTTAACATCTCGGTATTGGGGGTCCCAGTAGATATGAACGTTGGCAACAATGAGCCGTGAGCCTGTCATTTTATTCTCCAGGAAAGTTATAACAGCAATATTGTCCTTTGGCATGACACGGTTGTAGATGTCTGCAGTCTTTTTCATGTCCTCACGGTTCAAAGCGGCAGAGCTGAAATCAACAATTTGCTTTTCGAGCAGAGAGAACCTGTAATTGGCCTGTTAGAACCCTGTGTAGATCTCATACTCTCGGCGAAAGTGGGGAATCGTCGATGTACTAACTTAGCAGATTTGAAAAACGTTGCACATCCATCTACAGACTTCTTTTCCGTTTCGTTCATAGTTTTTGCTCGACTCTTCGGATAGAAAGCACCCTTATATTCTTCCCTAGCGAGCTCAGGCATAAAATACTCATTGAAATTTTCCATGTCAACTTCCTGTAAGCAGATAATATCCGCTTTCGATTCAATCAACTGACTACGAATCAAGCCCTTGCGGTTATCCCATGAAAGTGCCCAAGAAGGCGAATACCCGTACATATTTTGAGTCGCGTATTTGTCACAAAGAATGTTGTAACACAAAACCTGGAATTTATCCGCTTCGGATTTGGCACCACTCCTAGAAGAATCATCAAGTATTATCCAGTCCCTCTCAGCAAGAGGTGGCGGAACTAAGAAGGGTTAGAAGACCCTGTCATAAAATCTAAATCTAGAACTTACCTTGCATTGATTCCCTTAGGTTCAGGATAACTCCTCTCGAACCATCCTTAATCATGACCTCTTTCAGGTCGGGCTGGAGGGGATTCCCCTCTACTCCGAGAACCTCTAAATGGTACAGAGATCCAAGTTCATTTGGGATAGTAGTAAGCTGATTGTCAAACAGGTAAAGGTTTTTCAGATTTGTTAACATGCCCAACTCGGGTGGTACTTCAGTAAGCTGATTCCCCGACGCATCGAGTAGCTGTAAAAGCTTTAATCGACTTATAGCTGGGGGGAGCACGGTAAGCTTATTATGGTTTATGTAGAGCTTGTCTAGAAAGGTGTACTGAAATAATGATTTAGATAAGGCCCTTAGCCCTTGACCACCTAGATCCAAGGACTTCCAATCTTGCCTCTCCAGCTCGCCTGTATCATTCTTCCGTACCTCCTTCTCTTCCACGGGGGGACCGTCCTTGCGGTGTTGAGCATTAAGAGGTTGTAATGCGCTTGGATTAATGCCCCCAGTGACCTGAGCTTGGGATGAGTTTTTGTTTGATAGTGCAGCCTGCCGAGCGTGGTGATGGGGAGAGCTAGAATTACGAGATGTAGCGATAAGGGTTTGTTGTTCTTGCCAATGTGGAGAGGCGCTCTGCAGTGTTGCTGTTACGCCATTCTGGGGTGAAACATAAGAGGGATTCCCCAACCCGCCGGAAGAGTAAGAATGTGAATGCCCTCCAACTGTATTGTTCCCGGCATTACCTTGCACATGATTCATGGTCTGGTCAACTTGGTGGCCTTGAGGCTGCGCTAGCTGTTGAAAGAATTTAACATTTTGGGGCTGTTGAGGCATGTACCCTCGGTGGACTTGGGAATTAAGCATTGTATGGTGTTGCTGGCCTGAATGGTAGAGGTAACTGCCAGGCGATTGTGGTGCTGGTGAACGAGAGGGGGATGGAGTTTGAGGTGGGGAGCTCCTTCGGAATCGATTATTGAGATTGTATGGGTGCTGTCCCGTTGGATACTGTCCATAGCCCTCTGCCATTCGAGTAGAAATCGACTGCCCAAAGCGGTCGGCGTATAGTATGCGTACGAGGCTCTCGGTGGTGAATCGGGTGAGGTGTTTCGTAATTCAAGTCTGTTTTGGTAACGCTGATAATCGTGTCCGTCGTTTTAACATTAGAGACGCAATACCTGCGCTCCTAAAGGTAGGCCTACCAGCGCCGCTAGAGCTCCGGGAATTTTAGAACCGAGGAGACGAGTAAAGGCTAACGAGTGATCGAAATTAATAGGGCTTCAAGAATAGGCTCTGGTTTTATTGCTCTTACATGTGTCTTCGAGGTGGGGTGAGAGGGGTGAACTCGACGACCTGTCACTAAAGGAGGGGAAGCCTTGTAAGCATTAAAGACTTCGCGATTGCCAACCAAAACAAACAAACGAAAAAACAGCCGTTTATCACCAGACCTGAACGCACCTCCTTTATGGTCGAGAATAACTCCGAGATTCGAGTAGGAGAATATTGACGAATGTGGGCCTCACGAGAGTAGCAAGAGTGAAAGGGGGTGAGGTTCTGTGAAAAGTCCGGTAAAGCTGCAGAATATCGGCGAATGGGCCTATTGATGATAGATTATTAGTGGGATATAGAAGGTGATCGTGAACGGCCGAGTCTCTGTTCTGGATGGATGGGATTTGGATGGAGATGGAAAAGTGAGAGGCTAAAGGCGTCAACGTTGACAATGTGATTGTTGCTGTTGGCCTAAGCAAAGTTCGCTGGCGATGGCATGCGTGCGCCTACCGTACTAGTACACCGTCGCACAGCCCCACAAATGTCGTTCAAACTATGATACCGGCAGCCCCAAATTTTCCCAATCAACATAGAATGTTCATTAGTTTGTAGAAAAAAAAAATCCGACTTGTGATTTCAACGAGTCTGTTTAATTGTTTCTATGGCGGCCCTGCGCGCTAAATGCTCGACTTAGGTATGCAAACAGAAGCCATAATATGCGAATCCATCCTACCCTATATGTATTACCGTACCTAGAATGTGAACTCTTAGGGTGCTGGTATAGTGCTCACGCCCCCTCCTCATGTCCAAGCCGTGTGGAATAATTGAAGCTAGTTTTAAAATTGGGGTCTCCTTACATTCTTTAGGGGCTTAATGGAACGTTTAAACCTCACTCATATGCTCAACAAATGCATGCTTAAACCAGCCGTTACAACTGCTTTCCCCCCCTAAACTCTTGGCCTGTTTTCAGAAATGCGCATAGGTATATAGGTTCCGACTTTACCAGGCTGACGGGTCCTACAAACATTTCACTGCTCGGTCTGCTCCCTGCGCAATTTTCTCAGACTGGACTTATAGGATCACGATTTATGACTGAGTATAATCCCTCTTCCTAACAATAACAGTAGAGGTCCCAATTAGGCCATTGTACTGAATCTCACCTACCTGGTAAGGGCTTATGTTGACTTCTATTGCAATATAAACACGATATGTAAATTCAAGGATCGAGTTGAGCTCCTTTAAGGAAACCCCTCAACTAGATGTTGACGCGGTTTGAATTACATATCTCGCGACGGATGTGTCCATTTTCCATCGTTCGAGAGGGAGGAAAATATTTCCGCTATATTGGATGAAACAATACCCAGAGCACGGCTTCTCCAATACCTAGTGCCGGCATCACACTTCACAAAGAGGTAAAACATCGCCATCCAGAGAATCGCTGGTGTGCCGGTATTCTGTGATTGGTACAGTACCGCTCTGTTTCCAGAGTTCCGCCGTGGCAGCCTGCACAGGGAAGCAATAGATTCACTTCAATCTCTTGCTTATAGTGTCTCCTCTGTATGGACTACGCTGTTCATGTCTATTATAACCAATAGACCAACACTTAATTTCTCATCCTATCGTGCCTCGAAAATATTCAACACACCCACCTAAACTTAAATCGAAAATACCAACCTAACCTTCACCCGTAACTTTGTTTTAAAGCTCTATATTTTTTGACGTAATATCTATAGCATCATTAGTGAACCCTGTCGACTCTAAAGCTATCGGGGCGTTGACAAGGCTTCAATCTCTTTTTTGACGTATTCAGCTTGCTGAATTCCCTTCCTAATTTTTTCTGGGTCCGTCTCATCTGCTTGGTTCATGAACGCCCGATGACAGCGGGGTCGAAAGTAATCGTAACCAAGCGGATACCCCCGTCCTAGATAGAGCTAAAATATGATTCTGTCAGTGCAACCCCAGGGATTATGTTTAAACATTGCTTCGAGAGAGGATACGGACCAGATCTTTATAAATTCTCTTGACTTCATAGCGGAGGGACATTGTGAGGCTAGTGTTTAGGGTTGTGTGCGAAGCGACCGGGCTGTGGTTGAGGGGCTGGGTGTGAGGTTGGGTTCTGGCACCGTAGGCAGGAGGATGTGAATTGGGGGAGAACAGCCCTAGATTCACGGCTTGAGGGATATGGAACCATAACCGGTAATTTGGGACGAAGTTTTGTTGTGTCGTGAATCTCAAATGATTGAGCCATGTGCCACGCACGTCGTTCGAGTTGCCCCCTCTGGTAAGGTCGGCATTTATTTTGTTTTTTGCCTCAAGGCTGAGCAGCTCATCTTTGGCAATGTTTTTCGCCCCTTTTCTAGAGAAGGAAATTTTGGACTACCGGTACACACTGTGCCTATCACATTGTTCGATTACGGCACTGTACCGGCACCAGCATTTGAGGTTCTGCGGTACAGCGGTGCAAATTCGCCTATCGGGCTGTGGGGTCAGGCTTGGAAGGATCTTATTACAGTCATAATAAGCCTTGAGAACCCCTCCCTGGGGTCGTCCGGAGCACTGAGTTAAGTGGGCGGGGTTTACCAAAGGCTTCCCTAGGGGTAATCACCTACGATTATCAATCTACAGCCCGCCAGTATGTTGATCAAACAACCTCTTTCGAGCTCGTTTTCTCTGTTCCGACTAGTTTCGAGGCCAGCGGCAATTCGAAAGTTTACAACTACACCCTACTACTATACCCAGCCCCCCATCGCGGCATCCGAAAACCCCCGTTGGCTCTCAGACACGAAAGACCACATCGGTAGACTCTTCTTCTATGGAACCACTCCCGAAGAATCTCGTGAAGCTAGTGAAATCTTGACTTTGCTAACAAAGAACTGGCGGGAGTATATCGCGGGGTCGGAGGGGTTCCTGACGGGAGAAAAACGCCGGGGGTTGTTCCGGCATAACGTAGTATGGGGTGATATGGTATATAATGCTTCACATCACCCATGAGAATCTCTGAGATCAATTTGCTGACTCTGTTTCTAGGATTCAATGGTAATCCAGATTCTTCCAAGATGTTGTATGCTTGTGCTAATAAGGCTAGGGTAATACTGCTTATACGCGCAACACTTTCCGGAACTAGGAACTAACCATGGATAGGCCATGTGAATAACGTTACATATACCCGATGGGCAGAGTCTGCAAGAGTAAACTGGGTGTGGAACATTGCTAAACACGTTGATCCCGAAAATCGGAACTTATGGGCGGAGCTCTTGACTTCCAGAGGAGCGGGTTTGATTTTGAAGAGTATTCAGGTCGATTACAAATTTGCAGGTTTGCCCTCCTAGTCTAGGTCGGTTAGGAACTAATGGTATCAAAGCCAGTAGAGTGGCCAGACAAAGTAACGGTTTATCACAAACTTTCCGAGGTCGGCGACAGCTCGTTTACTCTAGGAGTGATTAGTGTGCCCCTACGTCTAGTATAAAGTTAGTACAGGTAGGCTAACAATCGAAAAGTGCTCTCGGAGAAACATCAACGCCCTGCGGCACGATGTATGGAGGATATCGTTGTATACAATTACAAGCCAAGGGGTAAATCTCCTCCGGGGAGGGCTCCTCTACCAGAATTTATTCGCACCCAATTCGAAACTACACTTCAACTACAGAAGGAGGCGAGTGAGGACGCCTTAGATGCTATTAGAGATATAGATGCTAGGGTAAACAGCTTGGAAATGAAAGTCATGAGTAGGAAGGAGATGACTTAAGGCTCTATCACCTTGTTTACGGATATCCGGTATAGATGCTACACGAGGCATTACTTCGTTATTCATTGCTGTTTTTAGATGCTGCTATATGCCAAATTGGGGAAGTGATACCGGTGCATATTCGGGCGATGTGACCACCATGGAGGAGAGTATGGATGGTTCCAAGGTGTGCTAGGATTACGAAGGCCAGTTAAAATGGCGGGGATAGAATTGATATCCAGTATTTTGACATCGCTTCTCCCAGGACACCTGGGAGCCTTTGATGATTCTCATTGCGAAAATAAAAGTGAAAAATAATTAATATAATATTATAAAAAAGTAGTTCGGGGACACTGGCTAGCTCTAGGTAGATTAGCTATGGACAAAGTGTTCTCTTGAGGGCTTCGGGTTACATTAAGATAACCGAGTTATGCTTTTGTCGTTCCTAGAACTCTGTGGTTTCGAATATTATCCCAGTAGAAAGAGTGCAATAGAGTGCATTATCTGAGATACCTATTAGCTGCACTGTATGATACAGTAGAAACGAGGGTTCTTCCCTGACCCCACAGTGGTTGATTGCTGCAGGAGTTGAGGTATTAATAACAGGGGCCCATATCACGTGATATAATACCAAAGCTTAAGCGAACATCCCGGTCTCTCTGACCTCACCTCCATCCATCCCTTGCCGCGATCTCGATTTCACGCCCACCACCACCTGCTGGAGGGCCTATCAAATCTCCGCTCTCTTTCATTCCTCTCCCTCCTTTCCTCTCCTTCACTTATATTATTGCAAACATGGCTCGTCGGATCGTTCGAACGATCGTCCAACTGGTCCTTCTCTCTGTAACCTTCGTAACAGTGCTGTTCTTTCTCGACATCCGCTACTCACTTCTCCCTACACAAATCCACAATTTACTACCAGAACACCACGCCGGACAGGTGATAACAGACATTACATATGAATCATGCCCTCGCATTGGTTTGCTTAGCTGTGTAGCAAAAGAAGGATGGGTTCGCATCGAGAAAGACTTATTTTTAGGCAAGGGGTGGTGGGCGCGGGGATACATCCAGTTCAAACGGACGAAGGAGGAAGAGCTGAATGGGGAGAAATTCATTGTCGATATTAGGGTTAGGAGATCGGAGCCGGCGGCGAGCGAGGGTGGCGGCGATGCCAAGTGGGAGTCTCGGCCGGGTGGCATTTGGATTAAGAGGAGTCCTAAGGTGATTGATGATGCTGTGACGGGTGTTGATGTTTTGTTTGGACCGGATGCTGTAGAGGTTAGGCCTGGATGGGTGTTGCGCGAAGGAAGCCTGGCAGTTGGAGAGTCGCCCAGAATTACGGTTCGGAAGGGTGCTCCCCCAGCCGGCCCCAAGAAACCGGTATTGAAATTCAGAAGTGATCACAAGTTCAAGATCATCCAGGTCTCAGGTGCGGCTCAAAAAATACCTAAGAGATATCTTGTGCTAACTGGAATAGACTTGCATCTTTCTACTGGCGTCGGGGCTTGTCGGGACCCGGAACCAGTGGAAACAGCTGATGGGTGTGAAGCAGACCCCCGAACACTTGAATTCGTAGGCAGAATTCTGGACGAAGAGAAGCCGGACTTTGCCGTGCTTTCCGGTGACCAGGTCAATGGAGACACTGCGCCCGATGCACAAACTGCAATTCTCAAGTTCGCTGAACTCTTTGTGAAACGGAAGATTCCCTATGCCACCATCCTGGGCAATCACGACGATGAAGGAAACCTTAGTAGGGAGGATATCATGAAACTTACCGCGAGCTTGCCATACTCTGTCAGTGAAGTTGGCCCTCCCATTGGTGAACGAGTGCTGGATAGGAAAGGTCGGGAAGGAAGCGAGGGCGGAGTAGGAAACTATCACGTTGAAGTTTTAGCACCCAAGTATACACCCTCCTTTGTCATCCTAGATCCAACCTAACAAACCTAGGGGTGGCCATTCCGCTCTCACTATCTACTTCGTGGACACTCACGCCTACTCACCTGACGAAAAGAATTATCGGGGTTATGATTGGATTAAGCCCTCTCAAATCGACTGGTTCAAGACACTTGTATCGACTCTGAAAGATAAGCACAACCACAACCCTTATAACTACATCCATCTCGATATGGCCTTCATTCATATTCCCCTCCCGGAGTATCGTCTTGCTGGCCGCCCCATAGTCGGTGGCTACAACAATGCACCACGCGAGACCCCAACCGCCCCATCCTTTAACTCCGGCTTCAAAGATGAATTAGTAGCTGCTGGAGTTAGTGTTGTTAGTGCAGGCCATGACCACGCCAATGAGTACTGTCTGCTCGATGACGGAAAAGAGAGTTTGTGGATGTGCTATGCTGGGGGAAGTGGATTCGGAGGTTATGGTGGTTATAACAAGTATCAGAGACGAGTCCGTTTATTCGAGATTAATGCGCCATTAGGCAGAATTACTACCTGGAAGAAAGTCGAGAGAGGGCCTGACAAAGATAAGAAGATTGACGAACAAATTCTTGTAGAAGGCGGGGGGGCGGCTCAACCGAGATAGAACCCCATCCACTATCTCCTCACGATACCTGTTTAACATCCAGGGGTTTACATGTTTTGTCTGCGCATACGCATATGTGTGTGTTCTTTTTGTTTCTCAAATAAGTTTAGCTTTGGTAAATGCCATAAGAACTAGAATAATTGAACCTCACACTAGGACGCAGGAGTTACCTCTCCTAGTAAGGTCTGTTGTGTTTTCCTTTTTATTTGTCTTAGAGGACTAAAAATTAGTTTTTTTTCGGGGTGATTCCGCCTTAATCCAAAGAGGGGAATTCTGGACGTCTCAGTATCTTCTAGTCGCTTTCTTTCTCTTTTTCTTTCCATCACCCTTTTTCTTTTCCACTTTCCCCAATTTTTTCCCCCAACCTTCCTTGGTCATGGCGTTCTTTTGTTAGTGATCTGTATGCTACGATATTAAGGATTATACTGCCTACCATAGTGCTAATACGCTTCACAGTTGTAGATTGCTAGAGTGGCCATCCACCGGGAACATGGCTAGTCTATTCGAAATACACTGTATCATCATGCGAGAGACCACCGGCCCGCCCTTGCTTAAATTCGTAGCAAAAATTCTCGTTCTATATTGTATTATCCTAAGAGAGTACGATCTGATGGTCCGATTACGTCTGCCTATCCTACACACGGTCAAAAAATGAGAGCGGGGGGGGGGGGGGAATGACCGAGTAAAAGCTTTGTGGTGGAAATGAAGGGAAGGAAAAAGAAGAGGGCGAGAGAGAAAGGGAGGAAAGAAAGAAGAAAAATCTATACCTGGCATGTACTCTCCGAGAGAAAAAGTGAGTGCTACGGTACTTCATTGTTTATTGAGAGCGGACCCCCACAATAAGGTGGGGTCCTAGAAGCGGCAGGTGGAATGCAAGCAAGCAAGGAGAGTTTTTCACGCACAATGCTCGTACTAGCAGAATACTCTGGCGAGCAAACGTCGACCCCAGAGGTTAAGGTCTAAGGGGGGGCCTTGCTAGTAGTATAAACGTAAGTTGCTAAACTTAAGGGATCAGCCCTTCGTATGTACAGTACACTTGCAAACTGAGTTTTTGGTGATTAGGTTTGCTGTATGTATAATACGTTAGCCATTGACTGGATAGAAGTGCGTAGCTTCTATAAGGGTAAGTACTTGGGATGAGATTATTGATAGTCCTAAGTGTACAGTGTTGGGGGGCTCGAAGCTCTAGATACAAGGCGTACCCTCTCTCAAAAAAAGAGGTTTGCGGTGCCTCTTTCCCTGGGCATTTGCTCATTGTGCCTAGGAGGGTATGTCTCGGCCGGTAACATGGAGATCAACTCCATGGCCGAAAAATGGAATCGTGGGTTGTTGGCGCATCGAGAGCTTCGTACCCCCACCCCCACCCCCACCCCCCTGCTACGGGACTTTTCGAGTCCGATGTCGATCAGCGATAACGTCTCCCCCCTTCATAAAATGGGGTGACAGCAGAAAAGATAGGAAAGAGGACTCAGCAAATCCGTAGATTGGAATAACATACCTAATTGGACTGGCTTTGCACTTGTTCGTGGCGATGTTATTGGGGTGTTGGTTCCTTCGCCTTCTGTCGATGCTATGCTAAGATAACGGAGCTAATCCCCGAGCTTTTCCAATGGATGGCTGTGTTTGGTATAATGCAATCGATTGTAGAGTAGAGGAGGAAAGCCTGCGAATGCTTCGTGATGTTTCACTTGTTAGAGGGGTACGTTATCTGTGTTACGGCGATTCGAAGGTTGCGACGGCGTTCAACCCTCCTCCCTCTACTCCAGCACCGTAGTCTCGTATCTGTTCTCCCAAAGGTAAGCAAGCTAACATGATTAGAGTAACGACAAGTGCGGCCTATCTTCCACTCATGCCACCCCTCCTCCCCAAAGCGTCAGCTCACTTGCTGCGCTTCAAGAGTTGTCTGCGCCTGCCGGATTTGTGCGATACCAACGGTTTCCGTGGAGATGTTTCCTGGCGCTCTGAGGCTTCCCCGAACCGGTTGGGTTTGGGCACTTGCCTGCTGATTTTGGGTAGGAAGCCAGTTCGTAGGAGTAAGAGATTGTCGTCGCAGTCTTGCTGATGGCTGGGAAAGTGTTTCCGGGCGATGGGCTGGGTCGTTGGGCCAAATTTTATTGCTTATTTTGATGGCTTATGTAGTGGCGCGGAGTGCCGGCGGCCCGCCCGTGTATCACATCAAAATCATGGCTTCTCTCTAGTGCTCGAGTATTGTAGCCTTGACCACCAGCCCGCTAATAGCATAACGCCTGGGTCAACATCTTCCGTCACAATCAGGCTTCTTTAGGCCATGAATGGGTCTGCCTTGGTCAGTTGGCCTCTTGGAAAGACTCCGACGTTGTTTCCCCGCTTTTGCTTGGGCTCTATTGGAATTCAGTCTCTCTTTCACCACCTATTCCAACACCATTATATCTTCCTCACTCAGCAGATATTTGCAGATCAGCTAGCTAGCTTCCACAAACTACAGAGGTAATTCAGGACGTTCCTCAATACCGGTGCCGTGGCCGTAGGGGGCAACTTGAACCTGACACTACGGCAATTACCACACCACTTATACAAGCATCAACAAAATAACCCGTGTCCCATTATCAGGTAGGCACCCTATGATAAGTGTAAAATACTAGGAAAGCGTCGTACCGCAGAAACTGGAATAATTGGACCAGGCGCCAGGAAATCGGGACTACCTCTCCTACCGTATTAACTCATCATATTGACTCTCCTGTGTAGCGCCCCACCTCCGCTTAAGGTAGAAGCTCCCTAGAAAACTTCGTACTAAACAGGGGGAATGGGAAGATTACTCTAACCGCTATCAAGAAAAAGAGAAGCCCTAAGCCCCTATTAGCCTATGATCCACCCCAGATCCGCTTAGCTAAGGAGATCAGACTCCGTTAAGGAGCTATCCGGTTTGGCGAGTTGATACGGTAGTAAGGTTTGTCCTATTTTTCGTCGTATTCGTTTCAAGAGGGTTAAGAGCTACCTCTCCCCGCTCTGTTCGCCTTAGCCCAAAGAGGGGAATTCTAGACGTCCCGGCGCAAAGCCTAATTATTCTGGTTTCTGCGGTACTCCTCTGAGTGGTTTACTGATTATATTCTTTCTAGGTAAACAACGCTCCTCCCTAGTGTCCCGGGGGTTAGCAGCTCTAAGATAGATTAGACGTGCAATACTCGCCGCGCCCGTTTTTACCCCGGATGCAGGTGACGATCGAGCACCACTAGTGCCTATATTAGTTAGGCATAGAAAGTCTTCTGATGGTCACCTAAAGTCCTATTAATTCATGTGTTGAGATTAACCCTCAATGATATTGGCGATAGTACGCCAGCCTTGTGATTGACGTGTGCAACATCACGAGTACTGCCAGCCCCTGGGAAGATCATCCCCGGTGACACGGGCTTAGTTACCGGTGGCCGATCGTTAGAGAAGACAATTCCTAAGGCATTTGATAAAAAAACGCCCTTTCTTTCCGCGCAGCCCCGACAGCTCCTGATTTGGAAACGAGGCTGAACCGTGCAACTTTGTGGTACTGGTGCTACCCGTATCTCGAGAATGAAGCTGGGCACTCCCCGACTGGTTAGGCAACAGGAAGCGATTTCTCCGCCTAGGGTGGACTGAGGAAAAATTTCGGTGTTGGACCTGCGCACCCGGAATCATAAATGTCCGGAGGACGGAGAAGAAAAAAAGGGCAGATCCCCCAATGTCATATTAAACTTGGTTAGTGGTATTATTACCATCTCGATGTTGGGAGATGGAGTGACAAGGCACCCCTGTGGGGGTTTGGTTGTGGCCTGTAACTGTGGGTGGAGTGTCGGGGAGAGTACTAAGTTACGGGGGGCTAGCCGTTTCTTGTCGGTGTACCACCCCGCCGTGGCGTCCTCATTGCTTCCGGCCATTGGTAAGCTTGATTAGTCGGTATACTCAGAAGAACGGAGGCAGGTTGATATCCAAATGTTAATACTATGGGCTGCCTAGAGTGCGCAGCTATGAAGTCCCGTTATCAGGGGAACTGCCGAGCTTTGCGATGGCGCTCCCTGGTGATCCGTGGGTAAAATCACGGATCACCAGTACTTCGCGGGATTTAGGGAAATTGGGAACTGCGGGCCCTTGAGGGGAACAGGCGACCTGAATTTCCAAGGGTTTCTGGTGGTAAACAGATCTTTGGCTCTAGTACCCCCAGGTGTGCCACGGAAAAAGGAGAATCCAGCGCGAGTGATAGTTTGTGATAATATTCTCTCCTCTTCCCTTCGCTCTATATTTGGGGTTATACCGAACGAAGCAGATTACTAAGCTTTACCCCACACTTCGCTTAATATCTTCACGGGCCACAGCGGCCTAGCCCCTGTCTCACTTTGAGCGAATTTATCGCACCTCTCTCTTTCACGGACTTCTAAATCGGCGATTTCACTTGAATAATGGTACCCAACTTAGGCAATGGTTCGCCAAGAGAGTAGGGCGGTGGTAAAGCTTAAGAGAGGGTGGGGTAGGGGGTGCAGCGGGAAACAACACACTCGCTATGTGCTTGTGAGAGACCCCTCATACCGCAGCCGTTCTCTTAGCAGCCTTTGTGTGGGAGGGCATCCATTTCTCCACAATACCTTCCGGTCTACACACTATCATAGAAGCAGGTAGGAGTGTATTCGGCAAATTAGGGATTATTGATCGAATTACGGCAAGAAAAGTATTCTGCTCAGGCAGAAAGAAAAAGATCCGCCTACCCACCTAATTGTACATTTAATACTAGGCAACAGGGTGTGGTTATGCCACCAAGGAGGCATAGTGCTCTAAAGGAAGTGCAGCCTTTCGGAGAAGGAAACCGGGGGTGCAGGTACAGTTCCATTACGGGATGGCGGGTTGAGCACAGAAAAAATAAATTATTGGAAGGAAATTTTGAGATCAAGATCCGGCGCTTCCATTGGTAATAGATACGATATACAAGGTATACACACACAAGCGCACCAACCAAAAGAGTGAAACAACGGGAAGAGAAGAGCTTGGTATTGACATGTCATTCACAAAAAGCCGGGCAAGGCCTAAAATATTCCTCCCCATAGAAACCCCAATCTTGTAAGAACAAAGGCCGGATCCCCCACCGGCATCTCGTCGTCCCCTAATCCCCGTTACCCCCCCCTTTGAGTTTTCGGCGAGCAGCGGCCACCCTTTTCCCTCCACCTCTGAACGTGCTGTCCAGCTTTCGTCGCACCGAGTTTGTGAACCTTTACAAGGTGTGCCTTGAAATTGTCCACTCTGGTGAACCTCTTGTTAGGATACTTGCAGCCCCCTAGCGGACAGAGCGGCCCCTTCGCTTCACTATGCACTTTTGCAGTTTCGTGGTGTCTCTGGAGATCCCCGGGACGTTTAAAGGGCGTATCACACTCTTCACACGTGGATAAACGCCTGCCTTCTAAGGGTTTGATATTTTGTTGCTCCCCTTGTTGAGCACAGCGATAGCTCTGGAGTGGTTGGTAGTTGGAATGGGTGGTGGGGTAGTTTAGGGTGAAGTTGGAGTCTCTACCGACGAGCGATTGAGTGGGAGGGGTGTCTCTCGGAATGCTAGGGGAGCTGTCCTTCGTGTGGTATCTATGGTGGTAAGGGTGTTATCTTGTGGGTCTAGATTTACGTTTGGAGTCAGTGCGAGGAGCTACCTGCTGGATTCCTGGGTGCCCCAATTCATATTAAAAAAGCTCCCAGGAGTGGACTGGTACGGTCCAAGGTTTGTGCTGTCGTATGAAGCTTCGTGAGGGGGTTGGGGCTGGCTGACAATGACGCCAGGGTGGTAGTCTTCAGGGATCGACGGAGAACTCGGCCCTGAGCTAGTTGTATCACTCCCATAGTCCGCAGCACCTTGGAGGTAGAAAATTAACTCCGGTAGGCCCCATATTTGCTTCTCGCCGAGGTCATTAGGAGGTTGGACGTCGGCTTTGTGCAACCAATCTAAGTCTGCCTTAGAATAGAAGGGCGGTGTCGATGGGGATCGGTGCTGCTCTATGTCGAATTCTGCCTCCGCAAAATTGCTCCCGTCGTCGTTACGCGCCAAGTTTTGAGGCCGTTCATATGCAGCGAGAGGGTAGCCCGGGAACACGATCGGGAGATCGTCATAAGATGTTTGGAGGTTGCTTACAAATCCGTAGCCTCCGAATGGATCTGCTTCAATCTCCTGAAGCTCCTGCTTTGAATAGCAGGGTTGAGATTTGACGTGGTAAAACATTGCAGATTGAGTATTGGAAGTTGGGCACAAACTAGGGGTTACCGAGGGGATATTGGAGCGAATAAAGCATACAGGGAGGGCATAGAAAGGGGGAGAGCCAGGGGCGTATGGGATAAATGAAGTTTCGGGTGGGACTGACCTTTTATAAATTCTTGTATCTAACGAAGACTGAAATGGTGACTGCTGGGAGCTTGGGCGAAGCTCCTCCAGTTATTTAGTCAGGAATAAAGCTGCATGATTTCACTTCGTTGACAGCGCAGCAAAGCTAGAGGACGTTTTTTCCCCTCCTCCTCGGGGACTTCCCACAGGCGTTGCTGACTTACCGCTTGGGCACCGTTTTCTTTCCTTGCTCTTCTTGTGGCCCGGCAGGCGAACCAGGTGTTTGTACCCCTTGTGATAACCAGTAGAAACGGCCATTGAAGTAGCACAGAAGAAGCTCGATTTCATTGGTCTCCACGACTTCACTGTACCACCCCCGATCGCCCCCACCCACAAATCCCCGGTTGGTGGAGGAGGGAAGGAATAAACCCAAACTCTCAATACCAATAACTTGTTACAGGCGAAACAAGAGGGGTATGAATAGCTGACCGAGAATTCGGGAGTTCTGAGGGTATTTCTGGGGTACCTAAGGTTTAGAGACTAACCCACAGGCGCTGTGCTTGGTCACCGAGTCCTCCCCACTGTTTTGTAGATATGCAAGCGGTGGTACACCTGACCACGGCTTTTGTTCTTATCATACGAGAATGGCGACAAGTTAGGTCGGGGAACAATTTCCTCTGCTGAAGCACCCAGACTGCCGAACCCCCGCTAGAAACCTTAGGCTCCATCATGTGCGATCCCTCGAACCTAATGGGGAAATCATACTGATAGGCACGTAAACAGGTGGCTAAGATTTTATAAAAAGAGCTATGGGTTTTTCCCTCCTAGGGTTTATGGGCTATCTACTCCCAGTTTAATAGACAAGAGGCTGTCCTTCAATTGCTATAATTTGACCTTCACAATTCATCACCAATTCCGGACGAACCGGACATGTAAGTATTAAGGGAAAAAGCTTGAGATTTCTAATGAACAAGTGTAGCAGATCAGCCCAGAACAGAAAGAGCCATATCTAGAACGGAGAGGGAGGGAAAGTAGGGAGTCCTAGGAAAGGCGTGGAGAAAGAAGAGGGAAGATGATTCACGGGCCATGCTTGTTCACAAAACCCTGTGTATCTAAAGCTATATTAGTATGAGATTAGGAGGACGATAGATCAGATTTGAATTTGGACTTGGGAGGGCAAGGGAGAATTGCTGTCCCTCACATCGAGCATTAAAAGTAAATTTGTGCCACCGTCCGTGCCGGCATCCAAACGTATTCACCAATCGTAGCTATTCGGCCGTTCAAAGGCGCCTTCAGCTGCGAAACGATATACTCATTGAAGACCGGTATTCTTAGAGATAAAGAGTCTAGATCGTGTTGCATGGCAGGCGCGGCGTTGGATGAGCACAAGACAGGCGCAATACCTGTTCAAATTATAATACCGTTGAGCGGGTTTACGCTCTCCCAGGCGCCAAGGAATTTCGTTTGTTGTAGTGATCTACCGTACCCTCCAGTCCTAACCAACTTAAGACCGAGGTGGGTGCATCAGGAGACCAGTGGTGCCTGCGATGCACTAGTAGAATGCTGATCTGGTAAGTGCATAAATACGGGCTTCTCGCTTCGGGATTGTGGATTGTTTGGACCTCTTGAACTCGCCGCTCGGCTCTCGGGGTTCTTAGCGCGACACCGAACTTCTGGCTCGGGTAATAATAATTGGTGGCATCCCTTGGAGTGTCTGAAACAGTAAAATTCGCGACCAGGCACGCTAACCCTCTTTTGGCGTCATTCAAGTGCTGATTCGTTGGCGGTTAATGGTTGCGATGATGCCGGGTCACTTTAGGGTTGAAAAGCCGGAATTTTACTGTTTTAGACACTCCAAGGTTATCATAATAGGTAAGACATATCCGACTCCAAGGTTCGCCAGGAAGGCGACTGCAACTAGTACTATTCATACTGGTTTGCATCCTGCATTTACCAAACATAAGTGAATTTTCTTATCTGCTTTGCTTGGCCCAAAGTCTAGTAGGATCAGTAAGCTTAGTAGAGCTTGGGATTGATGTCGGCACGGTGCAACGAGCTTCAGATGCCTAGCTAGTCGAGAATGAGGGGTAGCATTGTAGAGGATTATCTGAATTGACCAACGAATATAAGTTTAAATTTAGAGCGGGGGCAGAAATCCCTGGAAAAGAATTCCGCCGCTCGCAATGATGGGAACAGTGGCGCGCAGTAACTTTTATATAAAAAGTGTATTTTTCGGTCTTTCATACAGTGCTCAACGCAAGATATATTAGGCCTCGATAATGCTAGATGCGGGTGTGCCCCACAAGATTGTTGGCGGTGGTGGGCCTATGATAAATTCAAATGGATGATGGGAGAGAAGGTGTGTGTGAAATGAGCAGGCGTCTGGCAGAAATGGATAAGGGGAGGGAAAAAAAGATCACTCTGTGTGGAGATAGACGAAACAGCTTGCCACGCATGTGGGATCGATGGTGGTAGCTGGAAAGAGAGTCTCTGATGCCCAGAGATGCTCATAGCCAAGGCACGTCGCTGGGTTCGGCACTTTCCCACGTAGAGGGGTGCGGGTTCCATTAGTAACACCGTGGGGGGAATATTGACAGTGTAGTACCGGCAGGTAGGGGTTGGGAGATGGAAAAGGTGGAGTGAGGAGAAGGGAGAGAAGGAACCTACAGTACTTTACATCAGAACACCACCCCCACCTCAATAACTCCGCTGCAAGTGTACGGAGGTACAGGGCATAAGTTTTGTAGGTTACACAGAGGCTGAGGGTGGCAGACCTCGCTTGTGGAACCTACAAAACATATGCCCTGTACCTCCGTAAGTTATGTCTCTCACCCTTGCGTGCTTGGAAGGAAGATCCTAAGCACGCGCTGTACGTGCACTGCCCAATTTTACCAATAAGCACGAGTTCCTCCACCGTTCGTCGTAAAGCACAGTACCGGTACTCGTGCTCGAGTAGCACCGCGGATGCCGGAACTGGCTCAGATAGGATAAAATATATCGAATTACTAAACGAAGTATCGCTAGATTTCTCAGGCAGGGTAGTACGGCTGCCACCACACACGGAGCTTTCCACGGTAAACACCGGCCTTGTGCTGGAACGTTGGAGTTGCCTCTCCCGGCAAGGCTGTTTTACAGTACTAACCCTTCCATCCGCCCAGCGGCGAGCAAGTTATTTTTGTGTCACTACTCCTTAATCCAAAGAGGGGAATTCTGGACGTCTTAGCACGAGGTCCAATTATTGCAGTTTTCATAGGACCGCACTCGAACAGAAGATAAATGCCCTAGGGCGTTCGCGGTTAAGACGAAAAAGAATATCCATAATAATTATTATTATAAATACTAGGAGAGGCAACAACAACGTCCTTCCATCTATCTTCTATTAGAAATTTTATCCTATTACAGGCGAGAGATTAATCTACCGACTCGCTATCGATACCGCCTAAACCAGTGGCCCCTCTCACCACCTCACCCTACTATTGTTTGGAAATATTGGTTTGAGGCGGGCAAAAAGCAGGGTTCGGGAGATACCCCCTGCCAATTTGTTATGATACCTGCGAAAGGTCTCAAACATGAGGGGTTAGCATGACAGCGAGGAGAGAGAGGAAGAAATAAAAAAAGATTGAAAAAGATGTTAAAAAAAAGGGTAGAAATTGAGATAAAGCCGATTGGGGGGAGTGATTAAGCTTACAGCTAGGTATGGGCGATGAGTAGTTGAAGCCTTAATAGCAGTTATCGTGGCCATAGCTAAACTTTGCTAAAAGCTCTCACCCGTCAGGTGGTTGTCGGCTATTTACAGGAATTGGTCTGGGTATGATTTGACTCGATAGCGGACAGGATAGCTCACTAAATCTTCTCTAAAATTAATAGAGATGGGCAAATATAGGGGGTCACGATCCCTTCCTATCCTTCCCATACCTCCTCAAACCTGATACGCCGCCTGCAGAAGTTGTGTGCTACGCTCAGCGGCGGGTCCCGCTCACATTGATGGCATGGACCCCAAGAGTCTCCACCCCAAGGGACCATTACCTAGCGAAGCTATGATTGAGCTCAGGGAAGTCTCAGAGGTGAGCTTGATTGGATTGGCATTTGTATTTATTACTGGGGTCAGACACATAACTCATTTGTCATGTGTGAGTAGGGTAATGTTTGGCCATGAGCAAAACACCGGTAGGGCTAATATGAAGAAACACCTTTCTAGAGAAACCGATTTAGTTCTTATGATGGCTTTTAGGCCCCGTTCGGCACGCCACAAATACCATGGTATTTCCATTTTTATGGCATATTTTTCGTTGTATTTTTATAATTAATTGAGGCGTTTTTGGCAGCTAGAAATACTGTGGTATTTTTTTAGTCCAGTATTTTCTAAAATGATATTGTGGTTTAAGGTAAAAGGAGAATAAACCTTGCCTCGGATAGTTGGGTAATATTATTATGATAACTAGATTTAGTATGGGTAACCCTGCCCTTGTAGCTTCTTGTTTTGGATTCTGCGAGAAATCAGATTATGATCATAATATTATTAGATAAGGTTGCCTTAGGAACAAAAAAAAAAGGCATGAAAATGCCGGGACTGTCGAACGCATTTATTTCCAGATACAATAGTATTTTTATTTTAGCTTATAAGCCGTTTTCAAGAAATACCGCTGTATTTATAAAATGGTACATGCCGAACAGGGCCTTAAATTCCTGAGCTGCAACTCAGAGAGGGAGCTCCGACCCATTGCTCGAGAAGCGATGGATAGAGGGGCAATGTCCAACCTCACTCATCCACCTACGTACAGTACGGGATTATCACGGCAAAGCAATAGACGTAGCGGAATGTAGGGCAATTGTACTAAAAGAAGTTCTGCACCTTTGTGCATTCCCCTTCGGGTTTGCCTGTTGAAGGCGAGCTTCGAAAAAGCAATACTTAAGACAGCATTTTACCATTGGCCTATCATGTCCGAAGGGAACTGATGGTGGGCGGTTGAAACACACTACGTAAAATACGAATCAAACCGCCGTTCATGAGCAATAACACACCCCCTGTGTAATAGTCCCCGATGAGCTTGGGCTACCCTACTTCACGCTTAGCCGTTGGGCGGCGTAGAAATGATCCTCCGACAATCGCGCCATTGGGTAAAGTCTAACCAACCCGTGAGCCACCCGAGCGCGCCTGCATTGAGGTTTGGCGGATCAAAAAAGCAAAGGAACCAGAAGGCAACCTCCTGCCCCCCCCACTCCCCGATAAGGGCTCGGAGCGCGGGGTCTCAGCATGACGATGTGGAAAGGTGTTTATACTAGTATTGTATGAAGATGTACAGTACTGAGAGCATTTACCCCGCTCGCTTGCGATATATTTTTAGGGCGTTCCAAGTACTGGATTACCTGGCAATAAAGCCACCATTAGAGAGGTTACACAAAAAGTGCCAGTGACTACCCCCCGCTCAGCGTCTGATGATCTCACAAGAAATCATTTTTATCAGACAGGCCGTTGTAATTGGTGACATTTTGATTGTCCCTCGTTGGGTCCTGAACTCACATTGAGCGCCAGGCTGCAAGAACCCTAACCCCAACTACTCTACCCCCCATCCCCACACAACCACCCTCAACTAGAGAGTTATTTCGAAACTGCATCTTTTGATCTTGAAGTTGCACTCAATAAAAAGGGGTTCCGGTCAACAAACTAATACTACCGGTATAGCACGGCAAATCGCTCAGAACTTCTTAGTAATAACACAAGGAATAGCTACTCGAGTAGAAGTGGATCTCATAAATTGGCAACACGTGATAACCTACTGCGCTGTCTAGGTGCGTCCGTAAAATCCATACATCCTTTGAAGTACTACAAGCTTTTGGAAAGGCTACATTAGCTCTCTTTTTCTATTACTTAGTAAGAAGCAAATGGTGTCAGAAATTTACAATGTCCTTTGAGGCGTTCACTAATAGGCGATGTGGGGTAGTTGGGGTCGTAGGTATGGATAGGGTAAGGGTTTCGGGAATTCGCATAGCCGACCCTTCGAGCAATCTGCATTTTTTCACGGAATCTCACCAATCTCGAAAAGCCCCGAGTGATCCACAGTGTTTATCCCAGGGGAAGTCGTCGTTTCGTTTCGCAGGCAAAAAGGGAAAGCAGAAAAAATAGGAAGGGAGAGGAATAAAAATAGGATAGGTCGTAGAGCACAGCTTGTTGGATGCCTGCACAAGAAAAAGAGAAGAAAGTACAGCCTGCTGTAAAAAAAAAAAGTCGGAAAATGTGAAAACGAATGAATGATCCAAACCACGGTTGCTCAATTGGCTCGAGCACACTCAACCCTCCGATCAAAACCCCAGAAGCACTTTTAACTTTTTTATGATTTTTTTTACCGGAGGCTGTGTAACGAAATTAAAAAGCAAGAGGATAAGAGAGAAAAAGACGCTAACACGACAGCCAGCTGTAACCTGTACGACAATAGAGCCTCCCCAAAATCGCTTGCCAAACCTTGCCCACTGCGAAGGCCGTACAAGCAAGAGGGCGGCGCTTGAACAGATAACCCA